>Ga0335081_10003405_pt1 | contig 25014 bp, 20 predicted proteins | sample Lox_Sample_35_FD_206713 | JGI IMG/M metagenome (GOLD analysis project Ga0335081, IMG submission 206713) | Soil microbial communities from Loxahatchee National Wildlife Refuge, Florida, United States - Lox_Sample_3.5 | ecosystem: Environmental > Terrestrial > Soil > Wetlands | place: USA...
CACACGATATTCACGACCGACAAAAATGCCACAATGGTCAGCAAAGACGTACTCACTTTTCGAATCATGATTTCTCCTTTGTCTGATACGTTGGCAAGTACACAGTGATTGTTAAAGAACGGCACGAGAGAAAACCACCAAACAAGCTTACGCTCTTTCCAAGCAGAGCGGGGATGGAGTAAATGCCGCAATGGATTCCTACAACCGCTGCGGTCAAACGTCAGAAGGTTACACGTGCTCCGATTTGCGCGGCAAAAGGAATGCCGACGGTCGTGCCCGGACCAAAGAAGTCTCCCAGACCGCCGGCTGGAATCGCCAACTGTTGCAGGCTGGTGACGGGTTTGGTGGTGGTGCATGCCGGGTTGGTGCAGATTGCGGTCACGTTGCCGGATTGCTGGTCGGCCAGCGGCACCGGGAGCGTGGCTACGTTGCCGATGTAGTTGGCGCCGGGATTGTTGCGATTGAAGAGGTTGAAGAATTCGACGAAAGGTATCACCGACCAGCGGTCGTGGAAATTAAAGGGACGGCTGACCCGCAGGTCGACTTGCACGTAGGGAGTGCCGCGGAACTCATCCAAACTGGTGGGCACGCCGTTCACTGAGATGCGTTGACTATTATCCGCGGTGGTAATGGTGAGAGGGCGGGCGCTTTCCGCCTGCGTCAAGGTCGTCACTTCGAATCCGCCGGGAACGTGAAGCGTGCCGGCCAGGACGAAACGATGGGTGACATTTTCTCCTGACGGGCCATAATCGCCGGGGCCAAAGGGATTCAACGGGTCACAAACCCCGTTCACATAATCAAAGAGTTCTCCCAGGACGCAGCCCCAAGTCTCGGCTCGCGACAGGGTGTAGTTGGCAATCAGGCTGAATCGGCGCGACATATTGCCCTGGAGGTGGACCATCAGGGCGTTGTAGCTGGAGCGGTTGTCGGACTTGAAAAGATTGAGGTTGGGAACCACGCTCGCTTGATCGGCGGCGTACTTGGGATCGGAAGCAGGGATGAGTGGAGTGAACAGATTGACGCCGCTGGTGTAACTGTATCCGCGATATCCGTGATTTCCTTCCTCATGGGTATAGTCGGCGCTCACGTTCCAGTTCTGGTTGAACGCGTGCTGCACGCCGCCGGTAACGTGGATGTTGTAGGGGGTCCGGTAACCGGAAGCGATGAGGTTTCCCCCAGCTTCAGCGCCACCCAGAATGCAGCCGGAGCCGACCAACGCATAATGGCCGGGGACGCTGTTGAAAGTGCATGGTCCGACAGGTTGATTCACTGCCTGGAACGCTGTGGCCCATCCGTTTTGGGCAAGATCGTCATAAAACATCCCGAAGCCGGCGCGAATCACCGTCTTCCCGCTGTGGCCGGGAGAATACGCAATTCCGAGGCGCGGCCCCAACTGCTTGCGGTAGTCCTGGGGTGCGCCCTGCTGCAATGGAATCCCCAGCGCCTGTAACGTGAGGTAGGCCGGGTTCTCGAGCTGGCTGCGGCCCGAACCCTGGAAGAGCCCGAAACTGGTCTGGTAGCGTAGACCGTAATTGATCGTGAGCCGGGGCGTCACCCGCCAGGAATCCTGTGCGTACAAAGCCAGCCGTTGCACGTTCTGCGAGAAACTTCCGCCAAGATTGGAAGTCGAGGCTCCCGCCTGCATATCGGCCGTAAAAACCGAGGCCGGTTGCGTCAGGTAAAACGTGGGGTTTTGTGGAAACGCATAGAGCGTTTCATTGTTCCCGGGGAACGCGCCGCTTAACACCGGCTCGTGAATAAAGTTGATGCCGAACTTAGGTGCGTGACGCCCGGAAGCATGGCTCACGTCGTAACGGAATTGATATTTCTCCTGATTGCGCAAATCGGGGAACAAGGTGATCGGAGTGGCGAACTGATTGTCCCCAAAAGTTTCAAAACCCGAGACGGTCAGCGAGGTGGAACTAAACGGGAAGGCGAGGGCGAAGCCCAGGTCCGAGTTTCGTGTCTGGGTGAGGTGCAGTTCGCTGGCGCCAAAAGCGAACGTTCCCAGCCAGGTCGAGCTGAACGAGTAGGAATTGACGATGGCGGCATTCCAATAGTTGTTGTGCGTGGTCAACCCGGTCGAGGGCAGCGTGGCTTGCTGAACCAGCGCGTTCCGCGTGAGGTAGCTGTCCCCGGAAACTCGCAGGAACCATTGTGACTTGGGCGATTGCGCCCAGTCGAAACGGATGGAGCCGATGTAATCGCGAAATGGAATGGAAACGTTTTTGGGCACGGCGATCGAGCTTATGCCGGGAATCAATCCTTCGGAAGCGAGAGCCGCCAAAGCATCGAATTGGGTGAGGCTGGGGTCGCTGTAGGCGATGCTGGCATTCTCGTGAACGTGCTCGAAGGCGGCGAAGAACCACAGCTTGTCTTTCTTGATTGGCCCCCCGATCGTGCCCACATAGTTTTGCCGTGAGAAAGGCTGCTTGGGATTGGGGGCCGGATTTTCAATGGGGAAGCGCGCGTTCAGGGCCGCCTGGCGATCGAAAAATGAGAAGCTACCGTGCCAATCGTCGGTGCCCCGCTTGGTGGTGATGACGATAGAGCCAGCGGTGGTGCCTCCCGTGTCGGCGTCTTGTTGAGCCGTCTGCACCGAGAATTCCTGAATCGCCTCGGGCGAGAAATTCTGCAGAAAGCCACCGATCCAATCGTCGGAGTTATCCACTCCATCGACCGCAAGCACGTTGTTAAGACCTGAGCTTCCCCCGGTGGAAACCGCGGTAATGCGTGCTTTGGTAGGGTCGGAAGGCTCGACCGGCTCGGTTCCCGGAGCCAGGTAGGCGATATTGGCAAAGCTGCGGGCGCTGAGCGGCAGAGTTTCAAGGTCATGTGACATCACCGCGGTCTGGTGTACGGCGATTGCCAAATCGACGGGCTGGGTTGTGATAGAGGATGCCTGCGACTCGACGTGCACCGTTTCCTGGCCTCCGCCTGGCTTCATGGTAATGACGTAATCGCGGACCGAGCTGACGATGAGTTCGACATCGGCGTGGGCTTCGGCAAAGCCGGGAGCGCTTACGGTCAATCGATAGTCTCCGGGCAGCAAGTCAAGCAGGCGGAATTCTCCGCGATCGTCGGCGGTCACCTTACGTTCGAAAGCAGAGCCGCGGCCGCGGGCGACGACCTGGGCATGCGGCAGCCGCGCGCCGCTGGAGTCCTGCACCAGGCCACGCATCGATCCCGTCGAAGTCTGTCCGAAAGTCAGGAGACACAAGCTGGTTGAAGAAAAGAAAAACAGAAGGCCGGCGCGAAACCCAAAGGCACGTAGGTTCTTGGATGACATTAGGGTTCGAGGGTAGTTGCGCCTTCTACGTACTACCAGCGCTAGTAAGCGAATCCTGGTCGCAAGACACTAACTCTCCGTCGATGTTGTGTGTCTCTTTTTGTCCAGTTCCTCGTTCCCGCTTACTTCGGAAGTATGCTTGCGGCGTGCTCCCCAACGTGGTGCGGAACATTTCAATAAAGGCGCTCACGCTGTTGTAGCCCACCGCGATTGCTGTTTCAGTGACCGAATTCCGTTGTGCCAGCATCTCGAGCGCCGCGAACAGCCGCGCCTGCTGCCGCCATCGTCCAAACGACATCCCAACCTCGGCGGTAAATGAACGCATAAAACTGCGCCGGGACATCGCCGCAAAATGTGCCCAATCGTCCAATGTGCGGTCGTCGGCCACATCCTCCAGTTGCTTGTGAGCGACTTTGGCCAGCCTTTTGTCTTTGGGGATGGGCAAGCGCAACGGCTGCCGCTGGGGCTGGCGAATCTCATCGCGAAGAGTGGCGATCAAACGTTTTTGCGCTGGATTGAGCGGGCGCCGGGGGTCCCAAGTGAGAACCCGCTGAACGATGGCGAATAACAAGTCAGATGAACTGAGCATGCATGGCATCGCCGGCAGTCCTCGGCAGGTTTCGGGGGACAAATAAAGCATCGATCCCGACGCACCCCCCACGGAGCGCGCTCGATGGATGCAGTCAGGGGGAATCCAGGCACAACGGTACGAGGGAAACATCCAACGTTCGCTGCCGGCTTGCACCACCATCAGTCCGCGAGTCAGCGCGAAGAGTTGGCCACGCGCGTGACTGTGCTCTGGCGCCCAGGCTTCTGGGCTGCTCCTTGCAAACGCGAATGCCAGCACGGGTACATCGCTCTCGGCCAGGCGGCGCAGTTCTTCCACGTTCGGGGGCATTGAAAACGCGGACCTGCGAGGTTGACCCTTTTCCGACATAAATAGCCACATTCCCGTTAGCAGGCAACTGCCGAGCCAGCTAGAGTACGTGGCAGAGCAAAGAAAGGCAAATTGACCATGAATGCTGCTGTGTTACACGCTCATAACAAGCCGCCCCGCTTCGAGGAATTTGCCCACCCCAGCGTCGAAGCCGACGAAGTGATGGTGCAGGTGCAGGCCGCTGCGCTGAAGCCCGTCGATAAGCAGATCGCCAGCGGCTCGCACTATGCGAGTCCCGGCAAACTGCCGGCGGTCTGCGGGCTCGACGGCGTTGGCCGCCTCGAGGACGGCACACGGGTTTATTTCGCGGGCACGCGACCGCCATTTGGCGCGATGGCACAACATACCGTTGTGTCTAAGCCGCGGTGCTTGCCCCTTCCTCAGGATATCGACGATGCGACTGCCGCGGCCGTCGTCAATCCTGGCGTCTCTGCATGGCTTAGTCTGGCGCAGCGGGCAAAGCTGGTGCGAGGCGAGAGCGTTCTCATTCTGGGCGCGACCGGCGTGACCGGCAAGTTAGCTGTGCAGATCGCTAAACTGCTTGGCGCAGCGCGAGTCGTGGCTACGGGACGCAACCAGCAGGCGCTAGCCAGGTTGCACGATTTTGGCGCCGACGCGATTATTCGTCTCGACCAACCGGGGCAGGATCTCAAGGAAGCATTCGTTCACGAAGCCGGCGATTCGGGCTTTGACGTCATCATCGACTACTTGTGGGGAGCTCCAACCGAGGCTCTGCTGGCCGCGCTGACCCGCAAGGAATTCGCAGTGGTCAAATCTGAGATTCGCCTGGTACAGGTGGGAGAGAGCGCGGGCGCGAATATCTCTCTTCCCGCCGCGGTATTACGCAGTGCGCCACTAACCATCATGGGCACCGCCGGCATTCCCTCCTATGAAATTCTGATGAATGCGTTCCAACAAGTTCTAACCCGCACTGCCCGCGGCGAGCTGCGCATCGATACCGAACAGGTTCCGTTGGAACAGGTCGAGAGCGCGTGGCAGCGTGCGGGACACGGCCGCAGGATCGTGCTTATTCCTTAGGGGCCGGTTAGGGCTGTAGAGCCTTTGCCGCTACGGCAACTCGCGGGATGCCCTGCAGGTCGTTGATCACGCGAATGTCTGCCCAGCCTGCGAGCAGGCGCTGTACGCCTTCGGCAATCGTGCCGCTCATTTCCATTGCCAGAAATCCGCCGGGTTTGAGAACGCTGTGGGCCTGCGGGATGAGGCGCTCGATCACTTCTAAACCTGTGGGGCCGGCGAAGACGGCATCGCGAGGCTCGAATTTGCGGACTTCGAGTTGGACGTGATCTTCTTCGGATTCGCCGACGTAAGGCGGATTGGAGACAACGAGGTCAAAGGTGCCGGGTTCGAATCCCTGCAGTAAGTCGGTTTGATGAAAATGAATGCGGCTGTTGAGCCGGTGACGAGCCGCGTTGGCGCCGGCGATCTCAAGGGCTGCGGCAGAAATGTCGCTGGCGTGAATTAGAGCTTGCGGGAGTTCTTTGGCGAGAGCCAGCGCGATGCAGCCTGAGCCGGTGCCGACGTCGACGATGCGGACGAGCGAGGACGCGCGGCCTGAATTGACTAGTTCGAGTGCGGCCTCGACAACATGCTCGGTCTCGGGGCGGGGAATGAGAACGGCGGGAGAAACGATCAAATCCATGCCCCAGAATTCCTGATGTCCGGTGATGTATTGTGCGGGAACTCCGCTGGCGCGCCGGCCAATTGCATCCTGATACCGGCTTTCCTCCTGTCGGGTGAGTTCACGCTCGGGATGAGCAAAGAGATAGGCGCGGTCGCATTCCAGGGTAAACATAAGCAGGGTTTCGGCGTTCAAGCGCGGAGAACCGACCTGAGTGGAAGTGAGGCTGGAGATGGCCGAATTCAGCGCGTCTTTGAGGAGCACGAAACCATTTCAACACAAAAACGCCAACCGCAAAGTTCACGATGCGAAATCGCAAAGGACGCCGGGAGACTCAGCGTTGAATTCTCTGCGACCTTTGCGGGTAAGGTTTCAATCACAGCACCGCGGTTTCTTCGATCATCCGGCCTTCGGCGAAGCGCGCGAGGCAGAGCAGGGATACGTCTATCAGATCGGTCTTTCCCGTCAAAATCAAGTCCGACAGAATTTTACCCGTGGCCGGGGCGTGCATCACGCCATGGCCACTGAAGCCGTTGGCCAAAAAGAATCCGGGAACGCCCGGGGCTTCCCCCAAGATAGGATGGTGGTCGGGCGTCATTTCATATAGCCCAGCCCAGGCGCGTTTGGGGTTGACGGCCAGATTCTCGAAGATCGGCACCCGGTCGGCGGCACGGGTCAGGATTTTCTCGATAAATGTGGGTTCAAAGTCGGTTTTGTAGCCCGGGGTTTCCTCGGGATCGTTCCAGGCCAGCAGAAATCCCAGCGCTTCCGGACGAAAATGGAAGCCGTTGGACATATCAATGATCATAGGCGCGGTGTGGGGAAACTGGTCGAACGGTTCGGTGGGAACCAGCATGCGCCGCAGGGGTTCGACGGGCAAATCCAGATTCACCATGCGGGCGATGGCCGCGGCCCAGGGGCCGGCAGCATTTACCGCTTTGCGTGTGGACACAAAACCACGCGTGGTCTCGACACCAGCGATGCCCATGGCGTCGAGCTGGATCTTGGTGACTTGAGTGTTCTTCCACAATCTGGCCCCGTGGTCGGCAGCCCAAGCCATGAAGCCGTTCATGGCGCTGTAGGGATCGACAAAGCCGTCGGTGGAGCAGAAGCTTCCGCCGACGATGTCGTCGGAGCGAAGCTGCGGAAACATGGTGCGAATTTCTTCCCCGGTGATCAGGCGAACGTTCTTTAATCCCAGCGCCAGCTGTTTTTCATAGTTTGTCCGCAGGTAGGCCAAATGCTTCTGCTCGGTCGCGCAGAACAGATAGCCTTGCGGCCGGTAGCCGGCAGGGTATCCCAGACGCTCGTCGAAACTGGCGTAGAAGGGAATGGAGTACAACGACATCTGAATATTCACTGGCGTGGAGAACTGTGCCCGCACTCCGCCCATGCTCTTGCCGGTGGACCCTTTGCCTTGGGCGGTTTCGCGCTCGACCACCAAGACGTCTTTGTAGCCGGCGGCGGTCAGGTGATAGGCAATGCTGCAGCCCACAATCCCTCCGCCGACGATGACGACTTCCGCAGTGTGCATGAAGAAGAATTTTAACCACAAAGGACACAAAGGAACACGAAGTAGTTCTCTAGTTCCAAATGTTCCAGCATATTCCTTTCGTGCCTTGAACCCCGCTTCTCCTGCCCTTAAACTTAAACTTAGATGCACACGCATGCCAGCCACGGGGGAGAGCGGACCTCGAAGGTCCTGCGGATTTCGCTGATCGTAACCCTGGCTTACATTATCCTGCTGGTGGTCGCCGGCATTCGCGCGCACTCTCTGGCGTTGCTCTCCGAAGCCGGGCACAATCTCTCGGATCTGGCGGCTCTGCTGTTGTCCTTAGTGGCTGTGTATCTGCAAGCCCGCCCACCCAGCGCCACCAAAACCTATGGCTGGCATCGCGCGGGAGTGCTCGCGGGACTGATGAATTCGGGGTCGCTGGTGGTGATCTCGCTGTTCATTTTCTATGAGGCCTTCCGGCGGCTGCGAAACCCCGAGCCGGTACACGCCGGGCTGATGATGGGAGTTGCGGCCGTCGGCGTGGTCATGAACGGCGTCATCGCACTGGGCCTCTACACGTCGCAGCGCGACGTCAACATTCGGAGCACGCTCCTCCATGAAATTGGCGATACGGTCTCGACGACGGCGGTGATTGCGGGCGGCTGGGCCATTATGGCGACGGGACAATACTGGATTGATCCGGCGCTTTCGTTTGGCATTGGCGCGCTGATTCTGTGGTCGGGCTTCGGCATCGTGCGCGAGACGCTCAACATTCTGCTGGAAGGCACGCCGCAGGGAATCAAGCTGGAGCGTGTGCAAGCCGTGATTTGTGCCATCGAGGGAGTCAACGATGTGCATGACCTGCATGTGTGGAGTATCGGCTCAGAGACGGCGGCGCTTTCTTGTCACATTTCTATTGCTGACATACCGCCTTCGGTTAGCGAACGCATTCTGCGGGAAGTGAAAGATCGGCTACACGAAGAATTCCACATTGACCACACCACCATTCAATTCGAAAATGTGGTCTGTGAAGTGGCGCATGGATGCGTGATTCCGGTGGGCGGCGAAGAAGGGCACAGTCACTAGGGCGCCATTAGCACTTAGCATTTGGCAATTAGCTGGTCGTCCCGGACCGTGATTCGGACCAGCGCGACCCTCTCATGGCTAAATGCCAAGTGCCAATTGCTAAGTGCTCTTTTCCTGTTTCTCATAAATCTCTCCCGCTGTTTCAATCGTATCCGCGTCTTCCGGCAGCTTGTCGGGCCTCAATCGCACGATCCTCGGGAAGCGCAGCGCAAAGCCGCTCTCATGGCGGTCGGAGCGCATCATGTTGTTAAAGGCAACCTCCAAGACAATTTTCGGTTCGACGATCAAACGGAAGCCTTGGTCCTCGATTTTGTGCCCCAGAAACCATTTGGTCATTTCGGCGATCTCGGCGTCGGTCAGGCCGGAGTAGGCTTTGCCGATATTGGCCAGCCGGTTCCCGTCCCACACCGCGAAGGTGTAGTCGCTCAGAACGCCGATGCGCTTACCGTGGCCGTACTCAACCGCCGTCACGACTACGTCCAAGGTCGCCAGTTCGCGTTTCAACTTCAGCCACGACTTGCCGCGGCGTCCGGGCGTGTAGGACGATTCGGGATCTTTGATCATCAAGCCTTCGTTACCGCGCGCCTGGGCGGCTTCGAAGAGGTGATCCAGTTCTGCGGCAGACGTGACCTGAACGGCCGGTGCTCGAATCACTCGAGCGTTTAGCGTCGGTTCTTGTGATCCGAATACCAACTTTCCTTGATGTCCAGCCGTTCTCCGAGTCACTGGGTGATGACGCCGGGTCTGCAGCAGGTCGGTGAGCATCTTCGCCCGCTCGCTGAGCGGACGATCGATCAACAACTCGCCTTTCGCGTAGAGGACATCAAACGCCAGGTATGCGACTGGGGCTTCACACATAAGTTGTTGGCTGACTCTCTTTCGCCCCAGGCGTTGTTGCAGTGTGGTGAAGGGCAGTGCGCGGCCTTGGCCTTCCTCGCCATAGTTCCAAGCCACGATTTCGCCGTCGAGAACAATATCGGCGGGCAGCCCTGCCAATGCGTCCGGTAATTCCGGGAAAGACTCCGTAATATCATCGCGAGTGCGGGAGAAAATCCGTACCTCGTCACCGGAGACGTGTACCTGGGCGCGGACGCCGTCGTATTTATCTTCGACCCAGGCATTCTGGAAATAGCTGAGCGCTTCTTCCGGCGATGCCGCTGGACTTGCCAGCATGAAGCCGAGAGGATGAAACAGCCGCATCCGTGCTTCCGCTAGTTTTTTGGCGGCGGCGAGGCGCAGGGTTTCACCGATGTCCCCGAGCAACATGTTGGTGCGCTGGACTTCCACCGAAGTCGACTCGTAGGCCTTGGCAATGGCTTCTTCGACCAGGCTTTCTTTCAGCCCGATTCGTAGATCGCCGGTCATGATCTTGATGGCGTACTTGGCCTCAAGCGGCGTCATATGCGACAGCAGTTCCTGCACCAGCGCGGATTTGGCTGCGGGGCCGCGGGCGGCTGCGATCTGGCGGAAGGCGGCTTGAACTTCGCGGACAGTTGCGCGGGCATGGTCGCCCGCGCCCACACGGTCGGGGAGCAGTTCTCCTGCGACCGCGCCCAGGTCACCCAGCCTGCGATAGGAGGCTGTTAGATCGGCTTCGCTCTTGCCCGACAGTCCCTCCACTAAGCGCCACAGCAAAGCGCCGCCGACTTGCAGGGTGGTTTCTTCCCATGCCGGAAAAGGCCGGCCGGAGAGGAAAATGGCGGCTACGGAAGCCTCCTCCGTGGGCAACGACTTCAAGAATTCGGCTACCATGGCGATCTTCTCCAGTTTCTTACTGGTAGTTGCGATTTGCTCGCAAGTTTGGGCCAGGATCTTCATTTGCGTCTGTAACCTACGCTAGCATCGTCACTTGCCTCTATCCTAGTTTCCCCAAACTATGTCATACTCTAGATTGGTTCGGAACTCCCCGTAGGATCATCCAATCCCTATGCAGTTTTGGCGTACATTGTCGCGTTTCCTGGTAGCCGTTCAACTGCTTCCCGCGCTCGAGGGCGGGGAGGAGACTCTAGTCGGCGGGCAGGCCGTGCTGGAAGGTGTGATGATGCGGTCTCCCCATGCCTGGGGAATCGCCTGCCGCAAGCCGTCGGGCGAGGTTTCGGTCCACAGTGAGCCTTTAGAGCGCCTGTCAGAAAAACACAAGTGGATGGGTTGGCCTGTAGTTCGCGGCGTAATCACGCTCGGCCATGCCATGACATTGGGTTTCCGGGCGTTGAAGTTTTCCGCTAATGTGGCGCTCGATGAGTTGCAGCCTGCTCCCGACGCGGGTCAGCCAGAAAAGAAAAAGTTTGAGATCAGCGGCTGGATTGCTACCGTAAACATCATTTTTTCCGTCGGATTTTTTATCTTCATGTACAAATACCTGCCGCTGCTGGCGGCGACGGAGTTGAAGAAAGTCGATCCGGCGCTGGGTGGACAGATCATGTTCAACCTGGTGGATGGTGTCATCCGGCTGGCTTTGTTCCTGTTGTTCATCTGGGGGACATCGCTTTGGCCGGACATTCGGCGTGTTTATCAATATCACGGTGCCGAGCACAAAACTGTTTTCGCATTTGAGAATGGCGATCCCTTGGAGATTGCCGCTGTGCAGAAGTATTCGACTTATCATCCCCGTTGCGGGACCAGCTTCCTGATGACGGTGATGATCATTTCGATTCTGGTGTACATGCTGTTTCCGGTAACCACGTTCTGGGCGCGCTTCGCGCTGCGGATTGCGCTGCTGCCGGTGATCACGGGATTGTCCTACGAAATTATCCGTTTCTCTGCCAAGCATCGTGGTTCGCTGTTCGCGCTGATGACCACACCGGGACTGTGGCTGCAACGAATCACCACCCAGCCTCCGGCGGATGAACAAGCACAATGCGCTATTGTGGCGTTGAACGAAGCCATGTCGCTCGAAAAAGAACACGGCGGCGAACTGGTAATCGCGTAGCGGGTCCTCCGCGAACCTCTTCCGCTTTACTCTAGCAATCCAATTAGAATGGCTTGGTAGAAGATGTTGCCGTGGCCCCATAGGGCCACTGTTGTTCGAGACGAAAGACAAGAACCGACGACCATGTTTGAGAGACTTGACCAAATCGAGGCCCGCTACGAAGAACTGACGCGGGCGCTGTCATCGCCAGAGGTCATCAATGACTCGGCGAGATACCAGAAGACTGCCAAGGCGCACAGCGAAATTGCTCCCGTAACCGAGAAGTATCGCGAGTTTAAAGACCTGACCCGCGGGATCGCTGAAAGCAAGGCCGTGTTGGTCAGCGAGAAAGATGCGGACATGCGTGCCTATGCCCAGGAAGAGCTTGACAAACTGCAGGCGCGCGTCAGCGGTATCGAAGAAGAGCTCAAGGTCCTGCTTCTCCCCAAAGACCCCAATGATGAGAAAGACATCATTCTGGAAATCCGGGCCGGGACCGGCGGCGACGAAGCCACGCTGTTTGCGGCCGAATTGTTTCGCATGTACACCCGCTACGCGGAGACCCAGCGCTGGAAGGTGGAAGTGCTTTCGACTTCGGAGTCCGCAGTGGGCGGGTTGAAGGAAGTCATCGCCATGATTCAGGGCCAGCGCGTGTATTCGCGCTTGAAGTATGAGAGCGGCGTACACCGGGTGCAACGCGTGCCGGCGACGGAACAGCAGGGACGAGTACACACTTCCGCCGTCACTGTGGCAGTGTTGCCGGAAGCGGAGGACGTGGACATTAAGATCGAGGCCAAAGACCTGAGGATCGATACTTTTTGTTCGTCCGGTCCGGGCGGCCAATCAGTGAATACGACCTATTCGGCGGTCCGCATCACCCATATTCCCACCAACACGGTGGTCAGCTGCCAGGACGAGAAATCGCAAATCAAAAACCGGGAGAAAGGTATGCGGGTGCTGCGCTCGCGGCTCTATGAGATGGAAATGCAGAAGCAGCAGGAGGCGCTGGCCAAAGAACGCAAACAAATGGTGGGATCAGGCGACCGCAGCGAAAAGATCCGCACCTACAATTTTCCCCAGGACCGGGTGACCGATCACCGCATCGGCCTGACCATTCATCAGCTGCAGGATGTGATGGATGGCAAGCTGCAGCCGCTCATCGATCCCCTCATCGCTCACTTCCAGGCGGAAAAGCTGAAACAGGAAACCGCCGGCGTGGTGTAAGTGAAAGTAGCGAGAAATAAAAAGCCCCTCCCGCAAGAGGGGCCTTTTTCTGGGGGAGGGCCGACGGGCCATGAGCCTGCCGACGACCAGAACTTACTGCTGAGGCGCTGCTGCCGGGCTCGAGCTGGCAGAGAGCTGCTCCAGATCATTCTTTAACAAGCTGATCTCCACGCGGCCGCCGCTGCTGCGCTTCGCGGTCTTGGCCTCGTCAGCGCTGACCGGAACATTGCCCATTCCCACCACATAAATGCGGTAAACGGGAATCTCGTGGTTCAGCACCAAGTACCTGACCACCGAGTCCGCCATCTTTTGTGAGGCGGCAATCGCCGCCTGTCCGCGGCCGGAAGAGAAGCCCTGCACTTCGATGATGTATCCGCGCTGACTCTTGAGCGGAGTAGCAAGCTCATCCAGCGCGGCTTTGGCATTCTTGCTCAGCACACTTTGGCCGGGACGGAAACGGATCTCGGTCTGGTTGGTGGCCTTGTACTGGTCGATGTTGCCGACTACCTGTTCCACAGTGGAGAGACGGGTGTTGGCCTGGGTCGCAGTCTGCTGCGCGGCTTGGGCCTTGTTGCCGGCGTCGATAGCATGCTGGTCAGCTTCATTCACTTTGGTGGAAGCGAGCTGAATGCCCTGCTGGGCACGCGCGTCCACGTCTTTGATCATCTTGCTATTGGACGCGGTAAGCTCATCGAGCTCATTTACGCGATCGCGGATCGGATCGGTTTGCCGCTGCACATATTTCTTGCGGGCAAACGGGTTGAGATGGCCCCAGAAACCTTCGCGCGCGGGCGGCTGTAGCGGTTTTCCGGTGGCGCTTTCAGTAGTGACGGCGGCCGGTTGGCCGGCTGTGCCTGATTGTGCCTGGTTTTGGGCTTGGCTTTGATCTGTGGACGGGGCAGAACTGGTTTGGGCAAACGCTGGCAGGGCAAGCGTTGCAATCAGCAGCGCGGTCAGAAGACGATTCTTCATTTTACTTCCTCCGGGGTGGGGGAGCTTCCTGGGAGCTCCACTCCTGCACGCCATTCGCGGGCGTGGCGCGTTTTCTAAATCATTCAGGCTCAAATGCGGCAAGCGGTCGATGCCCGGTGCTGTCTGGGCCAGGTGTCTCAACTCGCGACGACACCTTGGATGCCCGCATTCGCCCTTTGCTAGAACAAGTTCGATGCCAAACCAAGCCAAAGCTAAGTCGTTGGATAACAATGATATTGTAGTCTCTGGCCGCTAGGAATGGGAGTAATTTTGGTAACACCTGATATAAAAACTGCGCGTATCTTGCCCTGCGCGCACGGAGACCGCATGCTCGAGAAAAAATCTGTCGCCTGCTTATTTTCTTTGTTGATGGTTCTGACGGGTGCGGCAGTTAGCGCCCAGGAAAACGGTAAGCCGCTGCTTTCGGACCGCATCCCTGCCGACCGCATGAAGCAATATGCTGCGCAGGCGGTGGAGTGGGAACAGGACTACTTGCGCATCGACAGCACGAATCCGCCGGGAAACGAGATGCGGACTGCGACCTTCTTCAAGAAGATTCTTGACGCCGAAGGGATTGAGAACCGCGTTTTCGAATATGCGCCGGGACGCGCCGATCTGTGGGCCAGAATTTCGCACACCAGCTCCACGCCACGACGACCCTTCATTCTGCTGGACCACATGGATGTAGTAACCAGTGACCCCGCGCATTGGAAGGTGCCGCCGTTTAGCGGCCAGATTGTCGACGGCGCCATCTATGGCCGCGGCGCGCAGGACATGAAAAGCGAAGGGCTGGCACACTTGATGGTCATGGTGATGCTGCAACGCGAGAAAGTGCCGCTGGACCGCGATGTCATCTTTCTCGCGGTCAGCGACGAGGAAGTCGATGGCACCGGCACGGACTGGTTCATCGCGCACCAGCGCGATTTGCTGGGCAACGCGGAATTCATGATTAACGAAGGCGGAGAGAATATTCTGCGGCCAGGTGGCCGCCTGAAATATGTGGGCGTCGATGTCGGCGAAAAAAGCCCATTGTGGCTGCACGTGGTGGCGCACGGGCAGCCGGGGCACGGCTCCCGCCCTAACGGTGATTCGGCGCCCAACCGGCTGGTGCGGGCCTTGCAGCGAATTCTGGCCTACAAAACGCCGCTGCGGGTGCTGCCGGTGGTGGAGGAGTTTTTGAAAACGGTGGCGCCCGACGAACCTCCGGCGCGGGCCGCGATGTTCCGAAATATTCGCCACAGTCTGGGCAACGAAAAATTCCGGCGGCAGATTGAAGGCGATCCGGACCTGAATTATTTATTTCGCGATACGATTTCTTTGACCATGCTGGGCGGTTCCGAGCAGACCAACGTCATTCCCGGCGAGGCCTGGGCTAACCTGGATGTGCGACTGCTGCCCGCAGGGAATCCGAAGGCTTTTTTGGCAACCATCCGGCGGGTAGTGGATGACCCCAACGTGACGGTCGAGCCGCAGACCCAGGAATTCCGCGAGGCCAACTACTCACCTACTGACACGGCTTTGTATAAGGCTGTCCGCCAGGTGACCGCGCACTACTTTCCCGGCGTGCCGGTCGCGCCCTTACTGACCAGCGGCTATAACGAGAACCAGCGCTATCGTCCGCTGGGAATTTACGCTTACGGATTCAATCCCTACACTGCCACGCAGGAAGAAAACGACAGCGAGCACGGAGACAATGAACGCATTCGCGTGGAAGAAGTGCGGCGCGGTTTCCGGGTGATGTTTGACGTGGTAACGCGAGTGGCGGCGAAGGCGGAATAGACCAAGCAACCACAAAGGGCACGAAGCTACACAAAGCGAAAGCGTGCGGCCCCGGCCTTGCTGGATCTTTGTGTCCTTTGTGGTAATCGGGTTTCTTACCGACGATATTTCTCGTACTGCTCGTAGATATAATTGTCGGTCATGCCGGCAATGTAATCGCAAATTACCCGTGGCAGAGGCGTGTGACGGGCTGACTCCTGATAAGTCGCGGGAAGGTGCCCGGGCTGAGCCGTCCAGAACTCGAATAACTCGCGGATAATCTCTCCGGCGTCTTCTTTTTCGGGATCGAGCGCAGGGCTGTAGTAGAGCGTGTTGTAGAGAAATGATTTGGCCTGGCGGCGTTCTTCTTCGACTTCCGGGCTCAACCCAACCAGCCGCCGGGGATAATCGCGCACGTCTTCGAGACTGTGGACGCCGGCTTTGACGATCTGGTCTTTTGTGTTTGCGATCAAGTCTCCCACCCAACGATCCAGCATGTGCCTGATGGCCTCATTGAATTTCAGTTTCTCCATCACCTCGGGATACGTGCGTTCGGCGGCGTCGTAGAAGCGCGCGAACACGGGAACGCCGCTGCGGATCACGTCCAGCGTGAGCAGGTGGGCTTCGTAGCCGTCGTCCAGATCGGCCGTGCTGTAGGCGATTTCGTCGGCCAGATCGATGAGCTGGGATTCGAGCGGCGGACGGCAGTCGAGCAGATATTCGGCCAGCTCGGGGAACTCACTGGGGCGGTAATCGTGCGAATGCTTGATGATGCCTTCGCGCACTTCGAAGCTCAGGTTCAATCCGCGAAACGCGGCGTAGCGCAACTCGAAGTCCTCCACGATGCGCAGGGCATGCAGGTTGTGGTCGAAGAAGAATCCGTGGGCGCGCATGGCGGCGTCGAGCGCCTTTTCACCGGCGTGGCCGAAGGGGGGATGGCCGACGTCATGGACTAAAGCCAGGGCCTCGACCAGGTCCACGTTCAGGCCGAGTTGCGCGGCGATGGTGCGGGCGATCTGCGCGACTTCGAGCGTGTGCGTGAGGCGATTGCGAAAATGGTCGGAGTAGCGGCGGGTGAAGACCTGGGTCTTGGCCTCCAGGCGGCGAAAGGCGCGGGAATGGATGACGCGGTCGCGGTCGCGCTGAAAGTCGTTGCGGTAGGGATGCGGCGGCTCGGGAAAACGGCGTCCGCGGGACTGGTCCGCATGCACCGCGTAGTCGGCGAGCATGAAGGAAAGTTTAGCAGACGAGCACTTGGCTTTCAGCACTCAGCATTCAGCCGTCGCGCCCCGCGCGGCGAATAGCCGCGCGAGCAACGACGGGCTATGTCACCGTGACCACCAGCGGAACGCTCACCAGCAACATGCCGTTCCATGTGATCAAGGTTCGTTCCGGGGATCGACCAAATCGATCCCACAATGCTGAAAATCTGGCCCGTTCCGCGTGGCAAGAGTCGCCCGGCGAACCTGCGTGAGGGCAGCAATCTGGGCGTCCGGGTAACCGATAGGCCTGCCTAAGCCACCTCGCCGCGCTACGCATTTGTGAGGTGAGCACTACTTGTGTTCTGAATCCTCTTTGGCCAACTTGACCTTGGCGGACTCGAGGTCTTTCTGAACCTTTGCCATTTCGTCGGTGTCCACTTCCGCGGCGACGGTCTTGTTCCATTCCTGAATCGCGCGTTCCCAATGCGCTGCGGCCAGCTTCAGGCGTCCCGTCTTCTGATAGAGGTCGCCGAGGTGGGCCTGCACCGTGGGATCGGCTCCCATGTGCTGCGCGGCGCGGGACAGGTTGTCTTCCGCCAGCTCATACTTGCCCAGCTTGAAGTATGCCCAGCCCAGCGAGTCGAGATAAGCGCCGTTGGCAGGGTCAAGTTCCACGGCCTTCTTGATCATGATGAGTGCTTCGTCGAGCTTCACACCACGGTCGGCCAGCATATAACCGAGGTAGTTGAGCACGGCGGCATTTTGGGGATCGGAGGCCAGGATCTTGCGAAACACTTCTTCCGACGGATCGTACTTCTTCTGACGCTCGTAATTGGAGCCACGGAGGAAATCGACGTACTCTCTGTCCTCGTCCTTGGTGGAAAGCTCGGCCGCTTTGTTGAGGTCGTCCTCGGCGTCCTGCCAGCGCTTCAAGCGGCTGTTCATCTGGGCTAGGCGGATGTAGACGTCACGATCGTCCGGCGTGCCCTTGAGCAACGACTTCACCTGCTGCAGGGCCGTGTCGGGCTGACCCATGTCGCTGAGTTGCGCCGCGTACGTCATCTTCAGGTCGCGCGAACTGGGCAGCTTTTCCATTGCTTCTTTGGCAACGTCGGTAGCCTGCTGCCATTGCTTGGCCTCGCGGTAAGTGTCGATGAGCTGCTGGTAGCCGCGCTCGGCATTGTCGTCGCCCAGGGTCAACATCTTGCGAAAGGTCTCGATCGCAAGTGCCGTATTGCTATTGTCGCGATAAATGGTTCCCAGCCGCTCCAGGAACAGCGCGCGATTGTTTTTCTCGCCCTGGGAATAGTTATTATCCGGTTTATCGGTCTTTTTCAGCAGGTCTTGCAGGATCTGTGCGGCGTCGTCATAACGCCCCTGCGCTTGGTAAACAGCGGCCCGGTTGTAGGGCACTTCCATGGAGTCCTGCACCATGGATTCGGCTTTTGTCAGGTTCTCGAGGGCGAGGTCGAATTTCCCCTGGCGGCGGTAAATTTCCGCCATGCGCAAGTAGGTCTGGGCGTCGTCGGGGTTGGCTTCCGCGATAATCTTGTATTGCTCGAGGGCGGCATCGGCCTGCCCGTCATTCATCAGGTTTTCGGCCAGACCGCGAATCGCATCGAGATTGTCACGATCGAGTTCGGCAGCCTTGCGATAAGCGTCAATCGCTTTCTTGTATTCTTTTTGCTGCTCGTAGGCATACCCCAGGACGGAGTACAGCTTGGCGGAGCGCTGCGCATCCGGCACCGAACTCAATACCTCAGCGGCGCGCGTGGAGTCTCCCTCTTCGGTATAGAACAAGGCCAGCGTAGTGACGGCGTCTTCGGAATCGGGCTGCAACTTCACCGCAATCTTGAATTCGTCTTCCGCCTTGCGCAGATCGTTGTTGACTTTGTAGAGCCGTCCCAGCAGAAGGCGGTTGTCCACGCTGTCGGGCTCCAGCTTGACGATCTCTTCATACTGTTCGATGGCCAGCTTGAGCACGCTGTCGGAAGTGTTGCCCCCCTGGACATCGCCGAGTGACTTCAGATAAATGCGGCCCAGCAGTTTGTGGGCCTCAAGGTTGTTGGGGTCGCGCTTGAGAATGTCCTGCGCCTCCAGCACGGCATCGCGGATTCGTCCCGCGCGCGTGTAGAGCTCGGCCAGGGCGGAGGTCAAGTACTCCGAAGTGGGATCGGCCTCGATGGCCAGACGGTACTCGTCGATCGCCTTGCTGACCAACTCCGTGCGGCCGTACATCGCCACCTGCTCCTCATAGAGGTGAGCCAGGGTGTAGTGATAGTAGGCGGCAGCGCGATCTACTTTTCGTGGAGGAGCCGGGGCCGGTTTGGCCGCGGCCGGGGACGCAGGCTCGGGAGTGGAAGGCGCCGGGGTTTGTTGCGCGCTCACGCTCGCCGCCATGAGCAACACCAGAACAGCACAATAAATTCTTTTCATTCAAGACCTTCAAATCACCATAGCCACAGCGGGTTGGATGCGGAATCGCTGCCAGCAGGTGCTCACGTTATTGTAACCCTTGTCACTCGGGATTGCGTAAAACGGCGCCCGGAACCGCCCGGATAAGCAGTCAGAGGTACAAGGACCGTTAGCAGCTGGCAATGGCCGATTGCCGAATCAATGGCGAAAATGGCGCACACCGGTGAAGACCATGGCCATGCCATGGCGGTCAGCCGCCTCAATCACTTCCTGATCGCGCACGGAGCCGCCCGGCTGGATGATGGCAGTAGCTCCGGCTCTGGCAATCTCTTCGATTCCGTCGGGGAAGGGAAAAAAGGCGTCCGAAGCTGCGACCGTGCCTTGAAGCGGTAAAACGGCCTTCATGGCACCCATTTTGCACGAATCCACGCGGCTCATTTGCCCCGCGCCCACGCCCACGGTTTGTCCCTCACGAGCGTAGAGGATGGCGTTGGATTTGACGTGCTTGCACACCTTCCAGGCAAACAGCAATGCGCGTTTTTCTTCGGCTGTAGGCGGGCGTTTGGTCACGACTTTGAGATCGTTTTCCCGCAGCGGGCGGACGTCGGCATCCTGTACCAGCATTCCGCCGGAGACGTTCTTCAGCACCCATTTCTGCGGAGCATCGGTGACTTCGACCAGCCGCAGGTTCTTCTTGGCGCTGAACTTGGTTTTGGCAGCGTCGTCAAATTTCGGAGCTGCGATCACTTCCAGAAACAGCTTGGCCATTTCCTCGGCGGCGGGCCCATCGATTGGCCGATTCACGCCGATCACCCCGCCGAAAGCCGATACCGGATCGGTGTCGAGGGCTTTCTTGTAAGCTTCCGCCAGCGTTTTGCCGGTGGCGGCGCCGGCGGGATTGGTGTGTTTAATGATCGCGCAGAATGGTTCGTCGAATTCCTGGGCCAGGTCCCAGGCGGCTTGAAGGTCGACGATGTTGTTATAGGAAAGTTCTTTGCCCTGAAGCTGGCGGCCGTTGGCCACGCCCTGGCTGGAGCCGTCCGAGTACATCGCGGCCTTCTGGTGCGGGTTCTCTCCGTAGCGCAGGTCCATGATCTTCTGGAAAGAAAGCCGCAGGTTTTGCGGAAAGCCGGGCTGTGGCGGGCTGCCGTTGAGGCGGACGCCTTCCAGCGTTGAGGCTATCGCCGAGTCGTAGCCGGCAGTCGTGGCGAAAGCTTTCTGCGCCAGCCGCCATTTGGTGGCCCGCGACAATTCTCCGCCGGATTGCGCCATCTCTTCTGCGATGGCGGGATAATCGGCGGGCGAGGTCACCACGGCGACGTCCTGAAAGTTCTTGGCCGCGGAGCGGATCATCGAAGGCCCGCCAATGTCGATGTTCTCAATCAGCTCGTCGAGAGCGACCCCGGGCTTGGTGGCGGTCTTTTCGAACGCGTAGAGATTCACCACCACCATGTCGATAGGCTGGATGCTATGTTCAGCTACGGCGGCGCGGTGGGCAGCGTTTTCACGGCGATGCAGAATGCCGCCATGAACTTTGGGGTGAAGCGTCTTCACTCGCCCGTCGAGCATTTCGGGGAAGCCGGTCAACTCAGAAATGTCCTGGACTCGGATGCCGGAGTCGCGCAGGAGTTTGGCAGTGCCTCCGGTTGAAATCAGTTCCACTCCCAAGGCGGCGAGTTTGCGGGCGAATTCGGCGAGGCCGGTCTTGTCTGTAACGCTGAGAATAGCGCGATGGATTTTGGACATTACTGAAATTCTATCAGCGGGCGCCGGGGCGGGTGATTAAGGAAGCCCAAAGTCGCGGCGTGCCCCAGGCTGGTGCCCTCCCGGTCGTCAGGTTCAGGTTCGAATTACACCTTGGCCCGGGCCTTCAGCTTGACTTGGCCATTCTGCATCTCGACGGTGTATTCAACCGCCATGCAGTTATTCTCCTGGCGGATTTGCGCGGTCTTCTTCTGTACGAAGGAAGCGAAGCTGTCGAGGTTGCCAGCGACCGATTCCCCGCTCTTTTTCTTGGCCTCGGTGAGCGCCACGTAGAGCTTCTCCACCTGATCGCGCTCGGCGGTGGGATCGGAGCATTGCACAGCAAACGGCCTTTCCTGCGGTTTCGGCGTCGGCGCAACCGCCGTTGCAGCTGCGGCGCCGGCCTGGCCAAGTCCGTACACCGGGTGGTGTTCGGGCTGATTTCCTTCCACCGGGCGCACTCCCTGCACCGAAAGCAACGCATCCTGCGGGCGCCGGTAGCCTTCCTCGCGAATGCGGCCTTTCTTGCGCCACAGGTCGCTGTAAATGGCATAGCGCTGCGCCATTTCGTTGTAGCGGAAACGCTGCGAAAAAGTCAGCTTTCCGCCGTCGCTGAACTTGCGCAGCAAACTCAAGACTTTCCACTCGATATCGGTGGGCGGTTTCTTGGTGGGGTTGCTGAAATAGACTTCGTACTCGATCTTGAGCCGGCGCAACTGCGACTCGAGGTGCGTCAGTTCTTCGTCAATGGTCACCGAGAGTTCTCCAGCAGACAGTCTAGATTCTACCGGGGGTTGGGGACGAGGTACCGGTGGGCCGGGGCTGGGGATGGTACGAAGGTACCCAAAGGGGGATGGCGTAGGGCTGCCCTGAGACTTGATGAGGAGGCTTATTGCTCGGCGAAGATGTAGACTGCGCCTTGCAGTTCGCCACCTTTGTCCGGCGCTCCCACCACCATCGTCGTCCCGCTGACCGCCAGCGAAGCGCCGAAACCTTCCTTGGCCCCGCCGTCCGACGCGATCACCGAGCCATTCGGCTTCGAGGTATTCACCCAGCCTCCGACGGGCTTTACGTAGCCGAAGATCGCACCCTGCGGAATCTGCCCAATGATGTCGCCCGGCGCCGAGGCCAATATGACCTTGCCGGTAATGGCTACGGCAAAGCTCAGCCCGGGATCGCCTTTCGCCTGTATGGTCAACTCGGCGGTCTGCGTCATGTCTGCCCAGCCCGTTTCGGGCTCAACAAAGACGTACACGGTCCCGGTGTTGTGCGCCGACGCCGCCACCACGGTCTTGCGGCTGACCGCCACTGCATGGCCGAAGGCGTCATCGCTTCCCTCATCGGAGCCAGTCAAGGTTGCGTTGGGCTGGGCTGGGTTGTATCCACCCAGCCGCCTTCCGGTTCCACGAACACGTACACCTGCTCCAACCTGCCATTATCAACTTCCCCCGCCACAATCGTGTTCCCGCTGATGGCCACCGAATTTCCCATCTCGAGCGCCGAGGAGGAGGTTAATGTCGCCGTCGGCTCGGTCATGTTTACCCAGCCGCCCTCGGGCTCGACAAAAACGTAGGCGCCGCTTGCCTGGCCCTCACCAGGCCCTCCCGCCACAATCGTCTTGCCGTCGCTGCTGATGGCCACCGATGTGCCTAGCAGGTTATCAACCAGGCCCGGCGGTATCGTTAACTCTGCCGTCGGCGTCAGGTCGCCCTTCCATCCGCCCGCTGGCTTCACAAATACGTACACCACTCCATTGCCGTTGTCATCGTCCGGTGTTCCGACGACTACGACCTCGCCACTGACGGCAACCGCCGTCCCAAACTCAACACTCTGGCCATCGCCCGATGCCAGTCTGGCCACGACCTTCCAGCCTCTTCCGGAGTTCACAATTATGTAAGCCCAACCGTGGTTGGCGGAGCCGAAGAACTGGGGCGCGCCGACTACCATGTTGTTGCCATTTATGGCGACTGAGTGCCCGAACTGATCATCTGCCCCGTTTTCGGGGTCAGCAATCTCCGTTACTTGTTTGACGAGCTTTGCCCTCTGCGCGGCTGCGCAGGGGGCGAGGACCCCAGGCATGGCTACCAGCAGAATCAACACGGGGACGAATCTGTAAAGAAGGGGCTTCATGCAAACACCCAGAACGAATTTGGGCACGCACTAAGAAGAACGCCGCGAGTCTTCGGCGTCGCTGATAGTCTGCACCGCGAGTCGGGCGATTGCAAGGCGAAAAACCCGCTCCCGGAGGGGCGAACGGTCTTCTGCTGGACGAAAAGAATGGGGTTTCGATTTCCACCGCAGCGTATCCCGTCATCGGCGAGTACCTTCCGGGCAATCTGCTCGCGGGCGGCGCAGGCATCCTAGGGCCGACGCTTCTCGGGCACCAGAACAACGGTTCGGCCAACAGCGACAACGCCGGGAACTGTACTCTAGCCGGGACCCCCGCGACGTGCACAATCAATTTTGCAAAGCCCTGGAACAATCCGCCGATTTGTATCGGCAACGACCAAACCAATCTGGCACCCATCAAGATCGTTCCGCCATCCATGTCCGTGCCGGTGACCTCCGAAATTGTCACGGGCACGATGGCTGGCGATCTCGTCGGCTGGCACTGCGAGGGTAATCCGAACTGAGCGGGGAATCACTAAAGATGTTGGAACGGTATTTACCTGGCGTTGGCCGCCATTTTCTTCACCATGGCCAGCACCAGCTTGCGGTCGCTGTCATTCAGGCTGACGGAGTAGCGGCGGATCTGGCTGAGGAAGCGGACTTCGTCATCGGAGAGTTGGGGCAGGCCTTTGCCTCCGTTGGTGTGTCCGGCTTCGGAGAAGAATTGCGAGAGCGGCAGCTCCATCGCTCCGGCAATTTTCGAAAGCGTGTCGAGCGAAGGGATGGTATGACCGTTTTCCACGCGAGAGAGATAGCAACGCAACAGACCGGTGCGCTTCTCGATATCGCCTTGGGACATTCCTTTTTGCAAGCGGTAGTTCCGGATGGTCTCACCGATGTTCATTGAGAAGGAAGCCAAGTAGTTCTCCGCGATGCTGAATAGTAACCAGAGTAATACGGTCTGGCAAGTGGAATTTCGTTGCCCAAGAAGCAGTGCGCTTAGCCTTGTGACCTGGCCAACTCGGGCGCTGCATGATCCAAGCGCTTCGAGTTTTCCTACTTCAGTGTGGCGGCAAAGAACTTAACCGTGCGCTGCCACGCATCGGCCGTATCCTCAGCACGGTAGCCATCCTTGTTGACGGGATTTTCAAAACCGTGTCCCGCATCGGGATAAATCGTGACGTCCACCGGTTTTCCTAGTCCCTTCATAGCTTTCTCGAATTTGTGAACATCATCCGGCGTGATGCCACGGTCTTGGCCGCCGAAGAGTCCGAGCACGGAAGCGTTGATGGCTTTCAGCGCGTTGGTGTCGGTAGCGAGGCGGCCATAGTTAATCACGACAGCGCGCGCCGTAGGCTCTTGCAGGGCGACATCGAGCGCGAACCCGCCGCCCATGCACCATCCGATGGCGGCAACGCGGTCTTTCTTGACGTCCGGTTGCGATGTCAGAAAGCCGAAAGCCGCGTGCAAGTCGCGCTTGGCACGGTCCTCAGGCAGGCCGCGCATGATTTCGTGGGCTTCTTCCCGTGTGGTCGCCACCTTGCCGCGGTAGAGATCGATTGCCAGAGTAACGTAACCCTGATCCGAAAGTTTCGAGGCCTGATCTTTCACCCAGTCGTTCAGTCCCCACCACTCGTGAATCACGATGATGCCGGGAAATGGACCTTTGCCGGCCGGCGTGTAGAGAACGCCTTGCACGGTTTCGTCGCCGCTTTGGTAGGAAACGCTCTTCGATGTGGCGGCAGCGGCGCCGATCGCGAGACACAAAATCAAAAGACAAGGCAGGGCGGTCTTCATGATGGTTCCCCCTCGGAAGGAATATAGGATAGCACCGTCGCGAACCACTAGAGCGTCAGTTCCAGGTAGAGTGTGCCGGCCATGGGATTTGCGCGATAGGGCGCGATCTCGCGAAAGCCCAGCTTGCGATACATGGCAACGGCATCTTGCATCACCGGCCCGACGGTGTCGAGCCGCATGCGGCGATAGCCGATCTGGCGGGCTTCGGCAATGACAGCCTCGGCCAGCACCCGGCCCAGTTTTTTACCGCGAAACTTGGGACGCAGGTAGAGCCGCTTCATCTCGCAAATTTCGCCATCGAACTTGTGCAGGGCTACGCAGCCAGCCAGTTCGCCATGAAATTGTGCCAGAAGAAGACGGCCGCCGGGAGGCGCGTAATCGCCGGGCAATCCGGCGAGTTCCTGATCGAAGTTCTGGAAGCAAAGACTGAAACCGAGGGA
>Ga0335081_10003406_pt1 | contig 25007 bp, 28 predicted proteins | sample Lox_Sample_35_FD_206713 | JGI IMG/M metagenome (GOLD analysis project Ga0335081, IMG submission 206713) | Soil microbial communities from Loxahatchee National Wildlife Refuge, Florida, United States - Lox_Sample_3.5 | ecosystem: Environmental > Terrestrial > Soil > Wetlands | place: USA...
GTCTTGAGGAAATGGCGGATGTTCGCGCGCGCCTTGGCGGTGCGAACGTACTGCAGCCAGGCCGGGTTCGGCTTGGCGTGGCTGGCGGTGATGATCTCGACCCGGTCGCCGTTGCGCAGCTCGCCGCGCAGCGGGACCAGCTCGCCGTTGACCTTGGCCGCGACGCAGCGGTTGCCGATGTCGGTGTGGACGGCGTAGGCGAAATCGACCGCAGTCGCGCCGCGCGGCAGCGACATGATCCGCCCCTTGGGCGTGAACACGTACACCTCGTCCGGGAACAGGTCGACCTTGACGTGCTCCAGAAACTCGGCCGAGTCGCCCGACTGGTTCTGGATTTCGAGCAGCGACTGCAGCCACAGGTGCGCCTGCTTCTGCAGATCCGACAGCGAATCCTCCTCGTCCTTGTACATCCAGTGCGAGGCGACTCCTGACTCCGCCACGTGGTGCATGTGCTCGGTACGGATCTGCACTTCGACCGGCAGGCCGTAGGGGTCGATCAGCGCGGTGTGCAGCGACTGGTAGCCGTTCGCTTTCGGAATCGCGATGTAGTCCTTGAACTTGCCCGGAATCGGCTTGTACAGCGCGTGCAGCGCGCCGAGGGCAAGGTAGCAGGCCGGCACGGTCCTGACCACGACGCGAAAGCCGTAGATGTCGTGCACCTCCGAAAAGCTAAGATGCTTCTCGACCATCTTCTTGTAGGTCGAGTAGAGGTGCTTTTCGCGCCCGGTCACGTTCGCTTCGATCCCGCTGTCGGCCAGCTTCGCCTTGATCGCGGCTTCGGTCTTGCTGATCACCTCGCGCCTGTTGCCGCGCGCGGCCTTGGTGGCCTTGGCGAGCACGCCGTAGCGCAGCGGGTGGAGGTGGGAGAAGGCGAGCTCCTCGAGCTCGTGATAGAGCGCGTTCAGGCCGAGCCGGTTGGCGATCGGGGCGTAGATTTCCATCGTCTCGCGCGCGATACGCCGGCGCTTGGCCGGCGGGACCGCGCCCAGCGTGCGCATGTTGTGCAGCCGGTCGGCGAGCTTGATCAGGATGACGCGCACGTCGCGCGCCATCGCGAGCAGCATCTTGCGGAAATTTCCTGCCTGTGCGTCCTCGGCGGACTGGAACTCGATCTTGTCGAGCTTGGACACGCCGTCGACCAGCTCGGCGACCGGCCTGCCGAAGGTGTCCGAGATTTCCGCTTTGGTGACCGAGGCGTCCTCCATCACGTCGTGCAGGAACGCCGCCATCAGGGTCTGGCTGTCCAGGCGCCATCCGGCCAGGATCTCGGCTACCGCGATCGGATGCGAAACGTAGGGCTCTCCGGACTGGCGCTTCTGTCCGGCGTGCGCCGCCTCCGAAAAGCGGTAGGCATCCGCCAGGCGAGCGAAGTCCGACGGCTTCAGGTAGGCAAAGCGCTTCTCATCGAGCACGGGTACGGCCGCCATGCGGGGGAGCGTACCCGATCGGCCCCTTGTTGCGAACACCCCGGGGCCCGGGGCGAGCTCAGAGCGGCGAGCCGGGCGCCGCGGGCGGCGTGGGGTTACGCTTGAGAACTTCGGTGCCGACTTTACCGGCCGCGATTTCGCGCAGCGCGATTACCGTCGCCTTGTCCTTGTTCGGCTCGAGCAGCGGCGAGGCGCCGGCAGTGATCTGGCGCGAGCGATAGGTCGCCGCGAGCGTCAGCTCAAATCGGTTCGGGATTTTCTTCAGGCAATCGTCTACGGTGATACGGGCCATGTTTCGCGTTCCATTTAGAAAAGTTCGCCGATTCGTGCAAGCTGCCGCTCGGTGGTGAGGCGCTCGGCGCGGATGATTGCCAGCATGTCGCGCCTGGCAACCTCGAAGTCTTTGTTAAATATAACATAATCAGACTCCGGGGCGTGGGATATTTCGTCCTGTGCGGCCGCCATGCGGCGCGTGATCACGGGCTCGCTGTCCTGACCGCGCGCGCGCAGCCGGCGCTCGAGCTCGGGCAGAGACGGCGGAAGCAGGAATATCCCGATGCATTGCGGTATCAGGCGCCGCACCTGCTGCGCGCCCTGCCAGTCGATCTCGAGCACCAGGTCGTGGCCGCCTTCGAGCGCGCCGGCAACCGTCGCCTGTGAGGTGCCGTAGCGGTGGCCGTGGACCTGCGCGCTTTCGAGGAACTCACCGCGCTCGAGCATGGCGACGAAGGTCGCGTCGTCGACGAAGTGGTATTCGCGCCCGTTCTGCTCTGCGGGCCGCGGCGGCCGGGTGGTGTAGGACACCGACAGCCTGAGCCGGGAGTCCTGCGCCAGCACCGCGTTGATCAACGAGGTCTTGCCCGCCCCCGAGGGCGCGGTGACGACGAAAAGAAGCCCCTTCACGCCGGTTCCTATTCTATGTTCTGTACCTGCTCGCGCATCTGTTCGATTAGCAGCTTGAGCTCGAGCGCGCAATCGGAGATCTTCTGAGTTGCCGCCTTCGAGGCGAGCGTGTTCGCTTCGCGGTTGAGCTCCTGGGCGAGGAAATCGAGCCGCTTTCCTACGGCTCCGCCTTTGGTGAGCGTACGCTCTACCTCGTCGAAATGGGTCGCGAGCCGGGTGAGCTCCTCATCGACGTCGGTCTTCATGCCGAACACCGCGAGCTCGGTGCGGATTCTTTCGTCGTTGGCCGAGCCGATCGCGTCGCGCAGCCGCTGGGCGAGCTTTTCCTGATAGGCGGCCAGAGCCTCGGGCACCAGCGGCGCAACCTCGCACAGCCGGCGGCGCATCTCGGCCACGCGCTCGCCGACGATCGCCGCCAGCCGCGCGCCTTCGCGCGCGCGAGCGGCGAGCAGCTCGTCCAGCGCCCTGCGGCCGAGCTGTTCGACCGTGGCCCGCGTTTGCTCTTCGTCCAGTGCGCTCTCGGACAGCACGCCGGGCCAGCGCAGCGCGTCGGCCACGCGCAGGGCGCCGGCGCCGGGCAGCGCCTGCGCCGCCTGTGCCGCCAGGCGCGCGAGCTCGTCCAGCGCGGCGCGGTTGAGAGACTGTCGCCCGGGGCGGGCGATTCCCGCCGCGAAATACAGGCGGCAGTCGACCTTGCCGCGCGCCAGCCGGGCGGCAACCATTTCCCGCAGCGGCGGCTCGAGCGCGCGCAGCTCGTCGGCGACACGAAACTGAAGGTCGAGAAAGCGCGAGTTGACGCTGCGCAACTCGAGGCTGAGGGTGCCGCGCGGCGTATCGGTTGAGGCGACCGCGTATCCGGTCATGCTGTGAATCATGGTGCGTGCCGATGCGGCGCGAGGCGTGTGATAGTGCGCAACTGCGATCGCGGTTTTCTGGAGGAAGCAGGTATCATAAGGTGGATGCCAGCCCAAGCCAACCAGCCTTTACCGGAAGGCTACCAGCTGCTGAATTACCGATTGTTGCGAGTGCTTTCCTCGGGCGGCTTTTCCATCGTCTACCTCGCGCACGACGAGAACGAGGTGCCGCTGGCGATCAAGGAGTACCTCCCGGCGCAGCTCGCGCTGCGCACGGGCGATCAGATTTCGCCCAGCATCTCGGACGAGAACCTCGCCACCTTCCGCTACGGCATGCGCTGCTTCTTCGACGAGGGCAGGGCGCTGGCGAGGCTGTCCCACCCGAACGTCGTGCGCGTGCTGAATTTCTTCCGCGCCAACGAAACGGTGTACCTGGTGATGCGCTACGAGCGCGGGCGCACGCTGCAGGAGCACGTCCATGCGCGCAGCGGATCTCTGCCCGAGTCCTGGGTGCGTCGCACTTTCGCGCAGCTGCTGAACGGCTTGCGGGAGGTGCACACGAACAAGATGCTCCATCTGGATATCAAGCCCGGAAACATCTACATCCGCAACGACGGCACGCCGTTGCTGATCGATTTCGGTGCCGCGCGGCAGACGTTGACCGAGGAGGGGACCAAGCTGCCTCCGATGTACACCCCAGGCTACGCGTCGCCCGAGCACCATACGCGGCGCGAGCACCTGGGGCCCTGGAGCGATATCTACTCGGTCGGTGCGAGCATGTACGCCTGCCTGGCACTGGCGCCGCCGCAGCCCGCCGACAAGCGGCTCGAGCGCGACCGTCTGGTTCCGGCGCGCAAGGCCTGGGCGGAAAAATACACGGAGGAGCTGCTGACGATCATCGACTGGTGCCTGCGGCTCGATCATCTGGAGCGGCCGCAGAGCGTATTCGAGCTGCAGCAGGCGTTGCGCGGGCTCAAGGAGCCGCTGCTCAAGCAGCGCGGATGGCCGATCCTGGACCAGTTCATGGGCGCCGTGGCGAAACTGCGCAAGCGCCGGGCATGACGCGCGGAAACGATGAAATATTCGATCGCCCAGGATAGCCGCGTCGGCGCGCGGCGCTACAACCAGGATCGCATCGGCCATTGGGCGACGAGCGATGCCCTGCTGATGGTTGTCGCCGACGGCATGGGCGGGCATCTGCACGGCGAGGTCGCGGCCCAGCGCGCGCTCGAGTCCCTGGCGCACGACTTCGAGGGCGAGGCCAAGCCGAAGCTTGCCGACCCCGACATGTTCCTGTTCCGCGGCCTTGCGCGCGCGCATGGCGCGATCGTCCAGGAGGCTCAGCAGCGCAACCTGCGCGAGACGCCGCGCACCGTGCTGGTGGCCTGCGTAGTGCAGGACGGCTACGCCTACTGGTCGCACGTGGGCGACTCGCGCCTGTATCTCATCCGCCGGGGGCGCGTGACCGGGCGCACCAAGGATCACTCTCGGGTGCAGCAACTGATCGACAGGGGCCAGCTGCGAGATGAAGAGGTGCCCATGCATCCCGAGCGCAACATCTTGACCCGTTGCCTCGGCGGCGAGCGTGCGCCCAGGCTCGAGCCGGCTGCGAGCGCGCGGCTGGCCAAGGACGACCTGCTGCTGATGTGTTCGGACGGGCTGTGGGGGCCGCTGACCGAGCGGCAGCTGCTGGACGGGCTGCGCGCAAAGGACTTGCCGCGGGCGGTATCCGATCTGGCCGCGCTGGCGGAGGCGCGCGCCGGGAGGCAGTGCGATAATGTCTCGCTCCTGGCGCTGGTCTGGGGCGAGGGTGAAGCTGCCGCCGCCAACGAGCCGCTCACGCTACCCTTTCACGAGCTCCCTACGGACGTGCAGGACTTCACTGCAACCGAACCCGATTTCATGCGCATGAGCGACGAAGACATCGAGCGCGAGATCGCCGAGATCAAGGCGGCGCTGCGCAAGCATTCCGGCACGCCATGACCCGCCCCGGCGGAAGGCGGCCGCAGCAACTGCGCCCGGTGCGCCTGCAGCGCGCCTGGACGCGCCACGCCGAAGGTTCAGTGCTGGTCGAGTTCGGCGATACGCGCGTGCTGTGCACGGCCAGCGTGGACGAGCGCGTGCCGCCGTTCCTGCGCGACAAGGGGCGCGGCTGGGTCACGGCCGAATACGGCATGCTGCCGCGTGCCACGAACACCCGTTCCGAGCGCGAAGCGGCGCGCGGCAGGCAATCCGGCCGCACGCTCGAGATCCAGCGCCTGATCGGCAGGGCCTTGCGCGCCGTGGTCGACCTCGGCGCGCTGGGCGAGCGCACCATCCAGGTGGATTGCGACGTGTTGCAGGCCGACGGCGGCACGCGCACGGCTGCCATCACCGGCGCCTTCGTCGCGGTCCATGACGCGCTCGGCTGGATGCTTGCGCGCGGCATGCTGCAGGCGTTGCCGGTGAAGGACTTCGTGGCCGCGGTATCGGTCGGAATCTACCAGGGCGAGCCCGTGCTCGATCTGGACTACGCCGAGGACTCTGCCTGCGACACCGACATGAACGTCGTCATGACCGGCGCAGGAGGATTCGTCGAAGTGCAGGGAACGGCCGAGGGCGCGCCGTATTCGCGCGCCGAGATGGACGCCCTGCTGTCGCTTGCGGCGCATGGCATAGCGGAGTTGGTCGAGCACCAGCGCCGCGCGCTGGAACTGTGAACAAGCTCGTCCTCGCATCCGGCAACCCCGGCAAGCTGTGCGAGATCGGGGCGCTGCTGGCGCCGCTGGCGATCGAGGTTGCCTCCCAGGCGGCGCTCGGCATACCCGAAGCCGACGAGCCGCATGCGACTTTTCTCGAGAACGCGCTTGCCAAGGCAAGGCACGCGAGCCTCGCCTGCGGCCTGCCCGCGCTGGCGGACGACTCGGGACTCTGCGTCGACGCGCTGGGCGGCGCGCCGGGCGTTCATTCGGCGTACTACGCCGGCAGAGACGGTTCGCGCGAGGAGCGCGATGCGCGCAACAACGCGAAGCTGCTCGGAGCGCTGGCGGGACTCGACGATCGGCGCGCGCACTACTATTGCGTGATGGTGCTGCTTAGGCGCGCCGACGATCCGCAGCCGCTCGTCGCGGAGGGCGTCTGGCGCGGCGAGATCGCCTCGGCGCCGCGCGGCGCGGGCGGCTTCGGCTACGACCCGCTGTTCTATGTGCCCGCGCAGCGGCGCACCTCGGCGGAGCTCGAGGCGCAGGAAAAAAACCGCGTCAGCCACCGCGCGCAGGCGCTCGCGAGGCTGCTCGCGCGGCTGGGCGATGAAGATCGAGCTTGAGCGCCCGCGCACGGTGCGGCTGGAGCTGCTCCCGCCGCTGGCGCTCTACGTCCACATACCTTGGTGCGTGCGCAAGTGTCCGTATTGCGATTTCAACTCGCACGAGCTTGGCTCGGACCTGCCCGAAGGACAATACGTCGACGCGCTGGTGGCCGACCTCGACCAGCTGCTGCCCTCCGTCTGGGGCCGGCGGCTGAGCACGGTATTCATCGGCGGCGGCACTCCGAGCCTGTTCTCGCCCGCGGCCATCGACCGGCTGCTGTCCGAGGTTCGCGCGCGCCTCACGCTCGAACCGCAAGCGGAAGTGACGCTGGAGGCGAACCCGGGCACGGTCGAGGCGGCGCGCTTTCGCGGCTACCGCGAAGCGGGCGTCAATCGCCTCTCGCTCGGAGTGCAGAGCCTGGACGACCGGATGCTGGCGGCGCTCGGGCGCATCCACTCGGCCGACGAGGCGCGCCGCGCGGCCGAGCTCGCGCTGCGCGAGTTCGACAACGTCAATCTGGACCTGATGTACGGCCTGCCCGGGCAGACGCTCGCCCAGGCGCGCGCCGACATCGGCGAGGCCGTGCGCTTCGGCACACCGCACCTGTCGGCTTACCAGCTGACGATCGAGCCCAATACCGTGTTCTGGAGCAAGCGGCCGGCGCTGCCGGAGCACGATCTGTGCGCCGACATGGGGCTGGCGGTGGAAGACGCGCTCGGCGCAGCCGGCTTCGAGCACTACGAGACGTCGGCCTTTGCGCGCCCCGGGAGGCGCTCACGCCACAATCTGAACTACTGGGAGTTCGGCGACTACATCGGGATCGGCGCGGGCGCCCACGGCAAGCTGAGCTTTCCGGACCGGGTGACGCGCCACGCCCGCATCAAGCAGCCGCGCGACTACCTTCAGGCGAAGCCAAGCACGATCGCCGAGCAAAAACAGGTAGGGCCGGCCGAGCTGCCGTTCGAGTTCATGCTGAACGCGCTGCGCCTGACCGGGGGCTTTGCGGTCGAGCTGTTCCGCGCGCGCACCGGCCTGCCGCTCGGATCGATCGAGCCGGCGCTCGCGCGGGCGGAACGGGAAGGCCTGCTCGAGCGCGACTGGCAGCGCATCCGGCCGAGCGAGCGCGGGCGCCGCTTCCTGAACGAGCTGGTCGAGCTGTTTCTCGCCTAGCCTCGGCGCCTGCGAAACAGCAGGTCGCGTACCGGATGCCCGAGCGCTAGGCCGCGCTGCTCGAATTTCGTCAGCGGGCGGTGCGCCGGGCGCTCGGCGAAGCCTGCGGCAGAGTTCTGCAGCAGTGGCTCGCTCGACAGTACCGCCAGGATTTGCTCCGCGTAGTCCTGCCAGTCGGTGGCGACGTGCAGGTAACCCCCCGGCGCCAGCCTGCGCGCGACGCGCGCGACGAAAGCGGGCTGCAGCAGGCGGCGCTTGTGGTGCCGCTTCTTGGGCCAGGGATCGGGAAAGAACAGATGCAGCCCGGCGAGCGATGCATCGGGGATCATGTGCTCGATCACCTCGACCGCGTCGTGCCGGATGACGCGCAGGTTGGCGAGCTTTTCGGCCTCGATGCGGTTGAGCAGGCTGCCCACGCCGGGGCCGTGGACCTCGACCGCGATGTAGTCCGTGTCGGGCTCGGCGGCGGCGATTGCGGCGGTGGTCTCGCCCATTCCCGAGCCGATTTCGAGCACCAGCGGCGCGCCGCGGCCGAATACCTCCCGCGGGTTGATTGGCTGCGGGGAATAGCGCAGCCCATGGCGCGCATACAGGGTATCGAGTGCGCGCTGCTGGGCAGGCGATGTCCTGCCCTGGCGCAGGACGAAGCTGCGGATCGGACGGGTCACGCAGCTCTGGGCTGCGAGGAAGTGATCGTTCCTGCTGTAGGAGAGGACGGCGTCGCGGCGTAGAGCTTCTTCGGCATGCGGCCGGCGAGGAATGCTTCTCTGCCGGCTTGCACCGCCTTGTTCATCGCCCGCGCCATCATGACCGGATTCTTCGCCGCCGCGATCGCCGTGTTCATAAGCACGCCGTCGCAGCCGAGCTCCATCGCGATGGCGGCGTCCGATGCGGTGCCGACCCCCGCGTCCACCAGCACCGGGACGCCGACGCGCTCGATCACCAGCTGCAGGTTCCACGGATTGAGGATTCCCATGCCGGAGCCGATCAGCGACGCGAGCGGCATCACCGCGACGCAGCCGATCTCCTCCAGCATCCTGGCCTGAATCGGATCGTCCGAGCAGTAAACCATCACCTCGAAGCCTTCCTTGACCAGCTGCTTGGCCGCCGCAAGCGTCTCGGGCATATTGGGGTATAGCGACTGCGGATCGCCGAGCACCTCGAGCTTTACTAGCTTGTGCCCGTCGAGCAGCTCGCGCGCCAGGCGCAGGGTACGGATCGCGTCCTGGGCGTTGTAGCAGCCGGCCGTGTTCGGCAGGTAGGTGAACTTGGACGGCGGCAGAAATTCGAGCAGCGAGGGCTCGCCCGCGGTCTGGCCGATGTTGGTGCGCCGGATCGCCACGGTCACGATTTGCGCGCCCGAAGCCTCGATCGCGCTGCGCGTTTCGGCGAAATCCTTGTACTTGCCGGTGCCGACCATCAGGCGCGAGGAATAGGACCGTCCCGCGACGACCAGCGTATCTTGACTCGACATGTTCAGCCTCCGCCCACCGCGACCACGATTTCCAGCGCGTCTCCGTCTGCCACCTGCGTCGCGGCATGCGCGCTCCTGGGCACGATCTCGCCGTTGCGCTCGACCGCGACCTTCTTGCCCGTGAGCGCCAGGCGGGCGATCAGCTCTTGCACGGCGAGCGGGCGCTCGAAGCGGTGCGGCGCGCCATTGACGGTCACCCGGATCATGGGTGAAATTCTACAACGGCCCCGGGTGGGGCGGCGGCGCTCAGAGGGCGGCCAACACCCGCTCGAGCCTGCCGCGCACCTCTGCCGCAAGAGTGCTGACTTCGGGCCGCTCTACCAGCTGCAGCACCGCGTTGGGGTCCATGAACTCGACCCGGGTCTTGCCTTCGGCATCCTGGCGCACCACCACATTGCACGGCAGGAGCGCACCGATTTCGGGCTCGGCGGCGATCGCCTGGCTGGCGAGATGAGGATTGCAGGCGCCGAGTATCTTGTACGGGGGCATGTCCAGGCCGAGCTTCTTTTTCATGGTTGCCGAGACGTCGATCTCGGTCAATACGCCGAAGCCCTCCTTGGACAGCGCTTCGGTCACTTTTTTCACCGCGGCGGCGGGGTCGAACGACACGGTCTTGCCGAATGCGTACTTGCTCACGGGATTTCTCCGGGTTGCGCCGATTGATTAGAATTGGGGCGCGCGGGTGTAGTTCAATGGCAGAACGGCAGCTTCCCAAGCTGCATACGAGGGTTCGATTCCCTTCACCCGCTCCATGCCCTTGCCGGGCAGGCGTCAGCCGACGAGGACGTCGACTCTGGCGAAGGACTCGGCCGACTTGTAGGCGGGCGCGTAGAGATAGCCCAGCCGCGGTGTATCGACCGCTGCCCGCACGACAATGTAGGTTTCCTTGCAGGCGACGCCTTGCGCGCGCAGCCTGGTGCACTCGGCCGGGGTGAGGCGGCGGCCGTAGCCGCCGAAGGGAATCTCGGTATCCAGAATGCCCAAAAGCTTTTCCATGATGCTGCGTCGCTTTGCCGTCGATTGCCTTATAGCGTGCGCGACGCAGGGCAACCAGGAACTTTGCTCAGTTTCGCGGTGAATTTGTGTCAAGCCGCTGGATGGATTCACCATTCGTAGCCCAAGCCGGTGCTGGTACGCAGCGTGACTTGCCCGGTGGGGCGCAGATTCCAGAAGCCCTCCAGCTAGTGGAAGAACTCGACCCTGCGCTGCCAAAGCCTGTGCGAAAGCGATGGTCCTTGGCGCGCGCCTTGAACTTGTCTTCCACGTGCAAACTGCTGGCGGAGTTGCTGTCGCGCACCGCCGAAGCTGCCATCGAGACTATTCCCGCAGGTAAAATGAGGCGCAATGACGGTGTCCTTCGACGGCAAGCTGGTGGTCGCAATTTCTTCTCGAGCGCTGTTCGACTTCGAGGAGGAGAACCTCGTGTTCGAGCGGCACGGCGAGCGCGAGTACGTCGCACTGCAGCTTTCGCGCCTGGACGTTCCGGCCAAGAACGGCGTCGCGTTTCCTCTGGTCAAGAAACTGCTCGCGTTCAACACATCCGGCGCACAGCGCGTCGAAGTCGTGATTCTGTCGAAGAATGATCCCGTGAGCGGCCTGCGCGTGTTCCGCTCCGCGAGTCACGCCGGGCTTCAGCTCGAGCGCGGGGTCTTCACGCGTGGGCGCACGCCCTACCGCTATCTGGACGCGCTGAAGGCGAATCTGTTCCTATCTGCCAACGAGGCCGACGTAATGAGCGCCCTCGAATCGAGGGTTCCTGCCGCCCGTGTCTACCCGGATTCGGCGCAGGCCGCAGAGCGCCATGCGGGCGAAGTGCGGATCGCCTTCGACGGCGACGCAGTGCTGTTCTCGGACGAAGCTGAGCGTGTGTTCCAGGCCGACGGGCTGGCCGCGTTCACGCGCCACGAGACCGAGCACGTGGAAAGACCCCTGCCCCCGGGGCCGTTCAAGCCCTTGCTCGAGGCCCTGCACCGGCTGCAGCAGGCCGCGGGAACCGACGTCCCGATGCGGCTGCGCACCGCGCTGGTCACCGCCCGCAGTGCGCCGGCGCACGAGCGCGCCGTGCGCACGCTGATGCAGTGGAATGTCGACATCGACGAGGCGATGTTCCTCGGCGGGCTGGACAAGAGCGAGTTCCTGCGCGCCTACGAGCCGGACTTCTTCTTCGATGACCAGCGGCTGCACGTGGAATCCGCCAGAAGGCACGTGGCGACCGGGCATGTGCCGTTCGGCGTCTCCAACCTGGGGCGCAAGGCGTCGTGAGACTCGTCAAGTACCTGCTCTACGCTCTCGGCGCGATGGTGGCGCTGGCGCTCGCGGTCGCGATCGCGGTCGCCGTGCTGTTCGACCCCAACCAGCTCAAGGGCGAGATCGAGCGCGTGGTCAAGCAGCAGACCGGGCGCACGCTCAAGCTCGAGGGCGAGCTGCGCCTGGCGTTCTGGCCCAGCATCGGCGCTTCCATGGGACGGGCCAGCCTTTCGGAGCGCGCGAGCGCGGCCCAGTTCGCGTCGCTCGATTCGGCCCGGCTCGCGCTGCGGCTGCTGCCACTGCTGCGCGGGGAGACCATCGTCGACCAGGTGCGGCTCTCGGGCCTGAAGGTGAATCTGGTGAAGGGCCGCGACGGCAGGTTCAATTTCGACGATCTGCTCGCCGCCGGCGGCGAGCGTCCCGCCGAGCGCGCGCCGGAGCGCGAAAGCGCGGGCGGCGCGCACGTGCGGTTCGACGTCTCCGGGGTGAGCGTCGAAAACGCAGGCCTGAGCTACCGGGATCTCAAGAGCGGGCAGACGGTCGAAGTCAGCGGCTTGCAGCTGCGCACCGGCCGCATCGCGAGCGACTTGCCGGGCACGCTCGAGTTCTCGGCCAGGGTGAAGAGCGACAAGCCCGCTCTCGACGCCGCGATCGAGCTGTCCACCGGCTACCGCTACGAAGCGGCGCGCAGGCTCGTCGCGCTGGAGGGCCTGACGAGCAAGCTGATGCTGAGCGGGCCGGAGCTGCCGCACGAGAGTTTGGCGATTCCGCTCAGCGGATCGGTTCAGGTCGACCTCGGCAAGCAAAGCGCACACGCCGAGCTTGCCGCAAAGCTGGACGAATCGAACATCCGTGCCAAGCTCGGCTTCGAGGGGGTCGAGCCGCCTTCGTACAACTTCGATCTGGAGATAGACCGCCTGAATGTCGACCGCTACTTCCCGCCCGCGGACGAGGGCAAGGGTGGCGCCGCGCCGGCGGGCGCGGCGAAAAAGGCCGCACGCGCGGGTGACACCCCGCTCGACCTGTCGGCGCTCAAGGGGCTGCGCCTGCGCGGGAGGCTGCGCATCGGGGAGCTGCAGGTGCAGCGCGTCAAGCTCTCCAAGCTGGTGACGGACGTGCGCATCGCCGACGGGCGCGCCGAGCTTGGCCCGCATTCGGCCAGCCTCTATCAGGGCGCGCTCGCGGGCGCGCTGACGCTCGACGCCAACGCGCGTCGGATCGCGCTGAAGGACAAGCTCAGCGACGTCTCGATCGGTCCCTTGATGGCGGATCTGGTGCGGCGCGATTTCATCGCGGGCCGCGGCAACGTCACGCTCGACGTCGATGCCGTCGGTTCGAGCGTCAATGCGATGAAGAAGTCGCTCTCCGGGAGCGCGCGCCTGGCGCTGCACGACGGGGCGATCAAGGGCGTCAATCTGGGCGAGTCGCTGCGCAAGGCGCAGGCGCTGATCGGCTCGAAGTCGGCCCAGACGCTGAGCGCCGACGGGGCGCAGCAGACCGACTTCAGCGAGTTGTCCGCCAGCTTCGTGATCCGCAACGGCGTCGCCCACAACGACGATTTGAGCGCCAAGGCACCGCTGTTCCGTCTCACGGGGGCGGGCGACATCGATATCGGCGGCGAACGCATCGACTACCGGGCCAAGGCCGCGGTGGTGGGCAGTGCCGAAGGGCAAGGGGGCAGGGAGCTCGATCAGCTGCGCGGGCTTTCGGTACCGGTCAGGATCGTCGGGCCGTTCGACGCGCTCAAGTATGAGATCGACTACAAGGCGGTCGCGGCGCAGACGGCGAAGTCACGCGTCAAGGAGAAGCTGCAGGACAAGCTGCGCGGCCTGCTGCGGCGCTAGCCGTGCCTCGTCACGCCGTGCCGGAATTCGCGCAAACGCTCATCGCCTGGCAGCGCAAGCACGGCCGTCGGGGGCTGCCGTGGCAGGGAACGCGCGACCCGTACCGCGTCTGGCTGTCCGAGGTCATGCTGCAGCAGACCCAGGTCGAAACGGTCATTCCGTACTACGAGCGCTTCCTCGAGCGGTTCCCCGACGTGCACGCGCTCGCCGCCGCCGCGCAAGAGGACGTATTGAGATTATGGAGCGGGCTGGGCTACTATGCGCGCGCGCGCAACCTGCATCGCGCGGCGCGCATCGTGGCCGCGGAGCTGGACGGCAGCTTTCCGGACAACGCGCAGGACCTGGCGCGGCTTCCCGGGCTCGGGCGCTCGAGCGCGGCGGCGATTGCCGCGTTCGCGTTCCGACGACGCGAGGCGATCCTGGACGGCAACGTAAAGCGGGTGCTTGCGCGCTGCTTCGGCGTCGACGGTTACACGGGCGCGCGCCCGGTCGAGGAGCGCCTGTGGCGCATCGCCGTGCGCGAGCTGCCGCGACGCGAAATCGGGCGCTATACGCAGGCCCTGATGGACCTCGGCGCGACGGTGTGCGTGCGCGGCACGCCGCGCTGCGACGCCTGCCCGCTCGCGCCGCGTTGCGTCGCGCGGCGCGACGGGCGCACCGGGCAGCTGCCCGCGCCGCGCCCGCGCAAGCCCTACCCGGAGCGGGTCGTCGCCTGGCTGGTGCTGATGCACGCCGGAAGGGTGCTGCTCGAGCGCCGTCCGGCGCCCGGCCTTTGGGGCGGACTGTGGGCCCTGCCCGAGAGCGGAACACGCGGGTTCGCGGCATTCTGCCGGCGCGAGTTCGGCTGCGAGGCGCGGGCCGCGCGCAGGCTCGATCCGCTCGAGCACCAGTTCACGCACTTTCGGCTGCGCGCAACCCCGGTCGTGATCACGCTACGCACTGCGCCCGCCGCCACCGTCGAGGCGCCGGGACGCCTGTGGCTCGACCTCGCCGACGCGCCCGGCGCCGCCGTGCCGGCGCCGGTGAAACGGCTGCTCGCGCGGCTTGCCGCCGGCCGTTAGGCGCGCGTGGCCAAGCCGTGCTGGACGAGGAACTTGTGCAGAATCTCCAGCCGTTGGCGGGCGTCGGCGAGCTCCATCAGCTTTTGCTTCGCGCTCAGCGGCACCGGCAGGATCTCGGCCAGGCGCGAGCCGACCCAGGAGCTGGAATCGAACCGGAACGGCGCCTCGATCTGCTGCGCGCCATGCTCCTCGATCACCAGCCGCAGCAGCCGCGCGCAGGCAAGGAATTCGTCCGGCAGTGCGCAGTCGTCGTCCGCCGGCAGCGACTCGACTTCGGCGCGCGTCAGCCCGTTCGCCTGAACTTCGCGCCGCAGGGCGCGAAAGCGCTGCTCGCCGCGCGCAACGATGTGCAGCACGCCGAGCTGCTGCATGTCCCAGTGCGCGATGCGCGCAATGCAGCCGATCTCCTCGGGCGTCGCCGCGGGGCCGACTTCGGTGCCGCTGCGGATCAGGCACACGCCGAACGGCTGGTCGTCGCGCAGACAGTCTTTTGCCATCTCCATGTAGCGCTGCTCGAACACGCGCAGCGGCAACAGGCCGCCCGGAAACAGGACCGCTTGCAGCGGGAAGAGAGCGATTTCTCGCCGGCCGGCCGCGCTCAGAGGGATTCCTCCGGATCGGTGCGCGCCAGGCTGCGGTGCCGCACCAGCACGCGCCAGTTGGCACGGAACGCCGTCGCCAGCCGCTCGACCAGGTAGACCGATCTGTGGCGCCCGCCGGTGCAGCCGATCGCAACGGTGAGGTAATTGCGCTGCTCGCGCTCTATCTCGGGCAGCCAGCGGCCAAGGAAGTCCCGTACGTCGACGATCAGGCGCTGCACCGCCTCCTGGCCGCCGAGATAGCTCGCCACCGCAGCATCGCGCCCGGTAAGCGGCCGCAGCGCGGCGACGTAGTGCGGGTTCGGCAGCATGCGTGCGTCGATCACCCAGTCGGCATCGAGCGGGATGCCGTCGCGGTAAGCGAACGACTCGAACAGCAGCGTGAGCGAGCCGCCGCCCAAGCCGACCAGGTCCTTGATCCAGCTCTGCAGCGCGCGCGGCAGCAGCTCGCTGGTATCGATGCGGTGGCCGAGGTCTGCCACGCCCGCGAGCAGCTCGCGCTCGCGCTCGATCGCCTCGGCGAGCGCGAGGCCCGCCACCGTGAGCGGATGCCTGCGGCGGGTTTCGGAGAACCGGCGCAGCAGCGCCTGCGCGCTCGCCTCCAGGAACAGCACGCGGCAGTCGATGCCGCGGTCCTTGAGGCGCGAGACGTTCTCGGGCAGCGCCGGGAACGCTGCGCTGCGCGCGTCCACGCTAACCGCGACGCGCTCGTGACCGGCTTCCTGCAGGAAGTCGGCCACCTGCACCAGCAGTGTCGCGGGAAGATTGTCGACGCAATAGTAGCCGCCGTCCTCGAGCACGTTAAGCGCGATGCTCTTGCCCGAACCCGAGAGTCCGCTGACCAGGATGAGCTGCATGGCGGATCAGGCGGCACTCAGGTCCCGCGCTCGATTTCCTTCTTCTGACGAACCATGAATTGCGTCATCGAATCGATGCCCCTGAGCTGCAGGATGTAGTTGCGCACCGCTGCTTCCAGCAGCACCGCGAGGTTGCGGCCCGCAGCCACCGGAATCACAACCTTGCGGATCGTGACGCCCAGGATTTCCTCCGACAGTTCGGCCAGTGGCAGGCGCTCGGAAGCTTCGCGCTGGCCCTGCGCGGGCTTCTCCAGGTGCGCGATCAGCTTCAGCTTCATTTTCGGGCGCACCGCAGTCTCGCCGAAGATCGTGCGCACGTCGAGCAGGCCCAAACCGCGCACCTCGAGGAAGTCGCGCAGCAGCGGCGGGCAGCGCCCTTCCAGGGCATTGATCGCGATGCGCGAAATCTCGACCACGTCGTCGGCGACCAGGCCGTGGCCGCGGCTGATCAGCTCCAGGCCGAGCTCGCTCTTGCCGACCCCGGAGTCGCCGGTAATCAGCACGCCCAGGCCGAGCACGTCCATCAGCACGCCGTGGCGCTCCGTGGTTTCGGCGAGAGCCTTGGCCAGGTAGCGCGAGAGCTTCTCTATCACCCGCGGCGCGGGCACTCGCGTCGTGAAAAGCGGCGTGTGCGTCTGCTCGGCGCGTTCGAGCAGCTCACGGGTCGGCCCAACACCGTCGGCCAGAATCACCGCGGTCGGCGAGGCGACGAACAGCCGCGCCGCGAATTCGGCGCGTGCCGCCGGGTCGCCGCCGGCGAGCATCGCCGCCTCGTAGGCGCCGAGTACCTGGATGCTGTTGGGATGGGTGAGGTTGAGGTGGCCGATCAGCGCGGCCGAGGCGGCCGCGTCGCGCTGCACGGCAACGCTCGCATCGCGCCCCGCGAGCCAGGCAAGCGAGAGCGCCTCGCGGTTGTCTTCATGCAGCTGCGCGACGTTGACCTGAAGCATCCGGCTGCCAGGCGGCGATGAGCTGGTGCAGTGCGCTCGCGTCGGGCGCGCCCGCCATGGATTCGCGCAGGCTCCTGTCGCTGAACATCTGCGCCAGCTCCGACAGAATCTGCAGGTGCTTCTCGGTCGCCTGCTCGGGCACCAGCAGCACGAACAGCAGGTTCACCGGTTTGCCGTCCGGAGCGTCGAACGCCACCGGCTGCTCGAGCCGCAGGAACGCACCCAGTGCGTCCTTGAGGCCTTTGATCCGCCCGTGCGGAATCGCAACGCCCTGGCCGAGCGCGGTCGAGCCGAGGCGCTCGCGCGCGAACAGGCTGTCGAACACGAGGTTCCTGGCGATACCGTGATTGTTCTCGAACAGCAGCCCGACCTGCTCGAACAGACGCTTCTTGCTCGAGACCGCAAGGTCGAGCACCACGTTGGCGGGTGGAAGGAGTTTCGCGACTAGGCTCATGCCCGGGAAGGCGGGAGACTGCAGTGGGCGCGAATTATAGCCCAATGCCGCGGGTTGCGGGGCGCGGCCATCGGCAGGTCCTAGGAGCTCAATTCCTGCCGTTTCAGGGCCTCGTGCGGCTTGTCGTAGGCCTTGCCCTTGTGCTTCATGATCTGCCGGTCGAGCTTGTCCGTCAGCAGGTCGATTGCGGCGTAGAGATCGTCCTCTTCGCACTCGCAGTGCAGGTCCTTGCCGCGCACGTGAAGCGTGATCTCGGCCTTCTGCCTGAGCTTGCCGACCGAAAGGATGACGTGGGCGTCGATCACGTGATCGAAATGGCGTTTGATGCGCTCCAGTTTGCTCTGCACGTAGCCGCGGATCGCCGGCGTCACTTCGAGATGATGGCCGCTCACGCTGAGATTCATTCTCGGTTCTCCTACAGACATTTTCTCTGGTTGACGGGAGGAATTTGGAGGGATTCGCGGTACTTCGCGATCGTGCGCCTTGCCACTACGATACCCTGTTGCCCCAGAATTTGCGAGATTCTGGCGTCGGACAGCGGCGCGCGCGCGTCCTCGGCCGCCACCAACTGCTTGATCAGCGCGCGGATCGCGGTTGACGAGGCGGCGCCGCCTGCTTCGGTCGCGACGTGGCTGCCGAAAAAGTACTTCAGCTCGAACGTGCCACGCGGCGTTGCCATGTACTTCTGGGTCGTGACGCGCGAGATCGTGCTTTCGTGCAGACCGAGCGTTTCGGCTATCTCGCGCAGAACCAACGGCCGCATTGCGACCTCGCCGTGCTCGAAGAAGTGCCGCTGCCGGTCGACGATCGCCTGCGACACCCGCAGGATGGTTTCGAACCGCTGCTGCACGTTCTTGATCAGCCAGCGCGCCTCCTGCAGCTGGGAGGCGAGAGCCTTGCCGCCGCCGCGGTTTCCGGCGAGCTGCGCGTACAGGCGGTTGATGCGCAGCTTCGGCAGCGCGTCGGAGTTGAGACTGGCGCGCCAGACGTTTCTAACCTTTCGCACGATCACATCGGGCACCACGTAGCGCGTTTCCACCGAGGCGAACGCCGCGCCCGGGCGCGGGTTCAGGCCCAGAATCAGCCGTTGCGCCGCGCGCAGCTCGTCTTCGCTCGCGCCGGTGGCCGCCCTGAGGCGCGCATAGTCCCGGTTCGCGAGCAGCTCGAGGTGCTGCTCGCAAATCGCGAGCGCCAGCCGCCGTACCGGCTCGTCGGTGCCGCCGGCGCGAATCTGCAGTGCGAGACACTCCGAGGGCGAGCGCGCGCCGATACCGGTGGGCTCGAAGTTCTGCAGGTGCCGCAGGGCGATCGCCAGGTCGTCGACGCCCGCTTCGGCTTCCTGCGGGAGCATCGCCGCCACGTCCTCCAGGCTCTGCGTAAGGTAGCCATCCTCATCGAGCGCGTCGATCAGCATGCCGAGCAGCGCCCTGTCGCGCTGGTCGAGATTGGTGAGCGAAAGTTGCGTGTAGAGATGGTCGCGCAGCGACGTCTGGTCCGGCGCGACGAAGGTCCGGTCGCCTTCGTCGTCGTCCGGGCCGCGCCACACTGCCGCCTGATCCGCGTCCCAGTCTTCGTGCGGTTCGGCCGGCGGCGCTTGGTCCGCGGGCGCCTGCGCGGGCGCTTCGCCCGGCTGCGCGGGCGGTGGCGCGGCGGCGGCTTCGGTCTCGCCGTCCTCGCGCTCGAGGATCGGGTTCTCCATCAGGAGGCGTTCGATCTCCTGGTTGAGCTCGACCGTCGAGAGCTGCAGCAACTTGATGGACTGTTGCAGCTGAGGCGTGAGCGTCAGGTGCTGCGACAGCCGGAACTGCAGGGTCGGCTTCATCGATGGGCTGAAGCGCGCAGCGCGCTACATGCGGAAGTTCTCACCGAGGTATACGCGGCGCACGCTGTCATTATAGACAATTTCCTCGGGCTGACCCGACGCCAGAACGGCGCCTTCGTTGATGATGTAGGCGCGGTCGCAGATCCCCAGCGTCTCGCGCACGTTGTGATCGGTGATCAGCACGCCGATGCCTCGCTCTTTGAGGAAGCGGATGATGCGCTGGATGTCGAGCACGGCGATCGGATCTACGCCTGCGAAGGGCTCGTCGAGCAGGATGAACGACGGCCGGGTACCGAGCGCGCGCGCGATCTCGAGCCGCCGCCGCTCGCCGCCCGAGAGCGAGAGCGCGGGCAGCTTGCGCAGGTGGGCGATGCTCAGGTCCTTCAAGAGCTCGGTGAGCCGCGGCTCGATCTCCGCCTGCGCCAGGCCCTGCAGCTCCAGGATGGCGCGCACGTTCTCCTCTACGGTGAGCCTGCGGAAGACGGAGTTCTCCTGCGGCAGATAGGAAATGCCGAGGCGGGCGCGGCGATGGATGGAAAGGTGGGTGAGGTCGCGCCCGTCCAGCTGGATCGTTCCGGCGTCGGCCGGCACCAGTCCCACGATCATGTAGAAGCAGGTCGTCTTGCCGGCGCCGTTCGGCCCGAGCAGCCCGACGACTTCGCCGCTCGAGACCTCGAGCGAGACGTCCTGCACCACGGTGCGCGACTTGTAGCGCTTGCGCAGGCTTCCCGAGCGCAATACGCTCATTTTGCGGCCGGCGCTGGCGATGCACCCGGTGCGGCGGCCGAGGGCTCGTTCTTCGGCTGCAGCACCGCGCGTACCCGGCCCTGCGGCGCGTCGGCGCCGCCCGTCACCGAGTAAAAGCCCGAGCGCTGGTCGAGCGAGATGTAGTTGCCGCGCACCACGTCCTTGTCGCGCGACACGCGCGCGTCGTCGAACAGCTCCACCTTGTCCGCGCGCTCGTCTATTTCCACGCGCTTCGCCTCGCCCTCGATCCAGGCGCCTGGCTTGCCGTCCCTGGCGTCCGCCTTCTGCCGGAAGCGCACCGGGTCGCCGGTCGCCGTGACGTGCTGGAAGCCGTCCGCGTCTTGGCGCACCACGAGCCGGTCGGCGTGCACCACCAGCGTGCCCTTGGTCAGCACGACGCTGCCCTCGAAGATGCTCATCCTGCGCGCCTCGTCGGACATCATGCGGTTCGATTCGATTTCCGTCGGCTTGTCCTTGTCTGCTTTCTCCGCGCGCGCGCTGGGCGGCGCTTGCAGCGCCGCCAGGGCGAGGGCGGCGGCAAGGGCGCGGGCGACGGCCAGACGATTGCGCGGTTTCATGGCTTGCTCTTTTCCGGCTCGAATCGGCTGCGCACGCGCTGATGCAGGATCAGCTGTCCAAGCTCGTTGTTGTATTCCATCCCCCTCCCGGTGATCGACTGCTCCTTGTCGCTGATCGTCACCTGGCGGTCCGTAAGCGCCAGCGACTTGGCGCTCACGATGTGCAGGAAACTGGTACGCATGCGCATTTCCGGGCGTTCGGCATCCCCGGCGCGCACCAGCAGGACGTCGCCGTACAGGAACAGCTCGTCGGCCCCCTGCGAAAGCGTGCCGCGGTCGGCAGTGACCGTCATGCGCGGCTCGCCCGGCCTGGTCTGGACCAGGCGCGGCGCGACCAGGTCGGTCGAGTCGTCGTCCGGGTAATGTATCATTTTCGCTGCCGCCAACGTGGATTCCGCGGTCCCGCCCGGGCCATAGCTGGTGATGTTGAAGTTCTCCACGATGTAGTCCGGATCGTGGCGCCGCACGGTCGATTGCTCCGGTGGCTCCTGCACCGCCTGCTTGAGCCAAAACGTCACCGCCGCCAGCGCCAGCATCAGCGCGAGCGGGAACAGCCCGGTCGCCGAAAGTCTCACGCCAGGTAGCGCGCCAGAGCGGCCTCGAGCGAGCCCCGCGCGCGCATGACGAACTCGCAAATCTCGCGCACCGCGCCGGCGCCCGCCGGCGACTCGCACACGTAGTGCACGCGCTGCCGCACGGATTGCGGCGCCTCGCGCGGTGCGCAGGCGAGGCCGCAGCGCACGAGCACCGGCAGATCCATCACGTCGTCGCCGGCATAGCCGGTTGCCTCGGCCTGCATGCCGAGCTGCGCCAAGAGTGCGGCGTAGGCCGAGCGCTTGTCTTCGATTCCCTGCAGCACGTGCTCAACGCCGAGTTCGGCCGCGCGCTGGGCCACCGCCTGTGAGCGGCGCCCGCTTAGGATCGCGGGCACGACGCCGCTCTGCGCCAGCATCTTGATCCCGTGCCCGTCGAGCGTGTGGAACGCTTTCAGCGCCTCGCCCGCGGGCCCGTACCACAGCCGCCCGTCGGTGAGCACGCCGTCCACGTCGAAGATCATCAGGCGCACGCGACTCGCACGCTCGAGCGCCGCGCTGGAGACTTCGCTCATCGGCTCAGATGACTTTGGCGCGGAACAGATCGTGCATGTTGAGCGCCCCCACGAGCCTGTCGCTTTCGTCGACGACGACAAGCTGGTTGATCTTGTGCCGTTCCATCAGCTGCACTGCCTCGACCGCGAGCGCTTCCGGGCGGATCGTGCGAGGGCCGGGCGTCATCAGCTCGGCGATGCCGGCGCTCGAAAAATCCGCCACCTTGTCGAGCGCGCGCCGCAGATCGCCGTCGGTGAATATGCCGACGATGCGGCCTGCCGCGTCGAGCACCGCCGTCATTCCCAGCCTGCCGCGCGACATTTCGTGCACCGCCTCGCGCAGGCTGGCCGTGTCCGGGATCGAAGGCACTTCGGCGCCGCGTCGCATGACGTCCGAGACGTGGGTCAGCAGGCGCCTGCCGAGCGTACCGCCCGGGTGTGAGCGTGCGAAATCGTCGGCCGAGAAGCCGCGCGCGTCGAGCAGCGCCACTGCGAGTGCGTCGCCGAGCGCGAGCGCGGCGGTCGTGCTCGCCGTCGGCGCTAGATTGAGCGGGCAGGCTTCCTGCGCCACGCCCGCATCGAGGTTTATGTCGGCCTCGCGGGCGAGCGTCGAGTCGTGCTTGCCAGTGATCGCAATCAGCTTGGCGCCCTGGCGCTTGATCAGCGGAATGATCCTGAGCAGCTCCTCGCTCTCGCCCGAGTGCGAGATGCCGATGAAGATGTCGTCCGCCTGGATCATGCCGAGATCGCCATGGCTTGCTTCGGCCGGATGCACGAAATACGCCGGCGTGCCGGTGCTCGCGAGAGTCGAAGCGACTTTGCGTGCGATGTGCCCGGACTTGCCGATGCCGCTTACCACCACGCGGCCGCTGCGGCCGAGGATCAGCGATACGGCGTCGAGGAAGCGCTCGTCGATGCGGCCGATCAGCGCGCGTACCGCATCGGCCTCTATCGCCAGCACGCGGCGCGCGAGCTCCAGCGCCGTTGACGAAGCGCTTATCATAGCGAGGAAGTATAGCCCAACCGACCCTTTTTCCCGATGGACGCGACGGGTATCGCCCTGCAACCGGTGCTGGTGCTGCTCGCCGGCAGCGTGCTGGCCGTGGTTGCGTGCCGCAGCCTGTCGCTGCCGCCGATCGTCGGCTACCTGGTCACCGGACTCGTGCTCGGCCCGCATGCGCTCGGGCTGATCGAAGACAGCGAGGAAACGCGCCGGCTGGCCGAGTTCGGCGTCGTGTTCCTGATGTTCTCGATCGGGCTGGAGTTCAGCCTGCCGCGGTTGCTGGTGATGCGGCGCGTGGTGTTCGGGCTCGGCCTGATGCAGGTGTCGGCGACGGTTGCGTTGTGCGTGCTCGCATCGGTCGCGCTGGGCGGGTCCTGGCAGGCGGGCCTGGTGCTGGGCGGGGCGGCGGCGATGTCCTCCACCGCGATCGTCTCCAAGCTGCTCGCCGAGCGCATGGAGCTCGATTCGCCGCATGGGCGCGAGATCATCGGCGTGCTGCTGTTCCAGGACCTGGCCGTGGTACCGCTGCTGATCCTGATTCCGGCCCTGGGCCGGCCCGCCGGCGAGACCGGCGTCGCGCTCGCGCTCGCTCTTGCAAAGGCGGCGCTGGCGCTCGGCGTGCTGCTGGTCGCAGGCCCCAAGGCGATGCGCGCCTGGTTCGGCGTCGTCGCGCGGCGGCGTTCGACCGAGCTGTTCGTGCTCAACGTGCTGCTGATCACGCTCGCGCTCGCTTTTCTGACCGGCCTGGCGGGTCTGTCGCTCGCGTTGGGCGCATTCCTGGCGGGGATGCTGATCTCCGAGACCGAGTACCGCTACCAGGTCGAAGAGGACATCAAGTCGTTCCGCGACGTGCTGCTGGGCCTGTTCTTCGTCACCGTCGGCATGTTGCTCGACACGCGCCTGGTGCTCGGCCAGCCGGGGCTGGTGCTGTTGCTGCTTGCGCTGCTGATGGGCGCGAAGTTCGGCTTGATCGCGCTGCTGTCGCGCGCCTTCGGCAGCGCACCGGGGACCGCGCTGCGCGTGGGGCTGTCGCTCGCGCAGGGCGGCGAATTCGGCTTCGTTCTGCTCGCGCTCGCGCGCGGCGAAGGGATTGTCCCGGATCCGATGCTGCAGGCGCTGCTGGCGGCCATGATCCTGTCGATGCTGGCGACGCCGTTCGTGATCGGCGCCAGCAATCGCATCGTGCTGCGGCTGGCGCGCTCGGAGTGGATGACCAGGTCGCTCGAGCTGCACCGCATCGCGGTTCAGTCGCTCGAGACCGAGCAGCACGTCATCATCCTGGGCTACGGACGCAACGGGCAGCGCCTGGCGCGCATGCTGCAAGCGGAAGGCGTGCGCTACGTAGCGCTCGACCTCGATCCGGAGCGCGTGCGCGAGGCCGCCCTCGCCGGCGATACGGTAGTGTTCGCCGACTGCGCGCGGCGCGAGTCGCTGGTCGCGGCTGGCGTCTCGCGCGCTGCGGCGGTGGTGATCACCTTTGCCGGCGCGGCCGCGGCGGCGCGGGTGCTGGCGAACATCCACGCGCTCAACCCGACCGTTCCGGTGATCGTGCGCGCGCGCGAGGAGCGCGACATCGAAAGACTGACTGCCGCAGGCGCCTCCGAGGTGGTGCCCGAAGCCTTCGAGTCAGGCCTGATGCTCGCTTCGCACACGCTGGTCTGGATCGGCGTGCCGCTGGCGCGCGTCATGCGCCGCATGCGCCGCGTGCGCGATGAGCACTACGGCATGCTGCGCGGGCTGTTCCACGGCGCGGGCGACGAGCCCGACGTGGGCGAGGAGGCGCAGCCGCGGCTGCACGCGGTGACCCTCGGCGCGCGTGCGCACGCGGTCGGCCGTGCGCTCGACGGGATCGGTCTCGCGGGCCTCGGGGTGCAGGTCAGGGCGGTGCGCCGGCCGGGCGCCGCGCGCAACCTCGAGCCGGGGGAGGTCGGCGGACTCGAGGCGGGCGACGTCGTCATCCTGCTCGGCGTGCCCGAGAGCCTGGCGCTGGCCGAAACGCGGCTGCTGCGGGGCTGAGCGCAGGCGAAAAAAAAGGCCGGCAGCGCCGGCCTTTTCCTTCCCCGAGGGGATTCAGTCCCCTGTTACAGCGAGCGGCAGAGCGTGTACGTGTTGGTACCCGTTTCCTGGTACGCGGTAGCAGCCGTTGCCGAGCTGTCGATGGTCGGGTTTGGACCGCCGGTGTTCAGTATTCCGCGCACAGTGCCTTTGTCCGGTAGGCCATCGTCCATCTGCGTATCGACCGCGGTCGCGATCTTGTCGGGCAGATTGGCCGAGCAGACGATCAGTCCGCCGAATCCTCCCAGCGCCGCGCCGCCTGCCCCGTCGCCAGTCTGCACGCCCAGCAGGCCAGTGACCGCGTTGAACGGCTGCTTCGGGCCATTGCCGGCGACGAAGCCGGCACGGCGCAGATCGTCCCACCACAGGCACGCTTCGGCAGTACCGGTCGCGGCAGTCGTCGGGCAGGTCGCGTTGTACGCGCCGGCAACCACCCCGTTGCCGTCGCCGGAGATGGCCGCCGGGGCGGTGGTCCAGCGCGTTCCCGCGTTGGGATCGTCGCCGGGGATTGCGCGGTAGCGGTCCTGGTAGCCGTAGTAGGCCGCGGAGATGCCCGAGAAGTCGGCCACGACGTTCTTGATCTTCGCC
>Ga0335081_10003407_pt1 | contig 25003 bp, 9 predicted proteins | sample Lox_Sample_35_FD_206713 | JGI IMG/M metagenome (GOLD analysis project Ga0335081, IMG submission 206713) | Soil microbial communities from Loxahatchee National Wildlife Refuge, Florida, United States - Lox_Sample_3.5 | ecosystem: Environmental > Terrestrial > Soil > Wetlands | place: USA: Florida...
GTTCTGAACGTTCCAGCCCGTGTTTTTCAGACTCCGATATCGGTCATCGGACGCATCGTCGCAGTTGTGGTGGCTGTGGCAGCGTATTACTTCCTGTGGATGCTGGTGCGGGCCACTTACCGCATCGTCGTGGCATCAGACAAGGAGACAACTGCGAGTTCACCGAGCCACACAGAGATGAGAAAGGCTGCGTAACGCCCGCTCTAGTGCGGAGTACCAACATTTCAAATCCTGAGGGCACAGCCAAGGGCTGTGCCCTTTTCTTTTGACTCTCCCTTTCCAACATCTGTAGCGAATGGACGCCAGCTGCCAGGCATGGCGCGCGATTTTTCTCCATCCTTTTTTGCCGCTGCTTTCTTGCCGCTGCGTCGATTTCCCGCCACGCCGTTTTGCCTGTGACCGCAATCACAGTCAGCGGTGACGCACCTTACGGATTTAGCAGGTTACCGGTGGTCTAGTAGTCACTGTATATCCAATCAGGCCCCGCGGAACGAGGTGCTTATGACGGTCCAGAAGTGGTTAGAGTCGGAAGTGAAATACGGCCGACGAATCCTGGATTCCGGACTGGATGGAGTTCGCTCTGGAAGAGAAGCGTTTCTAAGTGGAAGACCTCTGACTCCAACGGTCAGCGAGTCACTTCGAAGGGCCGCGAGGCCCGCCGCGCTGGGTGTCTGTCTGGGGGCATTGGCGAGTTACGGCGGAAATCATGGCAGGTCCGCCGGCCGCGTATTCACGCTGAGTTTGCTGGGTGGCGTGATTGGGTTGGGCGCCGGCGTCATCTGGCAAAACCGGCGGCTGACGGCGAGCGCTTTGTCAGTTGCCTGGCGGAACATGGGCAGCGTGCGCGATGAGCACTGGCTGGAAAGACATCCGATTGATTACGCGTAGCCGCAGAATTTCAGGCCAGGGAAGTGAATGAGCATGTTTCGCAAGAAAACGGGCCCCTTTCATAAATTTCAAGGGGAGTAACGATGGCCAGCGAAGCGATACAGGAACGCATCCACATCCCGATCACGACCGAAACCCTCAATCCCGAACGAATTGCTTACCTCGAAAAATTAGTCAGTCAAGCGCGAGCAGCCGCCGCGGTTTTCACCCAGTTCAGTCAGGAAGACGTTGATCGGATCGTCAAGCCGATGGTCCTGGCCGGACTGGAGCGGGCACAGGAACTCGCCCGCCTGGCGGTGGAAGAAACGCGGCTGGGTGTGATGGAAGACAAGGTCATCAAGAACATGGTGGCCACGGAGTTTGCCTACGACTATGTGAAGGATAAGCGCACGGTCGGCGTGATTCGCGAGTTTCCTGAGCGCAACCTGGTGGAAGTGGCCGAACCGATCGGAGTGATCTTTTCGATCACGCCGATTACGAACCCCACTTCAACCGTGCTCTTTAAGTGCATCATGGCCATCAAGACGCGGAATGCGGTGATTTTCAGTCCGCATCCCAAGGCGGTGCGCTGCTGCGCTGAAGCTGTGCGGATCATGTATGAAGCCGCCCGGAAGCACGGCGCACCGGAAGGTGTTTTCAGTTGTCTCGATGCGCATACGCTGCAGGACAACGCCTATCTGATGCGGCACAAAGAGGTGGCGCTGATTGACGCCACCGGCGGGCCAGGAGCAGTGCGGGCCGCTTACAGCTCGGGCAAGCCGGCACTGGGCGTAGGGCCGGGCAACACGCCTGTCTATCTGGAAAAGACCGCCGACCTGAACACGGCGATTGTGGACATCATTATTTCCAAGACCTTCGACAACGGGACGATTTGCGCCTCCGAACAAACCGTAGTGATTGATGACGAGATCTATGACGCCGCGCTGAAGAAATTCGCCGATCTGGGAGCGCACATCTGCAACGAGAAGGAAACGGAACTGCTCTCGCGTTCGGTCATTGATGCGAACACTGGATTCATGCAGCCGATGGCGGTGGGTCAGAAGGCCACAGATATCGCGGGTTTCGTTGGCCTGGCGGTCAAACCAAATACGAAGCTGCTGATCGCGCCCATTCACGGCGTGGGGCCGGAACATCCGCTTTCAGTGGAGAAATTGTTTCCGGTGCTGGCGGTTTTTCGGGCAAAGTCCGCGGCCGAAGCACTGAAGGTCTGCCTGGACGTGAATCATGCCGGCGGGCTGGGACATACGGCGGTGATTTTCTCGCGCGATGACGAGATCATCCGCAAGTTCGGAGAAGTGATCAATGCGGGCAGAATCATCGTCAACTCGCCGGGCTCAGTCGGGGCGCTGGGCGCCGTTTATAACGACCTGGTGCCGACCTTTTCCTTCGGGTGCGGGACGGGCGGAGGCAACAGCACCACCGACAACGTCAATATCTATCACTATTTGAACATCAAGCGCGTGGCCCGCCGAACCCAGGCGCACATGTGGTTCCGGGTCCCCAACCAGATTTATTTCAACATGAACGCGGTCGCGAATGTGCGCCAGTTCCCATCGCGCTGCACGATCATCGTGACTAACCAGGCGCTAGAGCGCATTGGTCATGTGGACATTGTGCGCCGCTATATCGCACCGGAAACCCACGTCCACGTATTGGTCATTCCCGATGCAGAGCCGGAAGTGAAAGTAGTGACGCAGGGTGTCGAGACACTCAACTTCTACAAAGCGGACCAGATCATTGCGCTGGGCGGCGGATCGGTGATTGATGCCGCCAAGATCATGAAACTCAAGTACGCTTCGCCGGAAGCGGACCTGGAAGAGCTGGCCGCGCCGTTTCTGGACTTACGCAAGCGGGTGGTGGAGTATCCCGCGGAAAAAGTGAACCAACCGCGGCTGATTGCGATTTCCACGACCAGCGGAACAGGCAGCGAGGTCACACCGTTTGCGGTGTTGACCGACAAAGAGCGCGGACGCAAAGTTACGCTGGCCGATTACTCGCTGAGTCCGGACGTGGCCATTGTTGATCCGCAGTTTGTGATGTCTATGCCGAAGGGGTTGACGGCAGATACCGGCATCGACTGTCTGACCCACGCACTGGAAGCGGGCGTCTCGAATTATGCGTCGCCTTACACCGATTCCAACGCCATGCAGGCAATTCGCCTGGTGTTCAAGTACTTGCCGGTCGCATTCGAGCACCCGGAGAACGAAGAAGCCCGCTGCATGATGCACAACGCCGCCTGCATTGCGGCGCTGGCGTTTTCCAATGCTTCTGTCGGCGTGAATCACGCGCTGGCCCATGCCTTCGGAGCGCGCTTTGGGGTGGCGCATGGCCGCGCGAACGCGCTCATGCTGCCGCACGTGATTGCGTATAACGCCGCCGTGCCGACGAAGTTCATGCCTTCTCCATATCAGCGGGGATATGTTGCGCACAAGAAATACGCCACGGTCGCCGACCTGCTCGGTTTGGGCGGCCAGACGACTGAGGAAAAAGTAAAGAAACTGATCGCGGCGGTGGAAGGGCTGCTCGATCAATTGGGATTTCCCCGTTCGATCGCCGAGTTGGGGATATCGAAAGCGGAGTTTGAACGAGCCGTGCCCGAGTTGGTCAAGAATGCCTTTGATGATCCCTCATGGCGCTCGAACCCGCGGATGCCGCTGATGAGCGAACTGGTCGAGCTGTTGTGGAAGGCATACGAAGGACGAGGTTCTGCCAGGGCAGCAGCGTCGAAGCAAACTGCGTAGCGGATGGTGATGCGTATGGCAACAGTGGCCGTATTACTGAAGATAGACGAAAAGCTCCTGGATTCAGCTTTGAAAGAAGCCCTGAAGAAGCTGGAGAGCGCGGAGGGCGAGGTAGTCCTGGATTTTTCAGCCGTGCGCCGGATTGATCCCGCGGCGCTGCAGGCAATGGAAGCGTGCGCCCGCAAGGCGGAAGAGAAGGCCGCCCGGATTGTGCTGCGCGGGGTCAATGTGGATGTTTACAAGGTTCTAAAGCTGGTGAAGCTGGCTTCGCGGTTTTCGTTCGTTACCTGAAGCGCGGCAGACAGCAGAGGAGATTGGCGATGCCGGACCATGAGCAAAGCGACCGCCTTTCGTGGGGAGACACAGTCTTTCTGCACTTGGAACGAGAAGGCATGCCGCTCAACGTGGCGAGTGTGAGTGTGCTGGAGGGTGAGATCGCACTCGAGGATTGCCTGCGGTTCATCAACTCGAAGCTGCCACTCATTCCGCGCTACCTCAAGCGTGTGGTGTCCGCGCCCTTGGGAATTGGTCTTCCCAGCTGGCAATACGACCCTGGTTTCGATCTCCGCCGTCATGTGCGCGAGGTCACGCTCAAACACGGCACGGACACAGAACTGAAGGCGTTCGCAGGAAAGCTTTTCAGTGCTGTGATGGACCGGCAACATCCCCTGTGGGACATAACCCTTGTACACGGCCTGAAAGGCGCTCGTACCGGGCTGCTGTTGCGCCTGCACCACTGCCTGGCCGATGGCATTGCCGGTGTAGGAATTATGAATGCGCTCCTGGATGCAACTCCGGAAATGCCCAGTCTGCCCAACAAGAAGTTTCGGGTCGAGGTTCCACCGCCCCCGGACTCGTTGACCTCTCTGGCAGGCAATGTCCTCGATTCCTATTCCGATTTCACCAAACGAATTCTTTCCGCTCTGGCCGACCTGCTGAGCATGGCGGAACGGGCCGCAGCGAGCGGCGGCAGAGTTCCGTCGGACGAGTTTTCCCGTCTGCTCCCGGAAATCGGTGCGTTCACCGAACGGTTGCGGTTCAATGTTCTCTACCGCGGACCACAGAAATTCGCCTGGGCTGACATTCCTTTGCCGGAAGTCAAAGCGATACGGCAAAAATGCGGGGTCAGCGTGAATGACGTCATTCTCTCACTGGTCACTGCCACCATCCGGCGATATTTGGAACTGCACGGCGATCGGGTCAAGGGACGGCTGTTGCGCATGATGGTTCCAGTGAACCTGCGTGGCAGCGACGGCGCGAGTGCGTTGGGAAATCGCATCTCCCTGGTCCCGGTGACGATTCCGTTGGATATTCGCAACGCCCGCAAACTGCTGGCGGCTGTCCATCGCAGAACCGAATTTCTCAAGCAGTCGCACGCGGCGGAACTGGTCAGCCTAGCTGGGGGTTTGATCGGCATGTTCCCAACGGCATTGCAGGCGCTCGCTGGTCCCATGCTGAGCCAGTTGCCAATCACTCCTTTTAATCTTGTGTGTACCAACGTCCCGGGGCCGCAGTATCCCCTGTATCTGCTCGGTCACAAGATGCTGCGCTGGTATCCCTATGTGCCGGTAGGCGGCGAGATGGCAGTGAACTGCGCCATCCTGAGTTATGACGGCACGGTGTACTTCGGCTTTAGCGGAGACGTTCACGCCGCGCCGGACCTGCGGCGCTTGGAAGACTTTCTGCAGATAAGTTTCGCGGAGCTGCGGGAATCGGCGGGAATAGAACCGCCGCCAAAGAAGTCTCCGAAACGAAAGGACGCGAAGAAACGGGTGGCGCAGAAACCCACCTCCCCGATGCCGGCGACGGCCGGGGTGGCAATGCCCCTTGCAGTCCCATCCACTTCAGTTCAGGCAGAAGAAATGTCCGTGCCTATGACTGAAGCGCGAGAGGCGCTGACGCAATTGACTGCGTAAGGGTGCCGGAAGTGCTGGGTGTTTGAAGTGGCACGGTTACTTTTCTTTCTCTTTGGAAAGGCCGGGTTATGGTGGAGGGAAATCATCTTGCCGTGACTTCCTGGCTGGTTTCGGGAAGGGCATTGTTCCTGGCCATTCATGTTCTAGGCATCGTTGGCTTTGCCTACATCGTGGCCAGGCGCCTGGTGCCGCTGACCCGGGCCGAGCGCGATCTTCGCTTTGACCAGCCTCTCGCGCGCCTGAGAATGGTTTTGAAGTTTTGGCTGGGACAGTGGAAACACCCACGGTACAAAACTGCCGGCATACTTCACATTCTTTTCTTCTCGGGGTTCATTCTTCTCGCGATGCGTGCCTTTACGGTGCTGATCCTGGGCGTTTCCTACAACTTCGTGATGCCGGGCCTCGCTGGAAAGGCCGGACACATCTACGAAATTGCAACCGACTACGCGGCAACGGTGGTGTTTCTGTGCATGATCGTCGCGATCGTGCGGCGGGTGGTGTTCCGGCCGGCGCGCTACGAAGTGCCGGCAAAATTTGGCAAATCGCACAAAGCTGACGCTATCTTTCTGCTCGCGCTGATCGCGGTCCTGATGCTGGCCGATAGTTTGTTTGAAGCGGCGAAAGCCGCCGGCCAAATTCAGCCGGGACAGGCGATTGCTTTTGGCGCGGTGTTTTCGCTGCCGTGGCTGCTGAAGGTTGCGCTGGCTTCCGCGTCGTTGCCCACGCTTGGGCGTCTCTACTTCAGTGGCTATCTGCTGCATGAAGTGTCATTTTACTTTCTGCTCTGCTATCGGCCATTCGGCATTCAGTTTCATGTGGAAACATCGCTCTTCAATATCTACTTCGCGAAGTTAGATCGAGCACAACTCAAGCCCGTGAAGTGGGGGGTGAGCGACGACGCGCTTGATCAGGTGAAGTCGTTCGGAGTGAAGACGTTCGAGGATTTTACCTGGAAACAGATGCTCGACTTCTATTCTTGCGCGGACTGCGGCCGCTGCTCCGACAATTGCCCCGCAAATGCGGCGGGCCGGCCGCTTTCGCCCCGGTTCCTCACCATCAAGGCCCGCGATTATGCGTTTCAGCACTATCCGATGTTTGGCAAGCCGGGCAATGGCAAGGCGCTGATCGGGAACCTCTATTCCGAAGACGAAATCTGGTCGTGCACAACGTGCGGCGCCTGCGAACAGGAGTGCCCGCTGCTGGTCGAATACATTGACAAGATCGTGGATCTGCGCCGGGGAATGATTGATGACGGCACCGTGCCGCAGTCCCTGCAGAAACCGCTGAAGGCGATTGAGAGCCGCGGCAATCCCTACGGCAAGTTGGAGAAGAAAAGGGCTGACTGGGCCGGCGCCAAAGACTTTCAGCAGGCCTGCCCGGTGAAGACACTGGGCAAGAAAAACGGCGCGGAGACGTTGTACTTCGTTGACAGCATCACCTCCTTCGACGACCGCATGCAGTCTATTGGGCGGGCCACCGCGAAGATACTCCATCACATTGAGGAGAATTTTGGAATCCTCGGGTCGGCAGAGAAGGACAGCGGGAACGAAGTCCGGCGGTTCGGCGAAGAGACGCTCTTCCTCGCGCTGCGCGATCATAACACCGAAGCGATCAAAGCCAGCGGGGTCAAGCACCTGGTCACGGCAGATCCGCACGCCTTGAACGCGCTGAGACACGATTACAAAGATCTTCCGCCGGTCGAGCACATCAGTCAGGTGATTGCGCGCGAAGTGAAGTCGGGCAAAATCCGGTTCAAGCCGGTGGAAAATGGCGACAAAGTTTACACCTACCACGATCCCTGCTATCTCGGGCGGCACAACCAGGTCTATGAGGACCCACGCCACGTATTAGACGCGATTCCCGGATTGAAGCGAGTTGAGATGAAGCGCTCGCGCGACCGCTCGTTCTGCTGTGGCGGGGGCGGGCTGATGTTGTTCTACGAGCCAAAGGAAGAAGAACGAATCGGGGTGAAGAGGGTCCGCATGGCGGCGGAGGCCGGGGCCAATGTGATTGTGACGGCGTGCCCGTTTTGCATGGTGAATATAGAAGATGCAATCAAAGTCGCTGGGCTGGAAGGAAAAATGAGCGCCATAGATCTGGCCGAACTGGCCGAGCAACACATGGTGCGTGAAAGTTCCGAGGGGCAACCGAAAGTGGGCGAGATTCCGCAGCAGTGCGTCACCGGGAGGTAGTCGTGGAAATTCTAGTTTGCGCGAGAAGAGTGCCTGACACTTCGGAAAACGAGATTCAACTCAACAGCGCCGGCAACGACATCGAGCGCGACGAGCTGGTCTATTCCATCAACGAACCGGACAACTATGCGATGGAAGAAGCTTTGCAGATCGTCGCCAACACAGGCGGGAGCGTCAGCGTGGTCACGGTTGGCGGCGAGGACGACGAGGAAGTGTTGCGCCGGGAGATGGCGATGGGCGCCAACCACGGCATCCTGCTCGCCGATGATGCGTTTGCCGGCTCGGACGGACGTGGTATTGCTTCGGTGCTGAAGGCCTTCGTGCAGAAAGGCAACTACGACCTGATTCTTACCGGCGTGCAGGCCGAGGATGGCGGGGCGCAGGTGGGTGGAATGCTGGCTGCGATGCTCGACTATCCCTTCGCGTCGCTGGTGAACTCAATCGAGATCCTGGATGGGAAGAAGCTGAAGATCAGCCGCGAGATCGAGGGCGGAAACAAAGAAATCAGCGAGATTGACCTTCCCTGCGTGCTCTCCATTCAAACCGGCATCAACGAGCCGCGCTACGTCGGCATGAGAGGCATACGGGCCGTAGCGTCGGCCCCCATTCCGAAGTATGGACTGTCGGACCTCGGCATCAGCGCAGGCACGGTGGGGGCGGACGCCGCCAAAGTGAAGCGTGTGGACTACTTCATTCCGGTGCTGGGCAAAACCGCCGAGATGCTAAACGGCAGCCGCGAAGAAAACGTGGAGAAAGTCTTGGATCTCGTCGCCGCCAAAGGAGGGTTGAAATAATGGCTCGCATATTTGCTTACATCGCACACAAGGGCGGGGTGGCGGATGATACCGCCGCCGAACTGGCGGCCGCAGCCAGAAAGATTGATGCGGCTTCCCCGACGGCCATTGTCGTTGGCTCGAGCGCGGAGTCCGATGCCGTATGCGCGGCGGTGGCGGCCTCCTTTGGCGAAGTGTGGAAAGTAGCCAATGAAGTGCTTTTCACTCGAAACGCGGAACTGGTCCGCAAGGCGCTGGTCAAAATCGTTCCTGCCGGCAGCATCGTGCTCATTGCCCACGAGCATTTCGGAATTGATCTGGCTCCCGGCCTTTCGATCAAGCTCAACTCTGCTTTCGTTTCGGACGTATTGGCGATAGATGGAGTGGAGGGCCGCTCTCTGAAAGTTGTTCGCCAGGAATTCGGCGGACAAATCAACACGCACGTGAATTGCGATATCTCTTTCGGCGCAGTAATTACGCTGCGTCCAGGTGCGTTCAAGCCGGTGGCCGGGCCGCCTTTGGGCGGCACCATCGTAGATAAGTCAGCCGAGGTGGGCGCACTGGCCGCAGGCCGCCGCTATCTCGAAACCATCGCCGCCGAAGCTGGCGATGTGGACATCACGAAACATACGGTCCTGGTTTCGATCGGCCGCGGCATCCAGGAAAAAGACAACGTGGGCATCGCGCAGGAACTGGCCGATGCATTGGGCGCCGCGGTGAGCTGCTCGCGTCCCGTGGTGGATGCCAAGTGGCTCGAGAAGTCGCGCCAGGTGGGGTCGTCGGGGAAAACCGTCAAGCCGAAGGTCTATCTCGCGTGCGGCATCAGCGGCGCGTTTCAGCACCTGGCTGGCATCAAAGGCAACCCTTTCATCATCGCGGTTAACAAGAATCCCAAGGCCCCGATTTTTCAGGTCGCTGACGTGGGAATTGTGGACGACGTGCTCGAGTTCCTGCCCGAGTTGACGAGCAAGGTCCGGGAACTTCGCGCCGTCGCTGCAAAGTGAGGACTGGCCATGATCACGAACAAAACGCTCAAACTCAGTTTGAAGTCGCTCCGGGACTTCGCCAAGAAACGCCTGCCCGACGAAACACTCCGTGAGCTGGATGAGCGGGATGAGTGCCCGCTCGAGGTCGTGCACCACATGTGCAGTCCGGGCCAGCTCGGCATTCAGCTGCTGTTCATTCCCGAAGACTGCGGGGGCTTTGGCGGAGGCGCTTTCGATGTCTACCTGGTTTGCGAGGAGATGGCGCGCATTGACCTGGGAGTTGCGACCGCAGTGCTGGCCACGTTTCTGGGAAGCGATCCAATAACCGTCGGCGCTACCCCGGAGCAGAAAAAACACTGGCTGAGCCGTATTGCGGAGGAAGGAATCTTGTTTGCCTACGGCGCGACCGAACCGGATGCAGGCAGTGATCTGGGAGCCCTGAAAACAACTGCAGACCGGGTGATGAAAGACGGCCACGTCGTAGGCTACAAGATCAACGGCAACAAACAGTGGATCAGCAACGGGGGAATCGCCGACGCCTATACCGTCCTCGCCAACACGCCGAGCGGGCCGAGTTGGTTCATCGTGGAAAAGGGCGCGAAGGGTTTCACGCACGACGAGCCGGAAGATAAGCACGGCATCCGCCTGAGCAACACAGCGGCGCTGGCCTTCAGCGACGTGTATGTGGGCGCCGACCGCCTGGTGGGCGGGGTAGAGGGTCAGGGACTGCTTCAGGCGCAAGCGGTTTTCGGCTACACGCGCCTCATGGTGGCGGCGTTTGGCCTGGGAGCGGGATGGTCGGCGCTCGATCGCGCCATTCCTTATTCCACGAAACGCATTCAGGCGGGAGCTCCACTCTCAGAGAAACAAGGCTACACGCACAAGCTGATCGTGCCCCACGTGGCCCGCCTGGAAGCTGCGCGCTCGTATATCGAAGAAACCGCGGAGCGCATTGATGCCGGCAACGAGGGCAGCCTCAACACCGAGGGCGCCATTGCCAAGTACATGGCGACCGAAGCGGGAAACGTGGCGGCCGACGCCAGCATTCAGGCGCTCGGGGGCTACGGCTACACCCATGAATACATGGTGGAGAAGATCAAACGCGACGTACGCATCACGACAATTTATGAAGGCACCTCCGAAATCATGGAGATGACCATCAGCCGGGACCGCTGGCAGATGCATTTGAAGACCCGGGGCCAGCATTACCACGAAAAGGCGAAGAAGTTCGAAGAGCTGCATGCCCGCCATCCGAATGTGGGGGCAGACACTGCCGCGCTCGCCCTTCACGCTCTGGCGGAGATTATGGAACGCGCCCGGGTCGAGCGCCTGACTCGGTATCAGCACATTCTCCTTCGCCTGGGCGAGTTGATCGCGTATGCCGAGTGCGCGGGCAGCTTGTCGCGGCGTGCCGCTCTGATGGCAGAAAGCAAGCTGAATGAAAAAGCGAATCGCCGGTTCGATGCGACCGCGTTGGCGGCGATAAGCCGCATCTTCGCGCGCGAGGCCGCTTTGAAAGTGGCGGAAGACGGTCTGCGCTGGGCCATTGGAGCGGGCGCCACATCCGACGGCGACATGGCGGCGTTTGAAGTCAGTCTTCGGTTGCCGGCCATTCACCGGGCGCAAGCGGGCCTGATTGCAGACCTGGATTACGTGGCAGACGTATTGTACGGCCGCGCCGCCAAAGCGAAACTTGCGGCGTGAGGTCGGAGGACTCTTTTCTCTAATCGCGGCTGAGATATTCGCCGGCGACAGAGGCAAAAGAAAAATAGAGCTCCTCCTCACAGGAGCACAGTCATGGAAAGCACTTCATATCGGGCCATCGCCATTGTAGGAGCAGGAGCCATTCTGCCGGATGCGCCGAATGTTCCAGCTTTTTGGGAGAACATCAAGGGCGGCCGCTATAGCGTGACTCCGGTTGATGCCGAGCGCTGGGATCCCGCGCTCTATTACGACCCAAACCCGAAAGTCCCCGACAAAACCTACTCGAAGATCGGCGGCTGGATACGCGACTACCCGTGGGAGCCGATGAAATGGCACCTCGCAATCCCGCCGCGGGTAGTGGAAGGGATGGATGGCGCGCAGAAATGGGCCATCGCCTGCACCCACGAGGCGCTGGAGGACTACGGATATCCCAACCGTCCGCTGAATCCGGACCGCACCGCTGTGATCCTCGGCAATGCCATGGCCGGCGAGAAACACTATCTCACCGCACTGCGCATTTATTTTCCTGAGTATGCGCGCGAGCTGGAGGGAATTGCCAGCTTCGCCAGTTTGCCGGAAGTAGTCCGCCGCAACATCACGCAAGAATTTCACGACCGCATCGGGAAACATCTGCCTGAAGTGACAGAAGACAGCATGCCTGGCGAGCTCTCAAACTGCATCGCCGGACGCATCGCCAATGTCTTCAATTTCCACGGCCCGAATTATGTTTGCGACGCCGCCTGCGCGTCGGCCATGGCTGCCATCAGTTCAGCGATAGAAGGCCTCGTCGGAAACGACTACGACGCGGTGATCACCGGCGGCATTGACCGCAATATGGGCGCTTCCACGTTCGTCAAGTTCTGCAAAATTGGCGCGCTTTCGGCGACCGGCACGCGTCCCTACGCTCAGGGGGCTGATGGTTTTGTGATGGGAGAAGGCGCCGCATTCTTCCTGCTGAAGCGTCTGGCCGACGCGGAGCGCGATGAGGACAAGGTCTATGCGGTGCTGCGCGGCGTGGGCGGGTCGAGCGACGGAAAGGGAAAGGGCATTACGGCGCCGAACCCAATTGGCCAGAAATTGGCCATCGAGCGCGCCTGGCAGAACGCGGGGCTCTTGCCGGCGACCGCGACGTACATTGAAGGCCATGGCACTTCCACGCGCGTGGGCGACGTGGTGGAAGTGCAGAGCATGGCTGAAGTGCTCAGCAGTGCGCATCTGCCGCTGGGATCCGTGGCGCTGGGCTCGGTCAAGTCGAACTTCGGACACCTGAAAGGGGCGGCGGGCGCGGCGGGCCTGCTGAAAACTGCACTCGCACTGCGCGACAAAGTACTTCCACCCAGCGTGCACTGTGAACGTCCGAATCCGGATATTGACTTCGCCCACTCTCCACTTTACGTCAATACCGAACTCAGGCCGTGGACGGTCCCGGCTGATGGGGTGCGGCGCGCCGGGTTGAGCGCATTTGGTTTTGGTGGGACAAACTTTCATGCCGTGATCGAAGAATACATTCCGCACCGGCTGAACGGAAATGGCAAGCGGTCGGTGTCGGTCGGCGAGATTCCAGGCAAAACGACGGAGTTCATCATGAGCGCACACAAATCTTTGCCCATTTCTTCCTCTTCTTATAAGGCGCCGCTGCGTGGCGCGTTGCTGATTGGCGGTGCTTCGGAGGCGGCCCTGGCCGAGCCGCTCCGTGAAGTGGAGAAAGAAGCCAAGGCGGGGCGTGCGCCGTTGCCTGCGCCGCCAGCGGAAGCAGAGCTGCGCGCGCCGGAGCGCCTGGCCATTGACTACGCCGATGCCGCAGAACTGGCGGAAAAAGCAGCGAGTGCGCTCCGAGCATTGGCTGCCAATCAGACGGCGATCTGGAAGGCACTGCGGGCGCAAGGCATATTCCGTGGACATGGTCCCGCGCCCAAGGTTGCGTTCCTTTATCCGGGGCAGGGCTCGCAATACGTGAATATGCTGAAGCCGCTGCTCAAGACGGAAGCGATTGTGGCCGAGACGTTTGCGGAAGCCGATCGGGTGATGACGCCGCTGCTCGGCAAGCCGCTCAGCGAATTCATTTTCGTGGATAGCGCCGACGCTGAGGCCGTCGCGAAGGCAGAAGAGTCGCTTCGCCAGACCGCTATTACGCAACCTGCGGTGCTCGCTACCGATCTCGCGCTCACTCGCCTGCTTGCCGCCTACGGCATTACGCCGGACTTCGCGATGGGACACAGCCTAGGCGAATACGGGGCCCTGCTCGCCGCAGAGGCGCTTCCCTTTGCCGACGCACTCGAAGCCGTCAGCGCTCGCGGTCGCGAAATGACCCGATTCTCGCCGGAAGACAAGGGCCGCATGGCCGCGGTCTTCGCTCCCCTTGAGGAAATCGAGCGAATCCTCAAGACCGTAACTGGCTATGTCGTCATCGCCAATGTCAACAGCAATCGCCAAGCCGTCATCGGTGGCGCCAGCAAGCCCGTCGAGCAGGCTATGGAGACCTTCCAGAAAGCCGGCTATGAGGTGGCGGCATTATCTGTCAGCCATGCGTTCCACACTTCGATTGTGGCTGCCGCCAGCGAGCCGCTGCGCCGCATGCTGGAACGTCTGCACCTCGCATCTCCGCGGTTGCCAATTGTGGCGAATACGAACGGCGAGTTCTACCCCACTGGGCCAGGTGCGGTCCCGAAGATGCTCGACATCCTGGCCGAGCAAGTCGCGGCTCCGGTGCAATTTGTGAAGGGCCTGCGCACGTTGTACGAAGCGGGCGCACGGGTTTTCGTGGAAGTCGGACCGAAAAAAGCATTGCAGGGTTTTGCTGAAGATGTGCTGGGCGGGCGCGGCGATGTTATTTCGCTGTTCACCAACCATCCCAAGAATGGCGACGTACCGGCATTCAATCAGGCGTTGTGCTGCCTTTATGCCGCAGGAGTGGGCCGCGGAGTGCCGGAATCGGTTTCCGCAAGGACAACGTCATCTGCGTCGGCAGTTGCGATTCCGACGCAAGCAACAAGACCTCTGGCAACAGAAAGACCTGCGGCCGTGGACGCTCCGCTACTGCCATCAAACGGCGATCACTATGCCGAACTCGGCCGTTTGCTGGCCGGCGTTCTGGAGCGTGGCTGGAAAATTTATCACGGGACAAAGTCTGCCCCGACCGGGTTGCCGGTTGCGATTACGGGAGCGGCTCTGGGCTTGCCGGGAACAGATCACATTTTCGACGATGAGAACGTCGCTCGCCTGCTGCGCGGCGATCAGTTCATTGAGACCATCCCCAGCCGCTTTCGGCGTGCAATGCTCGACAAGCACATTACGCGACTGGTGAAGAGCGAGAACGGAGGCGCTTTCGAAACGATCGGTAACGTCGCGGATGTGATCAAACTGGCTGGCCGCGGCGGGACATTCGATCTGGAGGGTGAATTCGGCGTTTCCTCCGACCGCCGGGCTGCTCTTGACCGCACCACGCAGCTGGCGATTGCGGCGGGCCTGGACGCATTGCGCGATGCCGGCATCCCGCTGGTTATGCACTATAAGACAACCAGCAAGAACACGCAGCTGCCGGACCGCTGGATGTTGCCCGATGCCCTTCGCGATGACACGGGCGTGATCTTTGCTTCGGCCTTTCCCGGTTACGATTCCTTCGCCGGCGAAATGTCGCGCTACTTCGCCGACCACTCCCGTCGCGAGCAATTGGCCATGCTGCAAAGCCTGCGTGCCCGCATGGCCGAATCAAACGGCGATGCCATGCTGGCGAAGGAGACAGACCGCCGCATCGAGGAACTCTGCGACGCCATCGAGAAAGAACCCTATGTCTTCGACCGCCGTTTCCTGTTCCGGGTCCTCTCCATGGGCCACTCGCAATTTGCGGAATTCATCGGGGCACGGGGGCCGAACACCGCAGTCAATGCCGCCTGCGCCAGTACGACGCAATCCGTGGCCCTGGCGGAAGACTGGATCCGGGCAGGGCGCTGCCAGCGTGTGATTGTGGTTTCTGCCGACGACATTACCAGTGACAATTTAATTGACTGGATGGGCGCGGGCTTCCTCGCCAGCGGCGCAGCCGCTACTGACGATGTTGTGGAGGAAGCCGCTGTTCCGTTTGACCGCCGGCGCCACGGCATGATCATTGGCATGGGCGCTGCAGCCGTGGTGGTTGAAAGCGCGGAAGCTGCGCGCGAACGCGGAATTCAACCGATTTGTGAAGTGCTGAGCACGGTCACCGCCAACAGCGCTTTTCACGGTACTCGCCTTGACGTGCAGCACATCGGCCAGGTCATGGAAGACCTGGTCGCGAAAGCGGAAGCCCGCAGTGGCATTCAGCGGCGCCAGATCGCGCCGCATACAGTTTTCGTTTCCCACGAAACCTACACACCAGCGCGTGGCGGAAGCGCCGCTGCCGAGATACACGCATTGCGGCAGGTTTTCGGAGACACAGCGGACCAGATTGTCATTGCCAACACAAAAGGCTTCACCGGTCACGCAATGGGTGCTGGGGTCGAGGACGTCCTGGCAGTCAAGGCGCTCGAAACCGGGATTGTGCCTCCTGTCGCCAACTTTAAAGAAGTTGATCCCGAACTTGGGACTTTGAACCTGTCGAAGGGCGGGCTCTATCCCGTGGAATATGCGCTGCGCCTGGGGGCGGGATTCGGGTCGCAGATCAGCATGACGCTGTTGCGTTGGGTGGCGACGAAAGATGGCTTACGCAAAGGTCCGCTTGGACTCGGTTATGCCTATCGCGTAATAGATGCGAAGGCGTGGAATGCCTGGCTTGCGAACATCGCGGGCCGTCCATCTGCGGAACTGGAAGTAGTTCATCGAACGTTGCGGGTGCGCGATCAGGCGGCGGCAACCCGAGTCGCCGAGGTGGCTCCGAAGGTGCTGACCCTGGCGGCCGCTCCGCCAGGGGTGCACACTCCTGTTCCGGCCGCCGCTGCGAAAAGGGAGGTGATCGCCAACCCCGCAACGCCACAAGGCGAGACGCGAATCGCGCCGCATGAGGCGCCGCTGAAGCCGGAAGTTTCAGCGGTCCAGGTTGCGTCCATAACACCGGTCACGGTGACGGCGAAGCCGGCCGGTAAGAATACCGGCGATCCGGTGAAGGACCGCATTCTGTCGTTGGCGGTCGAGAAGACTGGCTACCCGCAGGACATGCTGGACCTGGATCTTGATCTCGAAGCCGACCTGGGCGTGGACACGGTGAAGCAGGCTGAGATGTTCGCGGCAATTCGCGAAATCTACAACATTCCGCGCGATGAGAACCGTAAACTGCGCGACTATCCGACCTTGGCGCATGTGATTCGCTTCGTGTATGAGAAGCGGCCTGATCTGGCGAGCACCGCGCAGCTAGTCAGTGAAGCCCCGGTAACAAAGGCAGGCAACACGCCTGAGCCAACGGGGACGGCAGCGGCCTCGAGTGCTCCCGCAGTCATGCCTTTGCCTCAGGCCCCGCCGGAGGATTCGGTAAAGGAGCGCATTCTGGCGCTGGCAGTTGAGAAGACCGGTTACCCCAAAGACATGCTGGATCTGGATCTGGATCTCGAAGCCGATCTGGGCGTGGACACCGTCAAGCAGGCCGAGATGTTCGCAGCAATTCGCGACATCTACAACATTCCGCGCGATGAGAACCGCAAACTGCGCGACTACCCGACTCTCGCGCATGTGATTCGCTTCGTGTACGAGAAGAGGCCGGACTTGGCGGGAGCGGTTGCATCGGTACCTCTGGAAACTCCTGCGCCCTCGGAAGCTGCGACGGCTGTCCCAACCGCGAGCTTTTCGCAATCCGAGCCGCTTGATTCGATCAAGGCCGATTCGATCAAGCCTGATTCGATCAAAGATAAGGTGCTGGAGATCGCTGCTGAAAAAACCGGATACCCCAAGGACATGTTGGACTTGGACCTCGACCTCGAGGCCGATCTGGGGATTGACACGGTGAAACAGGCGGAAATGTTTGCCGCCATCAGGGCCGCGTACAACATTCCGCGCGATGAGAATCTCAAGCTGCGGGAATTTCCGACCCTGGCCCACGTAATCAAGTTTGCGCAGGAGCGCTCTGGATTGAAAGCGCCGGCTCAGGAGGAGGCTGCATCTGCAAAGCAGCCTATCGCCAGCGCGGCGCCGCGCCCGGCCCAAGGCTTGTGCCCGGCACTGGCCAGTTTGGACGCAGCCAACAGCATTCCGCGTAGAGTGCCGGTGCCTGTGCTGCGTCCACCACTCGAGATCTGCAAACCGTCGGGTGTCGTTCTCAAGGCCGGCTCCCGCGTGATCCTCATGCCGGATAAAGGCGGGGTCGCGGAAGCGCTGGCGCAGACTCTACGGGCGAAAGGCGTTGAGGTCCTTAGCATCGAAGGCGCGCCCAGCGCCGATGAGCTGACCGCTCGGCTCAAGAGCTGGATCGCTGCCGGACCAGTGCAGGGCGTGTATTGGCTCCCCGCATTGGATGACGAGGGAAACCTCAACACAATGGATCTGCCGATTTGGCATGAGGCGGTTCGGGTGCGAATCAAGTTGCTCTATACCGCCATGCGCACTCTATACGAGCACATCGCAAAACCGGGCAGGTTCCTAGTTTCAGCGACCCGGCTAGGCGGACAGCACGGTTACGACGAAGCCGGGGCCTTGGCGCCGCTGGGCGGAGCCGTAATTGGGTTTACGAAGACTTACAAGCGGGAACGTTCCGAGGCATTCGTCAAGGCGGTTGACTTCGAAGCTCAGGGAAAGGCAACAGAGATTGCTGAGCTCCTGGTAGAGGAAACCTTGCACGATCCCGGCGCCATTGAGATTGGCTATAAAGAAGGACTGCGCTGGACGGTTGGATTGCAAGAACAGCCTGCCTCCGACGCCCGGCCAGGCCTGGGGCTCAATGATAAAACCGTTTTCCTGATCACGGGCGCGGCGGGCAGCATCGTCTCCGCCATTACTGCCGATCTTGCCGCCGCTTCCGGCGGCATCTTCTACCTGCTTGATCTGGTGCCCGAGCCTGACCCCGGCAATAGCGATCTGAAACGCTTCGTGACGGATAAAGAAGGTCTCAAGCGCGATCTGTTCGCGCGCATCCAGACGCGTGGCGAACGTGCGACCCCGGCGCTGGTTGAAAAAGAGCTGGCTGCTCTCGAGCGAGCGCAAGCGGCGCAGAGTGCGATAGATGCGGTGCGATCGGCCGGCGGAACTCCGTACTACTTCAGCGTCAATCTTACTGACGCGGAAGCCGTGGAGAGAGTCATAGCTCAGATTCGCGAGCGCAGCGGACGGATTGATGTCCTCTTGCATGCCGCTGGCCTCGACCGCAGCCGGGCCCTATCTGAAAAGGAGGCTCGCGAATTCGATCTCGTCTTCGACGTCAAGAGCGACAGCTTCTTTAATCTGCTTCACTCTATCGCTGATATGCCTCTTGGGGCCACGGTAGCTTTCAGTTCCATCGCCGGGCGCTTCGGCAATCCAGGACAGACCGACTACAGTTCGGCCAACGACCTGCTGTGCAAGATCACCTCCAGTTTCCGGACCACGCGGCCAGCGACGCGAGCCATCGCGATTGATTGGACCGCCTGGGGCGGAATTGGCATGGCGACGCGCGGCTCGATCCCGAAGGTGATGGAGATGGCGGGCATTGACATGCTGCCGCCCGAAGCTGGAGTGCCATTGATTCGCCGGGAGCTCACGGCCGGTGCGACCCGTGGCGAAGTTGTCATCGGTCAGCGCTTGGGCGTGCTGCTGAAGGAGTGGGATGAGACCGGCGGGCTAGATTCGGCCGCCGCCGAAGAGTGGATCCGGAAGACGCGCGGCCCCATGCTCGGCAAGATTACCAACATGGGTCTTTTCGGGCCAGTAACCATCGAGACGACTCTCGACCCGAAGCTTCAGCCCTTCCTCTACGACCACCAGATTGATGGCACACCGGTATTGCCGGGAGTCATGGGGATTGAGGCATTTGCCGAGGCAGCGCTGGCGCTGCTTCCCGGATGGCAGATCGAATCACTTGAGGAGGTCAACTTCCTGGCGCCATTCAAGTTCTATCACAACGAGCCGCGCACGCTGACGGTCGAAGCGGTCATCCATCCACAAGCTGGCAAAGCCACGGCGGAGTGCCGATTAATTGGCCGGCGGTCGTTGCCCAATCAAACCGAATTGCAGGTAACGACCCACTTTACCGCTCGCGTCCATCTGACGAGAGAACTCGCCAAAGCAGCGAGCTTGCCAATCCTGAGCGCGCCGAACGGAAACATCATTGAGGCGGCTGATATCTATGCGCTGTACTTTCACGGTCCGGCATATCAGGTAATTGAGCGGGCATGGTGGGACGGCAAGCAAGTCCTCGGGCTGATGTCTGACAACCTGCCCGATAACCATCATCCTTCCGCGTTGCCCCTGCTCGCCTCCCCGCGGCTGATTGAGCTTTGCTTCCAAACCGCAGGAGTTTGGGAGATGGGCATGGAAGGTCGAATGGGGCTGCCGCGGCACATTGATCATGTCGCGTTATTCAATATGCCCAGTGCGACAGAAGACCGCCTGTACGCGCGAGTCACGCCCAACCCGAGTCAGGGAAGTTTTGACGCCGAGGTGGTGGACATCCAGGGCGCCTGCTACCTGCGCCTGCAGGGCTATGGCACGGTGGCAGTTCCCAACTCCGTAAGTTCTGAAATGAAGACGCTACACGCTGCGATGTCACTGGAGCCGGTCGCCGCGTGATCGCGAATGACGCAATGTGAACGAGGCCTTATGAAATACGAATTCCAGCGTGTGGCCATCGTGAATCGCGGAGAAGCCGCCATGCGTTTTATTCATGCGGCCCGTGAATTCAACCACGAGCACGGAGCGGCTCTGCAGACGATTGCGCTGTTTACCGAGCCTGACCGCCATGCCATGTTCGTGCGTGAAGCGGACGAAGCGGTCTGCCTTGGCCGTGCTTACGTGCGAGACGCCGCCAACCACCAATCGAAGAGCAGTTATGTGGATTATGAGCGGCTGGGAAAGGCGCTGACGGCAGCCCGCGCAGAGGCTGTCTGGGTTGGATGGGGTTTCGTCGCCGAGCACGCGGCATTCGCGGATCTTTGTCGTGAAATGGATATCGTGTTCATCGGCCCCGAAGGCGATGTGATGCGGCACGTTGGGGACAAAATTGCGTCGAAGCGGTTGGCGGAGCAGGCGCAAATCCCGGTTGTGCCCTGGAGTGGCGGGCCGGTAGAAACAATCGAGGAGGCGCTGCGCCATGCGGAACGGATCGGCTATCCCCTTCTGATCAAGGCCACGGGGGGTGGCGGCGGACATGGCATTCGGCGGGTGCGTTCGGGAAGCCAGCTTCCCGAGGCGTTCGAAAGCGCACGTTCCGAGGCGTTCAAGGCGTTCGGCGATCCAACCGTTTTTCTGGAGAGCTTGATTCAAGGCGCGCGTCACGTCGAAGTCCAGGTCATGGCCGACCATTTCGGGACCACCTGGGCCGTCGGTGTCCGCGACTGCACCATTCAACGCCGCCATCAGAAAATCCTGGAAGAAGCTCCTTCGCCAGCGCTGTCCCTGGAACAGGACCAGAAGCTGCGCGAGGCGGCGGTTCGCTTGAGCCGCGCGGCAAACTATCACAATGCCGGTACGGTGGAATTTCTCTACCAACCGGAAACGAAAGCATTTTCCTTCATGGAAATGAACACCCGGCTGCAGGTTGAACATCCTGTGACGGAGTGCACTACCGGGCTGGATCTGGTCAAACTGCAGATTCACGTGGCCCGCGGCGGCCGTCTGGAGGGTGATGCGCCGCGCACGGTTGGGCACGCTATCGAAGTTCGGCTCAACGCCGAAGATCCGGACAACGGTTTTGCCTGTGCTCCGGGGGTGATTGAACGCTTTCGCATCGTCACCGGCCCGGGTGTCCGCATTGATACGGGCGTGACGGAAGGCGACTCGGTCCCGCCCGAGTTTGATTCGATGATTGCCAAGATCATCGCTTACGGCCAGAACCGCAGGGAAGCGCTCTCGCGCCTGCAGCGGGCACTGCGCGAAAGTGTGGTGGTCATCAAGGGCGGATCAAGCAACAAGGCATTTCTGCTGGAACTGCTGAATCGCGACGACGTGCAGCGCGGTGAATTCCATGTCGGATGGCTTGATCACCTGGCCGCCACCGGTGAGCACCTTTCTCGGCGGCATGCCGACGTGGCCCTGGTGCAGGCTGCGATCGAATCCTACGAGGCGGAATTGGCCATCGAGCAGGCGCAGTTCTACGCCTCAGCAGTTCGCGGGCGCCCCCAGGTGAGAAGTGAAATCGGGCGGACCATCGCGTTGCGCCACCGCGGGCACTCCTATTCCCCCAAAACCTACCGGCTGGGCCCGCAGCGCTACCGCGTGGAAGTGGATGGCTCGCGGATTGACGCCCGGATTGACCGCCTCGGCCAGTTCGAATACTGGCTCTCTACCGGCGGCCGGCGCTTCCATGTTGTCTCCGTAGTACAGGGATTGACTTACCGCATTGAAGTGGATGGGGTCGCGCACCAAATTGATCGGGACGATGGTGGGATTGTGCATGCCTCGGCCCCTGCGGTCGTGGTTTCGCTTGCCGTTAAGCCGGGAGACACGGTTGCCGCCGGGCAACGGCTGGCCGTGCTCGAAGCCATGAAAATGGAAATGCAAGTCACCGCTCCATTTTCCGGGAAAGTGCGGCAGGTGATGGTCATACCCAATGTGCAGGTGGATAGTGGCGCACCGCTGCTCCAGATTGAACCGGTAGTCGGTGAGGAAACAGCAGCGGCGGTTGAGCGCATCGTCTTTGCGGCGGCGCACGCCATGAGTGAAGCGGCACCGCTGCCCAGAGAGGGCGAAAATCTGGATGAACTCCGGCAATTCATGCTCGGGTTCGATGTTGATCCCGGCCGCAGCGCTCGCCTGCTCGCAGAATGGAACAAGACCTGTCCCGTGGACAGCGCCGACATCACCGAGATGGAAGATGAAATCCTCAACATCTTCGTTGACATCTGCTCGCTCTTCAAACGCGAGCCAGAGGTCAACCATCGCGCCAGCGGTGAAGAGCCCAGCGCTGAGGCGTTTCTGTTCTCTTATCTGCGCATGCTCGAAACCGGCGGCGAAGGCCTGCCCGCAACCTTTGTGACGGCGCTGCGCCGTGCCCTCGCTCATTATGGCGTGCGGAGCCTCGATCGTTCGCCAGATCTCGAACAGAGTCTGCTGTGGATTTACAAATCGCACCAGCGCATGGAACAACAAGTTCCGCTGGTTCTCGCCATCCTCGAGCGCTGTTTAAGGCGCCTTGAGCTTCTTGCGCCGCAGCACGGGGCAGAACCGCTTCGCACCTTGCTCGACCACGTCATCTCGACCAGCACAGGTCTGTTCCCTACGGTCAGCGATCTGGCGCGGGAGGTGCGTTATCGCTATTTCGATCGTCCCCTGTTTGAGCAGGCGCGCACGCGAGTGTACGGGCAGGTAGAAGAGCAGTTGGCTTACATCGCCGCCAATCCCGATGCCGCGGACCGTCACGAGCGGGTGCGCGCTCTGGTGGAATGTCCGCAGCCCCTCGTGGGCCTGCTCTCCTCCCGCTTTGCCGCGGCCGATTGTGCAATGCGCAGGCTTATGCTGGAGGCAATCACCTGGCGTTACTACAGGATTCGCGCCCTCGAGAACTTTCGCTCTTTCGATGTGGGCGGGGTTTGCTATGCGTCCGCCGAATACGATCATGAAGGCAAACGCATTCATGTCTTTACCACTCACTCGGAATATTCCAAGTTGGCGGAAGTTTTTCGTGCCACGTTCCCATTGATAGCGGGAGTGCCGGCCGATCATGACGTTGTGATTGATTTCTACGCCTGGCATGGGGGGCCACTGCCCGGCGCTGAGACTACCCAACAACAGGTTCGCGAGTTGATCAACCAGGCTGACTTTCCGCGGCCGGTCCGCCGCATCGTGGTGGAAATTGCCACCCCCATCTACGTGCAAGGCGCAGGTGGAATGCAGCATTTCACATATCGCCCCAATGGCGTCGGATACGACGAAGAAAAACTCTATCGCGGCCTGCATCCCATGATGGGCAAGCGGTTACACGTTTGGAGGCTGAGCAACTTCGAAATTGAACGCCTGCCATCCGTCGAAGATGTTTACCTGCTCCATGCCGTGGCCCATGACAATCCGAAAGATGAACGGCTGTTTGTCTGCACCGAAGTGCGTGATGTCACCCCGGTGCGCGATGAGTCAGGCCGGGTCGTGGCCTTGCCCCATCTGGAGCGGATGTTGACAGAAGCGATTGCGGGTATCCGGGTGTTTCAATCCCGCCGGCCGGTGAACAAGCGCCTTCATTGGAACCGGATATTCCTTTATGTGTGGCAGCCCCTCACGCTCGAGCGCGAAGAGTTCCGCGATATCGTGCGCCGTCTCGCGCCTTCGACTGAAGGTCTGGGGCTCGAGCAGGTGGCCATTCGTGCGCGTATTCCGAGCCCAGCCACGGGTGAATTGCGCGACATGATGGTGCGCATTTCGAGCCCCGCTGGGCGAGGAATGCTCATTACGTTCCGGCCCGCGGACAAGCTGCAACCAATCCGCCCGTTGCCCGAATATGATCAGAAAGTCGTCCGCATGCGGCAGCGCGGCCTCATCTATCCCTACGAAATCATCAGAATGCTCACTCCCGCCCAGAAGCACACGCGGGCGGACTTCCCGCCCGGTGATTTTCTGGAGTATGACTTCGATTCGAGCGGCCACCTTGCGCCAATTGAGCGGCCCTACGGACAAAACAATGCCAACATCATCGTCGGCGTCATTCGCAACTTCACCGCCCGGTATCCCGAAGGAATGACTCGAGTCATGCTGCTGGGCGATCCCAGCAAGGACCTGGGCGCGCTTGCCGAACCCGAGTGCAAGCGCATCATCGCGGCCCTGGATCTGGCCCACGAAATGGGTGTTCCCGTGGAATGGTTTCCCATCTCGGCCGGGGCCAAGATTTCGATGGAGAGCGGTGTGGAAAACATGGACTGGATCGCCCGTGTCCTGCGCCGCTTAGTCGAATTCACGCAGGCCGGCGGTGAGGTCAATCTGCTCATCAATGGAATTAACGTTGGCGCGCAGCCCTACTGGAACGCCGAAGCCACCATGCTCATGCATACGCGCGGCATCCTGGTAATGACGCCCAGCGCGGCCATGGTGCTGACGGGCAAACGTGCGCTGGATTATTCGGGTGGTATTTCCGCCGAAGACAATCAGGGAATCGGCGGTTATGACCGCATCATGGGCATCAATGGCCAGGCGCAGTACTGGGCCCGCGACATTGAGGAGGCCTGCCACATCCTGTTGCGCCATTACGATCACACTTACGTTGCACCCGGCGAGCGCTTTCCCCGGCATGCTCTGACGAACGATCCAACCCTGCGCGATGTCCGGGCTTTTCCGCACGCCAGCGGCGAAGAAGGTTTTACTTGCGTGGGCGACATTCTGTCGGATGAGACCAATCCCGGCCGCAAGAAATCCTTCGACATCCGCACTGTGATGATGGCTACGGTTGACCAGGACCACGCGCCGCTGGAACGTTGGGCAGGAATGCGCGCGGCCGAGACGGCGGTGGTTTGGGACGCGCATCTCGGAGGATATCCCGTCTGTTTGATCGGCATCGAGTCCCGGCCAGTCCCCCGCTTGGGATTCGTCCCCGCCGACGGACCAGACCAATGGACTTCCGGCACGCTCTTCCCGCAATCATCCAAGAAGGTGGCGCGCGCGATCAACGCCGCCAGCCACAATCGGCCGGTCGTGCTGCTGGCAAATCTGTCGGGTTTCGACGGTTCGCCGGAATCCATGCGCCGACTGCAACTCGAGTACGGCGCTGAGATCGGCAGGGCGGTCGTGAACTTC
>Ga0335081_10003408_pt1 | contig 25002 bp, 16 predicted proteins | sample Lox_Sample_35_FD_206713 | JGI IMG/M metagenome (GOLD analysis project Ga0335081, IMG submission 206713) | Soil microbial communities from Loxahatchee National Wildlife Refuge, Florida, United States - Lox_Sample_3.5 | ecosystem: Environmental > Terrestrial > Soil > Wetlands | place: USA...
GGTGCTGACGGCCGCCGCCCTGGTCGTCCTGGCCGTGCCCGCGGCCCGCTCGCTGTCGCGATACCGGCCGTCTCCCGCCGCGGGTCCCGCCATGATCACGAAGGGATTTCAGTCCGGCGAGCCCGGGACTGAAATCCCTTCGCGATCATGTGAGGGCGCGCGGTGCCGGGCGCCTGGGACCGGCCGGCAGATGACACTGGGCCGGCAGATGGCCGCGGGGTTCGCGGTGATCGGGACCCGGCGTCCGCTGCTGCGGGCCACCGTGACCTCGGTGGTGTCCTACGCCGGGATCGGGATGCTGCTGGCCTGCTGCCCGGTGCTCGGCGCGCAGCGGCTCGGCGGGCCGGCCCGCGGCGCGCTGCTGATCAGCGCGCTGGCGGCCGCCTCGCTGGCCGCCAACGCGATCCTGGCGCGCCGCCCGGGGCGCGGCCAGCCGGACGTCCTGGTGCTCGCCAGCACGCTGGCGATCGGGGCCGGCCTGGCCGCGGCGGCGGTGGCGCCGGGCTGGCTCATCGTGGCGGCCGTCGCGCTGGCCGGGGCGGGCGAGGGGCCGCAGCTGACGGCGCTGTTCGCGGTGCGGCACCGGGAAACCCCGGCGAGCCTGCGCGGGCAGGTCTACACCACGGCGGCCAGCCTGAAGATCGCCGGGATGGCGGCCGGGGCCGCGCTTGCCGGAGCGCTGCTCGCCGAGCCGGTGCTGGACAGGCATCCGGCGACCGGCTGCCTGCTGATCGCGGCCGGGATCGAGCTGTGCGCCGCGGCGGCCTACCTGCTGGCCGGGCGGCCCAGGACCGGGCGGCACGCGGCCGCGACGACGTCACCGGAGTCCGCACGCGCCGGCGGGATCGTCGATACCGCGGCCCGTTCGGGATAATTGCCCTTGATTTTGTTATCATCGAGGCATGCAGCGGATTATGGATGCCCAGTGGTGGCCGGCCGGTTAGGGCGGCCGTACTCAGCATTCATGAAGGCCGTCCGGGATGGACGGCCTTTTTCCATGCCCGCGGCCGTCCGCCCGGACTTACCGGAGGACTGATAACCATGACGACAACCCTTGCTCAGCGGCGTTCGGCCGAACTCGAGGATCTGATCGGCCGGGACGCGGCCGCCTTCCGGATCCTGACCGGGGACCGGCCGACCGGGCGGCTGCACCTGGGACACTACTTCGGGACCCTGCGGAACCGGGTCAGGCTGGCCGATCTCGGCGCGGAGGTCTTCGTGCTGATCGCCGACTACCAGGTGCTGACCGACCGGGACACGGCCGGGCACCTGGACGAGCACGTGACCGGGCTGCTGCTGGACTACCTGGCCATCGGGCTTGACCCGGCCCGTACGGTGATCTTCGCGCACAGCGCGGTGCCCGCGCTCAACCAGTTGCTGCTGCCGTTCCTCAGCCTGGTCTCGGTACCCGAGCTGAACCGGAACCCGACGGTCAAGGACGAGATCGCGCACTCCAGGCAGGCGGCGGTCAGCGGGCTGATGCTCACCTACCCGGTGCACCAGGCGGCGGACATCTTGTTCTGCAAGGCGAACCTGGTGCCGGTGGGGCAGGATCAGCTGCCGCACCTGGAGATCACCCGGGCGATCGCGCGCCGGTTCAACGACCGGTTCGGCCTGCCGGTGTTCCCGGTGCCGGACGCGCTGCTGTCGGCCGCACCGCTGCTGCTCGGCACCGATGGCACCAAGATGAGCAAGAGCCGCGGCAACACCATCCCGCTGTCGGCGACCGCGGACGAGACCGCCCGGCTCATCCGCGGTGCGAAGACCGACGCCGGACGGCACGTCAGCTACGACCCGGCCACCCGGCCCGAGGTCTCTAGCCTGGTCCTGCTGGCCGCGCTCTGCCTGGACCGGGACCCGCGGGAGGTGGCCGGGCAGATCGGCGGCGGGGCCGCGGAGCTGAAGAACGTCGTCACCACCGCGGTCAACGACCTGCTCGCCCCGGTCCGGGCGCGCCGTGCCGAGTACGCGCGGGACCTCGGCTACGTGCGCCAGGTGCTGCGGGACGGCAACGAGCGGGCCAACGAGATCGCGGCGGTCACGCTGGCCGAGGTCCAGGCGGCCATGGGCATGCGGTACTGAGCGGGGCCGCTAGCCGTCGCTGATCAGGACCGGGGTGTCCAGGACCCGGCCGGCGCCGGCGGCCCGCTCGGGACCGCGGAGCGTGAACGACCCCTGCAGCGGCAGCTGGTCCGAGGCCCCGCCGATGGCGACCCGGATCTCGCCCGGCTCGACCACCCGGATCCCGTCCCGGCCGGTGAACGCGGTGCGGTCGGCGTGCAGCTGGAAGGTGACCCGGCGGGCCTGGCCGGGGTCCAGCGGCACCCGGGCGAAGCCGGCCAGCCAGCGCAGCGGCCGGACGACCTGGGCCACCGGGTCGCTCAGGTACAGCTGGACGACCTCGGTTCCAGCCCTGGTACCGGTGTTGCGCACCGTGCACGAGATGATCGCCGTGCCGTCCGTGGTGATCGTCGCCGCGCCATTGGCCGGGGAACCGTTGGCGGGGGCGCCGCCGGCCGGGGCGATGACGAGATCGCAGTAGCCGAAGCTGGTGTAGGACAGGCCATGGCCGAACGCGAAGAGCGGCGTCGGGTCCACTGAGCTGCCCGGGTGCCGGCCGGCCAGCCGCGGGCGCAGGTATGAGGACGGCTGGGCCCCCGCCGAGGCGGGCATCTCGGCCGGCAGCTTGCCGCTGGGCACCAGCCGGCCGGACAGCACCCCGGCGATGGCGCCGCCGCCCTCCTCGCCGGGGAAGAACGCCTGCACCACCGCGGCCAGCTGCCCGGCCGCCGGCCCGATCGCGTACGGGCGGCCGGTCACCAGCACCAGCACGACCGGGGTGCCGGCGGCCACGAGGACCTGCAGCAGGTCATCCTGCACCCCGGGCAGGCGCAGGTCGGCGACGTCGCAGCCCTCACCCGAGGTGCCGCGGCCGAACAGGCCCGCCTCGTCCCCGAGCACCGCTATCACCACGTCCGCCTCCCGCGCCTGCGCGGCGGCGCCGGCGAACCCCGAGCGGTCCGGATCGCGGACGGCGCATCCGGGTGCGTAGGAGATCGTGGCGGCGGGCAGTTCGGTCCGCAGCGCGGCGAGGATGGTGCTGACCGCGGGGCCTGCCGAGGCTTCCGGGTACCGGCCGCCCAGATGGCGGGGCATGCTGTAGCACCCGAAGAAGGCCAGCGGGTCGCCGGCCAGCGGCCCGGCCACGGCGATGCGGGCGTCCGGGCGCAGCGGCAGGGCGCCGTCGGTGTTGGCCAGCAGCACCACGGACTCCTCGGCCAGCCGGCGGGCCAGCGCGCGGTGCCCGGGTGGGTCGAGGTCGATGGCCATCTCGTCCGCCATCCCGTCAGCTGAGCCGTCAGCCGGGTCGTCAGCCGGGCCGTCGGCCGTCGCCAGCCCGGGCCAGCCCGGGTCGAGCAGGCCGAGGTCGCACTTCTGCCGCAGCACCCGGGCCGCGGCCCGGTCCACCAGGCCGGCCGGTACCCGGCCGTCCCGTACCGCGCTGACCAGCGCGGCGCCGTAGCAGGCGACGCTGGGCAGCTCCACGTCCAGGCCCGCCTCCAGGGCCAGCGCGGCGGCCTGGGCCGGCGTCGAGGCCACCGCGTGCTGGGTCTGCAGGAAGGCGATCGCGTAGTAGTCCGAGACGACCAGGCCGTCGAAGCCGAGCTCGTCCCGTAGCAGCGTGGTCAGCAGCCCGCGGTCGCCGGACACCGGAATCCCGTCGATGTCGGTGTAGGACGGCATCACCGACCGCGCCCCGCCCCGCAGCGCCATCTCGAACGGCACCAGGATCACGTCGGCGAACTCGCGGCGCCCGATGGCCACCGGAGCCATGTTGCGGGCCGCCCGGGAGGCCGAGTACCCGGCGAAGTGCTTCAGGGTGGCCTGGATCCCGGCCGACTGCAGGCCGCGCACGTACGCGGTGCCGATCGAGCCGACCAGGTACGGGTCCTCGCCGATGGTCTCCTCCGTCCTCCCCCAGCGCGGGTCCCGGGTCACGTCGAGGACGGGCGACAGGCCCTGGTGGACGCCGACCGCCCGCATGCTGGCGCCGATGGCCGCGGCCATCTGGCGGACCAGCCCGGGATCGAAGGACGCGCCCCAGGCCAGCGGCGTCGGGAAGATGGTGGCCGTCCAGGCGGCGAAGCCGGTCAGGCACTCCTCGTGCGCGACGGCCGGGATGCCGAACCGGCTCGCCGCGACAACCTGCGCCTGGAGCTCGCGCAGCGTGCGCACGGCGTCCGCGGGCGGCACCGGCCGGGTGCCGAACACGCGGGTGAGCTGGCCCAGGCCATCCCGGATGAGCTCGGCGAACGGCGGTTCGGCGGCGCGGAACTCGCCCTGCATCGGGGCCACGTTGCTGTCCTGCGGCTGATGGCCGGGCCAGAGGCTGGTCAGCTGCGCGGCCTTCTCCTCCAGCGTCATCCGGCCGAGCAGGTCCGCGACCCGTTCCGCGGCCGGCCGCGACGGATCTCGCCAGAGCTGCGTCTCCTGGTCAACCGCCGGGCGGCTCACCGCGCCTGCCCCTCGCCCCTCAAGGTCCCGGCGGATTCCGGCGTGAACGGCACGGCGTCACCTTCCCCGTCAGATTCGAAACAGTTTCGGTAACGATATCGCTACTTACCCGGGGATGCTAGCCGCGTCATGGTCCGCTTTGTGCGGAGGCACAAAGTGATCTTGCCGGATTTGGCGCCTCGCAATGTGTCGGGATCGTTGGTCTTGACCCATGGTGGAGCGGATTTTACGATGACCCTCATTCGAAAGTTTTCTAAACATATCGAAATGCCCCTTGCGGCGCGCGGGAGGAATGCCATGAGCAGATCAGGCAACCGGGCGAGCGGCCGAAGATGGCTGGCGCTCGCGGCGACGGCGACGATGGCGGTGGCGCTCGCGGCGTGCGGCTCGGCCGCGGGCAGCGGCAAGGCAGCATCCTCGTCCTCGACCGCGAAGGCCGGCGGCAACAACCTGACCATGTGGCTCGTCACCACCGGCCCGAGCCCGGCCAACACGGTGATCAACCAGGCGGTCGCGACCTTCGAGAAGAACCACCCCGGCGACACGATCACGATCGACTACATCGAGAACCAGTCCTACAAGCAGAAGATCCAGCTCGCGATGGGCGCGGGCAACCCGCCGACCATCTTCTGGACCTGGGGCGGCGGCCCGCTGCACCAGTTCATCCAGGCCGGGGACGTGGCCTCGCTCGGCAACCCCAGCTATGCCTCGAACTTCCTGCCCTCCTCCCTCGGCGCGGTGACGTTCGGCGGGCAGCTGTACGGCGTGCCGATCCAGGGCACCCAGCCGGTCTACTTCTTCTACAACAAGCCCATCTTCAGCAAGCTCGGCCTGACCTTCCCCACCACGTTCTCGGGCCTGCTCTCGACGGCCGCCACGCTGAAGAGCCACGGTTACGCGCCCATCTCACTGGCCAACGGCGACCAGTGGCCGGGCCTGATGTACCTGGAATACCTGACCGACCGGATCGGCGGGCCCAGCGTGGCTCAGGACATCGTGCTGGGCAAGCCGGGCGCCTGGTCCAACCCGGCGGTCATCAAGGCGCTCACCGACATCCAGCAGCTGGCCAAGGCCGGGGCGTTCCAGAGCGGCTACGACTCGCTGAAGTTCAGCGGGGGCGGCTCGGACGCGCTGGTGTACAGCGGCAAGGCGGCCATGCAGCTGATGGGCGACTGGGACGTGTCGTCGATGCTCGGCCTGAACAAGTCCTTCGTGCTCAGCGGGGACCTCGGGCTAGCCCCGTTCCCCACGGTCGAGGGCGGCAGCGGCGACCCGGCCGACCTGGCCGGCAACACGGCCAGCTACGTCGCCATCTCCAGCAAGGCCACGGCGGCGCAGAAGGCCGTGGCCGAGGCCTTCTTCGCCGAGGTGCTGGCCTCGCCGCAGTACGCCAAGGCCTCCGTCGGCGCCGGTGAGGTGCCGGTCATCAAGGGCGCCACCAGCCTGTTCGCCGGGCAGCAGCTGGCCTCCTACGACCAGGCCATCTACAGCTCCGTCCAGTCGGCGCCGAGCTTCCAGTACTCCTGGGACCAGGCGGTGCCGCCGCAGGAGGCCACGCCCATGCTGGCCGACCTGGCGCAGGTCTTCGAGCTGACGATGACCCCGCAGAAGTTCGCGGCCACGATGGACAGTCAGCCTACCGGTGCGTAGGCGGCCACCGGGGCAGGCCGGCCAGGTCCGCGGTCTCGCGGACCTGGCCGGCCTCGCGCCCGCCATGGCACTGTTCGGCGTGTTCATCGTGGTGCCGATGCTGGGCGCGCTGGCGCTGAGCTTCTTCCGCTGGAACGGGCTCGGCACGCCGCACTGGGCGGGCGGGGCCAACTGGATCGAGTTCGCGCACGACCCGCTGGCCCGCCAGGCGCTGACCGTCACGGCCAAGGTGGTGGTGTTCAGCTGGGTGGTGCAGACGCCGATCTCGATGGCGCTCGGCCTGTTCACCGCGGGCAGCCAGCGGTACCGGTCGGTGTACGCGGCGCTGTACGTGCTGCCGCTGCTGCTGTCCACGGCGGGCATCGCGCTGATGTGGGAAGCCCTGCTCGACCCGAACTTCGGCGGCCTCACCGCCCTGTCCAGGTCCCTCAACCTGGGCTTCCTGCGGCAGAACTGGCTGGGCAACCCGTCGATCACGCTGTACGTGATCATCGGGCTGATCGCCTGGCAGTTCATCCCGTTCCACGCGCTGCTCTACCAGATGGGCCGCCGGCAGATCCCCGGCGTGCTATACGAGGCCGCGCGGCTGGACGGGGCCAGCCCGGCCCAGCTGTTCTGGCGGGTGACGCTCCCGCAGCTGCGCTACACCATCGTCACGTCGAGCACGCTGATCATCGTCGGATCGCTGACGTACTTCGACATCGTCTACATCATGACGAACGGCGGCCCCGGTTACACCACGCGGATGCTCTCCCTGGACATGTACCAGGCGGCGTTCCAGCAGAACGAGTTCGGCTACGCGAGCGTGCTGGCCGTGGTACTCGGCGTGGTCGGCGTGGGCATCGCGTTCGGCCTGGTCAGGTTCAGCGGCTTCGGCTCCATGGCCAGCCAGCAGGAAGGAGTTGCGTGACTGGCACCGCCACCAGTCGTCCTGTTCGCTCCGGGTCCCAGCCGGCCCGCGGCACCGCACCCCCTCCCCGGCGGCGCCTCCGGGCCAGCCCCGGCCGGGTGGTGGCGTTCGTCCTCGCCACCGCCTGGCTGGTGGTGGTCATCGCGCCGATCTACTACATGGTGCTGGCCAGCTTCCGGAGCCAGGGCACCTACCTGACCGCCAACCCGTGGCTGCCGCGGGGCGGGCTGACGCTGTCCGAGTACGGCACGGTGTTCGGCGCCGGGCTGGGCCGGTACCTGGTCAACAGCGTGATCCTCACGGTGGTCTGCATCGTGCTCACGCTGTCCTTCTGCCTGGGCGCGGCGTACCGCATCGTGCGCCGTACCGGGCGGGCCGCGGGCGCCGCGTTCCGCATCCTGCTGCTCGGCCTGGCCATCCCGATCCAGGCCATCATCGTGCCGCTGTACCTGCTGGTGTACAAGCTGCACCTGTACGACACGCTGTTCGCGCTCATGCTCACCATGACCGCCGCCGCCATCCCGATCTCGGTGCTGGTCATGGTGAGCTTCGTCCGGGACATCCCGCGCGAGCTCATCGGCGCGATGCTGGTCGACGGCGGCACCGAGTGGACGGTCTTCCGCCACCTGATCGTGCCGCTGTCCAAGCCGGTGCTGGCCACCCTGGCCATCTACGACGGCCTGAACGTGTGGAACAACTTCATCCTGCCCCTCGTACTCACCCAGAGCAACAGCGTGGCCGTGCTGCCGCTCGGCCTGACCAAGCTCGAGGGCCAGTACGCCATCAACGTCCCGGCCGTGATGGCGGCCGTCCTGCTATCCGTCCTGCCCCTGGTGGTGCTGTTCGTCGTGATGCGCAAGCAGGTCATGCGCAGCCTGGGGTCCGTAGTCATGCGCTGAGGTCCGGTTGCAGCCTTCCTGGCCCCGAACGGGCGGGGTTTCACTCCCGATCACCGGGAACTCGCGGAAGCCTGGCGGCGTCACCTCGGTGATCGTGTGGAGTTACCCCCCGGAAGGCACGGGGCAACTCGACACGATCCTGCGATGAGCCGGGATACACTCGCGGCACCGGCGGGGGCGCGTCCGTGGCAAGGTTGGGTCCGTGGCAGATGCGGACCTCGTGACGTCGCTGCGGCAGGCGGGCGTGCAGCGTGGCGATCTCGTGGCGCTTGTCATCTCTCCCGCGCTCGGGTTCGGGCTGGCCACGGCGGATAGCGCGGCTGGCGGCTCATGGGCGGTGGTGCCGGGCACCGCGGCCGAGGTCGGGCGGGCGGATGAGGCGCTGCGGCCGCGGTGGGTGGTGTGGTCGGGCCAGACGGCGGCGCGGCTGGCCGCCGATGGGGTGCGGCTGGCGACGTGCTGGGACATCGCCGCCGCGCACCGGCTGCTGTTCGGCGGCTGGCGGGCCGATCCCGGCCTGGTGTGGGCCCGGCTGCGCGGGCTGGCCCCGGACACGATGCCGGCTGGCGGCCCGCTTGACCTGTTCGGCCCCGATCTGTTCGGCCCCGATCTGGCCGACCCCGATCTGGCCGACCCCGATCTGGCCGGCCCCGATCTGGCCGGCAGGGACGAGGGCGGCCCCGGCGATCCGGTGGCACCGGACGGGCACCTGCGCTCCGAGTGGGTCAGCGGCGGCTGGTCGGACAGCCCCGAGCGGATCGCCAGGTGGGCCGGGCTGGCCCGCGAGGTGGCGGACCTCCAGCTGGCGGCGCTGGCCGGCCTGGAAGACCGGCCGGTGGCCCTGCCCACGGCTCGCGCCGAATCCGCGGCCGAACTGCTGTGCGCCGAGCTGTCCGTGGACGGGCTGCCGATGGACCGGGCGGTCGCGGAGCGGGTCCTGGCGCCCATCATCGGCCCCAGGCCGCGCAGCGGGGCCGAGGCCGGGGCGCTGCGGGCCGCCCGGGACGCCGAGGTGCTGCGGCACGCCCCCTCGGGCGTGACCGCTGACCTGCGCAGCCCGGCGCAGGTGCGCACCCTGCTGGCCCGGGTCGGCGTGGACGTGCCGGACACCCGGGCCTGGCGGCTGCGGGAGATGCGGGACGCGCATCCGCTGGTCGGCGCGCTGCTCGAGTGGAGGAAGGCGGAGCGGATCGCGACGACGTACGGGTACGCGTGGCTGGACCAGCACCTCGGCGCCGACGGCCGGCTCCGCGGCGCGTGGACCGCCTCGGACGGCGCGGCGGGCCGGATGACCGCGTCGGCGGGCCTGCACAACATGCCGGCCGTGCTGCGCCCGGCGGTGGTGGCCGCCGACGGGAACGTGTTCGTCCGGGCCGACCTGGGCCAGATCGAGCCGCGGGTGCTGGCCGCCGTGACGGGCGACCAGGCGCTGACTGCCGCGACCCGGTCCGACGATCTCTACGCGCCGGTGGCGGCGCAGCTCGGCGTGGACCGGCCGGTCGCCAAGGTGGCGGTGCTCGGCGCGATGTACGGGCAGACCACCGGTCACGGCGCCCAGGCCCTGCGCCGCCTCAACGCGGCCTATCCGGTGGCCATGGCCTACCTCGACGACGCCGACCGCGCCGGGCGGGCCGGCCGCGACCTGCGCACCTACGGCGGCCGCCTGATCGTGCTGGCGCCCGCGCCCGGTGCCGGACCCCGGAGCAGCAGCCGGGCCGCGGCCTACGGCCGGTACGCGCGAAATGCGATGATTCAGGGCGCCGCGGCGGAACTGTTCAAGATGTGGGCGGTCACCGTCCGGGCCCGGTGCGCTCCCCTGGGCGCGCGCATCGTGCTCTGCCTGCATGACGAACTGCTGGTCCACTGCCCGCGTGAGCACGCGGAGACGGTGTCCCAGATGGTTGACGACTGCCTGCGGGAAGCCGCCCGGCGCTGGGCGCCCGGCTGCGGGGTCCGCTTCATCTCCGACACCACGATCGTCCGCTGCTGGTCGGACGCCAAGAACGGGACGGCCGTGGACTTAGCGGCCCAGGTCAGCCCGTGACGGCGGCGATGACGGCCGCAGCGAATGCCTCCGGCGCCTCGAGCGGGGAGAAATGACCGGCGCCGTCGAGCCAGGTCAGCGTGGCGGCGCTGAAGAACTCGCCGATCCGGTCGGACCACTCGCGGGGGAACAGCGGGTCGTGTTCCGGCCACAGCACGGTCGCCGGTACCGCGATCCGGTCCCCCTGGCCGGGAGCCTGCTCCGCCAGCGAAGCGGCGACGGAACCGGCGCCGCCCCGGTACCAGGCGATCGAGGCAGCGAACGCGCCCGGCGGCGCGTAGACGGACACCAGGTAGTCGAGGTGGCCGGCGGCCGGCTGGTAGCCCGGGCCGGACCAGTGCGACCAGAAGTACCGCAGGTACGCGCGGACGGCGTCCGGCCTGCCGTCGATCAGCTGGGTGGACAGCTCCAGGTTGTGGAAGGCCTGGTACCAGAACTCCCGCTGGGCCCGCGGGAGGAGGATCCGGTCCCCGATTCCCGGCAGCGGCGGCGCGACGACCAGGGCGCGGGTCAGATCGGGCCGGTCCCTGGCGATGGCCTGGGCGATCCGGCTGCCGATGTCGTAGCCGGCGACAACCGCCGGGCCGAGCGCCAGCTCATCGATCAGCCCGATGACGCTGCGGGCCTGGGCCGTGGCGTTGTACTGGCTGGCCGGGTCGGCCTCGTGCTTGTCGGATTCGCCGAACCCCCGCAGGTCGGGCACGATCACGTCGGCTCCGGCCGCCACCAGCGGGGCGACCGCGCGGTAGTCGGTCCGGTCCCCCGGCCAGCCGTGCAGCAACAGCACCGCGGGCCCGGCCCCGGTCCGCTCATAGGCCAGCCGGAATCCGTCGATCGCTGTTTCCTGGCGCATACCGGCCATTATCTCCGGCACGCCCCGGCCGCCGCCTCGCCGAGGGCGGCAGCGTAGATGACGGCGTCCCGGCCGCCGTGCACCGTGGCGCGCTTCTCCGGGCGCAGGCCGATCTTCTCCGCGACGCGCCGCGACGGCCGGTTGCCCGGGTGGATGATCGCGATCAGCCTGGTGGCACCGAGGACCGTGCGGGCGAAATCACGGCAGGCCGCCGCGGCCTCGGTGGCGTAACCGCGGCCCTGCATGGCGGGCATGACGTGATAGCCGACCTCCAGTTCGGTCACGCCGTCCACGATCTGCGGCGTGAGGCCGCAGTCGCCCACGAAGTCACCGTCGATTGTGGTCAGCAGCCATAGACCGTAACCGCGCATCCGGTACAGGCCACGGTTCCAGTCAATCCAGTGACCGGCTTCCTGCCGGGTCTTCGGCCTCGGGTAATAGGTCATGACCTGCGGGTCACCGAGGAGCGAGGCCATGTCGTCGAGGTCGTCAGGAGTCATCTCGCGGAAGGCCAGCCGGGCGGCGTCCGGGTGCATACGACCAAAGGTAGCTGCGCCAATGTCGTCAACCTCGCGCGCATGGGCGAGGTCATTCCATGCATCTTCCGGCATCAGCAGCTGCATGCCAGGGTGGCGGTGCCGCGGCCGCTCGGGAAGCAGGCAGCTACCGGCCGGGACATGGTCGGTGCCACCCAGTCGGCAACGGTCTTGGGCTGATCCTGGTCCCGGTGCAGGTCTTTGGTCCCTGGCCTGGGATCAGCCGGAGTGATCGAGTAGGCGGAGCACGAGGGGGTGTGTCCCATGAGCCCTGATGCGGTCACTGTTGTTGGCTCCCTCCGGCCTCAGGATGTCGTGGGGTCATTCGATGGCCCGGTCGGCGCTTATGTTCACGTGCCGTTCTGTGAGTGGATCTGCCCGTTCTGCCCGTACAACAAGGTGCTCGCGGAGGGCGAGCTGACCCGCCGGTATTTCGTGGCGCTGGCCCGTGAGGTGGACTGGTACCTGGCGGCCCGCAGTGACGCGGGGCGGGCGCCGTTCACCTCGCTGTACATCGGCGGGGGCACGCCGACGCTGTACCCGGACGAGTTGGCCGTGGTGGTCCGGCGGATCCCGGTGTCGGGTGAGCGGGCGATTGAGGTGCTGCCGAATCATGGCACGCCAGAGCAGCTGGATCGGCTGGCCGCCATGGGCATCACGGCCGTCAGCATCGGCGCCCAGTCGTTCCATGACGGGGTGCTTCGCGAGCTCCGGCGGCCGCATGACGCGGCGGCTAGCCGGGGAGCGGTCGAGAACGCGCTCGGCCGGTTCGCCTGCGTGGACGTCGATCTGATCGTCGATGTGGCATGGGAGGACCAGGACGCCTTCCCGGGGGCATTCCTTGAGGACGTGCGCGCCTGTCTAGAGCTGGGCGTGGACCAGGTGTCAACGTATCCGCTGATGCGGTTTGGCTTCACGCCGTTCGGCAAGGCCCGGCACAACCGGCGGCTGGAGCATCAGATCCTGGCCCAGGCGACCGAGCTTGCGCAGTCTATGGGATATGAGCGCCGGTCAGTCTGGACGCTGAACAAGCGCGGGTCCGCGCCGTACACGTCTATCACCCGGCGCCGCTTCCTGGGCCTGGGCGCGGGCAGTTCCTCATTCGCGGGCCGAGATTTCTACGTCAACCACTTCGGTGTCGTCACCTATGCCGACGCCGTCGAGCACGGCCGGCTGCCGGTCGCCCGGTGGCTGCATCTGGGCCGGTGGGGCGGCGCTGCGTACGACGCCTTCTGGCAGGCCTATGCCGGCGGCGTCGGCTGGGATAGCCTGACTCAGTCCTACGGCCAGAGAGTGGCTGCGACAGCGCGCGCCGGGCTCGCCCCGTTCCTGCTCGCCGGAATGCTGCGCCCCACCCCGGGTGGCTGTCGGCTCACCCCTCGCGGCTTCGACACCTACCACGACCTGGAGAGGCTGGTGACCTACCAGTTCATCGAGCCGTTGTGGGCTGAGATGCTCGCCGAGCACGCCGCCGAGCCCGGAGCCGCGGAGGGCCGCGCGCGGTGGGTGATCCCGCAGCGGGCCCGTACCGGGCAGGCCTGGCCGCTGGCGTGCCGCCTCTTCGAGCGGTAGCCGTGCCGGCGCCTCAGCCAACAGGCTGGACCGGCTGGCCGGCCGGTGGCGGGAAGACCGCCGAACCGCGGTGAGCCCGGAGACTCCGGGGTCAAGCTTCATAAGCGAACAATTATCCGGGCCTAGGAATGCGGGGTCTGCTGGCGGGACTTTCGTCGCGTTGGTTCAGTCTTTCGGTCCCTGCCGTCCAGGCGTTCTGGACAGCATCGTGAAAATAGCGGTGCGTGTCGGGTTGCGAAGGGAACCGGGATGTTCGATGTATGTCGACGAGGCTCTCGCCCCGATTTCTGCGTGCTCGCTGTCAGCAGTGGTCCCTGGATACCTGGCTCTCCCGGAGGGAGGGATCACAGATGTCACGGTCCCAGAACCCGGCTCGTGGCTGGTATCGCGACCCGGCCGGACGGTATGACCTGCGCTGGTGGACCGGTTCTGAATGGTCGGCGCGTACGCGTCAGGGAAGCACGACCTACGATGACCCGCTACCCGGTACGGGAACCGGCGGCGGTGCTGCGCGCGAGGAACTCGCACATCTGCATTACGCGGAGCAGTTCCTGGATAGGGCTCGAAATGAGAAGGTCATCAGCGCGGCGACATACCGCATTCTGATCGGCCGGGTGGCAGCCCGCCAGGAGTGGCTCGCCACATCTGCATCAGCCGCGCCGACGACGGCCGCGGCAGGGCCGCGCGTGCCGCCTGGGCCAGAGGTGCGCCCAGCACCGGTGACGCCGCCCGCCACGCCGCAGGTACCTGCCGTGCCGCCGGCGAGGGTTCCAGCCGCCCGGCCAGCACCGCCCCTGCCCCAGCCAGCACCGGCCCTGCCCCGGCAGGCACCGGGTGCGATCCGCCGCTGGCAGCGGGCAGTCCTGCATTCCGTGCGGTCCGACCTTGCTGTGCACGGTCTGGCCTACCTCGGCGTCTTGCTGCTGTTCGCCGGCTTGTTCGGTCTGGTGGCGTTCTCATTCAGCTCGGTGAGCCGGGACTTGCGCCCGGTGGCGGAGCTAGTCGTGCCGGTCGCGGTCTTGGGGTCAGCGTGGCTGCTGGCGCGTCGTGGGCTGGCCACCCCGGCACGTGCGCTTGAGCTCCTTGGCGGCCTGCTGATCCCGGTCGCGGCGATCGCCTCGCTGGTCGACGGCGCCCCGATTCCGCCCGACCCGACCGGGATTCCCCTGGTGGTGGCACTGACCGCCGTGTCGGTCGCCGTGTCGCTGGCGTACGCCGGATGGTGGCGATGGCACCGCTCGACCCCGTTGCGGCAGCTGGTGGCGCCGGCCCTGTGGCTGGCGGTCGCGATGGCCGCCCTGGGTTTCCGTGACCCGATTCCGGCCGGCGACGGCATCGTCACGCCGAAGCCCGGGCAATTTGCCGCCGTGCTGGCCGCGATCACGCTGATGCTGGCAGTGCCGCGGCTGAAGTCTGCGCGCCCGTTCGCCGCGGCGCTGTTCCCCGCCGCGTTCGCGGGGCTTGGGATAGCGGCGCTGCTCGAGGGCCTCGCCGCCGGGGTGGCTGGCTGGCCGGCCGTCCCAGTCGCGGTGTCCGGCGCCGCGATCCTGCTAGCGCTGGAACTGTGCGGCCAGCAGATTCCCAACTCACCCAGGGTGGTGCTGCAAGGTGCTGTCGTCGCCCTGACCGCACTCGCCCTGCGGCCTGGACTCGGAGCCGGCTGGGCAGGCGCGGTAGCGGCGATAGCCGGCCTCATGGTGCTCGAGCGCGGGCTGGAACGCGCCACTCCTGGGCCCGCGCTGCTCGCCCCGATCGTGGTGGCAGTCGGGGGGACGCTGGTTACCGCCGGCACCCCATGGGCCCTGCTCACCGCCAGTGCGGCCGGGACAGGCTGGGCGCATGCGCGGCGGCTATGGCCGGGAGCGTGGCCATTCCCGGCCGTGCTGCTGGTCATCGCCGCGGCCATCGTCCCAGCCGGGGTGATCGCCGGCCTGATCGGTGCGCTGCCTGGGGGACAAGGAGCCGCCACCGCAGGGATGCTCGTGCTGGCCTGTGCCGTCCTGGTGCGCATCCTTGGCCGTCCGGAGGACCGGTTCTGGTCGTGGTGGCTGCCGGCGGCAGCCACCGTCGTGGCGGCCACGACGGTGGGCCAGCCCGCGGCAGCCGGGTTCGTGGTGGCCGCCGTTGCGGCGGCGGCGGCCCTCGCGCTGTCACCAGCGCCTGTTGCCCTACGAGTCTGGCTCACTGGTGTCGCGGTCATCTGGGCGGCCTTGCGCATCTTCGAGGCGGCCGGGGTCACGTTCGGCGCGCAGATGGTCGCTGTGGCGGGCGCCGGCCTGGCCGCGGTCGCAGTCGCCGCCTGGCGCCCGGAGGCGGCAGCCGGTCATGCGGGTGTGCTAGGTCATCTGGCCGGGCTGGCGTGCTGGCCGGTGACCGCATACGCGGCCGGTTCCCCGGATGCGGCCGCGCCGACGGCGGTGCTCGGCCTCGCGGCGGCAGGCGCCGTCATCACGACCGTCGCGCAGGAAGCCGGTCACGCTTCCGTTCCCGACCTGCTGGTGCGGTGCGGCCGGAGACTGGCGTCCGGCTTCGCCGGCCAGGGCCAGGCCATCGTGGAGTCCGTGGTGCGGCACGTGCCCGCCGCAGTGGCGGCTGTGCTGCTTCCCGCGTTCGCCGCCGAGGCTGCTGGACTGGCCGGGTTCGGCGTACAGGATGCGTGGCTGCCGGTGGGCCTGACCGCGCTCGCCCTCAGCTATGTGCTGCTGGCCCGGCCACTGCTCCGGTGGCACCGCGTGGCATGGGTCCTCGCTGACATGGGCGCCTGGGGGACGGCGCTGGCGGCAGCCCTCTGTGAGCACCGGAATCCGGCCCTTGTCGCATTGGCGGGCGTCATGGTGGCACCCGCGTTGCAGGAGCCCACGCTGAGGCGCCGCGTGACGGGCTGGGTCGCGTGGGCGGCCAGCGTTCCGTTCGCGGTGCTGGCGGCCAATCTGGCCGGGTTGCCGTTGTCGTACTGGTACGTGGCCACGTTCGGCTGGGGGGCCGTGCTGCTCCTCGGCGGACTCGCCGCTGACGATGCCCGGGCCGGACGGCGCCAGCCTGGCCAGACCGTCCGGGTCCGGTCACTGGTCGCGCCGGTGGTGGTCGGGGTACTCGCGAGCGCAGCCGGGCTGGCAGAGAGCGTGGGGCAATCCCCGCGCACGGCGGGCTGGATGCTGATTTCCGGCGCGGCTGTGCTGGCCGTGGCCGGCGTGCTGCTGAGAATGGGGCCGCTCGGTGGGCTGGCAGCCGTGATGGCGCTCGCCGGGACCTCCCTGGTGCTGTCGTGGAGCCTGCAGGACCGGCCGTGGCTCCTGCTCATCGCCGCTGCCGTGCTGCTCATCGCCGCGCAGCTCACCGCCCCGAAGGAAAAGCCGGCTCCTTCACCATGGCTGCGCTGGGACCTGTCGCTGTTCGTGCTGGCACACGGGGCCGCGCTGGCCGCGGTCGGGCTGGCGGTGACGGCCGGCACGGCGGTCGCGGAGACCACCGCCGGGTGTGGTGCGCTCGCTATCGCCGTGGCCCTGCGGCTGCGGCGGTGGCCGTGGGCTGCGGCCGGTACGGTGCTGATCCTGGCCGCGGCGGCTGAGGCGGGAGCTGGCTGGGCATGCCTTGCCCTCGCCGGGGTGTCCGTCGCAGCCACGATGCTGGCCGCCCGCGGTGAAGGGCGGCTGCGGCTCTTGCTGCAGATGGCAGGTGCGCTTGCGGCGGTAGGGGCATGGGCGGCCGGCCTGATCTGGCAGGACGTGACGCCCGGCGCAGCGGTCGAGGCGAGCAGCCTCGCCGGCGGTGCGCTGGCCGTGCTGTCCGCCATCGCCGCCCGGGTCACGAGCGTGGCGCGCGAGTGGGCACGGGTGTGGGGTGCCACCGCGCTGGCATTGACCGTCGCGGCGGCGGCCGCACTGGCCGTGTCCCAGGTACCGTCCGGTGCCGGGCGGTTCGCTGCCGCCGGGCTCGCCGCAGCGGCGCTCGGCTGCGGGCTGGCGGCAGCGCCGCTGCGGGTGGCCCTGTTGCGGGAGTCCGCCGCTGCAGGTGCGGTCGCCGCGGGGCTGGCGTGGGCGTACGGGATCTCCGCCAGCCTTGACGTCCTGACCTGGGGTGCGGTCGTCGCTGGCTTGGCGGCCAGCGTAAGTGTCCTCGCGCCCTGGCTGCGGCGGCGGGCGGCGGTGTGGGTGCGCCCCGCGCTGATCGCCAGCATCGCAGCGACCGGGGTCGCGCTAGGCGGCGCTTCGGCGGCGCTGCCGGACAGGTACTTGCTGATCCCGGCCTTCGTTCTGGCCGGCGTTCTGGCAGTCGCGCTGGCTGTCGGCTTCCACCGCCCGGTGCTGGCGGCGCTCACCCCGATCCCATTGTGCGCGGCGTGGCTCACCTACGCCTCCGAAGCACTGACAGGCCAGCCACAGTGGCTTACCGTGCCGCTCGGTGTCGCGCTTCTGGCCGTGGCGGTCCTCCTGCGCTCGGCACGACGGGCCGACGACCGGCCGGTCGCCACACCGGATGTCATCGCGCTCGAGGTCACAGGGATGGGCCTGGTCATGGGCGCGTCCCTGGTGCAGTCCGTCACCCGGAGTCCCCTCTATGCCCTGATGGGGGTCGGCCTAGGACTGGCAATCGCCGGCTGGGGAGCGCTTACCCGTGTCCGGCGGCGCCTATTCGGCGGCATGATTGCCGTCATGGCATCGTTGCTGCTGCTCATCGTCACCCCGCTGGTAGCAGTCGTCTCTCACGGGGGAGGCGTGCTTGTCTGGCTTGTCCTGGCCGGGGCCGGGCTCGTTGCGATCGTCGCCGCTGCCCTGCTGGACACAACGCGGTCAGCGATCCAGCGCGGGATGACCCGGCTCGCGGAACTCACTCACGACTGGGAATGATCCCACCTGTTACTTGCGCCCCAGTGCTGGATACGAGAGCGGCCACTCGACCGCGACGCTGCCGAGCGGCCGACGGCCTGTGCCGGGGCGCGAGGTCACCAGGCCCGGTCCAGCCGGTGCGCGTCCCGCACCAGGCACGACAGCCCGGACCCGGTTCACGCTGCGCGACCGGTCCCGCCTCGGCTTCCGGCGGGTGGCGGGACCGAGGGCCGAAGGTCCGGGGACCTTCGGCCTTAGCTCCATCTCCCGCGGCCGGTCGATAATGCCGCATGCTCGCTGAACCAGGGGCGAGCCAGGCCTGATCCCTGAGGTTGATGATGCACACTCGCGCCCAGTTGCACAGGCGGCGCTCTCTTCTCACGCAAGCGTGGGATAAGCACGTTCCGGCGATCTGCGACAAGCGGCGGACGAACGCCGAGCGCGCAGGCGTGCGAACCGAGATCGTCGCGAGCTGGGAGCGCTCGGCCGCGCACATCATGCCCGAGGTCTACGAGGCGCCGCTGGCAGACGCCGACGAGACCCGGCTCGCCTGGGAGACGAGCCCGCTCAGCGGCGCCGTCCGGCAGCTCGAATCCCAGCTGCAGGCGGCGGCCGACGATGGCGAGCTCGTCGTGGCGGTCACCGATCCTGCCGCCCGGATCATGTGGACCTACGGCGGCACGGTCATGCGGCACCGGGCGGAGCAGGTGAACTTCGTTCCCGGAGGCCGGTGGGATGAGGCCAGCGTCGGGACGAACGCGCTGGACCTGGCGCTCAGGCTGGACCATGCGGCCACCGTGTACTCCGCGGAGCACTTCTCCAGCTGCGTGCACGGCTGGGTGTGCTGGGCCGCCCCGGTGCACGACCCGCGCACCGGGCGCCAGCTCGGCGTGCTCGACCTGTCCACGACCTGGGATCGCTCCCACCCGATCGGCCTGGCTACGGCCGAGGCGCTGGCCCGGCTGCTGGCACGGGAAATGCGAGCAGGCGTCACGGCGGTAGCCGCACGCAACGGTCCAGGTTCCTGCGGCGGGCTGCTGGAGCTTAAGCTGCTCGGCCAGCCCAGCGCGCAGCTCAACGGCGTGCGGCTGCGGCTCACCAGGCGGCAGATGGAGATCCTCGGGCTGCTCGCGCTCAACCCTGACGGGCTCGACCTGTGTGATCTGCACGCACGGCTCTACGGTGACCGGCCGGTGAGCAAGGGCACGCTGAAGGCGGAGATGTCGCAGCTGCGCGCCGCGCTCGGAGGGCGGCTGGAATCCCGTCCGTACCGGATCGGGCTGGACGTGCGCTGCGACGTCGCCGATGTGCTGCAGCGGCTCCGGGCCGCCGATGTGCTCGGCGCGACCGAACGATACGGCGGAGAGCTGCTTCCGGGCACCGAATCCCCGGCGCTGGCCGAATTCGGCAACTTCGTCACGGTTGCCCTGCGCAACGCGCTGCTGGCCGACCCGCATCCGGCCGCGGTGCAGAGGTACCTGGAGCTGGCACCATATGACCTGGACCTTCTCGGCAGCGCCCCGCGGCCATCGACCTACCAATGGCCAACCTCATCCGGCCTACGATTAGCCCCTCCCACCGAGGAGGGGCGACATGACGTATACCGCCGTCCCAGGCCACATCAGTTCGTTCCGGCCGCAGCCATCCGTCCCGGCCCAGGTCACCCGCGGCAGCCGGTCAGGCGTACCGCGGATACCCGCGGACCAGGAGCGGCACCGCCTGGCCAGGGAGTTGCACGACGGAGCCATCCAGGAGGTCCTGGCGGCCGGGCTGGCGATCGACCTGTGCCTGGCGGACGCGCCCGCGGGATCGCCGATGCACGCGAGACTGGAACACGCCAAGCGGCTCACCGCGACCGCCGTGCGGCGCCTGCGGTCGTCGCTGCAGAGCCTGCGGGAGGGGCCGGCGGTCCCTGACGAGGAGCTTCCCGACATGCTGCTGCGTCTGGTGGCCCGGCATCCCGCCCGTGAACTCGGCGTGAGCGTGGAGGTGACGGGCCCGCGGGTACCGCTGCCGCCGCCGGTCCGCCAGTCGCTGTTCCAGATGGCCGGCGAGTGCGTCTTCAACGCGGCCATCCACGGCCGGGCGCGTCGCGCGATCATCCGGCTGAGCTACGGCCGCGAGGTGATCGCGCTGGGCATCGCGGACGATGGGAACGGAAACCCGAAGACGCTGAGGAAGATCATCCGGGGCGCGGTGCCCGGAACAGGCGGCGGATACCACCTGGGCCTGGCTGACATCGCCGGGCGGGCGGAAGAGATGGGCTGGACGCTCCGGGCTGGCCGATCCGACCTGGGCGGGATCGAGATCCAGGTCTTGGTGCCCGCGCCAGCCGCCGGTTACCTGCGAGGAGAGAACGATGGATGAGATCCGGGTGGCCATCATCGACGATCACGCGATCGTCCGGCAGGGCCTGCGGGCCATGATCGACAGGGAACCGGATCTGCGGGTGGTCGGTGAGGCGTCGAACGCCAGGCAGGCCACGGCGATGCTCGACCGGGCGGATCCCCGGGTGGTGCTGCTCGATCTCAAGCTGACCCCGGGAAGCGATTGCGACGGCCTCCCGCTGTGCGCCACGATAACCCAGCGCTACCCCGGCGTCCGGGTGCTCGTGCTGACCAGTTCGGCGGATGAGTGGCTGATCCTCGACTCCATCAAGCAGGGCGCGAAGGGCTTCGTGCTGAAGGACGTGGACCTGACCGAGCTGGTCCGGGCGATCAGGGCCGTGCACCGGGGCGAGAGCGCCTTCGACCCGCGGAGCGCCGGAGTCGTCGTCCGCTGGATGCACGGCAGCCAGCGTTCCGGGGTCACCGCGTCCGACATCACCCCGCGGGAGCGGGAGATCTTGTGCCTGCTCGCCCGCGGGCTGAGCAACGTGGCGATCGGGCAGCGCCTGTACATCTCCGCGGCGACGGTGAAGTTCCACGTCGGCAACGTCATGCAGAAACTGGGCGTGCGGCGTCGCGCCGAGGCAGTATACGCGGCCAGCAAGCTCGGCCTGATCTGACTGGCACTGATCTGACCACCTCCAGACGGTTCAGGTCAGGCCGAGCCCGGCCAGCTCCTGCTCGCTCAGCAGGCGCGAGCGGATGAGGAAGCGGACACCCAGGGGCGCCTCGAGGGAGAATCCGCCGCCCCGCCCCGGTACCACGTCGATGGTCAGGTGCGTGTGACTCCAGTACCGGAACTGAGCCGCCGACATCCAGACGGGTACCGGCTCGGCCACGCCCTCGATCTCCAGGGTGCCGAGCAGGACGTCCGACGGGCCCGTGGCGAACTCGCCGAGCGGATAGCACATCGGGGAACTGCCGTCGCAGCAGCCGCCCGACTGGTGGAACATCAGCGGGCCGTGCTCGGCCCGGAGGCGGCGGAGCAGGTCCGCCGCCTCCGGGGTGACAGCCACGCGGCTGATGGTGCCCATCGAAGCGGCTAGAAGAACCCGAGCTTGCGAGGAGAGTAGCTGACCAGCAGGTTCTTCGTCTGCTGGTAATGCTCGAGCATCATCTTGTGGTTCTCGCGGCCGATACCGGACTGCTTGTAGCCGCCGAAGGCGGCGTGCGCCGGGTACAGGTGATAGCAGTTCGTCCACACCCGGCCGGCCTGGATCGAGCGCCCCAGGTGGTAAGCGGCGTGCATGTCACGGGTCCAGACGCCCGCGCCCAGGCCGTACAGGGTGTCGTTGGCGATCTTGATGGCGTCGTCGGTGTCGGTGAACCTGGTCACGGAGACGACCGGGCCGAAGATCTCCTCCTGGAAGATCCGCATCCGGTTCTCGCCCTCGAAGATCGTCGGCTGGACGTAGTAGCCGCCCGCCAGGTCGCCGGCGAAGTGAGCGCGCTCTCCCCCGGTGAGGACCTTCGCGCCTTCCCGCTGGCCGATGTCGATATAGGAGAGGATCTTCTCCAGCTGGTCGTTGCTCGCCTGGGCTCCGATCATGGTGCCGGTGTCGAGCGGGTTGCCCTGGGTCACCGCCTTCGTCCGCTCCACCGCGTCGGCCATGAACTGGTCGTAGACGGATTCCTGGATCAGCGCGCGGGACGGGCAGGTGCACACCTCGCCCTGGTTCAGCGCGAACATCGTGAAGCCTTCGAGCGCCTTGTCGTAGAACTCGTCCCTGGCCCGGGCGACGTCCGCCAGGAAGATGTTCGGGCTCTTGCCGCCCAGCTCGAGGGTCACCGGCTTGATGTTCTGGCTCGCGTACTGCATGATCAGCCGCCCGGTGGTGGTCTCGCCGGTGAAGGCGACCTTCGCGACCCGGGGGCTGGAGGCCAGCGGCTTGCCGGCCTCCACGCCGAAGCCGTTGACGACGTTGACCACGCCTGGCGGGAGCAGGTCGGCGATGAGGCCCATGAGCAGGAGGATCGACGCCGGGGTCTGCTCGGCGGGCTTGAGCACGACCGCGTTGCCCGCGGCCAGCGCCGGCGCCAGCTTCCAGGTCGCCATCAGCAGCGGGAAGTTCCACGGGATGATCTGGGCCACCACGCCCAGCGGCTCGTGGAAGTGGTAGGCCACGGTCTGGTCGTCCAGCTCGGCGAGCGTGCCTTCCTGGGCCCGGATGACGCCCGCGAAGTAGCGGAAGTGGTCGATGGCGAGGGGGATGTCGGCGGCCAGCGTCTCGCGGACAGGCTTGCCGTTGTCCCAGGTCTCCGCGACGGCCAGGGTCTCGAGGTTGCGCTCCATCGTGTCGGCGATCTTCAGGAGCACGGCGGCCCGGTCCGCGGCGGAGGTCCGGCCCCAGCCGGGCGCGGCCCCGTGCGCGGCGTCCAGGGCGAGCTCGATGTCTTCCGCGGTCCCGCGGGCCACCTCGGTGAAGGTCCGGCCGGTGACCGGCGTGGGGTTGCCGAAGTACTGGCCCTTCACCGGCGGTGTCCATTCACCGCCGATGAAATTGTCGTAACGGCTCGCGTACTTCGCCGGGCTCCCCGGCTCGCCTGGCGGTGCGTAGACAGTCATTACCTTCCTCCTAACGATGCGGCGCGTGGGCGGCTGGCAGGCCGGGCCGCGTGCTCTCAACGTAGGCAGGGCGGCCGCGGCCGGGGAACGCCAGCGGCCGTAAACCGCCTGTATGGCGCGGCCATACCGGCCAGTTGGCTAGGTCGTTACTGGCCGGATGTCAGCCGCATTCGCGACCTGCGGGGAGTGTCACGCGCAGGCCTGTTTCGCGGAGGCTGGAAAGGGACAGCCAGAAGGAGCGCACATGCCAGACCCCGATATCCCGCTCGGCGACCGCCTCGAGCGGCTGCTGCAGGTCGAGAAGTTCCCGCCGTCAGCCGGCTTCGCCGGCCGGGCTCAGGTGACCGACCCCGTTGTGTACGAGCAGGCAGCGGCCGACCCCGAGGCCTGGTGGGCGGCGCAGGCACACATGCGCCTGCACTGGAGCACGCCGTTCTCCTCGGTGCTCGACGACAGCAGCCCGCCGTTCTACACCTGGTTCGCCGACGGGACCATCAACGCCTCTTACAACTGCCTGGACCGGCACGTGCTGGCCGGCCGCGGCGACCGGGTCGCGTTCCACTGGCGGGGCGAGGAGGGCGAGGAACGTGACCTGACCTACGCCGGGCTGCTCGACGACGTGCAGCGGCTGGCCAGCGCGCTCAAGGCGCAGGGGGTCAGGAAGGGCGACGTCGTCGGCATCTACCTCCCGATGATCCCCGAGGTGGTGGTGGCCATGCTCGCCTGCGCCCGCATCGGCGCGCCGCACACCGTCGTCTTCGGCGGCTTCGCGCCGACCGCGGTGCGCGAGCGGCTGGAGGTCTCCCGGGCCAGGGCGCTGATCCTCGCGGACGGAGCGCGGCGGAAGGGAAAGTTCCTCCCGGTCAAGCAGGAGGTCGACAAGGTCATCTCGGACCTGCCCGACCTGGAGACGGTCGTGGTGGTCAGGTCTACCGGCGCCGAGTGCGTCATGCGGCCCGGGCGGGATGTGTGGTTCGACGACCTCGTCGCCAGCGCCGACCCGGTCTGCCCGGCGGAGCCGATGGAGGCCGAGCACCCGCTGTTCCTGCTCTATTCCTCCGGGTCCACGGCCAAGCCCAAGGGGATCCTGCACACCACGGGCGGATACCTCACCGGGGTCACCACCACCACGGCCATGGTCTTCGACCTGGATGCCGACCGCGACGTCTTCTGGTGCACGGCCGACGTGGGCTGGATCACCGGTCACTCGTACATCGTGTACGGCCCGATGGCCAACGGCTGCACGTCGGTGATGTTCGAGGGCGCCCCGGACTATCCGGACAAGGACATCTGGTGGGAGATCGTCGAGCGGTACCGGGTCACGATCTTCTACACCGCGCCGACCGCCATCCGGGCGTGCATGAAGTGGGGGGAGGAATACCCGGCCATGCGCGACCTGTCGTCACTGCGGCTGCTCGGCTCGGTCGGCGAGCCGATCAACCCGAAGGCGTGGCTGTGGTACCACACGGTCATCGGCGGCGAGCGCTGCCCCGTCGTGGATACCTGGTGGCAGACCGAGACCGGCGCCATCATGATCACCACGCTGCCCGGCCTCCTCCCCGCGAAGCCCGGATCGGCCGGGCTCGCGCTGCCGGGCGTGTCGGCCGCCCTGGTGAACGAGGCGGGTGGCACGCTCGAGCAGGGCAACGGCTACCTGGCGCTGACCCGCCCGTGGCCGAGCATGCTCCGCACCCTGTACAACGACCCTGACCGGTACGTGCAGACCTACTTCGACAGGTTCGGCCGCGCCACCTACTTCGCCGGCGACGGCGCGCGGCGCGACCAGGACGGCTACTTCTGGATCACCGGACGGGTCGACGACGTCATCAACGTGTCCGGCCACAGGCTGTCCACCGCCGAGATCGAATCGGCTCTCGTCTCGCATCCCGCGGTGGCGGAGGCCGCGGTGATCGCCACCGCCGACGACCTGACCGGCCAGTCGGTGGTGGCCTACGTCACCCTGAGCTCCGGTGTCACGCCCGAGCCGGAGCTCGAGGCCAGGCTACGTGAGCATGTCTCCGCCCAGATCGGCAAGCTGGCCAGGCCGAGCCGGATCATCTGGGCCGACGACCTGCCCAAAACTAGGTCCGGGAAGATCATGCGCAGGCTGCTGCGTGACATCGCGGAAGGTCATGAGCCCGGCGATGTCACTACTCTACGTGACGCATCGGTCCTGGCCCGGATCCAGCAAAGCGCGCGCCCGGCAAACACGGACGAAGGCTGATCCCGCGCTTGGGCTCGGCG
>Ga0335081_10003409_pt1 | contig 25000 bp, 21 predicted proteins | sample Lox_Sample_35_FD_206713 | JGI IMG/M metagenome (GOLD analysis project Ga0335081, IMG submission 206713) | Soil microbial communities from Loxahatchee National Wildlife Refuge, Florida, United States - Lox_Sample_3.5 | ecosystem: Environmental > Terrestrial > Soil > Wetlands | place: USA...
GCGCGTTCCCGCAGCCAGGTCCGCGAGCTGGAGGAGCGGCTCTCGCACTCGCTCGACGAGACCGAGCGGGTCCGGCTGGAGCTGACCGCCGCCCGCCAGGGACTGGCCGGCAAGCCCGCCCACGAGGAGATCAGCGAACGGGTCGGCCAGATCCTCAAGCTCGCCGACGACGAGGCCAAGGCCCAGCGCAACCGCGCCCAGGAAGAGATCGGCAAGCAGCGCGAGGACGCGAAGAAGGAAGCCGACCGGATCCGCACCGAGGCGCGCGAGCAGACCGAGCGGATGCTGACCGCCGCCCAGGAGCAGGCGGAGAACGCGATCGCGACCGCCCGCGCCGAGGCGGACAAGATGCGCAACTCGGCCCGGCTGGAGACCGAGCGGGCCATCAGCGAGGCGAGCAAGGATGCCGAGAACACCATCGCCGCGGCCAAGGCGCAGGCCAAGCAGATGCTCGATGAGGCCACCGTCCGGGCCAGCGCCATCCACGACGGTGCGGAGCGGCGGCTGAACCTGCTGACATCCCGGCACACCGAGACGATGCGCCGGCTCACCGAGATCCGCGACGTGGTCACCAACCTGGTGGCCAGCGAGACCTCGCGTGGATCGCTGGAAGACGAGGTCGCCAAGTCGGTGGCCAGCTCGTTCGCGGCCGGCGGCCCCAGCGGCGGCACCCGGCAGGGTGGCGCCGCTGAGACCCGGCGCGGCGGCCCGACCGGCCGGGCCGGTGCGCGCGAGCCCGGCCAGGAGCGCGACAAGGGCACCGACATACCGGCCGCCGGGTCATCGGGCCACCTCGGCCAGCACCCTGGCAGCGGGCACGACACGCGGCCCGCGGCCGCCGCCCGCCCGGCCCGCCCCGACAACGGCAGCGGCGAGCCGGTCAGCGGGACCGGCGGGACCGCCGGGACCGGCGAGAACGTCCGGGTGCTGCCGGAATGAGGTTCGCGGTTGCCTGCCTGACGAGCCAGCCCCCGCTCCTCGCCAGGCAGGCAGCGCGTCAGCGTCCCCGTTAGGGCATGCCCGGCTCAGGCGGAGAGCGCGTCGATCCGCCGCAGGATCACGCCCTCGCGCAGCGCCCACGGGCAGATCTCGAGTTCCGCCAGGCCGAACAGGTCCATCGCCGCGTCGGCCACCAGCGCGCCCGCGGCGAGCTGCGGCGCCCGGCCGTGTGAGACGCCGGGCAGCTCCGCGCGGTCGGCCACCGGCATCGCCGCCAGCCGCTTGGCCAGGTCCGCGACATCAGCGTGACTGACCAGCCGCCGGACGTAGGGGCCCTCGCCGGACGGCGCCGCGCCCGCGATCCGGGCCAGCTGGCGGAAGGTCTTGGAGGTCGCGACGGCACGGTCGGGCGGCCCGAGCCTGGTCACCTCGCCGGCCCGCCGGGCGATCTCTGCCCGCACGTGCCGGCGCAGCTGGCGCGTCTCGTCGGCGGTGGGCGGATCGCCGGTGAGCCAGTCCCTGGTCAGCCTGCCCGCGCCGAGCGGCAGCGAGATCGTCACATCGGGCACCTCGTCGATGCCCGCGGCGATCTCCAGCGAGCCGCCGCCGATGTCGAGCATGAGGACCTTGCCCGAGGACCAGCCGAACCAGCGGCGCACGGCCAGGAACGTCAGCCGTGCCTCTTCCGGCCCCGGCAGCACCGCGATATCGACCCCGGTGGCCGACCTGACCGAGGCGAGGACATCGTCCCCGTTCGCCGCGTCGCGGACGGCCGAGGTGGCGAACGCGAGCAGTTCCTCCACGCCCTTGTCCTCGGCGATCTGCAGCGCCTCGGCCACGAAGGCGCGCAGCCGCATGGCGCAGCTGCGGGACAGCCGGTTCCCCGCCTCCAGGTTGTTCCCGAGCTGGAGCTCTGCCTTGTGGGAGAACACCGGCAGCGGGCGCCCGCCCTGGTGGGCGTCCACCACCAGGAAGTGAACAGTGTTGGACCCAACGTCCAGGACACCAAGTCGCATACATTGACGCTACTGGGGCCGGGCAAGTAGCGAGAATCCCGGCAGGTCACGATAGGAGATCGAGATGCCCGCATTACGGATCGAGCCGAGCCACAAGCGGGTGCGCACCTATCTGGCTGGCCAGCTCGTCGCCGACACCCGCCACCCGGTGCTGGTCTGGGAGGGGCCGCACTACCCCGTCTACTACCTGCCAGCGGCCGACATCACCGCCGAGCTGATCCCGGCCGGGCGCGGCAAGCACTCCCCCAGCCGCGGCGAGGCACAGGTCTTCGACGTGAAGGTGGCCAACGCGACCGCCCCGGGGGCCGCGCTGCGCTATCCCGAATCCCCGCTGGCGGAACTGCGTGACCTGGTCCGGCTGGACTGGAACTCGATGAGCGAGTGGCTGGAGGAGGACGAGCCGGTCTACACCCACCCGCGCGACCCCTACTCCCGGGTGGACATCCTGGCCAGTTCGCGGCACGTCCGGGTGGAGCTCGACGGGGTCACCGTCGCCGACTCCCGCCAGCCCCGCGTCCTGTTCGAGACCGGGCTGCCGCCCCGCTACTACCTGCCGCTGGCCGACCTGCGGATGGACCTGCTGCGGCCATCGGAGGCCTCGTCCCACTGCCCGTACAAGGGCACCGCCAGCTACTGGTCGGTGGACACCGGGCAGTCCGTGCACCCCGACATCGTGTGGATCTACCGTTACCCGCTGCCGGAGAGCCAGAAGATCGCCGGGCTGGCCTGCTTCTACAACGAGAAGGTGGACCTGTTCATCGACGGTGAGCGGCAGCAGCGCCCGCGCACGCACTTCAGCTGACAGACCCGGATCCGGGGGGCAGCCCGTTCAGCTGCTGCCGGTCAGCCGCTGCCGGCCTGGGCCGCGTCACCAGGGCCAGCGGCGCCGTCAGCGTCCTCGATCCGCACCGCCGACGGGCCGCGCCGGGCGGAGATCGCCGCGGCGGCGGCCTCCGCCCCGGCCATCACCCGCAGCACGTTGCCGCCGGCCAGCCGGGCGCAGTCCTGCTCGCTCCAGCCCCGTTGCAGCAGTTCCGCGATGAGCGCCGGGTAGCACGACACATCGGCCAGGCCGTCGGGAAGGTCGTCGGTGCCGTCGAAATCCCCGCCCAGGCCGACGTGCTCCACCCCCGCCACCTCGCGCACATGCTCGGCATGGTCCGCGACCTGGGCCAGCGTGGCCCGCGGCGCGGGGCTGTGCCGCGCGCGCTCCTGCCGCACCGCCACCCGGCCGGCCCGGTCCCACGGGTCCGTCCCGCGGCGCTTCATCTCGGCGTTCAGCTCCTGCTCCCAGTCCCGGCACGCCTGCGAGACGAACGCGGGCACGAACGTGACCATGCACACACCGTTGTTGGCCGGCAGGGCGGCGAGCATCTCGTCCGGCACGTTGCGCGGGTGATCGCACAGCGCCAGCGCGCTGGAGTGGGAGTAGATGACCGGCGCCTCCGCCACCGCGAAGGCGTCGCGCATGGTGGCCGGCGAGGTGTGGGACAGATCGACCAGCATGCCGAGCCGCTGCATCTCGGCCACGACCTGGCGGCCGAACGCGGTCAGCCCGCCCGCGGCGGGCACGTCGGTGGCCGAGTCCGCCCAGGGCACGTTGGCGTTGTGGGTGAGCGTCAGGTACCGCACCCCGAGCCGGTACAGCATCCGGAGCACGCCGAGGGAGCAGCCGATGCTGTGCCCGCCCTCGGCGCCGATCATCGACGCGATCTTGCCCGCGGCGAAGACCCGCTCCACGTCGGCGGCGGTCAGCGCCAGCTCCAGCCGGTCCGGGTAGCGGCCGGTCATCCGGCGGACCAGGTCGATCTGCTCCAGGGTGGCGGCCACCGCCGCCTCCCCCGCCAGTGACGCCGGCACGTACACCGACCAGAACTGCGCCCCGACCCTGCCTTCCGCCAGCCGGGGAAGGTCGGTGTGGGTGAAGCCGACCGGGCCCGCCAGGTCGGTCGCGGCCAGATCGGAGCTGCCGGACTCGCGCAGCTCCCAGGCGAGGTCGTTGTGGCCGTCCACGAGCGGGCTGCGGCTCAGCAGCGCCCGGGCGGCGTCGAGGCGGCTGGTCACCGCCCCAGCCTACGCAGCCACGCGCCCGGCCCCGCGGCGGCGCATCCGCTAGAACGACAAAACGGCGGCGCCGTGCACCCGGTCACCGGCCAGGTCGGCCAGGGCCTGGTCAGCCTCATCGAAGCGGTAGCCGGTGGTGGTGACCTTGATCCGCAGCCGCTGGGCCAGCCGGAGGAAGTCGGTGGCGTCGCCCCGGGTGTTGGCGGTGACGCTGCGCAGCGTCCGCTCCTGGAACAGGTCCCTGGCGTAGTCCAGCGGCGGGATCTGGGTCAGGTAGATGCCGGCGACCGCCAGCGTGCCGCCGCGGCCGAGCGCGGCGAGCGCCGCCGGCACCATCTCCCCCACCGGGGCGAAGATGATCGCCGAGTCGAGCGGCTCCGGTGCCGGATCATAGGAGTCCTGCGCGGACGCCGCCCCCAGGCTCAGCGCCAGGTCACGGGCGTCAGGGGCGCGGGTGAACACGTGCACGGCGGCCCCCTGCGCGATCGCGACCTGCGCCGCGAGGTGAGCCGACCCGCCGAAGCCCCAGATGCCCAGCGTGCCGCCGGGCGGGATCTGCGCGCGCAGCAGCGCCCGGTACCCGATGATCCCCGCGCACAGCAGCGGGGCCAGCTCGGTGTCGGAGAACCCCCCCGGCAGCGCGTGCGCGTACGCGTCGGCGACCGTGAGGTACTCGGCGTAGCCGCCGTGGATGTCCCAGCCGGTGTAGACGGAGGCCGGGCACAGGTTCTCCTGGCCGTGCCTGCAGTACTCACAGGTGCCGTCGGTCCTGGCCAGCCAGGCGGCGCCCACCCGGTCACCGGGGGCGAACCGGGCCGTTCCCGGCCCCACCGCCACCACCTCGCCGACCACCTCGTGGCCCGGCGTGATACCGGGCGCACGCGGTGGCAGGTCGCCTTCGGCCAGGTGGAGGTCGGTGCGGCAGACGCCGCAGGCCCGGACCCTGACCAGCAGCTCGCCGGGGCCGGGCTCGGGGATGTCGCGTTCGGTCAGCCGCAGCGGCCCGGTGGCAACCGGGCCGGGCTGGTGAACCACCCAGGCACGCATGAGGCCACGCTAGCGCCGGGGGCCGCACCCGCCGGCAGGTGGCCTGCCCGCCATTGGCGGGCAGGCACGAAGGCGACAAACAACCCTATTGAGGATTGAAGTTAGCGGATTCACACCATGGCCCCAGCACCATCCTGTTACGCTCGCTAGGCCCGGGGGTTTGCGAATCTCCTTCGTAGCAAAGTCGTAACACGTCCGTGTCCGTCCCCGTCACACCCGAGGCCCGAGCAATGAGATGGCGTCTGCGGTCCGTCCGCACGAGAATCCTTCTGCTCGTTCTTGTTCCCGTGCTTTCGCTGGTCGGGATCTACGCGTTCGCCATCAGCACCACGGCCAGAGACGCGGTCAACCTGACCAAGGCCAACACGGTGAAGAACGCTGTCGGCGATCCCATCGCCGCGTTCATGGCGCAGATAGGCATCGAGCGCATGCTGGCGATCGGCTACATGTCCGCCACCACCGGTGCCAACCTCGCCAAGCTGGAACTGCAGGAGACGCACACCAACGCGGCGGTGGCGAACCTGCACTCCGCCCTCAGCTCCAGCGCGACCATGGACAACGCGTCCCCCACCGAGAAGCAGGCCATCACCTCCCTGCTCCGGGACACCGCGGGCCTGCCCAGCCTGCGCGCGCAGGTCGCCGCCCAGATCATCCCAAGCGGGCGGGCCTTCAACGAGTACAACGCCATGGTTCAGGGCGCCAACCAGGTGCTGAGCTCGGCGATCCGCCAGCAGAACAACGCGACGGTGGTCGCCCAGGCGCTGGCGTTCGTGCGGATGGGCCAGTCCGAGGACTTCCTCTCGCAGGAGAACACGCTGCTGCTCGCGGGCCTGAACAGCGGCAAGTTCAACGCGTCCAGCCTCCAGCAGTTCACCCAGCTGGTCGGCGCCCGGCGGGCCTTCTACAACCTGACGCTGCCCGACCTCGACCCCCGCTACCGCATCTACTACACCCGCGCCGTCAGCCCGCGGGCCCTCGCGTCGCTGGGGCTGCTGGAAGACACGGTGATCCACAACACCCGGCCCGGCGCCGTGCCGCCGGTCTCGCCGGTCACGTGGGAGCAGGCGGTCGGGTCGGTCGCCACCGGGCTCACAGCGGCCGGCACGCAGGCCGCGGACGCGCTCACCAGCCAGGCCAACAGCCAGGCCAGCGCCACCTACCTGCGGCTGTTCCTGGTCGGCGGCCTGGGCCTGATCGCGATCATCGTCTCCATCGGCCTGGGCCTGTGGATCGGGCGCCGCGAGGTGCGCGAGCTGTCCTCCCTCCGGGAGTCCGCGCTGGAACTGGCGAACGAGCGCCTGCCCGACGTCGTGACCCGGCTGGCCGCCGGCGAGCAGGTGGACGTGTCCGCGCAGGCGCTGCCCATCTCCGCCAGCTCGGGCTCCGACGAGATCGGCCAGGTGAGGGAGGCCTTCGCCACGGTGCAGCGGACGGCCGTGGAGGCGGCCGTCGGGCAGGCACGGCTCCGCCAGGGCATCAGCCACATCTTCCGCAACCTGGCCCGGCGCAGCCAGTCGCTGCTCCACCGGCAGCTGACGCTGCTGGACGCCATGGAAAGGCGGGCCCGGGATCCGCAGGAGCTTGACGACCTGTTCCGGGTGGACCACCTGGCGACCCGCATGCGCCGGCACGCCGAGAGCCTGATCATCTTGTCCGGTGAGGCGCCCGCCCGCGGCTGGCGGCACCCGGTGCCGCTGGTGGACGTGCTGCGGGCAGCGGTCGCGGAGGTGGAGGACTACACCCGGATCAAGGTCTCGGCGAGCACCCAGGCCTCGCTCGCCGGGCCCGCGGTCGGCGACGTCATCCACATGATCGCCGAACTGGCGGAGAACGCGACCATCTACTCGCCCCCGCAGACCCCGGTGTCGATCAGCGGCAGCGTGGTGGGGCAGGGCTTCGCGGTGGAGATCGAGGACCGCGGGCTCGGCATGACCGCCGCGCACCGGGAGGAGATCAACGCCCAGCTGGAGAACCCGCCCGCGTTCGACCTTTCCGGCAGCGACCAGCTCGGCCTGTTCGTGGCCGGCCAGCTCGCCAAGCGGCAGAACATCCGGATCTCCCTGCGCGCCTCGCCCTACGGCGGCACCACGGCGATCGTGCTGATCCCGCGCTCGCTGGTCGTGCCCGAAGGGGCGTCGTCCAAGGACACCGCTCCCTTGCCGGTTGGCAGCGGAGCGCCGCTGCGGGCCAGGCACGCCATCGCGAGCGGGCAGGATCTGGCCGGTACCGGCGACGGGCCGCCCGGCCCGTCCATCCCCGAGCAGCGGCAGCCCAGCCCGCCCCCTCCTCCCCCCATCCCCGTCCCGGCTTCGGGCCTGCGCGGAGAATGGGGACCCGCCCTGGACTGGTCAGAGACCAGCCCGCCCAGCCCGGCAAGCCCACCCGGCCCGCTCGGGAGCACCGAGCACCCGCCGCTGGGGTACGCCGACGAGCTCACCGCTGGCCAGCCGTCCCGGCCGGCCGGGTTCTCCCTGCTGCGCCCGGGCGGGGGCAACGGGCCCAGCAGCGTCATCCCGGCGGCGGCCGAGGAGACGGCCGGACCCGACCTGGGCGGCACCGACCTGCTGGACGAGTCCGGACTGCCGCGGCGTGTCCGCCAGGCGAGCCTGGCACCGCAGCTTCGCGAGGGCCCGGCCCGGCCCGGCCCATCGGCCGACCTCGGGATGCTCTCCGAGCCGCCGGAATGGCAGCCGTCCGAGACGGCCGCGCCCGAGCGGTCGCCGGAGGAGACCCGTGCCACCTTGTCGGCCATCCAGCGCGGCTGGGAGCGCGGCAGGTCGGTCTTTGACCCGGCCGGCGGCAACGGTGAAGGCGCGCCCGGGCCAGGAGCCGCCCCCAGCGGCGCCGACGCCACCGATACCATGCAAGCCGTGAACACGGGCACCGCGCCGGGTGCGGGCGCCGAGACCGCAGACACGGGCATCGGCGCCGACTCCGCGGCTGCCTGGACGGATGGGAGCGGCGCGAGCACTGAGACGCACCGCCCCGAAGACTGACGCGGGGGGACAACCGTGGCTGAGACCGACCGGCTGGCAGGGCCCGGCACCGATGCCGACCTGGGCTGGCTGCTTGACGACCTGGTCACCCGTGTCGCCCAGATCGACAAGGCACTGATCCTGTCCCGCGATGGCCTCGCCATCGGGGCCTCGCAGGGCTTCACCCGGGAGGACGCCGAGCACCTGTCCGCCGTGGCGGCCGGTTTCCAGAGCCTCGCGCGCGGCGCCGGGCACCACTTCGGCGGCGGGCGCATCCGCCAGACCATCGTGGAGATGGACAACATCTTCCTGTTCGTGACCTCCGCCGGCGAGGGCAGCTGCCTGGCCGTGCTCAGCCCGGCCACCGCCGACGTGGGCCTCATCGCCTACGAGATGGCGATCCTGGTCAAGCGCGTCGGGCCGCACCTGGCCGTGCAGCCCCGGCCCGCCTCGGCCGTGGACGGGGCAGGATAGCTGCGATGACCCCGCCCGAAGACCGCTGGCTCGACCAGGACGCAGGACCCGTGGTCCGCCCCTATGCGCTCATCGGCGGCAGGACCCGGCCCAGCGGGGAATCACTGGACGTGATCGCGATGATCATCGCGGTCCGGGGTGTCTCCCACGACCCGGTCGGCCTGGAGCCTGAGCACCTCGCGGCGCTCCGGCTGTCCTCACTGCCGATCTCGGTGGCGGATCTCGCGGCAGACCTCGACCTCCCGCTGGGCGTGGTCCAGATCCTCCTCGGAGACCTGCGGGAACGCTCCCTCATCACCGTTCACCATCCCATACCGCCAGCCAGGCTGCCCGACCCACAGATCCTCAAGGAGGTCGTCGATGGTCTACGCCGGCTCTGACCGGGCAGCCGTACCGGTCAGCATCAAGATCCTCATCGCCGGTGGTTTCGGGGTGGGAAAGACCACACTGGTGGGATCGGTGACCGAGATCCGCCCGCTGCGCACCGAAGAGCCCCTGACCGAGCCCGGCCGGCATGTGGACGTGCTGGACGGGGTGGAGCGCAAGAGCACGACCACCGTCGCCCTGGACTTCGGCCGGATCACCATCCGCGACAACCTGGTCGTCTACCTGTTCGGGACACCGGGGCAGGAGCGGTTCTGGTTCATGTGGGATGAACTGTCGCGCGGCGCTCTCGGCGCGGTGGTACTCGCGGACACCCGGCGGCTGGCTGACTGCTTCCCGTCCGTCGACTACTTCGAGAAGCACCATGTCCCGTTCGTGGTGGCGGTGAACTGCTTCGACGGGGCACGCCGCTACGATCCGCGGGCCGTCCGGTCAGCGATCGACCTCGACCCGGACGTGCCGGTCGTCCTGTGCGACGCCCGCCAGCCATCGTCGGGCAGGGACGTGCTGATCGCGCTGGTCGAACACGCGATCGCGACGATCCGGCGCAGCACCGAGACGGAAGACAAGGTCCCGGCCCGCTGACCCGTGCAGAGCCGGCGGGCTCTGCACGGGCGCGGGGTGAGGGGTCAGTCCCCGGGCACCTCGGTCATCAGGTCGGCCGACGTCTCCATGCCGGCCTGCCACACCGACCGGGCGATGATCTTGGTGGGGTCGGCGCGGTGCCGGTAACGGGCGGCGACCTCCTTGCCCTCTTCCAGCAGACCTTCCGACAGGGTGGTCGGGTTCAGGCCCAGGGCCAGGAACTGGTCGTTGCGCACGATCAGGTCATTCTCCTCGGCCTCGCGCCGCGGGTTCGGCAGGTAGGCGATCTCCGCCCCCATCGCGTCGGCGATCATCTTGGCGAGGTCGACGAGCCGGTGCGTCTCGGTCATCTGGTTGAGCACCCGCGGCCGTGACGGGTCCTCCGGCGGGTTGGTGATCGCGATCTCGATGCACCGGACCGTGTCACGGATGTGGATGAACGCACGGGTCTGGCCGCCGGTGCCGTGCACGGTCAGCGGGTGCCCGATCGCGGCCTGCATGAGGAACCGGTTCAGCACGGTGCCGTAGTCACCGTCGTAGTCGAAGCGGTTGATCAGCCGCTCATCCTTGCTGGTCTGGTCGGTCTGGGTGCCCCACACGATGCCCTGGTGCAGGTCGGTGATGGCCAGCCCGTCGTTCTTGGCGTAGAACGAGAACAGCAGCTGGTCCAGCGTCTTGGTCAGGTGGTACACCGAGCCCGGGTTGGCCGGGTGCAGGATCTCCCGCTCCAGCTCACCGTCGGGCGTGGGCACCTTCACCGTCAGGTACCCCTCCGGGATCGGGGCGCTGCCCGACCAGCCATAGCCGTACACGCCCATCGTGCCCAGGTGCACCAGCGAGGCGTCGATGCCGGTGGCGACCAGCGCCGTCAGCAGGTTGTGGGTCGCCCGGACGTTGTTGTCGACCGTGTAGCGCTTGGTCTGCGTGGACCGCATCGAGTACGGTGCCGCGCGCTGCTCGGCGAAATGCACGATCGCGTCCGGCCGCAGGTCTTCCAGCACCGCCACCAGCCGGTCGTACTCGGTGGCCAGATCCAGGTTGATGAAGCCGACCTCACGCCCTGATTTCTCGTGCCACACCCGGATCCGCTCACCGATCGGGCGGATCGGCGTCAGCGAGTCCACCTCAAGCTCGACGTCGATCTTCCGGCGGCTCAGGTTATCGATGATGGTGATCTCGTGACCGCGGTCCGACAAATAGAGCGTGGTCGGCCAGCCACAAAAACCATCGCCGCCGAGAACCAGAACGCGCATTCCGACTCCCATCGTGTTCTGCCCAACAAGAGGGACGCCCGTGGCCGCCGCCCCGTGGGCGGGAGCCGGCCCGGACAGGCACCGGCTCAAGCCACGACGTCCCGTAGGCGGATAGTGTACCGGGCGATGCCCCTGGTGTTACCTGCCCGTAGGGGTAGCGGCCAGTACCTGGCCGTCTGATGGGGCAAGTGTTGGGTTACGGGACGGTGCAAGAAGTGCCGATTCTACCGGCTTTTCCACCCCACCGGGCCTGACGTGCGGGAAACGGCACTGTTCAGGACGGGGGGTGTTCCTCATCACCGAAATCCGGGCCCACTGGGCGCCCATCGAGTGCAGCGGTGCCGGGATCCGGGCGATGCGGCAGGCCAGCGTCATGGCCGGGGACGGCCATCCAGCCACTCTCGTCCGCGGCCGTCCCGCCACCCTCGTCCGCGGCCGTCCCGCCACTCTCGTCCGCGGCCAGGTCGCTGGCTGGCCGGGCATCGCCGCGCGCTGCCGCCCGGGCCCTGCCGCGCGGCGGGCCCACGCCGGTCCCGGCCCGGCCGCGCCGCCGGGGGGTGATCACCCGGCGGGCATGCTCGATGTAGGGGGCGATCTCGGCCCGGAATCTCTGCGCGTTGTGGCTGCTCAGGTCGATCTCATAGGGCCTGCCGTCGACCTCGAACCGCAGCGTCTCGCTTGCCTCGGAGGCATCCAGATCATCGATCAGGTGGACATGAGTCTTCTTGGTCATATCCGCCCTCCCGGGGAGCCTGGTACGGGTGATTTGCCTGTGCCCATGGTAGCCAAGGGCCGGCAGGCGTCCCGGCATTGCCGCGGTATTGCCCCTGCTTTGCCCCGGAATGCACGCCCACTCCCTTGCCTCCCTTGCCGCCCGGCATGTCGATCCGGCCCGCACCCGTTCGTGTAGGGGGTGAAGGGAACTCACCAGTTGCCGCCCGCCAGCGCCACCCGAACCCGGGAACCCCTGGCACCGGTAACGTCAAGGAGGAACAGATGAAGCAGTACCTGCTGAGCGTGTACCAGCCGGAGGGAACTCCCCCCTCGCCGGAGGTGCTGGAGAAGATCATGCGGGATGTCGGCGCCGTGCGCGAACAGATGCAGGCCGCTGGCGCGTGGGTCTTCTCCGGCGGCCTGAACGCCCCGGACACCGCCACCGTGCTGCGGTCCGACGGGGGCGAGATGCTCATGACCGACGGCCCGTTCGCCGAGGGCAAGGAGTATCTCGGCGGGTTCACCATCATCAGGGCAGCCGATCTCGACGCCGCGCTGGAATGGGGCCGCAGGCTCGCCCGGGTGCTCCCGCTGCCGATCGAGGTGCGGCCGTTCGTGGACGAGGCCGGGGACTGACATCCGGCGTGCCTGCCGTCGGCGCCCCGCAGATCGCGCAGGTGTTCCGCGAGGAGTACGGCCGCGCGGTGGCCGTCCTGGCCCGCCACTTCGGTGACATCGACATCGCCGAGGAGGCGGTCCAGGACGCGTTCGCCGTGGCGGTGCAGCGGTGGCCGGCCTCCGGGCTGCCCCCGGCCCCGGCCGGCTGGATCATCACCACCGCCCGGAACCGGGCGGTGGACCGCCTGCGCCGGGAGGCGTCCCGCGACGACCGGCACGCGCAGGCCGCCCTGCTGCACGCCCGCGATGACCCGCCGGAGGAGAGTGCTGTGCGCGACGACCGGCTGCGGCTGATCTTCACCTGCTGCCATCCGGCGCTGGCCGTCAGCGCGCAGGTGGCACTGACGCTGCGGCTGCTGGGCGGGCTCACCACCGCCGAGATCGCCCACGCCTTCCTGGTGCCCGAGCCGGCGATGGCGCAGCGGATCGTCCGGGCCAAGGCCAAGATCCGCGACGCGAAGATCCCTTACCGGGTGCCGGCCGAGGCCGATCTGCCGGGCCGGCTGCGGGCCGTGCTGGCCGTGGTCTACCTCATCTTCAACGAGGGCTACACGGCTAGCTCGGGCGAGGCGCTCATCCGCGAGGACCTGTGCGCCGAAGCCATCAGGCTCGGGCGGCTGCTGGCCGGGCTCATGCCCGACGAGGCCGAGGTCATGGGCCTTCTCGCGCTCATGCTGCTCACCGAGTCGCGCCGGGCCGCCCGCACCACCCCCAGCGGGGGCCTCGTGCTGCTGGCCGAGCAGGACCGCGGCCGCTGGGACCGCGGCCTCATCGCCGAGGGCCAGGCCATCGTCCGGCAATGCCTGCGGCGGGGCCATCCGGGCCCCTACCAGATCCAGGCGGCGATCAGCGCCGTGCACAGCGACGCGCGGGCCGCGGCCGCGACGGACTGGCGGCAGATCCTGCAGCTGTACGACCAGCTCGTCGCGCTCGCCCCGGGCCCGGTCGTGGCGCTGAACCGCGCGGTCGCGGTCGCCGAGGTCGAGGGGCCGGATGCGGCGCTCGCCCTGGTGGACGGCCTCGGCCTGGCTGAGTACCACCTGTTCCACGCCATCCGCGCCGACCTGCTCCGGCGGCTGGGCCGCGACGGGGAGGCGGCGCTGGCGTACGAGGCGGCGATCGCCCGCGCCCGCAACGCCGCCGAGCGCGAGTTCCTGCGCCGCAGCCGCGACTCGCTCGGCCGGGACGGATGATCCGCCCGCCGGGGGGCCGGACGCGGCGGGCCGGTCAGCGGGCCAGCTTCACCACGGTGACGAAGAAGTTGTCGATCTGCCGGATGACGTCCATGAAGCGCTCGAAGTCCACCGGCTTGCTGACATAGGCGTTGGCGTGCAGGGAATAGCTCCGCAGCACGTCCTCCTGGGCCTGCGACGTGGTCAGGATCACCACCGGGATGACCTTGAGCACCGGATCGGCCTTGAGCTCGGCGAGCACCTCCAGGCCGTCCCGGCGCGGCAGGTTGAGATCGAGCAGGATCAGGCCCGGGCGGGGCGCGTCGGCGTATTCGCCGGCGCGCCGCAGGAACTGCAGCGCCTGCTCCCCGTCGGTCACCACGTGCAGCACGTTGCGTATCTTGTAATGCCCGAACGCTTCCCTGGTCATCAGCACGTCGCCCGGATCGTCCTCGACCAGCAGCACGTCCACCAGCTCGCATTCGCCGCGCTCAGTCATCGGCATCGGAGTCCTCGGGTCGCATGGGCAGGGTGAAGCAGAAGCGGGCGCCGGACGTGACCGCCGTATCCAGCCAGATGCGGCCGCCGTGGTATTCGATGATCTTCCGGCACATGGCCAGGCCGATGCCCGTTCCCGGATATGCCGACTTGTCGTGCAGCCGCTGGAAGATCACGAAGATCCGGTCGGCGTATTCGGCCGGGATCCCGATGCCGTTATCGGTGAAGGAGAACAGCCACTGGCCGCCGTCCCGGCGCGCCGACACCGAGATGCGGGGCGCCTGCTCGCCGACGAACTTCAGCGCGTTGCTGAGCAGGTTCTGGAACACCGCGGTGAGCAGCGAGGCCTCCCCCAGCACCACCGGCAGGTCGCCGACCTCGATCGTCCCGCGGGCGGCCCTGACCGCCGGGCCGAGGTTCGCCCAGGCCTGGGCGAGCAGGACGGCGCAGGAGACCTGCTCCCGCCGTCCCCCCATCCGGCCCACCCGGCTGAACGCCAGCAGGTCGTTGATCAGCTGCTGCATGCGCTTGGCGCCATCGACCGCGTGCTCGATGTACTGGTCGGCCTTGTCGTCCAGCCGGCCCGCGTAGCGCCGCTGCAGCAACTGGCAGAAGCTGGCCACCTTCCGCAGCGGCTCCTGCAGGTCGTGGGAGGCCACGTACGCGAACTGCTCGAGTTCCGCGTTCGACCGCTGCAGGTCCTCGGTCCGCGCCTCCAGGTTCGCGTGCGCCGCCTCCAGGTCCGCGTGCACTGCCTCCAGGCTGGTATGCGCGGCACGGGCGGCTGACAGCTCCGCCAGGATGCGCTCGCGCATACGGTTCACATCCATGCCGGTGGTGCGCACCTCCTGCGGGCCACCGGGGTCGACGTGATGCGCGAAGTCGCCATCGGCCACCTGGCGGGCGTCGGAGGCAAGCCGGGACAGCGGCCGGATCACCGATACCTCGAGGCTGAACGCGAGGACGACCAGGATGACGATCAGCGCGATCCCGATGCCGAGGAAGATCGCGTCGAGCGCGGCCGCGGACCGGTTCAGGCCGGAGACGGCCTGCCCGCGCTCGACGGTCAGGTCGGCCTGCATGCTGGCCAGCGCGGCACGCAGCCGGTCGAAGTCGGCCTTCCCCTGGTCGGGGCCCCCGGTGAGCGGCTTGCCGGTGGCGCGCACCTGCCGGATGGTCGGCTCGGCGTAAGTGGCCCGCCAGACCCCAGCCCGGGCGGTCACCTGGGCGAGATCGGCCGAGGCGGCCGGCATGCCGGTGAGCAGGCGGTGCAGGGCGCTGACCTCCCGCCGCTCCTGGGCGAGGCCGCCGGTGTAGGGGGTGAGGAAGGCGGGCTGCGCGCTGAGCGCGTAGCCGCGAACCCCCGTCTCCTGGTTGAGGTAGGCGATCCCCAGCTGCGAGGTGCGGAACGCCGCGGGGTCGATCTTGCTCACCACCCGGTCGCGGGCGCTGGCCAGGTTGGCGAGTGCGGCGCCGCCGAGCACGATCGAGGCCAGCGCGAACAGCGTGACGATCACCAGCCCGGCCCCGAAGGTCCGCCGCAGCGGCCAGCCCGCGGCCAGCCTGGCCGCCATGGCACGCGCACGCGCGGTCGCGGCCGCATCGTGGGTGCCTTCGGGCCCGGCTGCAGCCGGTTCGGGCCCGGCATCTGGCCCGGCGCCAGCCAGCACGCGGCCGGTGCCGGGCCCGGTGCTGGCCTGTCCGGTGCTGGCCTGTCCGGTGCTGGCCTGTCCGGTGCTGGCCTGTCCGGTGCTGGCCTGTCCCGTGGTGGCCTGTCCCGTGGTGGCCTGTCCCGTGGTGGCCTGTCCCATGGTGGCCTCCTGTGTGCTGGCCTGTCCCGGGCCGGCGTCCGGCACCGCCGGTGCGGTGTCCGGCCCGCCGTTCATCGCCCGGCCGGCGATGAGAATCCCACGGCCAGCACGGCCAGGTCGTCGTCCAGATCGCCCCCGTTGAGCTCACGCACGTGGCCCACGAGCCATCCGAGGAGGTGCTCATCGCGCTGCCTGCGCTCCTGCGGTCCCATATCGCGTCTGCTTCCCAGGAACGCCTGGATGATGCCGGTGAGCCCCTCACTTCCGAGCCGCTCAGGACCCTCCCCGATCCGGCCCTCGACCAGACCGTCGGTGTACATGAGCAGGGACCAGCCATCCCCGAGCTCCACCTCGCCGACCGGCCAGTCCCGTGCGTGCGCGATGCCGGGGGGCGGGCACACGGGCGCCGCGAGCTCTCGCACCCCGCCCGGGCCGATCAGCAGCGGCTGCGGGTGACCGGCCAGGTGCAGCCGCCCATGGGAACGGTCGGGCGCGATCGACATCATGCACAGCGTGGCGAACATCCGCTCCTCATGGCGCTCGTGCTCGAGCACCTGCTGCACCGCCGACAGGACGTCGGCCATCGGCCGCCCGGCCAGCACCATGGTGCGCCAGGCCACCCGCAGGCAGACCCCGAGCGCGGCTTCCTCGGGACCGCGGCCGCAGACATCCCCGACCACCGCGTGAACCCAGCCGTCAGCCCCCTCGACGAGGTCGAAGAAGTCCCCTCCGAGCAGCATCTGCCCCCCGCCGGGCCGGTACTGCGTCGCCACCGTCAGCCGCGGATCCGACAGCAGCGGAGACGGCAGCAGGCCGCGTTCCAGCCGGGAATTCTCCCGCGCGTAGATCTGAGCCTCACGCAGCTGGCGCTGGACGTCCTCCGAGTGCCGGCGCTCCACCGCGTACCGGATGACCCGGTTCAGCAGCGGCCCGTCGACCTGCCCTTTGACCAGGTAGTCCTGGGCTCCCGCCCGCACAGCCTGCGCGCCGAGATGCTCGTCGGCGACCCCCGTCAGCACGACAACGGCCAGCCGGGGCATGTGCTCGGTCAGCCAGCGCACGCCCTGCAGCTCCGCCAGCTCCTGGGTGTCGGGCAGGCCCAGGTCGAGCAGGACGCACGTGGCGTCGGCCAGCAGCGGCTTCGCCTCGGCCATGGACCGCGCCCGGCGCAGGGTGACCGCGGCCGCCGCGTCGAGCAGGAGTTCCTCCACGAGCAAGGCGTCGGCGTCGTCATCCTCGATGAGCAGCACCTGCGTGCCGCCGGGCACCGTGCCCGGCGGCACCGCGGCCGGCCTGGCATCGTGAGTCATTATCTGACCCTGCTCGTGATTTTCGTGAACATCAGTCCTGCTCAACAGGTTGGGTTGGGCCAGCATAGTTGGCCGGATACGTCCAGGACCGCCGAGCCGCCGAACGCGGATGCTACTGCCGCATGCCTGGCAGCCGGTCCTGGCACAGGCCTGATCGAAGTCGCGTGCCAGGGCAGTCGCCCGCGTCAAATTTAGTGCACCACGGCAGGTCCGCGCATCCCCTGGCCCGCCACAGTACCGGCTGCCGGCCATGCGCCGCGGGCAGCGGACGCAGGACGGCGTGGTGGTGGACGCGATGACCGGGTGCCGCCACCACCACCTGCCCGCTTGACATATCTCTCGTTTGCTAGATATAGTTAGCACATCGAGAAGACATCCAGGAGGACCCGATGAACGAGACCCGCATCCCCGGGCAGGAGCTGCAGGACGAGATCCTGAAGACTGTCCGCAAGAGCCAGGAGGCCGTCGTCGACGCGCTCAAGGCCTGGGCCGACACCGTCCAGTCGATCATGCCGAAGCTGCCGGCCGTGAGCGTCCCGCTCGCGGACAGGCTCCCGAAGCCGGAGGACGTGGTGATGAGCGCCTACGACTTCGCCGAGCAGCTGCTGGCCGGCCAGCGGAAGTTCGCGGAGGACGTGCTCCACGCGACCGCCCCGCTGACGCAGGGCAAGGCCAACGGCCACGCCGCGAAGACCACCGCGGCCAAGTGAGATCACGTGGGCGGCGGGTCCAGGATGCCTGGGCCCGCCGCTCACGCATGAGCGCTCACCTGGGCGGGAGCTCACGATGCTGAGCGCTCACGATGCTGAGCGCTCACTATGCTGAGCGCGCCGGGGTGCACAGGCTGAATCGAGCTGAGCGCTCCCGCTGAACGAGGAAGCGCACACGCTGAACGAGGAACTGCCATGAGCGATCCGTGGGAGACGCAGAAGGAGGCGCTCGGCTCCTTCATCCGCGCCCAGCGAAAGATGGCCAACCTGTCGCTCCGGCAGCTCGCTGAGCTGACGAGCCTGTCCAACCCCTACCTCAGCCAGCTGGAACGCGGGCTGCACCAGCCTTCCGTCCGCGTCCTGCGGCTGATCTCCGACGCCCTGAACCTGTCCGCCGAGACGATGCTGACCGAGGCGGGCCTGATCAACCCGGCCGGCCCGGACACCGATGGGGCGGGACCCGCGAACCTGCCGACCGAGCAGGCGATCCGCGCCGACATGCGTCTGTCCGAGGACCAGAAAGCCGCGCTCATCGCGGTCTACCGCAGCATGCTCCCGGCCGGGCAGCCGGACGGCTCGGTACCCCCGCCCCCGGAGCCGCAGAGCGGGACTGATAGTGCCGCAGAGCGGGACTGATAGTTTTGTGCCGCTGCGGTCGCGATGCGGTCGCACGGGGAGACTGTCGAGGATGGAGCGGGGAGTTCCTTGACTAATTTCATGAGCTTAGATTTCACGAGCTCAGATTTACTGCTGGCTCAATCCCGGGTCCTCTCGCATGCTGCGGACGGCCCGAGGGGGGCAGGGAGCGGCAAGTCCCGGCCTGAGCAGCAACACTGGCGCGCAACATAAATCTGCACCGTCGCGGGGGCCACGGTGCGGCCGCCGGGCGGGCTGTCGAGGATGGGCGGGGAGTTCCTTGACTGGATCCGGGGCCAGATAAGGAAAAGTGCGCTGTTTATTTGCTGGCGGAGGGTATCCGTTCGCTGGCACAGTGTCCAAAAAACGACACCCGGTGGGTTACCGCTATTCAGTGGGAATTCACTTCGTCCTGGTTACTTGACCGTGCTGGCGCAGCCGTTCAGCCGCATTGCCGTTTGACGGGTGCCGGCAGGCCAGCCGCGCGGAGCGGGCCTGAGCGCGCGGCCGGCTGCGTGACGGCCGGGGGCAGCTGCCGGCGTTCACCCGCGCGCTTCAAGCGTTTGGCGCGGAGTTAGCTTCTGCTTCACCTCGCCGTCACCCGGACGCCGGATCGCCTGCCTACGCTCCCAGCCATGAGCGATGCTGCCGCGACCCCCGCCAACACGAGCGTGTTCCAGGCGCTGGACGACTCCAAGATCAGCAAGTTCCAGGTCAAGACCATGTTCGTGGCGGGCATGGGCTTCTTCACCGACGCCTATGACCTGTTCGTCATCGGCATCGTGGTGTCGCTGCTGAAAACACAGTGGAGTCTGTCAACGGGTCAGGTGTCGTGGCTGAACTCCGCCACCTTGCTGGCCTCGGCCTTGGGCGCGATCATCTTCGGCCGGGTCGCCGACATGCTCGGACGTAAACGCATCTACGGCTATGAGGTGCTGATCCTGGCGTTCGGCGCGATCGCGTCGGCGTTCTCGCCGAACTACACCTTCCTGCTGGTGAGCCGGATCATCCTCGGGGTCGGCATCGGCGGCGACTACCCCGTCTCAGCGACGATCATGAGCGAGTACTCCGGGAAGAAGTCCCGCGGCAAGATGGTCGGGCTCGTGTTCGCCATGCAGGGTGCCGGCCTAGTCGTCGGCCCCCTGGTCGCCTCGATCCTGCTGGCCTCCGGCGTGTCGGAGAACCTCACCTGGCGGCTCCTGCTCGGCCTCGGCGCGATACCCGGCCTGGCGGTGTACTACCTGCGCCGCCAGATCCACGAGACGCCACGGTTCGCCATGGCGGGCGGCGCCCACGAGGAAGCCCAAGCTGCCATAGCGGACGCCACGGGGACCGGGGCTGGGGCGAAGCCTACGGGCGAGTCCACCGCGAAGCACCCGCAGAGCGTGGCCGAGGGCTTCCTCACGCTGATTCAGAACAGGCGCATGCTGATCTGGCTGATCGGCACCGCGTTCGGCTGGATGCTGCTGGACTTCTGCTACTACGGCAACTCCATCTCCCAGCCGGAGATCCTCGCGCTGGCGAACCCGAACGCCAGCGAGCTGCGGACCATCCTGACCCAGCTGGCCATCGTGCTGGTGTTCGCAGTGCCCGGGTACATCGTGGCGATCCTGCTGATAGACCGCGTCGGGCGCAGGACCATCCAGATACTGGGCTTCGCCATGATGGCGCTGATGTTCCTGCTCATCGGGCTCATTCCCTCGGTGACGACAACCCTCGCGCCGTTCCTGCTGCTGTATGGCATCAGCTACTTCTTCACCGAGTTCGGGCCGAACATGACGACGTTCATCTACCCGGCAGAGCTGTTCCCGACCGACGTCCGGACCACCGGCCACGGCATATCCGCCGGGGCCGGGAAGCTGGGCGCGTTCATCGGCGCCTTCCTGTTCCCCACTATCCTCGCCTCCTCCATAGGCCTGCGGGGCGCGATGGTCATCGCTGGGGTCGTGGCGGCCGCCGGGCTGCTGCTGACCATCCTGACGCTGCCCGAGACGCGGGGTAGGAGCCTGGAAGAGCTGGAAGATCACGCTCACGAAGCCCAGCCCGGAAAACTCCGGGCGCAGCCCGAGCCCGCCTGACTCCGTCCGGGCAAAAGGTCCGGCAACCCCGACACTGCTGAGGAGGTGAAGCGGCGCCGCGTCCCGGGCGACCGATGGGTGGCGCGCCGCGAATCCCGATGACGTACCGCATCGTGGTCGGCGTCGACGGTTCCGAGCACGGCGAGGCCGCGCTCAAGTGGTCACTGGCCGAGGCCGAGGCACATCAGCCCGCCGAACTGACTGCCGTGTTCGCCTGGGAGGTGCCCTTCCTGTCCTTCCCCGGTGCCTTCGACCGGGACGAACTGGAGCAGGCGGGCAAGGAGTTCATCGTCGAGACCGTCAGCAAGGTCGCGCCCACGCCGCCGGTTCCGCTGGTTACGCTGGTCGCGGAAGGTGACCCCGCCGCGTCGCTGATCAAAGCCTCCGAGGACGCCGACCTGCTCGTCGTCGGCACCCGCGGACGGTCGCCCTGGGCCGGGCTGCTGCTCGGCTCGGTCAGCCAGCGCTGTGCCGCGGGCGCGGCCTGCCCGGTCGCGCTCATCAAGCTCCCCGGCGAGCGGGCATCTGACTCCACCCCGGAGGAGTCGGACATCACGCCGGAGTAAGCAGCCAGTCGAGCACGGCGCTGGCGAACTCCGCCGGCCGGTCCGCATGCACATGGTGCCCGGCCGGGATCGTCACCAGGTCACAGCGCGGTGTGCGGGCTAGACTGCGGTGGACGGGGGAGGAACGTCCGGGCATTTCCTGCCAAACGTGGCGTGGAGCCTCCGCGCGCCACCTTAAGCTGGGCGAAGACGTGTGAACGGGGCCAGCGCGACAAGCAAGAGGGGCATCCGGGAGCCCAGGACCCGGGCGGCGCTGCGACACATGCGCCGGCAACGGCCGCGCGGGACCGCCAGTGGAGGTATGGCCTAGGTGACACAGGTGTCCGTCCACTCGGCCGACCAGCGTGGATCGGCCAGTCCGGCCGATCGTTCCGGCACGCATGCTCCGGCCGAAGAGCACGGCCTGGCCGCCCCCACCGGCCCGGTCGAGCGGCTCATGAGCACGCTGATCCGCAAGCTCGCCTGGAGCAGGCTCTCCGATCCCAAGATCGCCGTCAGCGTGTCCGCGGCCGGGCTGCTGCTGGGAATGGTCCTCGGGGCGACGGCGCCGAACGCCGAGACGGTGCCGGTCAAGCTGCCGCTGTCCTACCTGCTGCCGTCGCTGAACCACCAGCACGTCATCGCGAGCCTGATCCTCTACACCTCAGACATCCTCGCCTGCCTCGGGCTCGCCGGGATGCTGTGGGCGCACAGCCAGGGCTGGCGCCCCAACCCGCGTCACCTGCTGCTGATCAGCTCGGCCGTGGTCGCGGTCCTGGTCTGCCTCACCCCGGTCGGCTCATCGGACACCGCGAGCTACGCCGCGTACGGCCGGATCGCGGCGCAGGGCGGGAATCCATACCGGACAAACCCGGTCGCCTGGCTCGGCTATCACTCGGCCTACACCGAGGCCGTCGGGACGATGTGGAAGAAGCAGTCGTCCGTCTACGGCCCCTTCGCCACCGTGATCCAGTCGTTCGGGGCGGCGGTCGGCGGCCCGCATGTCACCACCACCATCTGGGTCCTGATGATCCTCAACGGCGCCGTGTTCATCGGCGTCGGGTACCTGCTCCTGAAGACCTCTGACGATCCGGTGCGGGCGACACTGTTCTGGACGGCGAACCCGGTCCTCATCCAGCAGCTGGTGAGCGGCGGGCATCTCGACACGTTCGTGGCGGCGGCGGCGATCTGCGCGATCCAGGTGGCGCGCCGCGTCCCAGACATGCTCGGCGACGTCGCGGTCGGTGTGCTGATCGGCCTCGCCTGCGGGATCAAGATCTATGCGGTGCTGATCGGGATCGGGCTCGCGTGGCCGATGCTGCGGCGCCGCGAATGGATGCGGACCGCCCGGATCACGGCGGTGGCGCTGGTGACGCTCGGCATCGGCTACAGCGCCTACGGGCTCGGCGCGCTGAAACCGCTCTTCGGCGGGCTGCAGCTGGTGACGCTGCCGTCGCCGTGGCGGGTCTTCGAGCTGTCCGGGGAGGCGCTCGGCGCCAGCCAGGCCACCATGTCAACGGTCATCAGCCTGCTGTGGCCGATCGCCCTGATCGTGGTCGCATGGCTGATCTACCAGCGGATCTCGTCAGATCAGCCGCGGGAGGTCGTGGCGCCATTCGCCCTGACCTACGCCTGGATCCTCGTCGCCCCGTGGGTGTTCGCCTGGTACACCGCGGTCGCCTGGGCCGCGCTGACCCAGGTCCCGCGCAACCGGATGACCCGGTGGCTGACTATCGTCACGGTGCTGCTCGCCCTCTGCCTGTCCAGCGGCGGCCGGGCCAACCTGTGACGCGCATGAGCCAGGTGAAGCCCGCAGCAGTAGACAGCCAGGCGCAGCAGGCCCCAGCGGCCGACCCGGCGAGCCCGCCCGCGGAGGCTGCGGAGGCCGGCCCTGGCCTGCCCGGGCAGGCAGCGGCACGCTGGCGCGCCGCACCCTGGCGCGCGGCACCCTGGCGAGCGGCACAAGCCGTCTTGCGGCGGCACTGGCTGGCCGCGGCGCTGCTGGCCGCCGGGCTGGTGCTCCGGGTGCTCGCCCAGCTCGCCTACCGCCCCGCGCTGTTCTACATCGACACGGTCAGGTACCTGTACAACGCCGGGGGCATGGACCCCGTCGGCTACAAGGGACCGCTGCGGCTGATCCTGCTGGTCGCCAACTTCAACGCGGTCGCCGCCGTCCAGCACCTGCTCGGCCTGGCGATGGCCGTGGTGATCTACCTGCTGCTGCTGCGGCGCGGCGCTTCCCGCTGGCTGGCCGCGCTGGCCATCGCGCCGCTCCTGCTCGACGCCTACCAGCTGCAGACAGAGCAGACGATCATGCCGGGCACCTGGTTCGAGGCCCTGATCGTGGCCGGCCTCGCCATCCTGCTCTGGCAGCCGCGGAGCAGCTGGCGGGCCACCATCGCCGCCGGGATCGTGCTGGGGGCCTCGGCCACCGTCGCCCAGGTCGGTGAGGCCCTGCTGCTGCCAGCGGTGATCTACCTGCTGGTGGCCGGCGGCGGCTGGCGGCAGGCGATCGGCAAGGCGGCCGCCCTGTGCGCGGCCTTCGCCCTGCCCATCCTCGCCTACTGCACCGGGTCCTACCTGCTGGCCGGGGACTTCTTCCTGTCGCACTCGGGCGTCACGTCCTTCTACGGGCGGATGGCGGCGGCCGCCGACTGCCCGGCGCTCAGGCTGCCGGCCGCCGAGCGGGGAATGTGCCCGACCCGGGCGCAGCAGGCCGAGGGGCCCGACTGGCTCGAGTACGCGGCGGGCTCCCCCATCCGGCCCTACTACAACAATCTGGCGCGCGGCGACACCGACGCGCTGATCTCCGACTTCACTCACCGGGTGCTGGCCCAGCAGCCGCTGCGGGTGCTCGGCGCCTACTCCCGCGACCTGCTGAAGCCGTTCGCGCTGACCCGCACCACCAGCCCGGGCGACACGCCGATCTCCCGCTGGCAGTTCCAGCTGGCGTTCCCGTACTACCAGCACGCCACGCCCCAGGTCGTCGACGCGGCGGTCGGCCGTTTCGGCGGCGGCGCGCCTGCCGTCTGGCGGCCCGTCGCCTCGTTCCTGCGCTCCTACCAGCTCGGCGGCGGCTACACCCCGGGCCCGCTGCTGGCGTTGTTCACCCTGACCGGGCTGGTGGGCTCGGCCGCCGCACTGCGCATCCGGGCGGGCCCCGGGATCCGCCAGCCCGCCCTCGCCTGCCTGCTGTTCTTCGCCTCGGCGGTGTCGCTGCTCCTGGTGTCGGACCTGTTCGAGTTCTCCTGGCGGTACCAGCTGGTCACACTGGTCACCCTGGTGCCGGCCGGCGCGCTCGGGATCGGCGTCATCCTCCGCTCGATCGGCGCCCGGCGCGCCCGCGGCTGACGGGCCGGCCACCGCGCGGGCGCCGCCGGGGCAGGGCAGACTGGCAGCCATGGACACTCCGGCGGCGGCCGCGGCGTGGGACGCCGAGTACGCGGCCGGCCGTTACCGCGGCGAGCCGCCGGCCGGCTTCGCCCGCGACGTCGCAGTGGGAGGCGATCTGGCAGCGGCGCTTGCCAGCCGGGCATCGCGGCGAGCCGCCGCAACCCGGGGACCGGAAACGAGGGAGTGGGCCACCATGACGTCGACGGCCTTGCTGATCATGGATGTGCAACAGGGCATCGTGGAGCGGTTCGCCGGTGACGAGGGCTACCTGCCGCGGCTGGCCGCGGCGGCCACCACCGCCCGCGCCGCCGGCATCGGGGTCATCTACGTGACGGTCGCGTTCCGCGCGGGCTACCCCGAGGTCAGCGAGCGCAACAAGACCTTCGCGGCGATCGCCGGCACCGGCCGGTTCGCCGACGGCGATCCCGGCGCCCGCGTGCATCCCGCCGTGGCCCCGGCACCCGGCGACGTGATCGTGACCAAGCGCCGGGTGTCGGCCTTCGCCGGCAGCGACCTGGACGTGCTGCTGCGCGCCAGCGGCGCCAGCCACCTGGTGCTGGCCGGCATCGCGACCAGCGGCGTGGTGCTGTCCACCGTGCGCCAGGCGGCCGACCTGGACTACCGGCTCACCGTGCTGGCGGACGGCTGCCTGGACGCCGACCCCGAAGTGCACCAGGTCCTGATGCAGAAGGTGTTCCCGCGCCAGGCGGAGGTCACT
>Ga0335081_10003412_pt1 | contig 24992 bp, 19 predicted proteins | sample Lox_Sample_35_FD_206713 | JGI IMG/M metagenome (GOLD analysis project Ga0335081, IMG submission 206713) | Soil microbial communities from Loxahatchee National Wildlife Refuge, Florida, United States - Lox_Sample_3.5 | ecosystem: Environmental > Terrestrial > Soil > Wetlands | place: USA...
TAACTATTGATATACGACAGCGCGTGCACGGCGTCGTGCACGATTGGGTTTTGTAACCCTGCCTGTTACCATGCTCTTATGAAAGCACACCCGGAAATTTCTTTCAAGCTTTTAGGGCTTTTATGTTTGGTTCACTTCGTTCGGAATACGGTCTGATTGGAAGCGGGGGCCGGAACACAGTCACGTCCTTTAGCATGACCAAAGCACCTCCCAATTCGGAACACCACCTTAAAACGGACAGAGAGGGTCATTATCCCCATAAAACCACCTTCGCACCGAGGGACTATTCAAAAAATGCTCCTGTCCCAGTTCGGTCACACTTTCAAAACCAAGACGACAAATAAAATCCCAATTATCCCGTAAGGCCAAAGGATTACAAAGCCCAGGATTCAATTCCCGGAACAACTGCTTTCCCCTGAGAAACAACTCCCGCATCGTGCCCTGAAATTCAAAGTTTAAGGTGGCCTTCCGCACCGTTTTCCCCCAGTAACAAACAACCTTTGCGTGCAATTCACCATTATCCTGTTCGCGCGTCAGATACCGTGTCAGATAATTCGCTACGCGCTCAGGCGTCCACAAGTAACTACTCCCCTTCTGCTTAAAACCATTTACCAGCTTCCCAGGACGATGAATATACTCCAGATTAACAAAAGTTCCAAAACCACACGCAACCGCCATCTCTCTAAAAACCGCTATAGCGAGCCTGTGTGGAACAACGCAATGCAAGTGCCACGCACCCCGCTTCTGGCGCTGCCACACCCCTACTCCATGCAAGTCAGGCCAACGCCGTCGAATTCGTTTAAGAAGCCGATCCCATCGCTTATGAGCCTCCTTAAAAACCACCACATTTTCAGCAAACGTCAACGTGACCAAGACCGGGTTTTCATTTGCCCGACACATAGCCGAAATCGCCAATTTAACCGCAAATACCATCTTTGGCCTATGCCTCCTGTCATGTCCGGTGAGAACTTCCATTATTTAATTAAAGTTAGGCCAGCCGAGCGGGGGCGGGCCGCGCTGCGCGCGGCTCCGCGCCCGCGCTCGATCTGGCCAATGACCGCACAATAGCGAGAACAGCCGCTCTTAACGGGTCAGGTAAATGAGGCCATGCCGAAGCAACTTCTTTGAGTTCGGCAATTTCTTGTGAGGCTCCTTGTGATGGTACACCGATTTGAGGCCCGTGTTTATTGGATTTGTGGCGGGTTCGAGCCCCGCCGCTCCCGCCATTTTTCGTTTGCAGGGCCGGTGAAGACCGTAAGCTGCCCCGGTGAAGAGCAAAGCCTCCTGATATTATTTGTGCGTTGTTTCAGGTTCGGTTCGGCGCAAATGCGGTTTTGACAGGCTGAAGCGCAAACTGAGTTGCCGGCCATAGCCTGCCAGCAGCCAGGCGGAGAACAGGATCAGAAGGCAATTTTCCAGCAACTTGCGGCAGATGAACACCGTGCCGGAACCGCAACCGCAATCGAATTTCACCATGCAGAACGGAATGGCCAGCGCCGATTGGATGGCCAGGGCGCGATGAAAGATCAGAACCGTGAACGGCACCAACATCAGCATCAGCGTCAGGGCCGTCCCCCGAACCGCGACACCGGCCAGCAGCAACAGTCCGCAAAATGTTTCAAACCAGGGCAGGGTCGCAGCAATTACATTCAAAGGCAGTGGGCTTTGCACGAGGTCGTATTGGCGCAACAGCTTCAAAAAATCCACGGGATGCAAGGCCTTGCTCAGCCCGGCGTAAAGAAACACCGCGCCCAATATCCACCGCGCCAGCACGGCGCTGAGATTGAGTGCGATGCGCCTCCAGTCTGGCTTGCCTGTATTCATTTGCCGGGGATGCGCAGATTTCCGCTGCTCCGTCCGCCGGTCTCGACCGGCAGGCCGTTGGTGGTCCATTCGGAAATTCCGCCTCCAAAAACCAGGAGCTTCTGGTTTGCAATCCCGATGTCCCGAAGCAAAACGGCGGCGGTCTCGCTGTCATCGCAATCGCCGCCGTTGCAGTAAACGACGATTTGTTCCGCCGCCCGGCACAGCGGAAGCACGGCGTCAAAATATTTTTCCGGCCGGTAAGGGTCGAATTCGTAAGCCCCGGGAATGTGCCCCTCCCGATAGCGAGGCTCGTCCCGGGCATCAATGAACACCACTTGGTTTTGCGCGAAGCGCGGACCGTGAAAGAGTTGCGCGGCCCGGCTGCAATCAATCAGTTGCAGCCCTTTTTCTTTCAATTCCGCTGCCAGTACTTGTCCGGAATCAGCCGCCAGAAAATCGGTGCCGGAAGCGTTATGGGACACGGAGACCGGCAATAGCCCCGGCAGGCGCCGGCCGGTTCCCGCCGGGAAATAATTCCGCGTGAGCGCCAAACCCCGGGGTGAAATCTGGTTCGCGCCCAATGCAAAAAGGGAGCCAATGACCGCCACCAACCCGGCTTCCTGAAGGACCCACTTAACAATGGGCCGGCGACCGGGCGATCTGGATTGAATTGGCGCACTTTTCACATTGATCCGACAACAACTTGAGCCATCTCATCGCGGTGGACAAACACTTTTTCCATGCGTCAAAAAAGCTAAATCAATCAGTCGAATCTGCTTATTTACCATCTAAACATAACATGTTATGCTAATGACAAAAAAAGGGTAACGGTTGCCAAGGGATGGGCAGCAACTTTTGTCCTGCGTCCTAAAGTTATCTCGTGAATCAAAAACGCGAGCTTCGATGGGATCCTGACCCGGTCGCCGGCTTCGACGAGAGACGGAGAATGTGTCTCCGTCGGCTGATTGCCTCCGCGCCGGTCCGCCGCGAGGCTGCATCCCCGAGTAGGGTGGCGGTATGAAGTTGTTTGTAGCAGGTTTGAGTTACAAAACCGCGCCGGTGGCGTTGCGCGAGCAACTGGCGGTGCGACCCTCGCTTTTACCCTGTTACGGATGCCGGCTTAAACTCGGGGCGGGACTGGAGGAAGTCGTGCTGCTTTCCACCTGCAATCGTGTCGAGGTGTATGGTGTGACTTCCGCCTGGGTCCAGGGCAAGGTATTTCGCATTTTTCAACAGCTCTGTCCGGAGCTGGATGTAACGCCGTATGTTTACGTCAAAGAAGGTGTTGCGGCGGTCGAGCATCTGTTCTCGGTCGCCAGCGGTTTGGATTCAATGGTGATTGGTGAAACGGAAATCACCGGTCAGGTCAAGAATGCCTATCAAGCGGCACAACAATTCGGGTTGACCGGTCGCGTGCTGAATCGGTGGTTTCAATCCGCGCTGCAGGTGGCGAAGGAAATCCGCACCCACACCGGCATTGGCCGCGGCGCCACTTCGGTTGGCAGCGTGGCGGTGGAACTGGCGGAGAAGATTTTTGCCGGTGATTTATCCGACAAGACGGTGATGATTCTGGGTGCGGGCAAGATGGGCGAGGCCTGTGTGCGGCATCTGTCCAAACGCGGCGCGCGCGCGGTGCTGGTGGCCAATCGCTCCTTCGAACGCGCCCAAGCGCTGGCCGCAGAACTCGGCGGGCGTGCCCTGCAGTTCGCGGAGCGCATGACCGCCGTGGCCGAGGCGGACATTGTTGTCAGTTCCACCGGCTGTCCAACCACAGTTCTCCACCGGCACGAGATCGCCCCCGTTTTGGCTGCCCGCTCGAACCGGCCGCTGGTGCTGGTGGACATCGCCGTGCCGCGGGACATCGCCCCGGACGTGGAAGAACTGGACAATGTTTATCTCTACAACATCGACGACCTGGAAGCCATCGTCCGCGAGAATTCCAAACTGCGGGAAAAAGAACTGTCCAAGTGCAACGCGATCATCGCGCGGTGTGCAACCGCATTGATGGCAAAACTGATTCCACCTCCCATCCGCCCGCCGGTTGTTCCGGTGGCAGCGGTACCGGGCTTGATTTGGTCTCAGGCGGCAACCTGAATGAAATCGGCAAATTTTTTGATGGCTTTGCGCGGACAATTTGATCATAAACCCGGACGAATGTTGAACTTATGAAAAAGCAAAACACCCAGTGGCGGCAGTTGGCGGCCTGTGCGGCAATGACGTTGGCGTTTGTCGGAGCCGTATTGCCGGTCAAAGCGGCGACGATTGCATTGAATGGCCAGGTCTTCCAGCGTCCGCTCACACCCACAGAAATCGCAAAATATGGGCTGGCCAACGCCCAGTTCTCCGCCGGCATCAGAAACGTCGCGTTGGGCGAGCCAGTCTATCTCGACGCGTTGGTGAACGCCAGTATTGCCCCTTCAAATATCGTGAGCGTTACGTGGTCGCTGCCCGGCACCAACATCCCGGTGGGATCGACGGCGACGTTGCTGCCCAGCCCGCTGGGTACCAATGTGCCAATTTACAACCCCGCAGACCAGTTAATTCCTCATAATACCCAAGCTGGCGCTTTAGCGTTCCAACTGGCGGGCCGGACCTTCTTCCGTCCGGATGTCGAAGGCACATACACTGTGCTGGCCACGATCACCACGACTGGCAGCCTCAATGGAACCAACATCGCACCGGCCGTAACCAACATCGCCAAGACCATTACGGCGGCCACTTACCTCGGTGTCAATGTCTGTGCTGCTTGCCACAGCGGCAGTTTCATTGGCGTGCCCAACATCTATTCGACCTGGACCAACACGCCCCATTCTACCTTTTTCACCCGTGCCATCGACGGTCTGGTGAGCAGTCACTACAGCAAAAACTGCATTCAGTGCCATGTTTTGGGATACGACACCAACTCCTTTGCCATCAATGGCGGATTCGACGACATGGCGACGCTGCTGAACTGGACGTTCCCGGCTGTGCTGACCAATGGCAACTGGGCCACTATGCCGGCGCAATTGCAAAATCTGGCCAACATTCAATGTGAAAATTGCCACGGCCCCGGCAGTCAACATCCATTCTCGCAAGGGATCGTCGGTAACACCAATGCCATCGCCGTGAGCTACAACGTGGGCGATTGTGCACAATGCCATGACAGTCTGAACAATGAATTCGAAGCCGCAGAATGGTACAATTCGCTGCATGCCGTCACGACCCGGACACCTTCCGGTTCCGCCAGCCGCATGGCCTGTGTGCGTTGCCATACGGCGCCGGGCTTTATTAATTATGTCGCCAATCTGGGTTCAACCAATGCTTACGCCACCAACGTGGTTTACGAAGCGATCAACTGTCAGACCTGCCACGATCCGCACGACGCCTCCAATCCGCATCAATTACGCACGAGCACGACGGTCGCGTTTAATGGGAACACCGGCTTTGTTGTCACCAACGCTGGTGCCGGCGGTTTCTGCATGAATTGCCACAACAGCAGAAACGGCTCGGTTTCCAATAGCATTGTCAACTATCCGCTGGACCAAATGACGTGGAACGGAGGTTCAAGCTTTGGACCGCATGACAGCCCGCAGGGGGACATGCTCGAAGGTGTAAACGCCGTCACCTACGGCAAGGTTATCCCGAGTTCGCCGCATGCCATGGTGGTGTCCAATACGTGCGTCGGTTGCCACATGCAGTCGGTCGCTTCCTCGGATCCGGCCTTTACTCTGGCGGGTGGCCATACCTGGGAGATGAGCTACAATCTCGTCACCAACGGCGTGACCAACACAGTCGCCTTGACCTATGTCTGTACCCAATGCCACGGCAATTTGACGACCTTTGACTTCCCAGTGGCCGATTACAACGGCGACGGTATCATTGAAGGTGTCCAAACTGAAGTCCAGCATCTGCTCGACAAGCTCTCCACGCTCTTGCCACCTTCGGGTTATCAAGCCAATCCGAGCAATTACATGGCAGACGGTTTGGTGAAAACCAGTATCTCGACCCAAACGAACTGGCCGGTGAGGTATTTGAATGCCGCGTACAACTGGCAATTTGTCAACAACGACGGCAGCCTCGGTGTCCATAACGCGGCTTACGCAGTTGGCCTGCTCAAGGCCTCAATCGGCGATTTGCTCGGGGACAGCAACGGCGACGGCCTGCCGGATGCCTGGCAGAGCCATTATTTTGGCCCTAACTTTGCCTCCAATCCCCAGGCCGGACCCAACGCCATCAACAACAGCGCCGGTTTTCCGAACTGGATGATGTATGCCCTTGGTCTGAGTCCATTCTCGACGCCCACCGTGGCGGGCAGCGGCGTGGTCTTTTTCAACGGCAATAACATCGTCAACGGCGACACCAACACCATCGCCATCTACACGGCGGCAGAAATCGCCTTCAATACGCAGGTGGGTACCAGTTACCAGATTCAAGGAATCTCTGCGCTCACCGCCAGTTGGCAAAATATCAGCACGAACATCCCCGGCACAGGCGGCAGCATCAGCTATGTCACCCCAACGCGGAACAACGCACAAATGTTCTTCCGCGTAGTGCATACGCCGTAATTGAGGTAAATCCTTCGCTCTAACCCCTTCCCGGCGACGGGAAGGGGTTTTTACTTGCCGGCACAAGCGGGCGGCGCTCAACCACTTGGAGAGGTAGTGGTCGGCCAGCTCGGGCTGTGTTGTCGGTCCGCACAACACAACCGGACACAAATGAAAGAGCGCACCGGGCGAATAGATCTGCTGCCGGAACTTAAACTTGCCGAACTGCAGAGAATCAATTTGTGGCGGGGGTCGCCGCAGCCTTCATCTGTTCGAAGGCGGAGATCTGGGCCTGCAGTTGGTCCGCGATCTGTTTAAGCTTTGCGGCCCGGTCCGACTGGGCTTGTTGGAGATGTTGCATGGCGGCCTGCTGTTCCGCCTCAGACCGGCCGTTTTGCGCATTGGCGAGTTGTTGTTGCGCAGCCTGGATCTGTTTCTCCATCTCGGCTCCAGCATCAGCCATTTTGTTCACGGCAGCCAGGCGCAAAATTCCAAGTCCATCTTCCAAAGATGTGCCGGGGATGTCCGGGATCAATTGCCGGATATCGTTGGTGGTTTCTGGCAAGACTGGGGGGCTGGATTTGGCGACCGGCGCTGGCGGTTTGGCAGTCACTTCAAGAATCGCACGGGCCAGGTCGGACGGCAGCGCCGGTTCCCATTCGGGGTCGAGTTGGGCCAGGGATTCCTTCCGTTCACCACTCGCAATCGTAAGACCCAGAAAACAGGCGTCGCCTTTGTCCAGATTGAATGCACGAATTCCATCAGCCGCGGCGGCGTCAGCATTCGTGCCAGCAGCCGAGAGATTCCGAGTTACATGAATTTGAGCTTCATTGGCGCTCTGGAATTCGGCCAGCAGGTGGTCCACCCGTTGCGAAAAATTTTGGAGTGCTTCGGGCGCGCTGCCGGAGGGGAGAACGGAGAAAAACCGAATTTCCACCGGCGAATTCAGATGGCGCATCAGTTCGATGGTTTGACTGGAAAGTTCCGAGCCAGGGCCGGGGCGGTGTGCGCCATATTTGAACCAGACACCCGCCAGGGCTGCACCCAAGAGGAAAGCGACCAACAACAGGAGAGGAGTAGCGCGACCAGACTGCCGGGTTTCTGGACAGTGAATTCCTTTTTTGTTCGCGAAAGATGGATTCATTCGGCAGCCCTTTTCGCTCATTGTTTGGTTTTTTTTCGGCCTGTCAATTTTAGAAAGTCCGGGTAGCCGGCGGCCTTTGCCCAAGGCATGGCGGCTGCCTTGGCGGGCAACATTTGTCAAAAATGAGACAAGAAAGGGTTGGTCGTTCTCTCGCAGCGGGCTACCATTGGAACCAGGAAATGCTGGACCAAAGTTTCATTTGGCGGTTCCGGTGGGGATGCGGCAACACGCTGGCTGGTTCGCCCCGCGCCGAATTTCGCCGAAGGCCAGGATCCGGTCGGGTTTCCACTTTATGACTCGTCCGAGTGCGTTGTCGTTGCGCCTGACACCGTTATTGATCACGGTGGGCTCTCTGTTCACCGGGACACTCGTAGTGGCCCAATCGGTCCAACATTTAACTATCACACAACCAGGAGGGATGCCGGGGCTGCCGATTTGCACGGGTATTCAAAGGTTGACCAACGGCATGCATCTGACCTGGGATGGTCCGTCCGGCTACTACCAACTCTTTCAGAAAAGCAACAGGCTGAGTGCCTCGTGGGTGGCGCTCGGCAAAGCCACCAATCTCGTTCGCAATGCCACCATCACTACGCTATACAGTAATGCGTTCTTCCGCGTTTTCGGCCCTTCGCCAAGCTATGCCGGGGCGCAGGCTTGTGCCGGGTGTCACGCTGGCATTCACGCGACAGTGGTGCTCACGGCACACGCGGGCGCGTTCACCAACGCGCTCTTTGTGGCACAAGGCGGCCAGACCAACGCCTCTTGTCTGGCCTGTCACACCGTTGGCTACGGATTGCCGACGGGGTTCGTCAGCAAATCGCAGACACCTCTGCTCGGCGGCGTTCAATGCGAAAGCTGCCACGGTCCTGCTGCGAATCATGCGGCCAATCCCGGAGATCCGACGGTGATTCCGCGCGTGGAACTGGCGGCGCAGGTCTGCGGCGGTTGCCACTGTGCCGGGTTTGCCCCCGCGTCAGTGACGGCATTGCACCCGCCGCTTTTCGAGGACTGGCATACATCACCGCATCAGGCCTTGGTGCCGGATGCGCTGCAAGTGATGAGTTTGTCCACCACCAACATCAGCAGTTGTGGCAGATGTCATTCCGGCTCCGTCCGGCTTGCCTTGATCAACGGTCAAAATCCCGTAACGCTCACGAATGACCTGAACGTCGCCATCACCTGCGCAGTTTGCCACGATCCGCACCAGACCAATGCCAATCCGGCGCAACTCCGCAATCCGCTTTCGTCAACCAACGATTATTACCTCAGTACCTCGGATGTGTTCACGAACAAATACAATCCTAACATCAATGTTTGTGCCCAATGCCACAACGACCGGGGCGACGCGTGGATGATGATCGCCACTAACAACTTGATTGTCACCACGAACTATCTTACGACTCGCGCGCCGCACCGTTCGTTGCAGTACAACTTCCTGTTGGGCTCCGTCGGTGAGTTTCTGAATGGGCCGGCCACCTTCAATCCCGGGACGCACGCGGGTCTGCCCGATTCGGCCCGATTTTCCATTTCGGGCACATTCTACCTGACCAATCAATGTGCCGACTGCCATATGCAACCGGACGATGCGTTCGCCGGCGCCCATAGCCATACTTTCGAAGTGATTTCCCACGACGTCTGTATGAATTGCCATCTCACCGAACCGGGACAATCGGCACTTACCATTTCCAACAACGTTGCCGCTGTGATCAGTGCGTTGAACCTGTGGGCGGCCGCAGTGGCGCCGCCCGCCCTCCAAACCAATGGGGCCGTGCCTTGGGAATACACCACGCCCGGCGGGCTGATCTGGCAAACCAACCAGGCCGGACAGGTGACGAGTTGGATGCTCGCAGATCAGGTAAATTTCAGCGGACCCAATGCCGCTGGGCAGGCTTTGATCCCCGACAACATCAAGAAGGCGCGGTTTAATTTATACCTGGTTGTCGGCGATGGCAGCCTCGGCGCCCACAATCTGACTTTTGCCATCAACCTCTTGAACGCGGCACAATTCCAGGTCCTGGAGGAATTGTACCAATGAACCAAGCTATGAACACGACCAACCACCTGGAATCCAGATGAAAAAATTCGCCGTCACGCAATACTGTTTGCCGGGCAAACGCGGTCGGGACCTGGCGCTGGCGGGCGGCGCGGCGTTCCTGCTGCTCGCGGTCATTTCCTGCCAGACTGTCCACCGCACGGCGGTGCAATTGCCCGATGTTCCGGGCGCCAGCTACGTCGGCTCCGAACAGTGTGACCTGTGCCACGACGATATTTGCAAGCATTTCGCCGGCGCTGACCACGCGCGCCTGATGGCGCGAGGCAACAATGCCTTGGATGCCGGCTGCGAATCCTGCCACGGTCCGTGCGGTACTCACGCGGATTCAGGCGGCGATGTGAAACCGCCTTACACCTTCACCGCCGGGCGTGGGCCGCGGACCAGTTACGGGGCGCGCCTCAGCACCGAACCGCCGCGTTCGGAGGAAACGATCTGTTACCAGTGTCATGCCGACGTACGCGCGCAATTTCAGTTGCCCGACCATCATCCGGTGCCTGAGGGGAGGATGAGTTGCACCGACTGCCACGACCCGCATAAAGGTTCCATTTACAGGGGCGGTGGCACGGCGCTGCTTTCGCAGAATGACTTGTGCTTGCGCTGCCATCCGGCCCAGCGGGGACCTTATGTGTTTGAACACGAGGCGTTGCGCGAAGGCTGCACCACCTGCCACAACCCGCACGGCTCGATCAATGCCAAGTTGCTGGCCCAGCGCGACGCAAACCTGTGTTTGAAGTGCCACTTCGAACAGGCCAGTGGCGGGAAAATATTAATCGGCGGCTCCGACCACACGCTGCGCCTGCAACAAGGGACTTGTTGGACGGCCGGTTGTCACGAAGCCGTGCACGGCTCGCGTGTGAACCCGACTCTGCAATTTTAGGCGCGCCGCACGTCATGAAGATCGAATTGCACTTTCAATCGTCCAGGGCGGCAGGTCCTCGCTATCCGTGGGTGCGAGCGACGATGGCCTCGCATCTGTATGTCTGTGCACTGATATGCGCCGTGCTGGCCATTTCGAGCACGCCGGTGTGGGCCGCCGACACCAACAGCCCGCCCATGACGCCACAGCAGTATTTTGAAGGCGGCACAAATACTTACAGCGATTGGATTGAGCTTTCCGCCGGCGGCCTTTTGACCCATGGTGATCAAGGGCAGGCTGCGGAGATTCAACACTTGAGCCCCGGGGCGTTCGGCGGCATTGAAGACCTGCACATTCAAGGCAGCGCTTTTACGAACGTCAACTTGACGCTGGATGGACATTCGATTTTTGACCAGCACGATTACGATTTGAGCCTGGGCCTGGAGCACCCCGACAAATGGTTTCTCCAGTTCTATTTCAATAACTTCCGTACCTGGTCCGACGACCTCGGCGGATTTTATCCGCCCACTGGCGTGGCATACCGGGGTCCGAACGACGCCTTGGCACTCGATCGCGGCGAGTTCTCTGTTAAAGGAGGCCTGACGCTGGAAAAAATGCCCGCCATCACCTTCCAATACACGCACAGCTACCGCGATGGTGAGAAAAGCTCAACTATCTGGGGGCCGGTGCATCCCAACCCGCCGGCAACCACGGTGAGCGGGCTTTACCCGAGTATTTACGACATCAACGAAACGGTGGACAGCTTCGAGGTGGATGCCAAACAGCACGTTAAGGCGACGGATTTGGGGCTGGGATTACACTACGAACACGGCAATTTGAACAACGCGCTCGACGAGACGTTTTATCCGAGCGAGCCGGTTCAACGGGACGTCACCGATCGTCAGAAGAACACCTACGACCTGCTCAGCGTCAATGCTTCCAGTGAAACGTGGCTCAGGAAAAACCTGCTGCTTTCGGCAGGCGGCATGTTTGCCAATCTCGACAACGATTTTTCCGGCAGCCGGATCTACGGCGACGACTTCAACGCGGGCTATACGCCCGGCCTTAACAACGGATTGGGCTATTATGGGCTGACCGGCGATTCCCGCTTGCAGGAATACGTGATGGACCTGAACCTCCTGGCCATACCCTCGAAGACGTTTACCATTATTCCGGCCATTCGAGTGCAGGAAGAAAATTGGGACGCCAATTCCAGCGGCACGGGCACCTTCAGCGACGGCAGCCTCGGCGACGCGACCGGGCCGTTCAACGAACAAAGTTCGCGGGAGGTGATTGACGTGTGCGAGAGCGTGGATTTGCGTTACACCGCCGTGACCAACTGGGTCTTCTCGGCCGCCGGCCAGTGGAATCAGGGCGACGGTAACTTGAAAGAAAACGGCGGCATCGGTCCCACCAACGGCTTTTATCCTTTCGGCCTGCCGCCCGTGAACAATGAAACCGACGACCGGCGCTTGTTCCAGAAATATTCTCTGGGGGCGCGCTGGTACCCACTCCGCCGGCTGATCCTGGATGCCGGCGGCTACTACAAAGACGACCACTACGATTACAGTTTTCCGGTGGACAACACGCCTAACAATTCCGCAAACACTTATCCCGGCTATCTGACCATGCAGAGTTTCCAGACCTACGATGGCAATGTCCGTGTCACCTGGCGTCCCCTGCAGAATGTCAGTCTGACCACCCGCTACGAATACCAATTGTCCACGATCAACACTGCTCCCGACCCGGTATCCGGTCAACCCGAACTCGAATCGTCGAAGATGACCAGCCATATTGTGGCGGCGGACGTCAGTTGGGTGCCGTGGTCGCGATTGAGTTTGCAGGCCGGGTTCAATTATGTCCTGAGTGAGACGAAAACCCCGGCCTCGGACGTTACGGCGGCCATTCTCAACGCGCAGAACAATTATTGGACGGTGAACTTCTCTTCCGGCCTGGTGCTGGACGACCGGACCGATTTGGACCTGGATTACTTTTATTATCAGGCGGACGATTATCAGGACAATTCCAGCGCCGGATTGCCGCTGGGCCCGGGCGCGCGGCAGCAAGGCGTGACGGCCACGCTTACCCGGCGGATCAACCCGCATTTGCGCTTGAACCTGAAATACGGCTACTCCTGTTACGACGACGCGCTCACGGGCGGCAACAGCAATTACGAAAGCCATTTGATTTTTGCCAGCCTGCAATACCGCTTTTGACGGCAGAACGATTTTGCGGCGCCGGCAAGCTACCGCTATTTCGGCTAGGCAAAGGCCAAGGAACGATTAGCGGACCCGATGTTTGGCTTTAGACTGGGTCCAGAGTTTGGCTTGACAACAATGGGACAGCACATTTAATTGGAGACATTATGAAAATGAAATCAGCCGCACTCGCAAAAACAACTGTTGTGGCCGCCCTGTTCGCCGGCGCCTTTTGCTGGTCCGCCGCGGCCGGTGATGCCACCGAGAATTGGAACGCCAATTGCGCCGCCTGCCACGGCAAAGATGGCAAGGGCCAGACCATGATGGGGCGCAAGCTGCAAATCAAGGATTTGACGGATGCCAAAGTCCAGGCGTCTTTCACCGACGCCGAGGCCGCCAAGGACATTAAGGAAGGCGTCACCGACAACGGTCAGACCAAGATGAAAGCGTTCGGTGACAAATTCAGCGACGACGACATCAAAGCCTTGGTCGCGCAAGTCCGATCTTTCAAGCCGGCGAAATGATTTCTTCCATAGGGTTCCGCCAAACAGACGGCCGGAAGCAAGCAGATACGCTGACTCACAGCAGGCAGGTGTGATTGGGTGTCGGGTTGCACTCGTCCGCAGTGTTCGTCGGGTCCGATAAGCGTAATTCGCCGCCGCCGGTTCAGATCGCTTTCGCAACCGGTTGAACGTGGCTGGCGGGGCTGCGAGACGCATGCCGACACGGGGGTTTACGGCGCAGCAATGTCCGCTGTTTCCAGCATAACTGGTCCAACTATCCTGGCCGGTGAATTTTAGTCCCGACGGCTCGCTTCCTACGGCTGTTAACTGACGGCCGGAAGCCGGACAGCGGATGGAATGGTCATTCATCCCGAGACCGTCCTCGCCATTACACCAACTGTTCCTCAGGCATTATTTCGTTCCTCGGTTGGGACAGATTTCTCCGCGCGGTCCGGATGACTGATTAGCCGGTTAAATATTAAGACGATTTATAATGAAGTTTTGTTTTGGTTTAATAACCAATTGTTGGAGAATAAAAGGCAAGGGAGGGTTAGTGATTTTCCCATCCTGTTTTAAGGTCTTGCCAAGATGAAAACGGCATCCGCCCTGCAGTCTTTGCCGGTTTCCGGTTTAACACAGGCAACACAACGTTGATCAAGCATTCTATGAATTCAAAACTGCTCACCAGAATAAGCATCATGGCCTTGTTGTTTGGAGGCCTGTCCAATTGGTCCGCCAAGGCCGATGACGCCGCGCAACTGTGGGATAAAAATTGCGCCGCCTGCCACGGCAAAGATGGCAAGGGACAAACCACGATCGGACGGAAGCTCCAGATCAAGGACTTCACCGACGCTAAAACTCAGGCTTCTTTTACTGACGCGGAAGCGACCAAGGCCATCAAGGAAGGCATCAGTAAAGACGGCCAACTCAAGATGAAGGCCTTCGGCGACAAATTGAGTGACGACGACATAAAGGCTCTGGTCGCTCGCGTTCGCAGCTTCAAACCGTAATACGGGCCAAGGAGTCCCGAGATCGTGCGCCGCCTCCGATTGCCGCCGCAAATACTTCGGCTGGTGTTGTTGACCCTGGCCATTGTGGGAACTTATCTGGTCGCGCGCACGCTGCTGGTGCCGCAGTCCTTCGGTGAATATGGCTGGTATCGCGGGGCAGCGCTGGAGGAAATCGCCTCACGGACACCGGTCTTCGCCGGTAAAAAAGCGTGTGCGGAATGTCACACCGACATTGCGCAAAAACTGGCACATGCCGAACACCAAACCGTTTCTTGCGAGGCTTGTCATGGCGCCAGTCGCGAGCACGCGCTCAATCACGACGTCGTACCCGCGAAGGTGCCGGACAGTTTCTGTCTGCGTTGCCATGAAACCAACCCGTCGCGTCCGAAATGGATCAAGCAAATTGTCGTGAAGGACCACTACGGCGATAAATGCACCGACTGTCACCTGCCGCATCAACCCAGCCCGAAGCCATGAAAACTCAAATCAGCCGGCGCAACGCACTCACCCGGATCGGCGCGGCCATCGCGGGTGTGCTGACGCTTCCGATCGCGCGCAAGGCCAAGGCGGCCGTTCAGAACTTCTTCGTCTCCTCCGGTGCGCCGAAAGGGTACGACCCGACCGAGCACAAATGGTTGATGTGCGTTGACGCGAACAAGTGCATCGGCTGCGGTTTGTGCGCGGAGGCGTGTAAAAAAGAAAACGATGTTCCGCAAGGACCCTGTTACCGCACCTGGATCGAGCGTTACATTATCACCAAACCCAAAACCGGTTCGTCGGAAACCCGCGGCGAAACGGTGGTGGATTCGCCCGATGGCGGAATGCACGGGTTTCCGGAATGTCCGGTGTCGGAAGACCGGATCGAGCAGTCATTTTTCGTGCCGAAGCTGTGCAACCTGTGCGAAAATCCGCCGTGCGTTCAGGTTTGTCCGGTCGGCGCGACCTTCAAGGCGCCGGATGGCACCATACTGATTGACAAGAATTACTGCATCGGATGCGCGTTCTGTGTGCAGGCCTGCCCTTACGGCGCTCGGTTCCTGAACCCGGTAACCCACACGGCCGAAAAATGCACCTTGTGCTACCATCGCATCACCCGCGGCTTGAAACCGGCCTGTGTTGAGGTTTGTCCGGCGCAGGCTCGCATCTTCGGTGATCTGAAGAACCTCCAGCCGGACGATCCGCTGCGGAAGTTTTATGAGAGTAACCGCGCGCAAGTGCTCAAGCCTTATCTGGGAACGGCGCCGCGCGTCCTGTACGCCGGACTGGACGAGGAGGTAAGATGACAGCACAAATGACCAACTTTGTTGTTGAAGCGATCCCGACGTTTCAAGGCTATGTGTATCCCAACGAAGCGACGGCTCACCCGGTCTGGAGCGTCCTGATTGTCATCTACCCTTACATCACCGGATTGGTCGCGGGCGCGTTTATCATGGCTTCGCTGGTGCGGGTGTTCAAAGTCAAAGCGCTGGAACCGGTTTATCGCTTTTCACTGCTGACCGCTCTGGCTTTTCTGCTTTGCGCACCGCTGCCATTGCTGTTCCACCTGGGTCATCCCGAACGTTGTTTTGAAATTATGATGACGCCGCATCTCACGTCGCCGATGGCGGTATTTGGGTTTGTTTATGCCTGGTATCTCATGGCGGTGCTCCTGCTGGAATTGTGGTTTGACTATCGGCATGACCTGGTGGTCTGGTCAAAAACCGAAACCGGCTTCAAGGGAATTCTCTACCGGCTGCTCACCGTCGGCGTGACTGATATCTCCGACCCTGCGGTGAAGCTGGATGCCAAAATGGGGCAAATTCTTTCCATGGTGGGCATCCCGTCGGCATTTTTGTTGCACGGTTACGTCGGCTTCATCTTCGGCTCCATCAAGGCCAATCCCTGGTGGGGAAACCCCCTCATGCCAATCATCTTCATCCTTTCCGCCATGTCGTCGGGCATCGCCCTCTGTGTTTTCAACTATCAGGTATTGACCTGGATCAGAAGGCGCGAAGTGGACATGCGTTGTCTGGACGCGATGGCGATGTTTCTGTTTTATGCGCTGGTCGTGGACGCAGCAGTGGAAACGCTGGACTGGCTGCACCGGGCCTTTGCCGCGGAGGAAGGTTTTCAGGTTCTGCAGGTGATGATCCGCGAGAAGCTCTTTTATACGTTGAACGTGGGGCAGGCGGCAGTGGGCACGTTGTTGCCGTTCCTGTTGCTCGGCTCGCTGCAACTGTTGCGTCGACGTGTGCCGGAACTCGTCCGCCGACGCATGATTTTCGGCAGCGCCGCGATGATTCTGCTGGGCGTACTGGCGATGCGTTGGAACGTGGTTATGGGCGGCCAGTTGTTCTCCAAGAGCCTGCGCGGGGTGATGAGCCACAAATTTGAATTCACCGGCGGCGAAGGCTGGTTCATGGGCCTCTTCCTGCTGATCCTGCCATTTGTCATTTTGACCGTGCTCGTGAAGTTATTTCTGTCCGAACGTTTGCGTGCCAGCGAGCCGGCGGCAACTGGCGGCGCAACTTGAGTGTCAGCAACGGCATCGCCCTCGCAGGGCTGGTTAGGGCTTCCCAAACTCCTCGGCGTTCGGGTTTGCCAAAAACGTCAAGCTTTTGGCAAGATAGGCGGCGCAAACTCCGATGAAATCAACAAGATTTCAGTATGAAGGATGGGAGTATTCCTTCCTTCGTGAGCTTGATGATAGATGATGTTTGGCATGGAGATGGCCGCCGCCACATGGAAAATTTGAATGCGGGAAGACTGCGGCGGAGAGGACTTAGCACGACTTTGATAACGCATTGGATATGAAGAAAGAAGGCCCGGAGCCACAAGCACCGCAACCGTCACTGTTGCGCAACTGGATGAGCTTGACCGGATTGGTCACGGTCATCGGCGCGCTCTTCTCGTTTATCCAGTTGTTCATTCTGGATACGGTGGCGCATTTCTCGAACCCGTACATCAGCATCTTGACCTGGATGGTGGTGCCGGCTTTTCTGGTTTTGGGGCTGTTTCTAACGGTAATCGGAGAATTGCGCGAGCGGCGCCGGAGGAAAGGGGGCGCCTCTCTGATGGCCACGGTACAGGTTGACCTCTCCCGCCCGCGCGACCGGCGCAACATGGTGATCTTCATTTCCGGGGCCGTGCTGTTCCTCCTGCTTTCGGCAGTCGGCAGCTACAACTCGTATCAATTCACCGAATCCGTACAGTTTTGTGGCGAAACCTGCCACACGGTGATGAAACCGGAATTAACGGCTCACGCGCTGGGCCCGCACGCACGAGTAGCCTGTGCGGAATGCCATATCGGACCTGGCGCAAGCTGGTTTGTTCGTTCCAAACTTTCCGGTTCCTACCAGATTTACGCGACCCTTTTTGACAAATATCCACGGCCGATTCCCACACCGATCAAGAACCTTCGTCCTGCCCGCGAAACGTGTGAGCAATGCCACTGGCCGAGTCACTTCGTCGGGAACTTGGACCAGACCTTTCATTATTTCCTGAGCGACGCTACGAATACGCCGTATACAGTTCGGATGATTCTCAAAGTTGGCGGGAGTGATCCCTTGCGGGGCCGGGTGGGCGGCATCCACTGGCATACTTCCGTAAACAACCGCGTGGAATATGCCGCAACGGACCCGGCGCGACAAAACATTCCCTGGGTGCGAATGACCGATGCGCAGGGAGTGGTGACCGTCTATCACACTGCCCGGTTCACCAATGAGGTCAGCCCGGCTCAGATTCGCCTGATGGATTGCATGGACTGTCACAATCGGCCTTCCCACAAGTTTATGTCTCCCGACAGTGTGACTGACTTGGCCCTTTCCCTCGGCCAGATAGACGCCACCCTGCCTTGGATCAAAACCAATGTCGTGTTTGTCCTGACACGTTCCTACCATAACGACACGGATGCCCGGGAGGGGATCGCTACTCTGCTGGCTGAACGCTATCCCGATGATCCGCGTATCCGTCAGGTGATTCCCGTCGTACAAAGGATTTATGCGGACAATTTCTTCCCGGAAATGAAATCCGATTGGAAAGCGTATCCGGACAACATCGGGCACCTGCTTTGGCCGGGTTGCTTCCGGTGCCATGACGGCAATCACAAATCTGGCGATGGCAAGGTCATCACCGCCAACTGCGATGCCTGCCATACCATTCTGGCACAAGGCAGCGGCGCCGAATTATTGCAGTTGAAGCCCGGCGGCCAACCTTTCAATCACCCGGGCGGCGACTACGACAACACGTGCAATCAATGTCACGACGGGACGTTATAGCGAGCCACCGGCGGCGATTTCGGCCATCTTGACCCGGTCGGTATGGAGTCGGGCGCGCCTCTTGTCTCACCGGCGCACTCTGAGAAAAATCTTTGGCATTTGCCATCGCCCAGATTTTGTTCTAATGATAGCAAATTACGGTGACTCAAAGCCAAAGAAGTGTGTGCGTTCTCCCCAAGGCTGCGGTAAATATCACCGGAACAAGCGATGAATTTTATGCATTCGATCTTGCGGATTCAGTGGCGATACGGCATGGCGGGCGTGCTTTTGATTTCAGCCCTCGTCGGTTGCAAGCGCGAAAATAATCAGGTCTATTACGCGCCGCAGGAACCGCCACCGACGAAGACCGCCGCACCGGCTGGCGGGCAGTTGCCGCCGCAGGACATGGCCGTGCCGCCGGGTTTGCCGACGCTGCATTGGACATTGCCGGACGGCTGGCAGGAAAAGAAACCCGCCGAGATGCGCGTGGCCAGCTTCGATGTCACGGGCAAGGACGGCCAGTCCGCGGATGTATCAGTCATTCCCCTGCCCATTGCCGGGCGTGATTTGGAGCTGGTCAATATGTGGCGCCAGCAGTTGCAGTTGCCGCCGGTCTCCAACCCTGACGTGGATCAGCAGGCCGAGACGGTGGCGATTGGTGCCGACCAGGGCAGGCTCTTCGATTTGGCCAGTGAACAGCCGATGGTTGACGGAAAATACCGCGCCCGGATTCTGGTAGCGATGACAACGCGCGGCCCGATGAGCTGGTTTTTCAAAATGACCGGCGCGGATGCCTTCGTCGAGTCACAAAAGCCGGGTTTCATCCAGTTCCTGAAAACGATATCGTTTGATGAGACTCTGGCGGGGACGCAGACGGCATTGCCGCCGGGGCATCCGCCCATCGGCAGTGTGACTCCCTCTCCGGGCGCGATGGCGCCGGCCGGAAACTCCACAAAACCAATTTGGACTGTGCCCGCGGACTGGCAGCAAATGCCGCCGGCACAATTTCTTCTGGCGGAATACGCCATTACCGGCGCGAGCAGTGCAAAGGCGGACGTGAACGTGGCCATGCTGAACGGCGAAGGCGGCGGCGTGCTCCCCAATGTCAATCGCTGGCGCGGGCAACTCGGTCTGCCGCCCGCCGCCGAAGAAAATCTTGCGGGGATGACCAGTGCACTCCAAGTGGCAGGCGGACAAGCCACGATGATGGACGTGACGGGCACCGACGCCAAAACCGGCCAGAAAGCGCGGCTCGTTGGCGTCATCCTGCCGCAAGCAGGCCAGACGTGGTTTTATAAACTGATGGGTGACGAGCAACTTGTCGGACAACAGAAGGAAGCCTTTGTCAAATTCATCCAGTCGGCGAAATATCCCAATGCTCCTTGACCGGCTGATTAAAATATTCGCGTCACTCCGGCTGACGGCCGTGTTGCTGGCGCTCGGTATCGTCCTGGTTTTCCTCGGCACGCTGGCACAGGTGGACGAGGGGCTTTACGCCGCGCAGGCGCGTTACTTCCGTCAATGGCTGATTTTCGGCGTGGACCTGTTCGGCCGACGGGTACCGCTGTTGTTGCCCGGCGGTTATCTCATCGGTTCGCTGCTGCTCCTCAACCTCGTCGCGGCGCACATCTACCGTTTCGAATTCACGACCAGAAAAATCGGCATTCAAATCGCACACGCAGGCGTCATCCTCCTGCTGGTCGGCCAACTGGCGACCGACATGCTGGCGCACGAATCGCAAATCGAGTTTACCGAGGGCGAAACCAAATGGTATTCCGTCAGTCCCCGCGATTACGAACTTATCTTCACCACCGCCGCCGGCGCTGGTCTGGAGCGGGTTGTCTCGTTTCCCGAAAAACGGCTTACTCCCGACAGCGAATTGGGGGATAAAAACCTGCCGTTCGCCGTTCGCGTGAAATGGCTGTGGAAGAATTCTGATCTCTCGTTTCGCGCGCCTATGATGCGAAACGGGCCACCCCTCGCGACCAACGGAGTGGCGGTGGGTTTCGATTTTGTCCAGCGCCCGGAATCAAAAACGACAGACGCCCGCGACGTGCCGACCGCGCTGATTGAACTCGTCGGTTCGAGCGGCTCGCTGGGCAATTGGATCGTTTCTGACTGGACGGTTGACGTGCCGCTGGTGGCGGCGGTGAAGGCAAGTTACGTATCGCAAGTCGGCGCACAGATGGCGGAACAAATCATCGGGCAGCTCACCGCGCCCCAATCGGTGACGATCGGCAGCCGGCAATTCACCTTCGCGCTGCGTCAAATGCGCTATTATAACCCGTTTTCGCTGACGTTGCTCAAGGCGACGCACACCGTTTATCCCGGCACGGACATTCCGAAGGATTTCCGGAGCCGCGTCCGCATTGGCAATCCGCAGACGGGCGAGAACCGGGAGGTGGAGATTTACATGAACAATCCGCTGCGCTACGCCGGCCTGACGTTCTACCAATATCAAATGGACGCCGGCCAGGCGACACAGGAGGCCGGCCGCGCGCCGTCGTCGGTGCTCCAGGTTGTGCGCAACCCAAGCTGGTTGACGCCTTACCTCGGCTGTGCGATGGTCGCCATCGGACTGGTGATTCAATTCACGATGCACCTCGTCGGCTTTGTTTCAAAAAGGCAAGTGAAATGAAAAAGTGGTTGCCACTCATTTTGACCGCGGTCATGGCCGCGTGGTTTCTGGGTTCGCTGCGCGCTCCGCAGGACAAGGGCTTTGACTACGCGGGCTTCGGACACTTGCCGCTTTTGGCCAATGGCCGGTTGCAGCCGATGGATTCGCTGGCCCGCAATTCGCTGCTCGAGCTGCGTGACAAGCAGACCCTCAACCTTGAACCGTGGAAGGATTGGAACGAAAAACCGGAAATCATTCCCGCCGCCCAATGGCTGGCAACGGTGATGATGGACCCGGACCAGGCCGATCAGTGGCCGGTCTTCCGCGTTGACAATCCCGAACTCATCGCTCTGCTCAAATTGCCGGGCAAAGACAAGGCACAACACCAGGATGGCAAACATTATTCATGGAACCAGATCCAGCCTGCCTTCAGTGCGCTCGACCAGGAAAACGAGCGTGTCCAAAAAATCGAAGACGTGCATCGCGACGCGTTCCAGCGCGCCGTGGTGAAAATGCACGACCGGCTCCTGTTGTATGTCCGCCTCAAAAATACGTTGCAGCCGGACGATGCGCAGGATTGGACGGCGGAACTGGCGGATTACGCGCAAGGGATGGCGGCGGGCGCGGCGGCCGTGCGCGCGCAGGAGAACAATCAGAAATATGACCAGACCGCCTACAACCAGTTCATGGGCTTTGCCCGGCGGTTTCAGTTCATGGCGCAATTGGACCCGCCGCTGCTGGTGCCGCCCACGCAATCATGGCAATCGCGCAATGACTGGTCGCCCGTCGGCAAGGCGCTGATTTCCGATGCCGCCGTCGGGACCATTGATCCGTCCATCCAGGACTATGCCGCGATGGTGATCGCTTTCAAAAAGGGCGACGTAAACAGTTTCAACCGGCAACTGTCGCAATATCGCGGCTTCCTCAAATCGAGTTTTTCCGGGGCGCTCAAAAAAGTTGATGCCGAGGTTTTTTATAACCTGATGGAACCGTTTTACAGGGCGATGGTGATTTATGTCCTGGCCGGCGTGCTCGCTTGCCTCTCGTGGTTCAATCTTTCGGAAACGCTGCGCCGCTCGGCAGTGTGGCTGGTCGGGCTGGCCCTGGTGATTCACACGACCGGTTTGATATTCCGGATGGCGCTGGAAGGCCGGCCGCCGGTGACCAATCTGTATTCGTCGGCCATTTTCATCGGCTGGGGCGCGGTCGTGCTTGGCCTCGTGCTGGAACGGTTTCACAGAAACGGCATCGGCGTGTTCGTGTCGTCCGGCATCGGCTTCATCACGCTCATCATCGCGCATAACCTGGCGCTCGGCGGCGATACCATGGAAATGATGCGCGCGGTGCTCGACACCAATTTCTGGCTGGCGACGCACGTCGTCGTCGTCACGCTTGGTTACGCGAGCACGTTCGTGGCTGGATTTCTGGCGCTGATTTACATCGTGCGTGGCGTATTCACCCGAACGCTGGACGCGGCCACCAGTAAATCCCTGGCGCGGATGGTTTATGGTATTGTCTGTTTCGCGACGCTGTTCAGTTTCGTCGGCACGGTGTTGGGGGGCATCTGGGCCGACCAATCCTGGGGCCGGTTCTGGGGCTGGGATCCCAAGGAAAACGGCGCGCTCATCATCGTGCTGTGGAACGCGCTCGTTCTGCACCTGCGCTGGGGCGGGATCATTCGCGAACGCGGCCTGATCAATTGCGCCATTTTCGGCAACGTCGTCACGAGCTGGTCATGGTTCGGCGTGAACATGCTCGGCATCGGCCTGCACAGTTACGGATTTACCGACGCCGCGTTCCGGTGGCTGATGCTTTTCGTGATCAGTCAGCTTGGATTTATCGTTCTCGGTCTCCTGCCGAAGAGCCTTTGGAGGAGTTCCGCCGCTCGGACGGCTTGACGCCAGACCGGGTTTTGCACCAATCAAGGCGGGTCCGCGCTCTTTTATTTTTCTTGAACTTTACTGTTCCCCGCAAGTGCTGGTTTTGATGGCGCGCTCCTGTCCCAGCCGGCTTGTAACTGTCTTGTTTCTGGCTTTCGCGATCGTACGGCCGCCTATGTAAGTGGCTTATAGCCATGCATCTTTCACGGGTTCTTTGGCCTCTTTCCTGCTCCAATCGGCTAAACGGTGGCAACCATTATGAACGACATAGACATTTTCCGCCTGACATTGGGGCTGCTGCAATGCGGAGTTGCCTGGTACGCCCTGCGCCTGGGCCGGCTGCTCAAAGCCACAGCCATGGGGTGGGTGCTCTTTGGCGCGCTCGCCATCATGGCGTTGGTGAGCTTCGTCCTCGCCGTGGAACCACTGGAAGTCGGCGCCCAATGGGGAATCAGAGTGGACATCGTTTACGCGTTGCTGCTGCTCGCGGGCTTGACCCGTTTTTATCCCGGCCTCATGTCCTTTCTGCGCGAAGAAGAATTGAAGCGACACGCGCTCGACAAATGGGAATCGCAAGTCAAGGAGCAGTGGGTGGAAATGGTCAGGACCAACGAGAAACTGCGCGCAACGCTCACTCGCTATGAAGGAGAGATCGCCGAACGGAAACAGGCGCAGGAACAATTGCAGAAAAGTGTGCAGGAGCTTCTGGCCGCAGCGCGCGAGAAGGAGGAGAAGAAGGAGAACATTTTGCCGCCGGCTTTGCCCGGAGTGGACACCGAAGTGATTGCTACACCACCTGAACCGATGTCCGCGCCAGTACCGGTGCCGACACCTGCGACAACACCGGAACTGGTGCAGGCCAACGGCCTGAATAACGGCACAAACGGCGAACCCAATGGCGAACACCCGGCGACCGTACCGCTTGCCAATGGCGATGAACCACATGCCAGCGGTGATAAACCGTCGGCCAACGGCGTTGAACCGCTTACCAACCGTGACGAACCACTTGCCAATGGCGACAAGCCGCTGCCGGTGATCGCCGGCTTCGACACCGCCATCGTCGCGCATCAGCCCGCGCCGGAACCCGTTCCGTCGAATGATGCGCCGCAAAAGAACGGCGACGCGGAGAATGGCGAGCACCTGTTGATCCCGTCGCGCAGCAACGGCAAGGAATTGCAGCCCATCGCGCTTCCGCCCGCCCGGAACACCCGGAAAAGCGCCGCGCGGAAATCCAGCCGGCCGAGCCGGGCCAGCCAATCCAACCGTAGAAAACGCTCTCTGGCCCGCTGAGCCTCTCGACGCCAGCGGACATCCATTTTCCTCCCTCTCCGCCGCGGAGCGGGGGAGAGGTGGCGCAGTTTTTCAAGTTACATTTCCCTCGTGTCAACCCTCTCCCGCTCCGGTAACGGGTCGATGTCAATGCCGGCTTGGCCACGAAAGCGGGTAGTGTTGGACAGCCCGAGGGATTTTTGAAATGCTACGCCGCTCTGAACGCAAAAATTCTGCGCTTATGCGATACAAACATCCTCTTCGGTTAATCATCGCGTCTGTCTTTCTGGCAATTGCCGGTTTCTGTGGCGCGCAGCCGATGGTCGTCGCGCCGGACAAACCGGACGGCATCTATCAAGTGGGCGACACCGTTCATTGGACGGTTGAATGGAAAGGCGGCGATACCGTGCCCGCTGCGCATTACCTCCTTAAAAGCGGCGGCCATACCCATGTGGGCGAGGGTGACCTGACCTTCAGCAACGATGTCGCCACACTCGAAACCCGGTTTGATGTGCCGAACACGATGCTGGTCGAGGTGAGATGGCAGCCGGAGAACAGCACCAACCGTGCTGTCGGTGGCGCCGTGGCTGCGCCGGACAAAATTCTGCCCGCCGCACCGCCGCCGGCCGATTTCGACAAGTTCTGGAAAACCAAACTGAAAGAATTGAAGAAAGTTCCCATGAACCCGGCGCTGGAAAAAGTGGATGTCGGCAAACCGCGCCTGGAGTTCTGGAAAATCACGATGAACAACATCCGTGGCACGCATATCAATGGCGAGCTGGCTCGCCCCGCAGAAGGTAAAAAATTCCCTGCGTTGCTCATCGTCCAATGGGCGGGCGTTTACGGTTTGCAGACAAATTGGGTGACGGACCGCGCTGCGGAAGGTTGGCTGGCGCTG
>Ga0335081_10003413_pt1 | contig 24991 bp, 22 predicted proteins | sample Lox_Sample_35_FD_206713 | JGI IMG/M metagenome (GOLD analysis project Ga0335081, IMG submission 206713) | Soil microbial communities from Loxahatchee National Wildlife Refuge, Florida, United States - Lox_Sample_3.5 | ecosystem: Environmental > Terrestrial > Soil > Wetlands | place: USA...
GTCGTTCACGCCGTCTCCGGTCATTCCCGTGACCGTTCCGGCTCGTTGCAGTGCCTGAACTATGTGAAATTTGTCTTCAGGATACACGTCTGCGAAAACGTCGCTCTGGAGCACCTCGGCTGCGGCCTCCTTTCCAGGGCATTTGGTTGGATGGCACGGCTCCCGATGCCAACCCGGCTGGCGACTGCGCGCGCTGTGGCTAAGGTATCGCCGGTGATCATGGTTACGCGTACTCCCAGTTCGTGCGCTGGAAGATTCGCCGAGAAGTGATTCGAAGCAACTGATCGGCAGACCGCCGTATCAGAAAGAACGCCGCCCGCGCAGCGGTTCCAATTGCCGCGTTCAGGGTGGAAATAAAGCAGGGACTTTAAACTGTGTGCGTCCGAGTCGCTAGAACCCACTAATCCTGATAAAGTGGTTCAGACGCGCGCAGGGTGCGTCCTGTCCGCGGAAAGGGCCGCGCCCACCTGCATTCGACGCAGAATCCATTTCTGATGAACCTCTTTCGCCTGTCATGCGGACCAGGCACACGAAGGAGGCTCTCTTGAATCTCGAACAACAGAAGAAACAGGCTCGTGAATTGCTCCGAGCTCTCCGCGCCGGACAACCCAACGCGCTCACCCGTCTACGGACCAACCATCTTCGCTGGGCTGAGGCGAACGACGCCGTCATCCGTCAAGACATCGCTCTGCACGACGCCCAATTCGTCATCGCTCACGAGCAAGGTTTCGCCAGTTGGACCAAACTCAAAGCCTACGCGGAGCCCTCTCCGCACGACCGCCAAACGCGTCTCTTTGTCGCCGACGTGAACTGGATCAACGATCGCGTTCACGGGCTCATGCAGACCCGCCAGTCTGCGGGGCCTGCCGCGCTCGAGCAGATTCGCACCTGGCATCCACGTTTCGAGGGATTCTCTGACGAGCAAATTCGACAGGCGCCATTCACCGAGGCCGACGCCCAACTTGTCTATGCGAAGGAGCACGGTTTCGATACGTGGGACGATCTTGTGCAACGGGTCAACTTGCTCGCATCCGCTTCGAACCCCGAGACAACGGAGCCCTTTCTCGCCGCGTTCCATGCACTCCAAAAACATGACGTCGCAGCCCTGAATTCATTGCTGCAACATCAGCCGCAACTCGTGAAACAACGCGGCACTAACGGAAATACTCTCTTGAATCTCGCCGTGAGTGTGTCCGCCAGAATAAGCCGCGAAAAAGCGATGTCGATGCTCGACGCTCTGCTCACGGCCGGCGCAGACGTGAATGATCCAAACGATCGCGGCTCAACACCCTTGCACCAGGCGGCCTATTCCAATCAATCGGAGATCGCCACAGCGTTGATTGAACGCGGAGCCGATCTTGACCTCGAAGCGCACGGCTCGGGCGGGACACCATTAATCTTTGCCCTCTTCTGGGGACATCGCGAAGTTGCCGATCTACTGGGCCGCCATTCTCTCGCTCCCGGAAATCTGCGCGCCGCCGCCGGGCTTGGAAATCTAGATTTGATTGAGAAGTGTTTCAGGGGAGAAAAACTGCTCACGCCGGAAGCTTCCGCTGCCCGCGGATTCTATCGTCCACACAGCGGCTTTCCAGATTGGTATCCATCCTCAGATCCGCAAGAAGTGTTGGACGAAGCCCTCGTGTGGGCCTGCAAGAGCGGTTGCAATCAAGTTCTAGCGCGCCTCATTCAAGCCGGAGCGAACCTCGATGCCGACCCGTACCGAGGCACGCCGTTAATTTGGGCGGCGGCCTGCAATCGAGTCGAAACTGCCGAGTGGCTCATCGACCACGGCGCAACCGTCAATCGAAAAGCCACATTCGGCGGCCCAACCCACGGCGGGGGTATAACGGCCCTGCACATCGCCGCGCAAAATGGCAATTTGCCGATGGTGCAGTTGCTCATCAAGAGAGGGGCAGATCCAAAGATAACTGACGGTCTCCATCATGGCGACGCCGAGGGACACGCTAGCCATTTCGGTCAGCTCGCCGTGCGAGAATACCTGCATTCGCTTCGAAGTTGAGAGTTCTCAATGCGGACCAGAGAACACACCGCGGGTCCAGAGATCACAAATCTGTATGGGTGCACTCACGAGTTAACGAGTTTATCGGCGAGGGTTACGAGGTCGCTTACCGTTCTGAGTTTCGGTGTCTCGGTGTCGTCAATCGACACCCCAAATTCATCTTCCAGATCGAGGACAATATCGATCATCTGAGCGGAGTTGATTTCCAACTCGTCAAGCTTCGTGGATTCCGAAAGTTTCACCTTTTTGCCAGTCCGTTCGGCAAATCGGCTCAGAATACTCAGGACTTTTTCCCGAATTTCATCTCTGCTCATTGGCGGTTCTCCACGCTTGGCAACTTATTCTTTTGGCAGTTTTCGAAAATTGAAGAGGATAGAAGGATATAAGAGAGAACCCGGGGAAACGCGAATCTTACCATAAATCATCGCACCCATGTACCCTTGGCGCCGACAGTACTCCGGGCCACTTGGCCCAGCATCTGGATCAAAAACGTAGCAAAATTCGTCACCTAGACTGCTGCAATAGGTCTAGAACCCCACTGTGATGATATTGTTTCGCCGAACCGTAGAAACGTGGCATTCAACTCATGCCACATTCAGACTGGCCAGGATCGCGAGAGCGCTCGCCGTTTTTCGCAGCCGTGATCATGAATTGGCATCCTTAACAAGCTAAAGATTGAACTTTGCCCGCGAGCGCCAAGCAGTCGAAGGGTCCATACCGGCATAATCGGCGACACTCAATGCAAATGCCGCAAAATGAACATCCAGACCAAAATCGGCCGTCGTATTCGCTGCGGCTACGGGATTGCAGAGCACTCCACTTCCGCGCATTCAACAATTCTGCATGCAAATTGTCCGTTTTCAATACTTTGGGAGCGCTGCTGCTTGAAGCTCCGCTGATGCAACTTGCGGGGTGATCAATATCTCACAACAATCAAAGGCGCAAAGAAGGTCACCTCACTCAACTGCAAAGGGCCAGAAACAGCGTACAGATCCCTAGCCCTGAGCGTCCTCAACCCTAATCTCCATTCCCGGGCCCTCATTCTTTGCTTCCCCTCACGCCCTCTTGTGATTTAAATCACAGCCCTTTTGCAGACCGAAAACTACCTTAGTACTTGCTCGCTGGGGTTCTTTATAACTGGGTCGCTCGAAGGGGGTTCTCATGGCGGTCGTCGCAGGCACTACTCCAAAAATGGGCCAGATGGCTCATGATTTCTCTAAAAATCCTTTGTTGTGCTACTGGGAAATGACCCAAGCTTGCGGCCTGGCCTGCAAGCATTGCCGCGCCGAAGCGATGCCCACCGCGCATCCGCTGGAGCTCAATACCGAGGCGAGCACGCGCTTCCTCAACCAGCTCCTCGAGTTCGGCAATCCCCTCCCCCATCTCATCCTGACCGGAGGCGATCCGCTCAGCCGACGCGACATTTACGAACTGATCGACTACGCAAACGGACTTGGCCTCGAAGTCTCAATCACTCCCAGCGCGACTCCTGAGCTGACGAACGAAGCGATCACTAAGCTGAAAGATCACGGCATCCAGAGCCTCGGGCTCAGCCTCGACGGATCCTGCGCCGAAAAACACGACGCCATCCGCGCGGTGCCCGGAACGTTCGAGCGCACAATCGCCGCCGCGCGTCACTGTGGAAAGCTGGGCCTGCCGATCCAGGTCAACACGCTGGTGGCAGAAGAAACGGCCGACGACCTTCCAGCGATCTACGATCTGCTCAGTCATGAGTTTCCCGTCATGCGCTGGAGCTTGTTCATGCTGATCTCCGTCGGGCGCGGCAAGGCCCTGAACGAAGTCTCGCCCGAGGAAGGCGAGCGCATCATGCGCTGGGTCTTCGAGCTCTCGCAACACTCCCCGTTCCAGGTGAAGACCACCGAAGCCCCGTCCTATCGCCGCATCGCGATCGAAACCATGCGCAACTCCGGCATGCATGCACCCGAGATGAAAAACAGCTCGGTCTATCACGGCTTCCAGATTCGCGACGGACACGGCATCGTCTTCGTCTCAAACCTCGGCGACATCTATCCTTCCGGATTTTTGCCGCTGCGCTGTGGAAATGTCCGCAAAGACTCGTTGGTCGAGGTTTACCGCAACTCAGAAATCTTCAAGGGGCTGCACAATCCCGATACATTTCACGGAAAGTGCGGCGCCTGCGAATACAGCCACATCTGCGGCGGATCCCGCGCCCGCGCCTTCGCCTACACCGGCGACGCGCTCGGCACAGACCCGTTCTGCCCTTACGAGCCAACGCAAGGACCACACGCGAACTAGTCTGCGATGCGGTTTTTTCGCGAACTCTGCGGCCTTTCTTTGAGGTCTTCGCGGTTAAAGAGTTTGAGGCCACCCTGGGATGAGAACGCCCGATGGCAAAAACAGAATGGCAACTCTGACTCAGTTACCGGATGCGGAAGGCGCGAGAACAGCGCCCCAGTCCATCCAGCTACAGCATCGGAAGAAGCTGCTTCGGCGCCTTAATCCTGATCGTTCGCAACTATATCGACGCAGTTTTCAAATTGCCTTTCTGCTGCTGAACATCTGGCTGGGCGGGCTGTTCTATTTCTGGGTGCGGGGCTTCGAGATGGGTACTCGCGACCGCACAGTGATGCGGCCAGCAGGAGTCGAAGGCTGGCTTCCTATCGCCGGCTTGATGAATTTCAAATATTGGCTGAGCACCGGAAAGATTCCGGCTACGCATCCGGCAGCGATGTTTCTCTTCATCAGCTTTCTGGCGATGGCATTCCTTCTTCGCAAAGCGTTCTGCAGCTGGCTCTGTCCCGTGGGAACGCTCTCGGAATATCTCTGGCGCGCCGGGCGCCAACTTTTCCGCCGCAACTTCCACCTGCCACGCTGGCTGGACATTCCGTTACGCGGCCTGAAATATCTGTTGCTCGGCTTTTTCGTCTGGGCGGTGGCAAACATGTCTGCGGACACCATCGAGCAGTTCATGCACAGCCCCTACGGCGTAATCGCCGATGTCCGCATGTTGAATTTCTTTCGCTATCTTGGCGAGACCGCAGTGATCGTTCTCGCCATGCTCGTAGTCGCGTCCGTGTTTGTGCAGAACTTCTGGTGCCGGTATTTGTGCCCGTATGGAGCGCTGCTTGGTATCGTTTCGTTCTTCAGCCCCCAACGTATTCGTCGATCAGAAAAGACCTGCATCGACTGCGCGAAATGTGCCAAGGCCTGCCCATCAGCGCTGCCAGTCGACAAACTCACCGTGATCAAATCCGCCGAATGCACCGGCTGTTTGGAATGCGTATCAGTCTGCCCCGCAGAAGGCGCATTGCAAATGTCGCTCCCCCGCTTGATTCGCCCGCAAAACGAAGGACGCCTTCCCGCGTGGGCAATGGCACTCGCAATCGCCGTCCTATTCCTTGGAATCGTAGGCTTCGCCAAATCGTCCGGCCACTGGAACGGCAACGTTCCAGAGTACGTCTACCGTCAACTGGTCCCGCAGGCGAACGAAATCAATCATCCGGGTGAGTAGAACCCTCATCGTAGGATGGCGAGCAGACTTCGCTCATCGCGAAGAAGTGGCCCGGCAGTAACCTACTGTCGGGCGGTTCAACTCAATATAATGGCGTGAAACCTGACTGACTCAGGCACAGAGGTTCAGCCCGTACTCAGAGACTAGTGCGGAAGACAAAATGACAAAATATTCCCGCTATCTCGTCTTTTTCGTTCTTCTCGTCATGTCTGCTTTCGTCTGGTGGCAGGCCCTGATCGCGAACTTCCGGCTCGCACTCTTGAGCGATGCGCACACTTACGTCCTGCTGATTCTTCCGATCAGTATTACGCTGATTTATCTTGAGATGGACCAAGTGCCCGAAGGACCTCAGACGGGACGGATCTGGGGCGCAATTCTGCTTGCACTCGCGCTATCCCTCCGCGTTGTCACAGGAGGGAATCTCTCACATAGCTCTTCAAGCGGCAATCTGTCCTTGAGTGTGGCAGCACTCGTGATCTTCTGGATCGGGACTGCGATCGTTTCTTTCGGGTTGCACGCGCTCAAGACTCATTTGTTCGCAGTTTGTTTTCTGTTTCTGCTGATTCCCCTGCCCGATCATGCCGTGATTTGGCTTACTTCGCTGCTGCAACGACAATCCGCATCGGCCTCAACCATTGTGTTCCGTCTTGCCGGCGTACCGATCGTGCAGGACGGAGTTATGTTATCCATTCCCGGGCTGAATATAGAGGTTGCGAAAGAATGCAGCAGCATCCGTTCCAGCACGATGGTGGTGGTAACGACGCTTTTGCTTGCACAACTGTTTCTCAAATCCTCGTGGCGGAAGGTTCTGCTCGTCGCAACTTCGCTACCGGTTTCCGTCGCGAAAAACGCTCTGCGCATTTTTGTGATTGCGGAACTCGGCACCCGAGTCGATCGTGGCTACTTAAACGGCTGGTTACACCACCAGGGAGGATTTATTTACCTGGGACTCGCGCTATTGTTTGAGATCTTTCTGCTATTAATTCTCCGCTGGAACGAAGCGTCGATGGCGACTTCCACAAGCAAATCCGAATACGCCCTGCTCCGCATCGATAGGTGAACCGAAAGTTCCAGCTCGCAAGAAAGCTTTCAGACATGAGACGGCCGAATGTATATGCAACCTGCCCGGAGTACGCTAGCTGGTTCCATGAGCCCGAGCTGTACCGGAGACGGACAGGGGTCGCGCATCAGGCCAGGGCGGCAGGAGTTTTACCAAGACCCAGAGAATTGCAAACGGGAGAATCATCAGCACGATCGCGGTCAATAATCCTTCACGGGTGGCGAACCCCATTTTGTAGGTTGTGTACCCCAGGAAGCTCTTCGAGAATAGCTGACCTCCGATCACGACATTCCAGCGCATCGCAAAAATGCCAACTAGAGTGAGGCACCCGGCAAACGCGAATATCTTTTTTCGCGTGTTCTCGCTGAACTTGAGGATCTGAGTGAGACCTAGAAGAGCGATCGGCGTTACCGTACCCAAAAGAATCTGCACGATCACCTGCGACTTCCAGAGCCTGGTATGCACCATGAAATCAAGACTGCGGAAGGATTCATCGGCTTCATAGATCCGCTGAAGCAAGTCGAGCATCTCCAGGCTGAAGTCGATGACGAATGTGTAGAACAGGTATTGCGCAATCTTGTCGAGGCAGCGGATGTCGATTTCTCTTCCCCGGAGCCGGGTCGAAAGCATGTAGAGCAGCATCACCGCGGCGATGCCAGAGACCATTGCCGAGAAGATGAAAACAATAGGCATCAGCGGTGTTGACCACCATGGGTTGGCTTTTACCGATCCGAAGATGAAGCCGACATATCCGTGCAGCAGAAATGCTGAGGGGATACCGATCAGAGTAATCGCGTAGCCGACTCGATCGTCAATGCGAAGCGAGCGCTCGCTGAGATTGCTTGAGCCCAGAGTAAGGAATCGATAAAAAACGCGCGCAAGGCCGGCTGACGTCTGAGATTTCAGAACAATGTCGCGGCGGTAATCGAGCCAGATTTCCACCAGCAAGACGGCCATCAGATACCACAGGTAAACGAAGCCGAACATCGCCATGGCGGACGAGCGGTGCGGCGTCAGATACATTTCAAAAGAGCGTTCTGGATGTCCTAGATGCAGCTGCAGCGGCATCGGCGCGACCAGTAGGAATGCAAGGGCGGTCAGCAGGGCGAGGCGGTATGTGGGCTTCACGGCCTCCACACGAAAAACGCGTTCCAGCGATGCGAGGATGAAGGCACCGGCGACCAGTCCCGTTATGAAAGGATAGAGAACGATGAGGACGCTCCACTGGAGTTCCACTTCATTCGGGTACATGAAGCCTTCAACGGGAATTTGCAAGCAGCCTCCTTAAACTGGTTCTCTGCGTCTAAATCCGCAATCCCTCAATCTCTACGGCGTCGCTAAAGCCGCGATCTTTCAAATGCCGCTACCTCACCGATCCATCCATGCCGTTGTAAAAAACTTTCGCTCCTGTGGCCATGTGAGGTTTCAACACTTGCACTGTATGTGTTCGCAAGAACTCGTGAATCGGATCTTTCGGATTCTTGAGATCCGCTAGCTGACGCGCGCCTGTGGGGCAGACCTCGCAACAGGCGGTGGTCAATCCCTTGGTGATGCGGTGATAGCAGAGAGAGCACTTCTCCGCTGTATTTGTCTTGGGATTGATGAAGCGGCATCCATAGGGACATGCCTGCACGCAGTAGCGGCAGCCGAGGCAGTAACTTTTGTCTACGAGAACAACACCATCGGGAGTGACGAAGGTCGCCCCAACGGGGCAAACCTGCGTACAAGGGGAATCTTCACAGTGATTGCAGAGCTTGGGAACGAAAAAGTTCTTGCCGCCGACTTCCTCCGCCGGCGGGAACCCTTGCTTGCCGCCATCGGGTGAAGTCACTTGCGGGCGCTCGATCTTCCAGTCCGCAACGTGGTAGCGCTCAATCCATGTGCGGAAGTAGCCGTCCGGAACATCGTTTTCCTCGGAGCACGCGCGGACACAACTGCCACAACCGATGCACTTGGGGATATCGATCAGCATCCCCCACCAATGCTCAGCGATCTTGTAATTGGGAGCAGCTTCAGGCGTTCCAGCCTGAATGTACTTCCAGGCAACGGCTGCCGCTGGCAGGAGGACCAGGAGGCGTCGGCGAGTGATATCCATTATTTCCTGCCTCCTGTCGGTTTCACGCTTGCCGTCTTGGGTTCGTCTTCAATTTTCGGGCGATGTGGCTTATGGCAGGTGTTGCAGGCGAGGCCGCCGGAGTGATCTGCGCTGACAACCTGCGGAAATCCCTTCGGCTTGGCACTGTTGGCTTCGTGACAACGCGCACAGATCACCGCGGTATCAGGAAGTTGCGGCTTCACCGAAGCGGGATCGTCGGCGTGCTTACCCTGAGCACCGTGGCAGGCTTCGCAGGGCACGTTCGCGTGACGGCCAAGTTTTTTCTGGTCGACGACGTCGGTATGACAGCCTTCGCAGACTTGGTGACCAGCGAAGGCTGGCGGCCGAGCAGCTATCTCGGCGATGGCGTTGCCTCGGTAGTGGCCGTACTGGCCAAAGCTCTTGGGGACGACTGCGGCGCGCAAGACAACGAATAGGAGCAGCGCCAGCAGCATCACGACACTCAGGCGCATGAGATGTTCGATGTCCTTGAACACGACTGCCTTTCCGAGCCCGGGTGTGGAAGCACGTCGGGCACGCTACGGCATGTGATCTTGGATACCGTGGAATGCTCCAGCGAACGATGAGCGGGATCACAGAAGACAGTGACAGAAATCACGTGAGAAATCGAGGACGGCGGCCGAACAATCAGTTGGGAATCGATCAACGCGCCCGTACGATTAGGTCTCTCATGCAGGTAGGGTCAACAGGTGCTATGTCCCATGCTCAACGAACGTCACCTCCGCGCTGCCACTCCTTTAAGCGGACCATAAAACTCACGGTCGCTCGAAAATTGTTCTGAGGATGTGCAACGGCATTCGAGTCCACAAAACTCGTGCGCAAGTAATCTCCACCGACGCGCACAGCGAACGGCCCTGAAAGGGAACGTTCCAATCCTCCGCCGACTGCTTCGGAAAAGCGTGCCACCCATCCGCCGACGTACTGGGTACCACTCGCGGGCACTGCGCTGTCAACCAGGCCGGCACCAACCAGAGCATGAACAAAAAAACGAAAATTTGGGCGCTCGATCGGATAGAAGACCGGACCCGCGAGAGCAGTCAAGACGTAGCTATTGTGTCCGGTACCGAATACGTCAGAAGCACGGGCATAGCTCGAGTCTGCGGTCAGTCCCCAACAGGAGGCCAGGTCGACATGGCCGGCGACATCGACACCGTTGAGACCCACGTTCCCAGCGCTGGGAATCGGCATCGAGAGGTAAGTGTAACCGGCGCTCACAGCAAATCCTGGACCGGTTGCAGCACTGGGCGGCCCTGCCGCGAAGCCATTTTGCCCAAGGGCCGCAGCAGCCAGCGCCAACACAAGGGCAAAAATCCTGGTAGCTGTTTTCATCTCTTCGACTCCCTAGTTATATGCACCGGAAAGCAATCTATTTCTAAGGCAGTTCTTCCGTACGAAGTAGGTCTCTGCTGTGCAAGCCTCATTACGCGTTTCTTATTGACCTTCCGACCATTTGGCGTGCTGTACCTCGGGCATCTACAGCAATCTCGTCCTCTAAGCCAGTCTGGTAGCGAGCCATCCCCCGGGCGCACAGAGTCGCAGAACTCGGGGCTACGGGTCCACGAGAATGCGAAAGCTTGCTGCAAGAGCAGTCCCCCAAAAGCACTCTTCGAAAGCGGTACACGTAGTACTTCTCTCAGCCGCGCTCATGTTGCTGGCCGGTTGCCAAGGCTTGAGCGTTGGTAAATCTGACACCCAGCAATTGGGTACACTTTCGCTCTCAGCATCAACTCTGGATTTTGGAAACGTCGCGACCGGCAGCAGCAAGACTCTCTCTGCTACCGTCACAAACTCTGGGGATGCCAGAGTCACGGTCTCAAGTATCGCGATCTCGAGCCAATATTTTGCCCTTTCTGCGACCAATCTCCCGCTGACGATTAATGCCGGGCAAAGCACTTCGTTTAGCCTTTCGTTCGCGCCCAAGGCTGTTGCATCTTTCAGTGCGACGGCAACCATCACCAGCGATGCGTCAAACGCTACGACGACTTTGAATCTTGCGGGAGCTGGGACTGGAAGCGCAGTCCCCCCAGGGCAGCTCACTGTGAATCCAAGCAGTGAAGGCTTCGGGAACGTGATCCTAGGAACCCAGCAGACACAAACGATAACTCTTACGAATTCCGGCGAGTCGAGCGTGAGTATCTCGCAGGTTTCTCTTAGCGGCGGTGGATTCCAAATGAGTGGGATTACCGCTCCACTGACGCTGAATCCTTCTCAGAGTACGAACTTCACAGTTGCGTTCGCTCCCCAGGCTGCCGGGAGTGCAGCTGGCGCAGTCACCATCACATCGAATGCTTCCGATTCCACGCTGACCTTGCCATTGTCTGGCATGGGAGTTTCGGCCGGCACCCTGTCATCCAGTCCAACCAGCCTCGACTTCGGCAGCGTAATCACTGGCAAGACCATGTCACTGTCGGAGACTGTAACCAACACAGGTGGGTCGAGCGTCACTATCTCTCAGGTTGCAGCCAGCGGCGGATTCACTATTAGCGGAATCGCTGCTCCCCTCACACTCGCTTCAGGACAGGGTGCGAGCTTCACAGTCTCGTTTAGCCCGTCCGCCGCCGGAAGCGCTAGCGGCAATGTCGCGATCACGTCCAACGCCTCGAATCCAACTTTGACCATTCCTTTGGCTGGCACTGGAGTCTCACCTGGAGGCCTTGGAGCCGATCCGAGCAGCATCAGCTTTGGTTCCGTGACCGTTGGAAACACAAAGTCTCTGTCCGAGACCGTGACCAACACCGGCGGAACTACCGTCACGATTTCGCAGGTCGCAATTAGCGGATCGGGATTCAGCTTCACCGGGATCACTACTCCTGTCACCCTGACCGCAGGACAGAGCGCCACCTTCAGCGTCTCGTTTGCGCCATCGTCGGCGGGCAGTGCCAGCGGCAATCTGACCATCACCTCTAATGCTTCAAATCCAACGTTAACGGTCCCATTGTCCGGCAGCGGAGTGACACCTGGTACGCTGGGAGCCAATCCCACGAGTCTCAGCTTTGGTACTGTGACGGTAGGAAATAAGCAAACTCTATCTGAAACCGTGACCAACACTGGTGGAACTAGCGTCACGATTTCTCAGGTCACGATCAGCGGATCGGGATTCAGTTTCACCGGAATCACTACTCCTGTTACGCTGACCGCAGGACAGAGTGCCACCTTCAGCGTTTCGTTTACTCCGTCGTCTGCGGGTAGTGCCAGCGGCAATCTCACGATCACGTCTAACGCCTCCAATCCCACTCTGACCATTCCATTGTCGGGCAGCGGAGTGACACCAGGCACGCTGGGAGCCAATCCCACGAGTCTCGGCTTTGGCAGCGTCACGGTCGGGAACAAGCAGTCTCTGTCGGAGACCATTACCAACAACGGTGGAACCAGCGTCACGATTTCGCAGGTCGCAATTAGCGGATCGGGATTCAGCTTCACCGGGATCACTACTCCTGTCACCCTGACCGCAGGACAGAGCGCCACCTTCAGCGTCTCGTTTGCGCCATCGTCGGCGGGTAGCGCCAGCGGCAATCTCACGGTCACATCTAACGCTTCGAATCCCACTCTGACCATTCCACTCTCCGGCAGCGGGACCGCGGCAGTTGGGCAACTTGCTGTCAGTCCGACGACCATGAACCTCGGCAGCGTGGAGGTTGGCAGCAGCGGAAGCTCGTCTGGAATGCTGACCGCAAGTGGCGCGAGCGTAACGGTTACGGGCGCAAGCACGAACAACTCGGTATTCACGGTTGGAGGACTAACGCTGCCGGTGACTATCCCGGCGGGCCAGAGCGTTTCGTTTACGGTTACCTTCAGCCCCACGACAACTGGAGCTGCGAGTGCCACGCTGACGTTTACCAGCAATGCCCAACCGTCCACCACAACGGAAGCACTCACAGGTACGGGCACGGCGGCACCCAATCACTCCGTCAATTTGACATGGAACCCAAGCACGTCACAGAACATCGCCGGCTATAACGTCTATCGCGCGGTCTATTCAAGCTCCTGCGGCTCGTTTTCAAAAATTAACTCGCTACTAGACTCCAGCACTTTGTATACGGACTCCAACGTGGTGAACGGGACGTCGTACTGCTACGCCACCACTGCCGTAGATACGAGTAACGAAGAGAGCAGCTACTCGAACATCGTTTCAAACGTCCAGATTCCGTTGCAGTAGCACCAAGCAGTAGGACCAGCGGAGCGTTCAGTCAACCGATACTAATATAGCGATGGGGAGAATTACTGCTACCAACAGATCCCTTCGTATTTTGCAACGCTCCGCGGACGCAGCTCCGCGTCCAGATGGACCAGATCAATCACAACCTGATCGGGCGTCAAATAATCCGCCAGTTGCTCACGGTCTGCAGACTTGTTCCCCAAGATCACTACTTCGGCTCCGCGCATCACCGACTGCAAGTCTCCCGACAATACGGATCCGATATGCGGAATTACTTCCTCAATGTATTTCCGGTTCGATCCCGCCAGCCGTCCAAGGGAAACATCTTCATCCCACACTCGAACCTCGAAACCTTCGCCCATCAACCGCTTAATCAACATCACCAGAGGGCTCTCACGGAGGTCGTCGGTTCCAGCTTTGAAACTCAATCCCAGTTGGGCAATTTTTCGCTTTCCTGTGCTGATTACCATGTCTACGGCACGATCCAAGTGTTCGGTGTTACTCGGCATCAGTGATTCCAGCAAAGGCAGCTTGAGATCCAACTCTTTTGCCTTGTAGATAATCGCACGCAGGTCCTTCGGCAAACATGATCCGCCAAATGCAAAGCCCGGTGAAAGATACGCTGGCGAAACATTTAGTTTCGTATCGGAAGTAAAAATCTTCGTGACAGTCTCCGAATCCACACCCAGACGTTTGCACATTGATCCCATTTCATTGGCAAACCCAACTTTCAGCGCGTGATAACAGTTCGAAAAATATTTGACCATCTCCGCCGTCGCGATCGTCGTTTCATAGATCGTGCTAGAAATATCTTGGTAAATTCTTCGCAAGGGAGCCAAGTGGTGGCTCTCCCGAGCGCCGAGAATCGTGTATGGCGGATTCTGGAAATCCGCTACCGCGCTGCCTTCCCGCAAGAATTCTGGGTTGTAGCACACTGCGAAGTCCCGTCCGCATTGTTTTCCACTCTCGCTCTCCAGAATCGGGAGCACAATCCCTTCGGTTGTGCCCGGCAGCACTGTGCTACGCAACACAAAGACATGAGGCGAATTCTTCACCTTGATCGCCGTGCCAATTTCTCTCGCAACGTTTTCGATGTGGATCAAATCCAACTTGCCATTCTTCAAGCCTGGCGTGCCTACGCAGACGAACGAAAGATCAGAGTTCAGTACTGCGTAAGATGCGTCGCAGCTCGCTTGGAGACTCCCCTCGTTTTTCGCGGCCGCGACCAATTCACTTACCTGCGCCTCTATGACCGGACTCCTACCGGAGTCCATCATCTCCACCTTGTCAGGGTTTAGATCGACCCCGATAACGTTGTGCCCCTTGGACGCAAGGCACGCAGCCGACACCGTCCCCACGTACCCCAATCCAAAAATGCTTATGGATAATCTCTCCATCGAAGCCCCTGTCTTTAGTATGGCAGAGCGTGATTCTAAGCCATCGTCAGCTTTTCCTGAGATGTGTGTACAGAGTGCGAAATTGACGAGCTCCGCGAACCGTTTCGCTCACGAAACCTGAGTGAGCCACATTGAATCCTCCCGGCGCAGTGTCCTTCGGGTCTGGCGCAAATCCGAGTGCCACGATGCCGGCGGACGTTGAAGAATGCTGGTAATGAATCATTTGCGTCACGCGTAATAATGATGCTTTCACCAGCGATATCACGCAAAAAGTAGTCGCCCGGTTGTGGAATCTGATTCATACGCCCGGCGCAGATCCAGTCCTGGCAATAGAAGCGTTCTAGTTCTTCGCGAAAGAACTCGGGATCTACGTAATAGCAGGCGGGCAGAGTCGTGGCGGACATTGGCGTGTTAAAAGTCGGCACTTGGACCCGAGGAGGACGCATCAATCGGCACTGAGCGCTCGGTCAGATCCGGTCCAGCGTATGGATTCTATAGCATGAGTCACAATAGGTGGCGCACTGCAGATCAATCGAATGATCCGAAAATGAGGCATACATCCTCGTACCAAGGAAAGCAAAGGACGACGTAGTCTACGTTGCACAATTTGTCGTGGCGTCTTACTCCTGCTAGTCTCACGGCGATGAAGGTCTGGTTTTTAGCTTTGGTTCTTGCCGCTGCTGCTCTCGGCGTTCCTCAGGATCCCACAAACGGCGGTGCACTTGTTCTTGATAAGAATGTCCCTGCGGCGATGCGGGACGGAGTGGTTCTGTACGCGGATGTGCTGCGCCCGGCTGAGAACGGCAAATTCCCCGTACTTGTCTATCGCACACCCTACGGGAAAGATACAGCGCAGCGGGAGTACACGACTTTCAAGCACGCGGTCGATCGCGGCTACGCGGTCGTGGTTCAGGATGTTCGCGGCCGTTTTCAATCAGAGGGAGAGTTTCGTCCTTACGAAAACGAGGGACGAGATGGCTACGACACTATCGAATGGGCTGCAAGCCAGCCATGGTCGAATGGCGCCGTAGGAACATTTGGTCTTTCCTATCCAGGTGCAGTGCAGTGGCTCGCCGCCATTCAAAGTCCCCCTCATTTAAAGGCGATGGTCCCGGCGATGACGTTCTCCACGCCACAGAACTTCTTCTACGCGGATGGAACGTGGGACATGTCCTGGATCGATTGGATCTGGATCAACATTGCCTGGGATACCCGTGCGAAGAAAAACCTGCCTGGACCGCGAACTTACCAAGAGGCTCTCGCTGCCTGGAAGACAGACGGAGCCGCGATGTTGAACACGCTGCCCCTGCTTGATTTGAAGCCTCTTCAGCAGGTTGCACCACGCAACACGCGTTATAAGTGAAGACGAGTAAGACGGCGCCTACTGTGGGAAGTTCATCCGGTGCATGAGGTCTTGAAATCGGGGGTCGGCCCTCAACTGATCCCAATCCCATGCTACGCCAAGATGAACTAAGGGAGTTTCCCGGGCTTCACAAGCTTTCTCAAGCCAGAAAAGAGCCTGGTCCGCATCCCCGGCATGAGCATAGAGGCGGGCGATACGTACGGCAGCGACATGAGAACGTTGAGCGCGAACCCTGAGAACATCTGCCGCACATTTCATGCCTTCGCGGTAACCCCCTTGGCGATAACCGGTGGTAAGGGCGGCAACGGCTTCGTGGTCATTTAGTGCCCCGAAGAACTTCACCGATTCTTCCAGAGCTTCCTTATCCATTTTTTTCCTGAAGTACGCGCCCCAGAGGCCGAGGTGCGCGGAGGAGAGATTAGGCTGGGCGGCGACAATCTTCTGCAGTAGATCGATGGCCTCGTCGTAGCGCCCGAGATAAATCAAATGCCAGCCATAGAAACAGCGCGGGAAAAAATTCACTGGATCCAGAGCCATAGCGCGCTGGATCTCTACCTGCCATTCCTGGTTGCGCTTAAGAGAGATGAGGTAATCCGCATACATGAAATGCGCATCGGCACTGCTGGGGTTTAACTCAATGGCAAGGTGAAAATTCTGTTCGGCGGCAGCCCAGTCTCGTTCGTACCCCGTTTCAATGTTGGCCAGACTGACATAAGGCTCAGACAAACTCGGGTCCAGTTGCAAGGCCTTGAGAGCAGCGCTCTTCGCTTTTGGCAGCATCTCCGAAGGCGCTGCATAACCGGAATCAGAACGCATCAACCACACATCCGCCAGACCGGCATAGGCCAGTGCATAGTTCGGATCTTTTTCGAGAGCGAGCCGGAAATAGCGTTCGGCATCCTCGAACCCTTGCCGGGAGACCTTGTACCACTGAAAGCGGCCTTTGAGGTAAGCCTCATAGGCTTCGGGATTAATCTCCCGCGGTTTGGCCAGACGCGCCTGTTCCTGGGGAGTAATCGTCATTCTGATTTCGTTGGCAATCGCGTGCGTCACTTCGTCCTGCAAACTCAACACGTCCGGCAGGTCGCGCTCATACTCATCGCTCCAAACAGGTTTTTCCTCCGCCGCGTCCACCAGTCGAGCTGTAACCCTTATCCGGTTGCCCGACTGCAGCACCGATCCCTCGACCACCGCATCGACTCTTAGTTTCCGAGCAATCTCGGCCAGAGGAATGCTGGTGCCTTTGAATTGCATCACCGACTGGCGCGAGATCACGCGAGCCCGCGTGACCTTGCCCAATTGCGTGATCAGTTCTTCTGTCATGCCATCGGTAAAGAACTCGCGCGAGGGGTCTCCGGAGAGATTGACCAACGGCAAAACCGCGAGCGACTGAAACCGCGGGAGGTTCCCGAAGCGTCGGCTCCCCCAGTAATACCACGTGGAAAGAGCCAGCGCCAGCAGCGTGAGCGCCACTAGTGGCAGCCTCACCCTCCAGCTCCGCTGAAATGAAAACATCGACCTAGCCGGAAGGGCTGCGGCTCGCTCTTGTGTCTGGGATTCCTGTGACAGCCGACGCAGATCGACGGCCAGTTCTTTGGCCGATTGGTATCGGTTCTCCGGATCCTTCTCCAGACACTTTCCGACAATTCGCTCGAGTTCCGCGGAGAGCTTGTGATTCAGCTGCCGTAGGGGAATGGGGGAGTGACTAACAATGGCGCCGATCAAGTGGCTGCTTGGCGACTCGGCAAAAGCACGTTTGCCGGTGGCCATCTCGTAGAGCACGAGGCCCGCCGCATGAATGTCGGTGCGAGCATCAAGATCTTCTCCTAACAACTGCTCCGGCGCCATGTAGGGCAGGGTTCCCACCACTGTCCTGGTTTCGCTTACGGTCTCCGTCACGGCACTCGCCGTCGCCGGAAGCCGTAGCTGTGCCAACCCAAAGTCCAAAATCTTCAGCCGTGCGTCGTCGGTCAGGCGTAAATTGGCGGGCTTCAGATCCCGATGGATCACTCCGTGTTCATGAGCTGCAAACAACCCCGCGGCCAGCTGAGTTCCCAGAGCGACAACTTGCTTCTCTGGCAGCGGCCCCTTCGCCAGCCTGTCGTTAAGCGTCACCCCAGGAATGTATTCCATCACCAGGAAGTCAAGGCCATCTTGTGTGTTGAAATCGTAAATGGTCGCAATGTTGGGGTGGCTCAGTTTGGAGAGCGCGAGCGCTTCTTTGTGAAAGCGCTTGCGTGAGGCTTGGTCAGCTAACGTACAAGAAGACAAGACCTTGATCGCCACTTCGCGATCCAGGTGTTTATCATGGGCGCGGTAGACATCCCCCATGCCACCGGCGCCGACCTTGTCTGTGATGCAGTAGTGGCCCAGCGTCTGGCCTACAAGCACGTCGTGACGGACTGCTTGGTCCACCATGGGGAGGTCGTTCCTTCCTCACCCTCTGTGGAGATCGTAGGCCTGGACGGAAGGCTAGTCAACGTTAACCGTAACAACTTGGCCCCATCCGATGGGAGCAAAAGCCCGTGTCTGCCTTAGAGATGAGGTCCATTCGTGAGTTGTCGGCAAAGCGGACAGCAAGCGGATCGCTCAGCCCGACGGCTCTATTCCGATTTTGTCGTTGACGGCACCTTGAATGCGCTGTTTGCAACCGAGATATCGTTCGGTCGTCTGAATGGAAATGTGACCGAGTAGAAACTGGATCTGCTCCAGTTCGCCTCCCACGGTGTGGCAAAGCCGTGCAGACCTCCGGCGGAGGTCGTGCGGCGCTAACTTGTCGATACCGACTTTCGTGGCATACTCCCCGACCACGTGCCACACAGCTTTTTCCGTCAGCCTCTCCTCCGAGGTTTTCCCCATTTTGTGCACACGACGAAATAACTTTCCCGATGTAATGTTCGCTGCCTGAAGCCACTAATCGAGGACATCCTTTACCCATGCAGGAATCGGGACGGTGCGGATATGCCCTGCCTTTCCCTTTGGATCGACAATGGCCCAGTTTTCTTCACGCTGCTGAATGTGGCTGAAGTTCAGCTCAACTGCCTCATGGCGCCGCAGCCCACACGCAAGCAACACGGCCAAAAGTGCTCGATCCCGTTTCTCCTTCAACCGTTCACCGCCGGGAGCTTGCCACAACTTCTGCGACTGCTCTGCGGTGAGCCAGTTTCCTAGCCTCACCTCGATCTTCTTAACGCCCTTCACTCGTCGGATGCCCGCAGCCAGATCAGGACTAGAAGATTGACTGTCCCTGGAGCGAGCCTGCGGCCTTCGAGATGAATTCGGTAACGGAGCACAACAGCCCTGTTGAAAGAGAGCCTTGGTTCTGAGCAGTCTCAGTCCACGAATTCATCAATGGCGTGTCGATATTCACGTTGTGCGTCCGCCGAGGTCAAGCTGTTCAGAACGGCAGATTTTGCCTGGTCCAAATCAGGTAAGCGAAGAACTGCTTTGGGCTTGAGTTCGTTTCGAAGTAGACTTGCGAGACATCGTTTGCGGTCCTCCTTAAACCGCTCAACGATGGTCTGCCTACATCAGCCACTTTACGATTTGCCCGTCAACCGCCAAATGACGGCACGTAACACAACTCCACTTGTCAAGCTCGTTTGCGAGCGTCAAGTGAAGCTCAGTCGATGTAAGCTATGGTAGGTCCAGATCGAGAGCGTAGATTTCGTCGGTACTCAAATCGCGGGTGAAGAGTGCCGAGCCGTCGGGAGCAACGCCGCTCCAGCCATAGGCAGGAGCAGCTAAGTACCTGGGCAGCCCCTTTAAGTCGACCAGAAGTTCCGAGTGGGTCTGGCCAACCTTAACCCGGCGAAAAGTTGGATGGTCGGTGAAGCTGCTGTCGTAGTAAAGATAACTTCCATCCTGCGACCAATTGACATAACCCACCACGCCCGGCTCAGTGATCCAATCGGACCATTTCTGGGTTTTGAAATCGAAGAGCATCAGCTTTGTAGAATCCAACGTAAGCGCTGCCAGATGCTGACCATCGGGCGACCATCGTGGGCTGAAAAGATTCTCCGAACCAGGGACAGTAGAGACCCGATGAGTGACGAGGTCGAGGATAGAGATGGTCTGTCCTTCGGAACCCGAGGCCCCATTTCTGCCAAAGGCGATTCTCTTGCCTTCGGGGGACCAGGTCGCGTCCAATTGGAGCTGGTTTTCCATTAGCATTTGCCGGGGTGCACCGCCTTGGGCAGAGATCAGAAACGCCTGCAAAGGCCGGCCGGGCTGATCAGCTACGTAGGCAATCTGGGTTGCGTCGGGAGACCAGTGAGGCAGGCCGGCCAAGACCGGCGGATAGGTCAGTTGCAGGCGCTCGCTGCCGTCCACGCGGCTGCGCCAAAGTGTGCGATCGGGATAGGAAACATAGATGACCCACTTGCCGTCACGCGAGAACTCCAGTTCGCCCGCCGATATTCCCGCAAGAAACGGCACGAATTGCTTGGATTTAGGGTCGTAGCGGACGAGTTCTCCGCGGCCCTGAAACGCACTTACAAACAGTTTCTTGCCATCGGCACTGGGCAGCAGGCTTTCGAACGACAGCGGACCGGTGGTCAGCTGCAAGGGTGCGGAAGAATGCCGATGAAAAGGTCCCGTTGGTTCGCGCATCACCCAGACGTTCGCTCCAGAAGCAGTTGAGTTCAGGAAAAAATAGTAGCGGCCGTCCGGCGTCCATGCACCACAGCATTCGTTGGGCGGGCTATGCCATCCCGACAGTATGGGATGTAGATCGCTGCCGTCCGAACGAATTTCCCAGAGCGAGTAAGAGTTGTTCTGGGACCTTTGGATCGTGAAGCGAATACGGGTTCCATCTGGAGAGAAGCGGGGCAAGATAGGCGTGCCCGACACCGTGAGCAGCTTGTGCGGGTTTGTTCCATCGTCATTCGCCTGCCACACGTCGGAGGCTTTAAAAAACACCAAGTGGCGGCCATCGGGCGACCATGCGCCATCATGGCCGATAATATCGCCGAGACGGCGAGGGGCTCCCGACGGCAGAGGCAGACTCCACAGGGGGTCCTCGGCCTCGGTTCCTACAAAGCTTCCCGTCAAGAGTTGCGTATGATCGGGGGATATGTCCTGTGCGCCCGCATTGACAAACGGAGTTGGAATCGAGGAGGTGTCGCCTCCAGCGATGGAAACCTGCACGATCCGGTATGGATCTCCCCGCTCATTTAGGTATAACCGGGAGCCGTCAGTCGCGGCGACGCTTTTAGAGACGCCATCGCGAGTGAGCTGCGCAGTGGACAACACTCTGGGTAGAGGCGGCGAAGAGTTGAGCCACGCAAACGTCGCTGCAAGAACAACGATCACAAGTACGCTTGCGACCGACCACTGCCATCTGAATTTGCGAGCTGGGGCCGAACCGGCAACGGCCACGACCTTCCCGGAGGTAGTGTCCCGCTTCAGCCGCTTCAGGTCGGCCCGAAGCTCGGCAGCGGACTGGCAGCGTATGTCGCGGTCTTTCTCCAGCGCCTTGTTGATGATCCGTTCCAGTTCCGCGGGCACGTTGGGATTCAGCCGCACTGGAGCTACGGGGGCATGTTCCAGAATCGCGTTGAAGATCAACGCCGAAGTGTCGCCCCGGAAGGGCAGCGTTCCCGTACACATCTCATACAGCACCGCCCCGAACGAGAACAAGTCCGTGCGGGCGTCGAGTTCCTTCCCTTGCACCTGCTCCGGCGACATATACGCCACGGTGCCGAGAGCGCTGCCGGGACTTGTGAGATGCTCCTCGGACTCGATGGTTGCCGCGCTGAAGGCAACGCTCTGCCGCTTCAGCGAGACCTTCGCTAGCCCGAAATCGAGAATCTTCGCCTGACCTCTGTTCGTGACGAAAATGTTCGCAGGTTTTATGTCGCGATGGACGATGCCCTTGGAGTGTGCCGCGTCTAGAGCATCGGCCATCTGGACGCCCAGATCAAGCACCGTCTCGATCTCCAGCGGCTTGCCCGCGATACGATGCCGGAGTGTCTGCCCCTCCAGCAGTTCCATGGCGATGAACGTTCGCGCGTCGGCCTCGTCAATTTCGTAGATCGTGCAGATGTTCGGGTGGTTCAGAGAGGACGCGGCCTTGGCTTCCCGCTGAAAACGGGTGAGGGCTTGTGCGTCGTTGGCGAGCTCGTCAGGAAGGAACTTCAGCGCGACGTGGCGGCCGAGCTTGAGGTCCTCCGCCTGGTATACAATACCCATCCCGCCGCCACCCAACTTCTCCACAATGCGGTAATGCGAGATGGATTGGCCGATCATTCCGGAGATGCCTGGCTCTCGGGTCAGTTCATCTTAAAGACGCGGCATCCGCCAGTCAACGAATGATCAGGTCTACTTCTAGCGTGGCAAACTCGGAGCATTGCTCTGTGAAGGGCAACCGTGGAAGTTGCGAGATGGCTCCTGGATCGTCGGCAATTGGGAAGTTGACTTCCGGTTTGCCCGTCACTCGCCCACAAACGCCCCGGCAGTCCGACTCTCCCTAGAAACCAATTAGGGGGACTAGGAATGTCGCGGTCCGCGTGCTAAGTTACTCGGCCATGCGAGTTCATGGATTGATTCTGGCGATTGTTCTTATCGGTTTTACTTGCATGGCGACCTCTCAAAACACGGTCGCCCGCGAGCGCCGGCAGCGAGCCGCCGCTACGTTCCGCGACGGGATTCTCTTGTTTCACGCCAGTTCCGAGCTGGATCCCGCAGCTGATGGTTTCCGCCAGGACCCTTTCTTCTATTACTTCACCGGCTTGGGGAATACGGTGGGGGCCGTGCTCGCCATCGACGGAAAATCGAGCGAAAGTTGGCTTTTCTTGCCGTCCAAACCGCCGTTCTTCAGAATCGGTCTGCAGCCGGAAGTTCAGCCCGGACCGGAAGCTACAAAACGCTTAGGCATGGAACATGTCGTCGACTGGTCGGAGCTGGAAGGGTTTCTAGCCTCACACGCCGGCCAAGCGCCGCCCTTGTACTATGGCGACGACCTGGCAACGTTCGCCGAGCTGCCAGCCAACCTTCTCAGTCCGAAGTCGCCCCAGGCTCCGATCTGGCTGCAGGTCATTCTGCAAAAATGGCCCGCCTTTGAAGCCAAAGAGTCGGGGGAACGAATCGAGGCACTTATGGCAGTTCAGAATGCGGAGGAAACCTCTGCTCTGCGCTCGGCTGCCAAGGCGACTGTGACTGCGGTGATGGCCGGAATGCGTGCAATTCGGCCAGGCGTATCGCAACGGAGCGTCGAAACGGTGGTCGAAAACACATGCTGGAGCGTGGGTGCACATGGTTCCTCCTTCTGGCCGTGGGCAATGGCGGGAGAGAATGCCGTATTCCCGCGCCCTTTTACCTCGCTCGCACGATACGATCACCTGAACCAGAATATGCGCTCGGGCGACCTGGTGCGCCTTGATGTTGGATGCGAGCAGGACCACTACATCGGAGACTTGGGGCGGACGGTGCCGGTCTCGGGCCACTACGATGACGCTCAGCGCGAGACCTGGAACATATTCGTCGCGGCATATCATGCTGGTGTCCTCGCGCTGCGCGACGGGGCCGCGGTCGACCAGATCTTCGATGCCTGGCGCGCCGAACTGCTGCGTCATCGCGTATCGACAAAAAGTCTGCTTGCGCAGCACGCGATCGAATCCTGGTCAGATCGCAAGAATGTTCCGTACTGGCAAGTGCATACAACAAACCTGATGGCCGGTCGCCCTGTTGGGCCACTGAGACAAGGAACCACGATCAACTTTGAGCCGATCGCCTCAGTTGATGGCCAGGGATTTTTCCTGGAAGACATGTACCTCATTACCAGGGATGGCGCCGAGTTGCTTACCCCGGGAGTTCCCTATTCGGCGGAGGAAATCGAAGCCGCGATGAAATAGGCAGTATTGAAAAACCTGAGACGGTTCGGGACGAGTGGTCGGCAACCCTTACTTTGGGATTACTTCAGGGTAACCCGTGATACACCCAGAATCGATGTCAACTGTGGAAATGACTTCCGACAAGAGGATTTCTGGCTCGGAATAACTTCCGGTGCCCCTAACCTGACCCGACTCCTCTTGGGGATCGTTCCTCTCAACGCGGCACATCACGGAGTACCCCTCGAACTGTTGCCGGTGTCGCGCAGCAGGATGACATCGGAGACAGAACTAAAACGCAGCAGGGCCAGAACCCTGCCGTCAGGGGACCAACGGAAATCTTGGATCTTTTGACGATCGTTGAACTGAGTCAGCTTTCTTCCCTTGGATCCGTCCAAGGGCTGGATCCAGATATTATCTTGCCCTGCTTCGTCGATCACAAAGGCGATCGACTTGCCGTCAGGCGAAAAGCGGAAGCCGGCGCTGTCGGGCGGCCCCTGGGAGCGGAATATCACCCTCAGAGCGGAATCGAGGTCGAGGTTTCGCACGCCGGAGTCCAGGCTGGCGAGCACGATCCGGTTGGAGTAGGTCTTCGATTCAGGATTCAACACCAGGGTAAATATCGCCAGCGTCTTGCCGTCGGGGGAAGGTGTGGCCTGAGCCGTGAGCGAATTCGGAGGATTTGCCCCTGGCACGAGTTCGGATTTGCCGGCGCTGGCAGAGACTCGCAACACGCCGTTCGTGATTTGCTCGGCGTAGTACAGCCACTTTCCATTCGGCGAGCATCCCCAGAAAGCGCCGATATCCCCGGAGGTGAGCGGCACCGGATCGGAGCCGTCGGGATTTGCCCGCCAGAGTCGGTTGCCGCTGCCTTCGCCGTGAAACATCCAATTCAAAGCAATCCAGCGATCGTTGTCGCACGATACAGGGGCGCTGATCCAAGCCGCCGGATCGCTCAGAATGGTGACGGCGCGGGTGCCGTCGGTGTGCTGCCGGACGAGGTGATCGCCATGCGAGATGAGCAACTGTCCATCCCCTGTCCAGGAGAAGCTTGGCAGGGCTTCACGGGCTGCGATGCCAGGCACGAGCGTGAGGGGCCCGGTCCCGCTGGGCGGCATGAGAGCGATCTGGGTGGAAGTTTCCTTCTGCACGGCTGCCAGTGTGCGGCCATCGGCTGAAAGCGACAGTGAGCTGTGGTCGGTCAGGTCGTTGGTAATGGGACGAAACGCGCCATCCGGGTAGGAGAACAGCCCGATCTGGGTTTGAACCGACAAATGCTCTCCGCGGGGCACATAGGCGACAAAGATTCCTCGTCCATTTGGCTCCCAGGCATTGCCCAAGATGATTTTGTCGGTGGGCGCGACAAAGGGTTCCAGGCTTCCGCTCGCGAAATCAAAAAATCGAATCTGGCTGAGAGACTTGCTGTTCAAAGTCAACGACGAAATCGCCACGTGTTTGCCATCGGGGGACCAGGAAAGTTCGGCAAGCGGGCCGCCTGGAGCAGGTTCGACATTCAGCACTTTCTCGTTCCCGCCGTCGGCGTCCGCCTCCAGCAAT
>Ga0335081_10003414_pt1 | contig 24979 bp, 19 predicted proteins | sample Lox_Sample_35_FD_206713 | JGI IMG/M metagenome (GOLD analysis project Ga0335081, IMG submission 206713) | Soil microbial communities from Loxahatchee National Wildlife Refuge, Florida, United States - Lox_Sample_3.5 | ecosystem: Environmental > Terrestrial > Soil > Wetlands | place: USA...
TCCTGGCGCAGAATCCCGGCCGGGTATTCAGCCGATCACAGCTGCTGCAGGAGGTCTGGGGCTACGACTACTTCGGCGGCACCCGGACGGTTGACGTGCATGTGCGGCGGCTGCGGGCCAAGCTGGGCACGGACAACGAAGCCCTGATCGGGACGGTCCGCAACGTCGGCTACCGGTTCGTGCCGGCCAAGCCGGACGGCCGGGCGGCCGTCGCGGCGCGGCTGGCCGGGACTGGACAGCCTGCGGACTCCGGAGCGCCGCAGCACCCCGGCGACGCCGAGCCGCGGCACCCCGATGACGCCGAGCCGAAGGAGGCGCTTCCGGCACATGCCGACCGGTGAATCCCGCGATCCGGCCGGCACCTGGCAGCCGCCGCCGCCATCGCGGGCCGGCCCACCGGATCTGCCAGCCGCCGTCTCGCATCACGTGGTGGCCGGGGCGGCGGCCGTCGAGGTCACTGAGCGGCTAGACCGCCGCGCCATTTCGGCGGTGCTGGAACTTGTCCGGCTCGCCACCGAGGAAGACGGCGTCAGCCCGCTCTCCGAGCAAGTGCTGCTGCACCTCCGATACGGCGGTGACCCGCGGGCACGCAACCTCCTGCTCTACGCCGGCCGGGACCTGGCCGGCTACGCGCACCTGGATCCAACTGATCCGGTGGCCGGCCCAAGCGGCGAGCTGGTCATCCACCCGGCACACCGGGGCCATGGCCAGGGTCTGGCGCTCACCGAGGCGCTAGCGGCCGAGGCCGGGGACCGGCCGCTGCGGCTGTGGGCGCACGGAGACCTGCCCGCCGCGGCACGGCTGGCCGCCGCCGCCGGTTTCCGGCGGACCAGGGCGCTCTGGCAGATGCGCCGGTCACTGCAGGCGCGCATCGGCAAGCCGCGGCTCGCCGATGGCCTCAGCCTCCGGACCTTCGTCGTCGGAAAGGACGAGGACGCCTGGACACAGCTGAACAGGAAGGCGTTTTCCCGCCACCCCGAACAGGGCGCGTGGACTCGCGCCGACCTCGAGCTGCGCGAGCGCGAGCCATGGTTCGACCCGGCGGGCTTCTTCCTGGCGGAGCGCGACGGGCGGCTTGCCGGATTCCACTGGACGAAGATCCACGGCGCTGGCGAAGAGCCGGGCTCCGCCGCGCACGAGCCCATCGGCGAGGTCTACGTCGTCGGAGTCGACCCCGGCGAGCGAGGCACCGGGCTCGGCCGGGCACTGACGCTCGCGGGCCTGCGGTACCTGCGCGATCGCGGCTTGTTCCAGGTCATGCTGTATGTCGACGAGGCGAACACGCCAGCGATCGGGCTGTACGAATCGCTGGGCTTCACGCACTGGGACACCGATGTCATGTTCGCCCGGCCGTCAGACCCCCGCCGGACAGCGGGCTAGACCGGGCCCGCGGACGGTGCGGCCCCGGCGAGATCAGCCGGTCCTTGCGGGCGCGGCAGCGACCGGCCGCACGCCGAGAACCTCGTCCAGCTGCCGCGCTGTCAGCGGCCCGTCACTCGCGGCCACCGCGCTCAGCACCTCGGAATAGAGTTCTATTTCGTCAAGCGCCACCCGATCGTGGACACGAAGATCGAGAGATCCTCGCACCGCGCCCACCTCCATCGCCGAGCGGATACTGCCAGTACCTCCGATCAGGTTACGGCGTGCCGACATTCCCCCGCATGACCCAACAGAACCATTTCCCTGACCCCAATTCGGGTGATCCGTAGCCAGTACCCGATAGCCGCTGCCGGACGTGAGCCGGGCGCGTCGCATCAGCGACAGACAATCAGGCAACCGCGGGCCCGCCCGCCGGCGTCGCCGTGATCTGCCATCGAGCGCCGCGATGGCGCGCGGCGCGCTGGGCGTACCGCTTCGGCGTCTCGGCGAAAAGGCTTCGGTCGGCATCCGTCAGCTCTCGCACGATCTTGCCCGGCACCCCGGCGAAGAGCACCCCTGCCGGGACCTGCGTGCCTGGCAGGACCACTGTGCCGGCCGCCACCAGCGTCCCGGCCCCGATCCGCGCGCCGCCAAGGACGATCGCCCCGATGCCGACGAGCGCTCCGGCAGCGACGTGCGCGCCGTGCACCATGGCGCGGTGGCCGAGGCTCGCCCGCTCTTCGAGAACCACCGGCTGACCCGGGTCCACGTGCAGGCAGCTGAGATCCTGAATATTACATTCCGACCCGATGTCGATTTCATCCTCGTCGGCCCGCAGCACCGAGCCGTACCAGACGCTGGCTGCCCGGCCCAGCCGGACCCGGCCGATGACTATGGCACCGGGAGCTATCCACGCCTCCGGGTGCACGTCAGGGGCAGCGTCGCCAAGGGAGCCGATCAGGCCGGTAGCGCTCATGGCTTGCCTCCGCCGCTCGCATGCCAGTCTGTTGCAGATCGGCGCGGAAGCGATCAGCCTGACACGCGTCGCGCCCCGACTGATTCTGCCAGGCCGCGGCCACCGCGGCCACCGCGGGTACCGCTGCCGCCCAGCACCGCCCGGTGCGTCGCTGCCGCGGGGATGATCGCCGCGCGGCCCGTCGCAGCGGCGCGGGGAGCGCGATAGCAGCCGAGTCGAAAACGACAAAACAGGATAGAAAGTCGTTTCGGTTGCGCGTGGGGGCCTTTGCGACAAGAGTCGGGGCGTTATCTCCGCACACCCACGCATGTCCGGAATCCGGCTGGCCCCAGCGCCGGCCTGGCTCCACTTGCCGTAGAACCGCAGAACCCTGCCCGGCCCCGGGCGTGCCCGGGAGCACTCTGGATCCGGTCGGGCCGGGATCTGCCTGAACCACCTGACGGGTGACATCATGAGCGAGCACAGCGAACTCTTTTCCGACCTGGGCCAGGAAGACCTCTTCGAACGAGAGATGCGCGGCTACAACCGCCGCCGGGTTGATGAGTTCGTGGCCCGGAACCGCAGCCAGGTCCGTGATCTTGAGTACCGGCTGTCGCGGACACTCGATGACAACGAGCAGCTGACGCTCGAGCTGGCGGCAGTCCGGCAGGAGGCGGCTGACAAGCCGGCGCACGAGGAGATCAGCGAGCGCGTCGGCCAGATCCTCCAGCTGGCCGAGGAGGAGGCCGAGGCGCACCGCAGCCGGGCCCGGGATGAGATCACCAGGCTTCGGGAAGCCGCGGCGCAGGACATCGACATGCTCCGCAGCAACGCCAAGCAGGACACCGACCGGGCTAGGGCCGAGGCACAGGAGCAGGCCGAGCGCATGCTGAGTGCCGCGCAGGAGCAGGCTGAGCACTCGGTGGCCACCGCCAGGGCCGAGGCCGAGAAGATCCGGGGCGCCTCCCAGGCCGAGGCCGAGCGGGTCGTCGCCGAGGCCGACAAGCATGCGGATACCACCGTTGCCAGCGCCAAGGCGCAGGCCAAGCAGCAGCTGGACGAGGCAACCGCGCGGGCAACCGCAATCCACGACGGGGCCGAGCGCCGCCTCAACCTGCTGACGTCGCGGCACACCGAGACGATCAGGCGGCTCACCGAGATCCGCGACGTCGTCGCCACCCTGGTGGCGGGCGAGGCCTCCCGCGGTTCACTGGAGGACGAGGTCAACAAGGCGGTTGCCGGGGTCCTTGGCCACCAGCCGGCCGGCAGGCAACCGCACCAGGCCGGCCCGGCAGACGGCCGGCACTCGGCCGGGACCGTGGCGGCCGCGCCCGGTCAGCGGGCCGGCAGCGCTCCGGCGGTCGCGGCACAGTCCGGCCAGGCGCAGGGCTTGCAGGGCGCACGGAGCCGGGCCGAGCAGGAGGCGGCAACGGCCGCCGGGCGCCGCGGCGACGCGGCACGGGGCCCGGGCAACGGAGCCCCCGCAGGCCGGCCGCCAGGAGCCGGCCCGACCGGACGGTCAGGCAACGGAGGCCAGTCAGCTGACAGCAGCCGGCCGGCGGGAGAGGGCATCCGGCGCAGCCCGTCCGGGCCGGTCAGGCCAGACACTGGCCCGCCGGACAGCCCGGGCTCGGGCACCCGGATCATCCCGGGCTAGTCATCCGGTCAGCCAGTGCTGCCCGGCAGCAGGTCTCGCGTCCACGGCACTCGTCCACAGCGCTCCTGCCAGTGACCATCACGACCGGGCATCGTCGGCAGCCGGACCGAGTAGGAGATCGCGAGTGTCGGCACCGTCCTCCGGCAGCGTGTCGAGCCGCCGGAGGATGACGCCCTCGCGCAGCGCCCAGGGGCAGATCTCCAGTTCGCGCAGCTCGAACAGGTCCATGGCCGCGTCCGCGACGATGGCGCCGGCGATCAGCTGCGGCGCGCGTCCGCGGGAAACCCCCGGTAGCTGTCCCCGCTCGGCGGCAGTGGTCCTGGCCAGCCGTTCGGCGAGGTCGGTGACGTCGGCGTGGCGCAGCACCCGGCGCACGTAAAAACCTTCGCTGGACGGTGCCGCCCCGGCGATCCGGGCGAGCTGGCGGAAGGTCTTGGACGTCGCCACCGCGTGGTCGGGACCGCCGTCCCGCATGACTGTGCCCGCCGTCGTGGCGATCTCGGCCCGGACGTGCTTGCGGAGCTGCCGCACCTCGGCCCGCGTCGGCGGATCGTCGGTGAGCCAGTCCCTGGTCAGCCGGCCCGCGCCAAGCGGCAGGGAGATGGCCACGCCGGGCACCTCGTCGACCCCGGACGCCAGCTCCAGCGAGCCGCCGCCGATATCGAGCATCAGCAGGCGCCCCGACGACCAGCCGAACCAGCGCCTGGCGGCCAGGAAGGTCAGCCGCGACTCGTCCTGGCCCGGCAGCACCTGGATGTCCACCTGGGTTTCGGCCTGGATCCACGCCAGCAGCTCGTCGCCGTTGTCCGCGTCGCGAACCGCCGAGGTCGCGAACGCCAGCAGCGGCTCCCGGGCGCCCTTGTCCTCGGCGATCCGCAGTGCCTCGCGGACGAACTCCCGCAGCTGCTTGGCGCAATCCTCAGTCAGCCGGTTAGCGCTGTCGAGATGCTCCCCCAGCCGCAGCTCGGCCTTGTGCGAATACGCCGGAAGCGGGCGCGCTCCCTGGTGCGCATCCACCACGAGCAGATGGACCGTGTTCGAGCCGACGTCCAGGACACCCAGTCGCATGCTTTGACGCTACTCAACCCGCGGGCAAACAGCGATGCACTCGTTTTGTTTACTGCGCCCACGCTGGCCCGGCAGCTGCGCCCCCCCGCTCCAGCACTGCGCCCGGAACAGCCGCACAGCCCCGGCACTCCGCACAGCCCCGGCTCTTCCGCCGTACCGGGACGACCGGAGTACCGGGCCGACCTGTATGTTCGGGACTGTCCGGGACGCTCAGCACGCCGGAGGCGCCATGACCGAGACATCGCGGGGCAGCGTCAAGATCGAGCCTGGCCGCAAGCGGGTCCGCGCCTACCTGAGCGGCGAGCTCGTCGCCGACACCAGGCGGCCGTATCTGGTCTGGGAGCTGCCGTACTACCCCACCTACTACATCCCGGCTGAAGATATCCGCGCCGCCCTGCTGCCCGCCGGAGGGACGCAGCACTCGCCGAGCCGCGGTGACGCTGCGGTACTGCACGTCAAGGTAGCCACGGCAACCGCCGAGCGCGCGGCGCTCAGCTACCCCGACTCCCCGCTTGGCCAGCTGCGTGACCTGATCCGGCTGGACTGGAACGCGATGAGCGAGTGGCTCGAAGAGGACGAGCCGGTCTACACCCACCCGCGGGACCCGTACACGCGGGTGGACATCCTGAGCAGCTCGCGGCGCGTGCGCATCGAGCTTGACGGCGTCACCGTGGCCGAGTCGGACCAGCCGCGCATCCTGTTCGAGACCGGGCTGCCGCCGCGGCATTACATTCCGCTTACCGGCGTGCGGATGAGCCTGCTGCGGCCGTCGGCGACACAGAGCCACTGCCCGTACAAGGGCACCGCCAGTTACTGGTCGGTCGACACCGGGAAGAGCGTGCACGAGGACATCGTCTGGATCTACCGGACGCCGCTGCCCGAGAGCCAGAAAGTCACCGGGCTCGCCTGCTTTTACGACGAGAGGGCAGACGTCTACCTGGACGGCGAGCTGCAGGACAGGCCGCGCACTCATTTCAGCTAGCCGGCCCGGGGCTCGCCGTCCAGGTCCTCGATCCTGGCCCGCGACGGGCCCCGGCGCGCGGAGATCAGCCGGGCAGCGGCCTCAGCCTCTGTCATCACCCGCAGCAGGTTGCCGCGCGCCAGCAGGTCGCAGTCGGCCTCGCTCCAGCCGCGGTCCAGCAGCTCGGCGAACAGCGCCGGATAGCCGGAGACGTCCGGCAGGCCCGCGGGCAGCTGATCGGTACCGTCGAAGTCGCCGCCCAGGCCGACATGATCGACCCCGGCCACCTGCCGGACGTGCTCAACATGATCGGCGACCTCGGCGAGCGTGGCTACCGGCGGCGGATGCGCGGCTGCCCACTCGTCGTGCAGGTCCCGCCGGCTCGACATCTCCTGGTAGTCAAGCCCGCGCCGGTGCACCTCGGCCGCGAACTCGAGCTCCCAGGCCCGGCAGGCGGGCGAGACGAAAGCCGGCACGAACGTCACCATGCACAGGCCGCCGCCGGCCGGCAGCCGGGCCAGGATCTCGTCCGGAACGTTGCGCGGGTGATCGCAGAGCGCGCGGGCGCTGGAATGCGAGAAGATGACCGGTGCCTGTGCCTCGTCGAGCGCGTCGCGCATCACCGCGGGGGCGACGTGGGACAGGTCGACGAGCATGCCGAGCCGCTGCATCTCCCTGACCACCTCACGGCCGAACGCAGTCAGCCCGCCAGCGGCCGGCTCGTCGGTCGCCGAGTCGGCCCAGGGCACGTTGCGGTTATGGGTGAGAGTCAGGTAGCGGACGCCGAGCGCGTAGAGCCCGCGCAGGACCGCGAGCGAGCAGGCGATCGAGTGGCCGCCTTCGGCGCCGAGCAGCGAGGCAATTTTCGCGGCAGAAATGATCCGCTGCGCATCGGCGGCGGTGAGCGCGAGCTCAAGGGCGGCCGGGTAACGCCGGATGAGCTGGTGCACGAGGTCGATCTGCTCCAGGGTGGCGACCACCGCCGCCTCGCCCTGCAGCTCGGCTGGCACGTAGACCGACCAGAACTGGCCGCCGACGCCGCCTGCGGCAAGCCGGGGCAGGTCGGTGTGGGTGAAAGGGACTCCTGCCGCCAGGTCCGTCGCCAGGCCGGCCGCGCCTGCCTCCCGCAGCTCCCAGGCCAGGTCATTATGGCCGTCGATCACGGGGAATCGGCGAGACGGGCCGTGCGCGCCGCCCTGCATGCCGGGGCGAGTCTGCGTCATCGCCCAAGTTTAGGGAGCGCCGGGCCGCTGAGCCGGGCGCGGCGGGTCAGCGCTGCGCGGCGGGTCAGCTGTGCGCGCGCTCGCTGGCCGGCGGCTCGTGCCGCCGCAACCCGGATGTGCGGAACAGGAACTCGTCGTAGGTGTCCGGAGCGGCGCTGGGGTGGTTGAGGAACATGTCCGGGGACGAGGCGAGCTCCACGGACCTGCGAGCCGCGTAGTGGCAGTCGGCAGCGAAGTCGGCGATCCAGCGGGCCAGCCGCGAGATGGCGGCAGCCAGCGTCCGGCGGTCAGTGCTGCGGGATTCGGCCTTGTTCATAGGACCAGCATGGGGATGGTGGCCCGCCGGGGACAGTGGCAGTAATGCCTTAACAGCGTGACATCCTGCCAATTGCGGCGCATCATGGGGAGATGCTGGCTAACGTGGCCGCCGTCGTGCTGGACGGCTTCTCGCCCTTCGAGCTCGGCGTGGTGTGCGAGGTCTTCGGCGTGGACCGGACCGACGATGGCTTGCCGGCCTACGACTTCGCGGTCGTGGCGGGCGAGCCGGGACCGCTGCGCTCGGAGGCGGGGTTCTACCTGCAGGCCCGCTTCGGCCTGGAGCGGCTGGAGGCAGCCGATCTGATCGCCGTGCCCGCGCTCCGGGACCGGCCGGACCGCCGCTGCCGGGAGGACTTCCCCGACGCCGTGCTGGCGGCGCTGCGCCGGTGCACGGAGCGCGGCGGGCGGGTGCTCAGCGTGTGCAACGGAGCATTCGCGCTGGGTGCGGCCGGCCTGCTCGACAGCCGCCGCTGCACCACGCACTGGCGGCACACCGAGCAGCTGGCCGGGCGCTTCCCCGCGGCCAAGATCGACCCGTCAGTCCTGTATGTCGAGGACGGCCCGGTCATCACCAGCGCGGGCACCGCCGCCGGGATCGATGCGTGCCTGTACCTGGTGCGCCAGGAGCAGGGCAGCCGGGTCGCCAACGCGATCGCGCGCCGGATGGTCGTGCCGCCGCACCGCGACGGCGGTCAGGCCCAGTACGTGGAGCGGCCGGTCGCGGGCCCGGCCACCGACACACTCGGCGAGGTGATCAGCTGGATGGAGCGGAACCTGGACCAGCCCGCCACCGTCCGCCAGCTGGCCGCCAGGGCTGCCATGTCGCCCCGGACTTTTGCCCGGCGGTTCGTCCAGGAGACCGGCACCACACCGCAGCACTGGCTGGCCGGGCAGCGGATCCTGCTCGCCCAGCACCTGCTGGAGGAGACCGACGCGACCATCGACGTGATCGCGCAGCGGGCCGGTTTCGGCAACGCGACAGCGCTGCGGCATCATTTCCGCGCCTGGTGCGTGACGACGCCGCACTCCTACCGGCGCCAGTTCCGCGGCCCGTCCGGCGCAGCCGCCCCAGGGGTGCCGGCGGCCAGCGGGCCCGGCCGGTGCCGGCGGCCAGCTGGCCTAGGCGGTGCCGGCGGCCAGCCGGCCGCGCGCGGCGCGCAGCCGGCCGAGGGTCGCGTCGCGGCCGAGGACCTGCAGTGACTCGAACAACGGCAGCCCCACGGTGCGCCCGGTGACCGCGACCCGGACCGGCGCCTGCGCCTTGCCCAGGGACATCTCGAAGCGCGCGCCGATTTCTTCCAGCCGGGCGCGCAGGCTGCCGGGATCCCACGGCGCAGTCCCGAAGGCGTCCGACGCGGCGGCCAGCACGTCGGCGGCGGGCCCCTTCATTGCCCTGGCCCAGGACGCGTCGTCGACGGCGGGCTCGGCCAGGAAAGCGAAATCCACCATGCCGGTGATCTCTGACAGCAGCGAGATCCGGGTCTGGGCGAGCGGAGCCAGCGCCGCGAACACCTCGGGCTTGAAGCGCTCCGGCGGCCACGGCGCGGCCGGGGGCTGCAGCCAGGGCTGGCAGGCTGCGATGAACTCCGCGGCGCGCAGCGCCCTGATGTACTCGCCGTTGAACGCCCGCAGCTTCTTGACGTCGAAGAAGGCCGGCGAGGTGTTGACGTCCTCGAGCCGGAACTCGCGCTCGATGACGTCCCAGGGCAGGATCTCCCGGTCACCGCGCGGCGCCCAGCCGAGCAGCATCAGGTAGTTGCGCATGGCCGCGGGCAGATAACCCTCGTCGCGGAAATCCTCCAGCGCCACCTTGTCCCGGCGCTTGGACAGCTTCTGCCGTTTCTCGTTGACGATGACCGGCACATGCGCCCAGGCCGGCGGCTTGTGCCCGAGCGCCTCCCAGAGCAGCTGCTGCTTAGGCGCGTTCGGCAGGTGCTCTTCGGCCCGGATCACGAGCGTGATGGCCTGGGTGATGTCGTCGACGACGTTGGCCAGCAGGAAGAGGACCGAGCCGTCGCCGCGTGCCACGACGAAATCCTCGATCGTCGCGTTGTCGAACGCGGGCTTGCCGCGGACCAGGTCGACGACGACCGTCGTGCCCTGGTCCGGGGTGCGGAACCGCAGCGCCCGGCCCGGAGCCGGTCCCAGGCCGCGATCGCGGCAGTACCCGTCGTAGCCGCGATGCGGATCTCCGGTCCGCGCGACGATGTCCTCGCGGGTGCAGTCGCAGTAGTAGGCGCGGCCTTGGTCATAGAGCCGCCGCGCGGCAGCCTGATGCTCGGCCAGGAAGGCCGACTGCAGGTAGGGACCCTCGTACCCGGACGGGCTGATCCCGAGCCAGTCCAGCGACCGGACTATCCCCTCGATCCACTCCGGCCGGTTCCTGGCCGCGTCGGTGTCCTCGATCCGCAGCACCATCTCCCCGCCCGACTGGCGGGCGGTCACCCAGTTGAACAGCGCGGAACGAGCACCGCCGACATGCAGCACGCCGGTCGGCGAAGGAGCGAAACGTACCCGGGCCCGGCCTGCTGGCGAGTTCGTCACAGCACGCGAGTCTATCGGCGCCGCGGCCGCGGCCGGGATGATCACAACTCGGGCCGGGGCCGGTGACAGCGCAGATCCGGGCCGATTACGAGGGCGCTGGCAGCGGATGAGACCGGGCCCGCCGCCCGCCAGGCTGAGTTCCATCACCCTGAGTAACATGTCAGGTACGTCCGGTCAGAAGCGGGGTGGGCTGAGGCCCGTGGTGCGAACCTGGCGGACATGCGCTCGGGCTGGAGTCGATGGCAGCGGACGGCTGGATCATGTGGACGAGGAGCGCGGCCCCGCCCGCCGCCGCGATCCGGCAGGCGCTGCTGGCGCTCGCCGCCGCGCTGCCCGTCATCGCCCTGGCCGCGTTCGCCAGCGGGATGCCAGCGGCGGTCTGGGCCGTCCTCGGCCTGGTGATGGGCACCACCTCCGGTGCCTTCCTGGACACAGCCCGCAGCGTCCCGCTGACGATCGCCGCCGCGGCGATGGTCGCCGGGGCGGCGGCGGCAGCGGGCCGGGCCGTGCTGGTCGGGTGCATCGTCGCCGGCGCGTGCGTGCTAGCGGGCCTGGCTGACCGCTGGTCGGCCGGCCTGCTGATGCTGGCACCGGTGACCGCGGCCATCGCCGGATCACAGCGCAGCGCTCTCAGCTGGCCAGTCCTGGGCGGCTGGGTCCTCGCAGGGGCCCTCTACGGCGTCACTACGGTATCGCTGCTGCACACGCACCTGCACCCGCGGGCGCTGAGCGCGGGCAGAGCGGCCTTGCGTACCGCGATGCTGGCGACGCTGTGCGGCACCGCGGCAGGCCTGGCGACCGCGCTGCGGCTGCCGCATGGCTACTGGATCGTCCTCACGCTCGCCGTGGTGCTGCGGCCAGTGGTCCAGGAGTCGGCACGGCGCGCGGTCCAGCGGGTCGCCGGCACGCTGCTCGGCGTGCTGATACCGATCCCGCTCGTCCTGTTCCTGCCACGGCCGGCGGTGGTCACCATCGCCGCGGCGTGCGTGCCCGGCTCGGTGTCGTACTTGTTCGCCGGCCAGTACACCAGGCAGACGGTGCTGCTGACCGTCGCCATCGTCATCCTGGCGTCCGGCGCCAGCCGGGCCAGCACCCTGGCCGCCGGGGAGTTCCGGCTCGCCTGGACGATCGTCGGGGCGGCGGTCGCGGCGATAGCCGCCAGCACCCTGTGGCGGATCGAGCGCGACTGGCCCCAGTGACGGCGAGCCGGCCCTTTCCGAGCGGGCCGGCCCCCGCCGGCCCGGACGAGGATGACCCGGCTGCCGCAGGAGAAGCATGTTCTCGCCAGCCCGCGGCCGGCTGGCCGGCCGGGTTCGCTCGGCCCTCGGCTCGTAACAGCAGAGAAATATGAACCGGGCAAAATAAGGCGATGGCGTCGAGACGGATCCGGGTCGGATGTGATTTCCGGTATGTGGCTGAAATCGATACGCCGGTGATCTTCCATGTCCAGCCGGGCGAGTCGCCGGACGTCACGGTCGAGGATGAGCAGTGGTCCTCCGAGCCGGTGATCGACATCCACTGCTACCGGGATCTGTACGCGAACCCGTGCACCCGGGCCGTGCTCCCGGCCGGCCGGTCAAGCTTCCGCTACCACGCGGTCGCCGTCGTTCCGGACGCCACCGAAGACGCCGATCCGGGTGCCCCGGAATGCGCGCCCGGCGCGCTGCCGGACGAGACTTTGATCTACACCCTGCCCAGCCGCTACTGCCTGCCCGATGTGCTCGGCAACGAGGCGTGGGCCCGTTTCGGCGGTCTGGCGCCTGGCTACGGCCGGGTACAGGCGATCTGCGATTACGTGCACAGCCACCTGGAGTTCCAGTACGGCAGCACCACCCCGCTGTCCACTGCCGCGGACGTCAACATGGCGGGCCGCGGGGTCTGCCGTGACTACACTCAGCTGGCGATCTCCTTCTGCCGTGCCCTGAACATCCCGGCCCGGTACGTCTTCGGGTACCTGCCCGACATGGACGTGCCCCCGAACCCGGAGCCGATGGACTTCGCCGCCTGGATGGAGGTCTGGCTCGGGGACCGGTGGTGGACCTTCGATCCCCGCAATAACATGCGCCGCAAGGGCCGCATCGTGATCGGCCGCGGCCGCGACGCGTCCGACGTGGCCATGGCGACGACATTCGGCGGCCCCCTGCTGGAGACGATGGTGGTCCAGTCCGAGGAGGTGACCGGATGATGCTCGGCGCGCAGCTCTCCACTGCACCCGTGCTTGATCACCGGGGCCTCGATCTTGACGCTGCCGGGCGCGTCACCTACATCCTGCAGCAGAGCTTCCGCTACGACTACCAGACGCCGGTGGAGTCACTACGGCACCGGCTCGTCGTCGTGCCGCCGGCCCGGCACGGCAATCAGCACCGGCGCGGGCACCGGCTTGAGGTGACCGGCGCTCAGGCCCGCCGCCGCCTGGGCCGCGACATCCACGGCAACGTGGTCGCCTGGCTGCGCGCCGAGCGCGTCGAGCAGACCGTCGAGTTCCGGCTTGCCGCCGTCGTCGAGCGGATCCGCGATGACGGGCCGCCGGCTCTCCCGGCCGCGGCCCTGCACAGCCCGGCCCTGCTGCGGCCCACCCGGCTCACCGCCGCCGACGACCGGCTCCGCGAGCTGGCCGCCGGGGTGGCCCTCAGTGCGCGCTCCCCGATCGAGCGGGCCGAGCAGATCTGCGGCCTTGTCCATCTGGCCATCAGCTACGCCTTCGGGGCCACGTCGGTCAGCACAACCGCCGCGGAAGCGCTCTCCATCGGCCGCGGGGTCTGCCAGGACCACGCGCATGTGATGCTCGCGCTGTGCCATCTGATCGGGCTGCCCGCCCGGTACGTCTCCGGCCATCTGATCGGCCAGGGCGGCACGCACGCCTGGGTCGAGGTTATCGTGCCGGGCGCCGAAGACGCCGTCGCCATCGCATTCGACCCGTGCAACGGCCGCCGGGCGGGAAGCGGCTATCTGACGGTCGCGACCGGCCGCGACTACTCCGACGTCGCGCCGACATCGGGCTCCTACGTCGGCGCGTCGCAGAGCAGGCTCACCGCCGAGCGGTTGGTGGGCGTGCTGGCGGCCGCCTGACCCCGCCCCGCCTGACCCCGCGCCGCGCCGGCTGACCCGCTTCCCGTATGTCACGGCCCGGCTGACCCGCTTCCCGTATGTCACGGCTTAGTCTCTTGCGGTCGCGGGACGGCCCGTCCGCAATTCACCCGGCCGGGATGATGGCTGACGAGCGCGGGCCCGCTAGAACTGGAGCGTCACGGGACCGGGCGGCGGGCATCCGTCCGCGGGGGAGGACGTGAGTTGACCGAGGCTCCGTCAGGAGGCACCGCGGCGGCGGGCAGCCCCGCAGCGCGCACGGCACCGGATCGCGCTGGGCTGGTGCTGGTGTCGCTGATCCTGGTGGAATCTGTCGCCAACCTGAACCTGGCCGTGGCCAACGTGGCGCTGCCTGACATCGGCAGGGCCTTTGATTCCTCCCAGTCCGCCATCGACCTCATCGCCGTCGGTTACTCGCTCGGCCTTGCCTGCTCGGTGCTCTACCTGGGTGCCCTGGGGGACCGCTACGGCCGGAAGATGATGCTCGTCCTGGGCGTCACGCTGTCGGTCCCCGCGTGCCTGCTTGCCGCCTACGCGCCGACCGACGGCGTGCTCGTCGCCGCCCGCATCCTGGGCGGGCTCTCGGCGGGCATGGCTTACCCGACAACGCTCGCCATCATCACCGCGCTGTGGTCGGGCCCGGGCCGGACGCAGGCGAACGCCCTGTGGGCCGGCCTCGGCAGCGCCATCACCGTGGTCGGACCGCTGGTCGCCGGCGCATTGCTGCTGAGATTCTGGTGGGGTTCGGTGTTCCTGATCACCCTGCCGCTGGCCGCTCTGGCCCTGGTCATGGCGCTCGTGTTCGTCCCCGCGCACGTCAACGAGTCGACCGGCCCGGTCGACAACATTGGCGGCGTGCTGTCCGCGCTGCTGGTGGCGGCGCTGATCCTGGCGATCAATTACGCGCCCGTCCCGGGCAGGGGCGCCCTGGCCGCCGGGCTGGCGGTCGTCGCGGTCGCTGCGGCCATAGCCTTTCTCGTCCGCCAGCGGCGGGCCCGCAATCCGCTGTATGACCTGCACATTGCCGGGCGCCGGACGTTCTGGGTGGCGGCAGCGGGCGGCATCATCTTGTTCGGCGCGCTGATGGGTGCGCTCTTCGTGGGTCAGCAGTTCATGCAGAACGTGCTTGGCTATTCGACGCTGGACGCCGGCCTCGCGATCCTGCCCATGGCCGCGTTCATGGTGCTGGTAGCACCGGTCTCGGCCAAGGTGGTGACCGAGCGCGGTTCCCGGCTGGCCCTGCTGGCCGGCTTCGCGTTCTGCCTGCTGGGTTTCCTCGCGATGCTCCTGCTGTGGCAGCGGAACATCCCGTACTGGCGGGTCGGCCTGGCCTACGCGCTGATCGGGATCGGAGTCGGCTTCGCCGGGACCCCCGCATCGCATTCGCTGACCGCATCTGTCCCGGTCCAGCGCGTCGGGATGGCGTCGGGCACCGCCGACCTGCAGCGCGACCTGGGCGGTGCGATCATGCAGTCGATCTTGGGTGCGCTGCTGGCGGCGGGATACACGACCGCGATCTCGGCCGCGATCGCCACGGCACCGAACAAGCAGCAGATCACCGCCGGTGTCCAGAACGAGCTGGCAAAGTCTTTCTCGAGCGCGGCCGACGTCGCCAGGCAGTTCCCGCGGTACGCCGGGCAGATCACCGCCGGAGCCAGGGCGTCGTTTCTTGCGGGCGACCAGCGGGCCTTTTCCGCAGCAATCACCGCGATCCTGGCGGGGGCCGCGGTTGTCTTCTTCCTGTTCCCCCGGAAGCGGGCGGAGGACCAGCTTCTCGCGCGCTACCAGGCCGAGGACGGCGGCGCGGCCATCGACTCGACGCTGGCTGGCGCGCCCCGGTAATCCGCCGGATCGGGGGACGACCCAGCCGAAGCGCGGCGAAGTCCGGCAGGCAGCGAGCCGCGCTGCTCGCTAGTGGCCGCCCGGGGAATGCGTTCCGAACTCCTCGCGCGCCTTGCGGGTGGCCTCGGCCTCGGCGGCGGTGATGGGGGCGGGCGGCTTGAGCAGCACCCAGGCGAGGAAGATCAGGCCGATCACCAGCATCGGGACGCCCACCCACAGATTGAGGTTGATGCCGGCTGCCTGGTTGATCGCGGCCTTGCTCGCCATCAGGCCGGGAATGGTGAGGAGGACCCCGAAGATCACGAACAGTGACCCGATGAACGTGCGAAGATCGAAGAGCTTTGCGAGCCGCCAGTTGCGGGCTTCTTCGGGGCTGAGGTCTGGCCTGGCTGCCAAGTGACGTCTCCTTGCTCGTGGCGCATGCGCCGGCGCTGGCCAGCTCACACGATGCCGATGTAGACATACAGGAGCGCGCACAAGACCAGGACACCGCTGCCGAGCACGACTGGCGATTTGAACCACGGGTTCCGGCCAGTTGTCTGGACGTCGCGTTCCTGCAGCCCGAAGACCAGGCCGTTCAGCTCGGCGAGCGGCTTCGGCGTGCTGAACCTGGTTGCGATCAGCATCGCTGCCAGTCCCGCGGCAAATCCGACGATGGCGCCCCACTGGGTCTCGGCGAGGTCGCTGCGGAACGACAGCACGCCCTGCTTGTAGAGCAGCCAGGTGCCGAAGGACGCCAGTGTTCCGACGATCATGCCCCAGAAACCTGACCCGCGACCGGCCTTGCGCCACAACATGCCCACGATGAAGGCGAGGAAGATGGGCACGTTGAAGAACGAGAAGAGGGTCTGCAGGTAGTTGGCGATGTTGGTATATCCCGCCGCGATGAACGCGGTCAGGATGCCGATGAACACGCCGACCACGGTCGTGACACGGCCGACCCGCAGGTAGTAGCTGTCCGGGCGGCCGGGCCGGAGGTAGTTCTGCCAGATGTCATAGGTCCACACGGCGTTGAAGGAAGAGACGTTCGCTGCCATCCCAGCCATGAACGCGGCGAGCAGGCCGGTGAGCGCCACCCCGAGCACGCCGCTCGGCAGGTACTTGTTCATCAGCGCCGGGATCGCGTCGTTGAACGGCAGGCCACCGCCCTCGCCGATGCCGGGAATCAGCAGGACCGCGGCCAGGCCGGGGATGACGATGCCGAGGGGGATGATGGCCTTCGCGTACGCACCGACGATTGGCGTCAGTCGGGCGGCGTTGTCGTCCTTGGCGGACATCGCCCGCTGAACCTCAGCGAAGTTAGTGGTCCAGTAGCCGAAGGACAGGCAGAAGGACAGGCCGAAAACGAGCGAGATCCAGTCCCCGATCGGGTTGTGTCCGCCGAGCCCGACTCCGGACCAGGCGGAGGTGAAGTCGTGCCCGTTCGTGCTGAGCTTGGCGAACAGCCCGCCAATGCCACCGGACTCCTTCAGCGCGATGATGACCACCGGGATGAGGCCGGCACAGATTACGAAGAACTGCATGACCTCGTTGTAGATGGCGCTCGACAACCCGCCCAGCAGAATGTAGGAAAGCACGAAGAGCGCCGACACGACAATGGCGACGGCCAGCGGGATCCCGAGCAGGGCCTGCAGGACCGCGGCCAGGGCGTACAGGTTCACGCCCGCGATAAGGACCGCGGCCAGGACGAAGATCAGGGCGTTGACCAGGTGGGTCTTCCGGTCGTAGCGGCGCAGCAGGTATTCGGGGACGCTCCGGACCCGCGAGCCGTAATAGAACGGCATCATGACGATGCCGAGGAACACCATCGCCGGCACGGCACCGATCCAGTAATAGTGCACGATGCTGATGCCGTACTGGGCACCGCTCGCGGACATGCCCAGGATCTCGATGGCCCCGAGGTTGGCGGAGATGAAGGCGATGCCGGTAATCCAGGCGGGCAGCGAACGGCCGGACAGGAAGAAGTCAGTCGAGGTTTTCACCAGCCTGCGCAGCGCGACGCCAATGCCGATGACGAAGCTGAAATAGATGACGAGCAGCGCCACGTCCAGGCCGCTGAGCGACAACTTCAGCGTGGCGGCCGCCTCGATTCTGGGAACTGCCGTCGCCGCAAATGTCATCGCCATCGCCACCTTCGTGTGCCATGCGGCACCGTGCAGGGTCCGGATCGAGCTGGCGAATCAGCGCCGGCAGGCAGCTCATTGCGGGTAGCCGCCCTGGAAAAGCGGGACGCCGGTATTCTTATACAGCTGCGCGATCTTGGCCGCGTTGGATTTCGTGACGAAACTGGGCCCGGTGTAGACCGGCTGGAAGGGGTGCTCGCCGTAACGAACCTGGAACGCGGCGACCTGCACCGCATCGTAGCCCTCCAGGAAAGGCTGCTGGTCGATCACGAACAGCAGCTGGCCGTTCCGGACGGCGGTAAGATCTGCGCTGGACACGTCAAACGTGCCGAACTTGATCCGGTCGAAGGCGTTCAGGGCCTTGATGGCGCCGCCGGCGGCTTGGAATCCGATGATTCCCGTGGCGAGGACCCCGTCGATGCCCGGGTTCCGCCTCAGCGCCTGCTCGATGGCGCCCTGCGCGCTATTGAGCTGGCTGCCGTTGACATGCAGGATCTGCACGGAGCCGCCGCTGGCACTGATCTGCTTGCTGAAGCCCGCGCACCGGTCGGTGAGCGCGACGTTCTGCGCCTCGTGGATGACGCACAGCGCCCGGCGCACTCCGGCCGCCGCCATCGCCTTGCCTGCCTCTTCCCCGGCCGTATAGTCCGGCTGGCCGACGAAGGTTATCGCGCCGACGCTCTGGTACGCCCCCTGGCCGACATTGACGACGACCACCGGGATGCCGGAGGACGAAACCTGCCGGATGGGACCCGACAGAACCGGCGGGTCGGGGATGGTCACCACCATGGCGTCGGGCTTGCCCCTGGCGGCATCCCTGATCATCGCGGCCTGCGCCTGCGGGTTCGTGACGCTTGGCGACTGATACTTCAGCGAGACATTGTAATCCGACGCCGCCTGCTCAGCGCCTTTCTTTACCAGTGCCCAGAACGGGTCAAACGCCTGCCCATGGGTCACCATCGCCACGGTAATCCGCGAGTTCCTGAGGGAATTAACCGGCGAAGTCGCCGACGTGCTCTGGCTTGAGCACGCAGCCAATGTCCACAAGAGGCCGAGCGCCGCCGCCATGGATACCGCAGCTACCCATCTCGGCCTCATGACGTTGCCTCCCAGGGGCGGAGCAGCACGCTTGCGGCCCGAGAGCCCGACGAACGATTCGATGATCACGCCGCGCCAGCGGCCTGTCAAGCCCGATCGAAACCGCCGGATCGCGCCGCTGTCCGGCGCTGCCGGAGGGCCTGAGCAAGGGCGGAGGAGGGGCTGCCGGATGGCCGTCGCGGCAATGCCTTCGTCCGCCTTCCGCCAGCCTGCTCCCGCGGCTGACCTCTGGCGCCCGTCGCCATTCGGCGCGATCCTGGTGCCATGACGAGTCCCGCGGCAGGCGCGACGGCCACGCCGCGGACCGGCGGCGGTCCTTCATCCCGCCGACGGCGTCCCTGGTGGCGTCGTCTGCGCATCCCGTCCCTTCCGCCACGGCCGACGGACGAGCTCGGGCGGTCAGGCCTCGAGCAGGTGCTTGCCCTGCTCGAGGGGGCACGCACAGAACTGGAGGCCGGATGGGCGCAGGGCGGCTGGTGGTCGGCAGCGGCAGACGGCGGGCAGCGGGCAGCGGTGACCGGGCTCGCGGCCGGCTTCTTCGCGCCTGAATCGGCGAGCGCGGTCTGCCTGGTCGGCGCGCTGGTCCGGGCAGCCTCCAGGCAGGGTCCGGGCGCCGAGGTCGGCAGGGCCATCGACGCGGTGCACGACGCGCTGTGGGAGTCCCGTGGCCAGCCGTCGGCTGAGCCAGGGCCCGGCCTGCCGGCGGTATCGTCACCGCAGGTCCGGCTGGCGCGAGTCCGGACGCTCACCCGCTGGAACGACGCGGCGCACCGCACCGGCGACGAGGTTCTGGCGATCGTCGACCGGGCGATCGCGCGGACCATCCTCAGCCTGGCTAGTCCGCGGCAGTGAACCGCCGGGCGGTCTTCCGCGGCGGTCCCGGGTCTGTCAGGCAGGCGCACCGACGGCGCGGCTGGCCACGGCGCCGTCCATGTAGGTGACCGTGCAGGCGGGGATGGCTGGTATGCGCGGGCCGGGGAGCACGATGCCCGTGAGGTTGAGCGGGTCGGCTGCGGAGATCTGCACCGGCTGGCCAGTGTGCTGCTGTCTGCGGACCGTGCGCAGGACATCGACCGCATCGGGGTGGGCGAACTGCTCCCCGCTGAACCCGGCGACGAACCTGCCGCCGCGGATCGTTGCGCGGGCTTCCATCCGCCGCAGCGCCCACAGCAGGTCACGCCAGGGCACCGCGATATTCTCCCGGCGCACGAGATCGTGGAAGATCACGCCCCAGCGGGCGGCGAGCTGCTCGGCGACGGCCTCGGCCAGCTCGTCCCGGTCGGTGGCAGCGGCCGGGGCGGGCAGCAGGCACCACCGGCCGGCTGAGCCCGCGCGGTCGGCTGACCCCCGGCGGGCCGCGCCGATCCCCTGCCGGAGCCCGCGCCTCGGCTGGATGGCGGTCCGGCCGCCACGGCGCAGCAGGGACCGGACGGCCCGGAATCCGTCAGCGGTGACCAGCCCGCGGGCGACGCCGTCCCACAGCGCTTCCTCTACCTCGGACGGCAGGCGCCCGGTCACCGCGGCGAGATCGGGCCGGAACAGCGCGCCGCGCTCGCCGAGCGCGTCGAGCACGTCGCGGGTGCGGCCGGCGCCGGGCTCGGCCGGGGTCTGGTCTCCGCGTGCGGCCCGGAGCAGCCAGGGCAGGTCGTCGCGGATGGTCAAGGTGATCGGGGTAACGCGTGACGGGGTCAGCCCGCTGCGCCGGGGGACGCTGTAGGGCTGGCCGTCGCGTACCGACAGCCGCCCCCAGGCGACCTGGCCGGACAGGCATAGCTCGTCGAGCCACTCGCGGCGGTACCCGTCCACCCGGGCGGCGAGGACGGCGTTCTCCCAGGCTCCGGCGGCCAGCTCGAATCCTTGCAGCTGCTCGATGACGGCAAGCACGCCCAGCCGTCCCTCGCGCCTGGTGCCGGGGGTGACGTGCTGCCAGCGCAGCAGGAACCGGATGAAGTCCCGGGCGGTGACCGGCTCGATCTCGGCCCTGCGCCGCTGCCGGGTGTAGGCGTGGATGCGGGCGAGCAGCCGCCGGGCGCAGAACTCCTCGGCTCCCGGCGGCGAGGTGAATCGTCCCCGGATGGCGAAGCCTTCCTCCTCCAGCCGGGCCAGCGCGCGCGCCGCCAGGCTTTCCGGCAGCCCGGTCGCCTGGGCCAGGGCGGCGGCGGTCGATGGGCCGCGGCAGTCGAGATGCCCGCGGAGCATGTCCGCTGCCGCGGTGTCGGTGTCAGCGGGTCCGTCCCCGACCGGGCATGGGTAGTCCGGGACGATCGCGGCGCCCGGGAAAAGCGCCTGCGCGGCCGGCCGGCGTTCCACCGCGCACCACAGAGCCCCGGCCGGGCCGTGCACCGCGGCCGCCCGCCGGTCCCGGACCAGAGCGCCGAACCACGGCTGCCATTCCTGCGCCGGGCGGAGGGCCACGACTGTCATCAGCAGGTCGTGCAGCTCGTCTGGGTCGCGCGGGTCGGGGCGGACCTGCGCGGCCACCCGGTCGACCGCGGCCGGGTCGAGCCTGCCAAGCTCACCGGCCCGGGCCGGCAGGCCCCGGCGCAGCGACACCGCCCGGCTGCGGCGTTCCTCCAGCGGAGCGTCATCCAGGTAGGTGAACGGCCGCCCGTTGAGGATCTCGTGCGCGAGCACTGACGGCTCGGTGGTGTCCCGCACGACCACGGTGACCCGGCCGGACTCGATGCCCTTGACCAGCTCTGTGAGGCCGTCGATGTCCATGGCCTCGCGGAGGCAGTCCTCCAGCGTCTGGCGGACCAGCGGGTGGCCGGGGATCTCCAGCGGGCCCGGGGCGACGTTCTCCTGGCAGGCGGCCAGCGTCGGGAATACCGCGGCCATCAGGTCGTCTGCTTCCATCCGCTGGATCGCCGGCGGGTTCTTCCGGCCGCCGCGCATCCGCAGCACGGCCAGCGACCGGTTCAGGTTCCACCGCCAGCGTGCGGCGAACATCGGGGAGGTGAGCACCGCCTGGCGGACAACACCCTCGACAGTCCCCGAAGCCAGGAATCTCGGCACCCGGTCCAGCGGGAAGCTGTGCTGCGGCCCGAGGGAGAGCAGGATCGCATCATCGCTGGCGGCTGCCTGCAGCTCGAAGTCGAATGTGACGCAGAACCTTTTCCGCAGCGCGAGCCCGAGTGCCCGGTTCAGCCGCGCGCCGTAGGGCGCGTGCCCCACCAGCTGCATCCCTCCGGCATCGTCGAAGAACCGCTCCAGCACGATCGTGTCCATGGTTGGCAGCACCCCGAGCTGCGCCAGCCCGGTACCGAGGTAGGCGACGATTGTCTCGGCCGCGGCGCTGCCGATCCCGCATTCCAGCTCCAGCCACCCGACGGCGTCGGCAGGCTGACTGGCCGCGAGCGCGCTGGCCACCGCCTGGCGGAGGGCGCAGACCTCCTCGGAGAGCTCCCTGGTGCGGCCGGGGGCCTCGCCGAGCCAGAACGGGACCGACGGCGGCGCGCCCCGGGCGTCCGTGACCCGGACGATGCCCGGCTCCACCCGGCGGATCCGCCATGAGGCGGTGCCGAGCAGGAACACGTCCCCGGCCATCGACTCGATGGCCCAGTCCTCGTTCACGGTGCCCACCAGGGTGGCGTCGGGCTCAGCCAGGACCCGGTATTCGCCGAGCTCGGGGATCGCGCCGCCGGAGGTGAGCGCGGCGAGCCGGGCTCCGCGCCTGCCCCGCAGCCGCCCGGTTACCCGGTCGCGGTGCAGGTAGGCGGCCCTGCGGCCGCGGCCCGTCTGGATGCCGTCGGAGACCAGCTCGGCTACCTCGCCGAAATCCTCGGCAGACAGCTCCGCGAACGGGGCAGCCCGCCGGACCATGGCCAGCAGGTCCTCCTCCGCCCAGTCCGCGGCCGCGCACTCAGCCACCACCTGCTGGGCGAGGATGTCCAGCGGACCGGCCGGGACAACCAGCGCGTCGAGCCGGCCCGAGCGCACGCCGCGCAGCAGCGCCGCGCACTCTACCAGCTCATCCCGCGACGTCGGATACAGCCGCCCCGACGGCGTTCCGCCTCGGGTGTGGTTCGACCGGCCCACGCGCTGCAGCAAGGTGGCGAAACTGCGCGGCGAGCCGATCTGGCACACCAGCTCCACCGGCCCGATGTCGATCCCCAGCTCCAGCGACGCCGTCGCCACCAGTGCCCGCAGGTCACCCGACCGCAGCCGCGCTTCGACCCGCTGGCGCCGGTCCTTCGACAGGCTCCCGTGATGGGCCGCCACCTGGCCCCCGCCGAGCCGCTCGGCTAGCTGATGGGCGACTCGCTCGGCCATCCGGCGGGTATTCACGAACACCAACGTGGTCCTGTGCTGCCGCACGTGGCCGGCGATCAGGTCCAGGATCTCGGCCATCTGCTCGGCCGACGCGACCGCGCCGAGCTCATCACCGGGCAGCTCCAGGGCGAGCTCGAGGTCGCGGCGGTGCCCGGCGTCCACGATCGCGCACCTCGGCGACCCATCCAGGTGTGATCGGCCGTCGCCCGCGCCGACGAGCAGCCGGGCCACCGCCCCGACCGGGCGCTGGGTCGCCGACAGCCCGATCCGCTGCACCGGATGCGCCGCGAGCCTCTCCAGCCGCTCCAGCGTGACGGCCAGGTGCGAGCCGCGCTTGTTGCCCGCCACAGCGTGGATCTCATCCACGATGACCGTCCTGGCGGCGGCCAGCATCGCCCGGCCCCGCTGCGCCGTCACCAGCAGATAAAGCGACTCCGGGGTGGTGATCAGGAACTCCGGCGGGCGCGTCAGCATCGCGGCCCGCTCGGCGGCCGCCGTGTCGCCGGTCCGCACCGCCGCCCGGATGGCGGGCGCGCTCATCCCCAGCCCGGCCGCGGCCTCGCCGATCTCGCGCAGCGGACGCTCAAGGTTCAGGTGGATGTCGACCGCCAGGGCCTTCAGCGGCGATACGTACACCACCTGAGGGCCGCCAGCCGGATCGGCGCCCGCCTCGTGCGCCCGGTAGATCCGGTCGACGCACACCAGGAACGCCGCCAGCGTCTTGCCGGACCCGGTCGGCGCCGCGATGAGCGTGTGGTTCCCGGCCGCGATCTGCCGCCAGCCCTCGGCCTGCGGCCCGGTCGGCCCGGCCGGGAACCGCCCGCTGAACCAGGCACGCACCGCCGGGTGGAACGACTCCAGCATCCGGCCACACTAACCCCGGCTCCGACCCGCTCGATCCTTCAGGTCGGGCGCTTGCCGCAGGCAGGAGCGCCGTCATCCACGTGATGCCGTAAGTTCGGCGCATGCACGGTCACCGCGCCGCGGAGCCTGCCTCGAGCGGCAGGCAAGCATCCCCTTGCCTGGCGTCGATTCACGTCTATCCGCTCAAGGCCGGGCGGGCCGTCGATCTCGACGAGTCGCTGGTCGAGCCGTGGGGACTGGCTGGCGACCGCCGGTGGCTCGTCGTCGACGACGCCGGACGGTTCGTCAGCCAGCGCGAGGAACCGGCGCTGGCGCGCGTCACCGCCCGGTACCTCGCAGCGCCCGCGGCGAAGAACCTCACCCGGTCCTCCCCGGTCCCGGCCGATCTGATCGCGGTGTCCGCCGATGGTCTTTCGCCGCTGACCGTTCCCGTCCCGTCGCGGCACGCCGGCGCCGAGATGCTGTGGGTTGCGGTCTGGGGCTCGAAGGTCTGCGCCGCCGCCGCCGGAGAGGAGGCCGACAGCTGGTTCGCCCGTTTCCTCGGCCGCGATGTGCGCCTCGTCCACCTGGACGATCCGACCCGCCGTGAAGTGGACGAGCGCTACGGTGCTCCCGGTGACCGGGTGAGCTTCGCCGATGGCTATCCGCTGCTGCTCACCTGCGTCAGCTCGCTGGACGCGCTCGGCCGCTGGCTGATCGACGACGGCCATCCGCCCGTCCCGATGAACCGGTTCCGGCCGAACGTGGTAGTCACCGGCACGGCCGCCTGGGCCGAGGACCAGTGGCGCCGCATCCGGATCGGCACGGTGACGTTCCGCGTTGTCAAGCCCTGCGGACGCTGCCAGGTCACCACGATCGACCAGACATCCGCGCGGCGCGGCCGGGAGCCCCTCGCGCTGCTCGGCCGCCGGCGCCGGTTCGGCAAGCAGCTGATCTTCGGGCAGAACATGATCCCCGACGCGCCGGGCACCATTCTGGTCGGCGACCCGGTCCAGATCCTGGAACGGTCAGCAGCAGGCCATCCGCCGGACCTGCCCGGACGTGCGATAGCGACGGCGCGCGGCAGCGGCACGGCGGCAGCACGGCGAGCCGGGCGCGCAGACGGAGCGGCTGAGCACCGGCAGGGGCTGGCTGGGACGCCAGGGAGCGAGTCTTACCCTTGGACACGTGGTACCTATTGACCGCGTTGTCCTCCTCTGGAATTGTCTGATGCTGGTCGGCTTCCAGTTCGGGTTCCGGCGCTGCGCGCACCGCCACCCGCTCGGAGGACTGGAAACGTCCTCGGTCGACCTCAGCCAGCGCGTTAGCGCGGTTAGCCAGCGCAAACCTGACCAGCCAGTTTTCCCCGAGGAGTCTTCGCTCAAATGTGCCCTCCGCCGGCCCGGTGGTTCTGATCATGCGGAGGGACCTGACAGCCTTCGCCAGCAGGCTCCCTTGTCTTCGACGCACTCCTCCGGCTGACCAGCCCGCTAGTCTTACCAGCCTGGCGGCGGCACGAAATGCGACAGGAACGGTGAGACAGCCGTGTTCGTGACGATGATTGCGACGGAATGCTCGCCGGTGGCGCAGGCGGGCGGGCTGGGTGAGGTAATCTTCGGGCTGAGCCGG
>Ga0335081_10003415_pt1 | contig 24977 bp, 20 predicted proteins | sample Lox_Sample_35_FD_206713 | JGI IMG/M metagenome (GOLD analysis project Ga0335081, IMG submission 206713) | Soil microbial communities from Loxahatchee National Wildlife Refuge, Florida, United States - Lox_Sample_3.5 | ecosystem: Environmental > Terrestrial > Soil > Wetlands | place: USA...
GCCTGCCGCCACACATTGCAGGTCAGGAACAAACTGTCCCCGTCCTTCCACTCACCCGTGGAGTTATCGCGGAACCGGGGCGTCGACGCCACCCGGAACCGTGCCACGGGCTGACCGGCCGGGGTAAAACGCAGTTCCGGATCATCGACGAGGTTGCCCGCGATCGTGATCTGGGTATCGCCTGCTGCCATCGGGTACTCCAGCTCGCTAACGGATTCTGCTGGTGAGAGAAGAGGTCAGGTTCAGTGGTGCTCGGGCCGCGTGACCTTGGTCCGCAGGATGGTCTCGTTCAGGTTGAGCTGGCGGTCGAGCTCGAGCACGACGCCCGGCTCCGCCGTCAGGTCCACCACCGCATAGAAGCCTTCAGACTTCTTCTGGATCTGGTATGCGAGGCGGCGCTTGCCCCAGATGTCGACCTTCTCGACCTTGCCGCCGCCGGTCGTCACGACCTTGAGGAACTGGTCGAGTGACGGCTGCACGGTACGCTCCTCGAGGTTGGGGTCGAGGATGATCATTAGTTCGTAGTGGCGCATGGGCGTCCTGAGTCCTCCTCTGGACTGGTGCGGCCACGGTCCTTCCGTGGCAGGAGGTGTCGCGGTCACGAGCCGACGCAGGTAAACAGCCGGGTTTTCCGCAGCCCGGTCAGTGTACCCAACATCGCCGGCACGCGGTAACCGTCTCGCTGAGGCGGCCGGGAAACCTGTGGATTCCGGGCTCGGGCGCGGGGGAAGACTTTCCGGTGAAAACTTCCTGGAGGTGGTCATCGTGGCAGGCACCGTCGACTCCGGCCAGCGCCACAACATCCTGAACTCGGACGGGCAGCCGCATCCGGTCCAGAACGCCCTGACCATCTTTACGCTGGTGGTCGGGCTCGTCTCCTTCGTTCTCGGCATGATCGTGAGGAACGCGCACACTAGTTCCGCAGTGATCGTCGTCACCACCGCCACGGGGCTGGTCTCGTGCCTGGTCGGCTTGTACGTGCAGATGATCTCGTCAACCCGAGAGCAGCGGATCCTGATCGTCACCGGCATCATCGCCGGCTTCGTCGGGCTGGCCATCGGCCTGTCCAAGGGCGGCTTCGTCCCCTGACCGCTGGCAGCAGCACCCGGCACCCGGGCCCACTCACTAGGCTTGGGGAGCATGGTGCGTATCGGAGCCCACTTCCACGTTGACCACCCGCTGGACGAGGCGATCGCCCGCGGCGCGGACGCGGCCCAGTTCTTCCTCGGCGACCCGCAGGGGTGGAAGGGCCCGGTGATACCCGGCGGGGATCCGGCCGCCATCCGGGACGCCTTTAACGCGGCGGGCGTCGACATCTACATCCACGCGCCGTATGTCATCAACGTCGCGACCGGCAACAACCGGATCAGGATCCCGAGCAGGAAGATCCTCGACCAGCAGCTCAAGGCGGCCGCGTCGGTCGGGGCCAAGGGCCTGATCGTGCACGGCGGCCACGTCACCGCGGGGGTGGCGGCCGAGGACGGCCTGGAGAACTGGCGCAAGGCGGTGGAGCGGATCGAGCGGCCGCTGCCGATGCTGATCGAGAACACCGCGGGCGGTGACGGCGCCATGGCCCGGTCGCTCGACGCGATCGGCAGGCTCTGGGACGCGGTGACGGAGGCAGCCGGGGACAACGGCGCCAACCTCGGCTTCTGCCTGGACACCTGCCACGCCAACTCGGCCGGCATCGACCTCGCCGACGCGGCCGACCGGATCAAGGCCATCACCGGCCGGATCGACCTGGTGCACTGCAACAACTCGCGGGATGAGTTCGGCTCGGGCCGGGACAGGCACGCCAACATCGGCACCGGGACCATCGATCCTGCCCTGCTACTCGGCGTGGTCCGCGCCGCGGGCGCGCCGGTCATCTGCGAGACCCCCGACGAGAACGGCGGCCTGGCCGCCGACGTCAGCTGGCTGAAGCAGCACCTGGCCGGCTAGCCCTCAGTCTGGCTGGCACTGGCCCGGTCGATGCTGAGCCCCCGGCCGCCGGGGTTGAACCTGAGCCTGAACCGGTCCTCGGCGTGGTCGAGCACGCCGCCGGCTGGATCGTCGGTGCCGAGGGCACGCACCACGTCCCGTTCGGGATCAATGATGTCGCGCACCACGTAGGCGGCGAGCAGGCCCACGGTGAGGAACCTGGCCGCCAGGGCGGCGAAATACCACCCGCTGCTGATGCCCTGGTAGCCAGTCACCTGGTAGCCCCCGGCCGAGTAGACGAAGATGAGGTAGCCCCAGATGCCGAAGAAGTACGCCACCTCGGCCGCCTGCCACAACAGGTAGGGCCACAGCCGGGGACGGGCCAGCACGGCCAGCGGCACCAGCCAGACGACGTACTGCGGCGACCAGACCTTGTTCGTCATCAGGAACGCGGCCAGCACCAGGAAGCACAGTTGCGGCAGCCGCGGCCGGCGCGGCGCGGCCAGCGCGAGCACGGTGATCGCGGCACAGGCGGCGGCGAAGAACACCGCCGACAGCTTGTTCAGCGCGCTGAGCTGCGGGTTACCGAGCACTGGCACGTTGAAGTGCTCGAACATGTACCAGACCGAACCCCAGTCTGCGCCCCGGTCCTTGCTGAATACGTAGAAACGCGCCCAGCCGGACGGCGCCACGATCAGCACCGGCAGGTCCACGACCGCCCACGCGATCGCCGCGGCGGCCAGCGTCCGCGCGAACTCGCGCATCCGGCCGGCCCGCAGGCACAGCAGCAGCAGCGGTCCGAAGACCACGAGGGGATAGAACTTCGTCGCGACGCCGAGGCCGAGCAGGACGCCGGCCCAGACGCCACGGCGGGCCGCCCAGGCGGCGATGCCCAGCGCGGTAAACGCGAGCGCGATCAGGTCCCAGTTGACGAAGGCGGACAGGATCAGCGCCGGGGACAACGCCACCATCAGCGCCTGCGCCCCCCGGCCCGGGCCGGCCGCCCGCGCCGTGGCCAGCACGCCCGCCACCGCGCAGACCGCGAGCAGCGCCACGGTGACGTCGAAGAACTCACGGCCCCTGATGACCCCGCCGACGTTCCGCACCAGCCAGGCCGCGGCCTGCATGGCCCCGCCGATCAGCACCGGGTACTCGACCGGGTGGCCGGTGTAGGGCACCTTCCCCGCAGACAGCCCCTCACCGTAGTACAGCGGGTAGATGTCGGTGTAGCAGGCGCGCTGGAACTGGCTGGCGTAGAAGTTCCAGGCTCCGGCGCGACACGGGTTCTTCTCCGCGAACGCGAGCACCATGCCGAGCACCGACGCCGCCACCAGCACACCGGTGCTGCCGAGGGCAGCGATCAGGCCGACGGGGCTGGCGGGGCGGCGCCCGGCCCCGCCGCCGAATCGCGTATCCGCCGACTCCGGGACGTCCACCCCCATATCTAATCGCGTTTCGGAGTCAGCTCGCCTCCGGGGCCTTCAGCGCGCCTTATCTGGTCCGCCGTAGCCGACTCAGCCGACGGTGCTGCAGTCGGCGGCGGGCCCAAAGGGGCAGGCCGGTCACGACGAGGCCCACGCCCACGCCCCCGGCCGCCGGGGCTCCGTTCACGCCGCCGCCCGGACCTCCGCCGTTGCCGCCGCCGAAGCCGCCGCCCCCGCCGCCGGTGCCCGTCGCGCAGGTCACGACCTGCGGATCGCAGGAGAAGGTGGGCCAGGGGGTCGGGTTCCCGCCCTGGCCGCCCTGGCCGCCACCCTGGCCTCCGGGCCCGCCGTGGTCGTGCTTATTGTGCTTCTTGCCGGCGTTACGCAGGTTCAGCGGCACCTGGTTCCAGGTCTGGCCGGTGAAGACGGGGGCGGGGAACGGCTCGATTCCGAGCGGGACGAACATGTTCTCGGCGTAGGTGTGCCAGATCGCGGCCGGCCAGGTGCCGCCCATGCCGCCCTGGGAAAGCCCGCCGAGCAGGTCCAGCGTCTGGTCGCCCTGGCCCTGGTTGTTGGTGAACAGCGCGACGGCCATGGCCTGGCTCGGGATGGCGCCGATGAAGAACGCCGACTGGGCGCTGTTCGTGGTGCCGGTCTTGGCGATGATCTCCTGGCCGTTGCTCATGCCGGCACCCGGCGCGGTGCCGTAGGGCGCGTCGTCCTTCGACATCGCGTACTGCACCTGCGAGGCCAGGTTCTTGTTCGCCGTGGGGTCGGGGCTGAACACCGGGTAGTTGGTGATCTTGATCGGGATAGGCGGGGCGCTGTTCTGGGTGTTGTGGCCTATCGAGGCGACAATGTGGGCGTTGTGGTAGGTACCGCCGTTGTCGATCGTCGCCAGCATGGTGGCCTGCTCCACCACCGTCAGCGATGCCTGGCCGAGCGCGACACCAGCCTCTTTTTCCATTCTGCCGGTGCCCGGACAGGAAGCGGTGATGCACGACGCGTCCGTGTTCACCCCGAATTGCTTCGCCATGGTGGCCACGGCCGGCCCGCCCACCCGGTGCCACAGGTCGGCGTAGGCGGTGTTGATCGACACGGCCATCGCGATCTGCGGTGTGTACGGCCCGTTCTCCGACTGCGAGTCGTTGTGCACGAGGTAGGAGTTGGGAGTCTGGACCGTGGTCGAGTAATCGTCGGGCCTGTCGTCCGATGCGATGTAGAGGTTGTTGAACCCGTTGAGAGTGCTGGTCTGCACGTTCATTCCCGCCTTGACCGCGGCGGACAGGACGTACGGCTTGAACGAGGACCCGACCTGTTCCCGGTTCTGCACCGCCATATTCCACTCGCACTTGACCTTCGCGCAGAGCTTGCTGGTGATGACCTTGCCGGTCCCGTTGTATTTCGCCCCGATGTAGCCGGGCCCGGCGTACACGGCCTGGATCGCGCCACTACCGGGATCCTCGAGCACCGCGGCCGCGTGCATGTAGCTGAGCACGAGCGGATGACTGCTCGCGTTGATCAGCGCCTCGTTCTCGCGGACGGCGTCGTACAGCGCCGCCATCTTCTTGTCGTCGACGGTGGTGCGGATGACGTAGCCGCCGTTGTAGATCTGCTCCTGCGACAGGTGGTAGGTGTCCTCGAGTTCGGTCTGCACCATGTTGAGGACGTAGGGATCCCACACGTCACGGCCGAGGGTCTGCGGGACGTGGTTGCCGGGAGCCGGGAACTTCATCGCCGCGGCCTTCTGCTCGGTCAGCGTCCCCATCTGCACCATGCCGTTGAGCACGTAGTGCCAGCGGGCCTCGAGCTGAGTGCGGTACTGCCGCAGCGGGTAGGTGCTCGGCTGCTGGATGATGGCGGCGATCACCGCGTCCTGCGCCACGGTGAGCTTGGCGGACGGCTTACCGTAGTAGGTTTCGGCGGCGGCCTCGATCCCGTAAGCGCCCTGCCCCAGGTAGATCGTGTTGAGGTAGTTGGTGAGGATCCACTGCTTGGACTTCTCCTTGGCCACCTTCATGGCCACGAAGATCTCCTTGATCTTGCGGCCGAGCGTCTGCTGGGTGCCGATGCCGCTGTAGTACTGCCGGACGAACTCCTGGGTGATGGTCGAGCCGCCCTGCAGCGAGCCGTCGTTCCCGGTGAGGTCCTCGTAAGCGGCCCGCGCGATGCCGGTGGGCGAGATGCCGCCCTCGTTGAAGAAGTTCCTGTCCTCGGCGGCGACCACCGCGTTGATCATGTCCGAGGGGATCTCGCCGTACTGCAGCATCTTCCGGTTGGTAGTGCCGAACCGGCCGATGAGGCTGCCGTCCTGGGAGTAGACCACGGACTGCGAGAAGCCGGTGGCCGCCAGGGCCGCGGTGGGAACCGGTGTCTCCTCGTACGCGATAGCCACGGCGACCGCGCCGAGCACGACGATGCCGCCGACGATCCCGAGCAGCACGCCCAGGGCCTTGCGCAGCGTCCAGTGCCGCCACCAGCTGCCTTTGACCTTGACCCGCGGGCGGTCGAGCCCTCGCCGTCCCGGCCCGGCGAGGCCCCTGGGGCCCCGCGGCCTTCGCGGCCCGCCGGGGCCGCCTGGGCCGCCCAGGCCAGCGCCGCCTGGACCCGTGCCGCCCGTGCCGCCCGGGACGCCGCCGTGGCTCCCGCGCCGGCCCCGAGCCGGGAGCCCGGGCGTCAGCAAGCTGCCGGTGGCCTCGTTGTCCCAGTTCAGCTGCGTGGATTCCGTTATGTCCGTGGCTGGGCCCGCCGCACGCGCGTGGCTGCCTTCGCGGCGGCCCCTGGGCGCGTGGCCCTGATCGGGGCGCACGGCGGTGCCGACGCCTCCGCGGCTGGCGGCGCGGGACAGGTCGGCTTCGGGGGCGTCACCGAAGCCCGCTTCCGGGCGGCGGAACCCCTGGGTGTCCCAGCCGTTGGAGTCGTAGCCCAGGTCGTAGTCGACGTCCCCTGCGTTGCCCTGATAGCCCCTGTCGGCCGCCGGGCGAGCGTGCCCAGCCGTGCCCGCGTCGCGATACCGAACGTCGAAGTCATCAGCTTTGCTGCTCACGCGTCCTCGCTGGTGGCTCGGAGGTCGCTGCTAGCGGGAATGCGACCTCTACCTGAAGGGCGGGTTCGCCGAACCCGGGAACCCGCCGAACACAAACGTTACCTCCTGGAGACCGTGTTCACCGGCAGGTCGGTGTTACCGCTGGGTTACCGGCCGGGGTTACCGGCCCGGGTCGCCGACTGGGTAAATGACCGGCCGACTTCACTGGCTGGCTTTTACTGGGTCCGCGCCCGCCGCCTCCGGCGTACGGCTGGCTCGCCAGTGCCGAGAACGTAAGAGGTAGCGAGGTGGTTCCACCCGCAACTCTGACAGACCTCGACCACATAGACCCGGAATTCACCGTATTCGGCCGCCATCTCCGCTAGCTCCCGCGCCTGCTTGACCCGTCCCTCGTACTGGCCCAGCTCGTCGCCGTAGACGTACGTCACGTGGGTGAGCTTGGCTTTCCGGCAGATCGGGCACCGGTCCTCGGTGGGCTCGCCATGGAACTTCGCGGCCCGCAGCAGGTACGGATGAGCGTCGCAGACGTCGGTGATGGTCGTGCGCCCGGAGCGCACGGACGCGAGCGTGGCCCGGCGGGCCAGCCCGTAGTCCACCACGGATCGCCTTGACGTCATATTCGCCAGCGTACGTCGGAACCGCGCGTGAGCCGAGCCCGGACTGCCCGCGCCCCGTAATTGTGCCGTGCACTTGCGCCCCGGTGAACCGGCGCATACGATCCACATGTATCGGTTCGATACATCGCGACGATCTAACGGTCCGATCTAACGGTCCGAAGTATCGCAACGAGGCATCGGACCGGAATATACCGAGATACCACGACCTCCTGGGGGAAAGCGTGGGACGCAACCGCTCCGGGGTACTCGAGCTAGCCGTGCTCGGGCTGCTGAACGGAACGCCGATGCACGGCTATGAGCTGCGCAAGCGCCTGTACACCGTGCTGGGCGCGTTTCGCGCGCTTTCCTACGGATCGCTGTATCCCTGCCTGCACGAGCTTCAGGACGCCGGGCTGATCACGGCGGAGCAGGACGAGCCGGAGCCGCCAGCGCCGGCCGGGACGGCGCGGGCACGGGCGGGCCGCCGGTCACTGAAGGTGTACCGGCTGACCGCCGACGGCAAAGAGAAGCTGGCCGACCTCCTCGGCGAGGGCGGTCCGGCGGCATGGGAAGACGACGGGTTCGGTGTTCACTTCGCGTTTTTCGGGCAGACCAGGGCCGACGTCAGGCTCCGGATCCTCGAGGGCCGGCGCAGCAGGCTCGAGGAACGGATGGAGGCCATCCGGGCGGCCTTCACGCGCACCAGGGAGCGTGTGGACCGGTACACCCTGGAATTGCAGCGCCATGGCCTGGAATCAGTGGAGCGGGAAGTCCGGTGGCTGAACGAGCTGATCGCATCTGAGCGGCAGGCCAGCGGAGACGACAACATTTCCGAGAATTCCGAGAAGGAGTCATCCTGATGGGTAAGGTGCGCATCGCCATTGCTGGGGTGGGCAACTGCGCCAGCTCCCTGGTGCAGGGACTGGAGTACTACCGGGACGCCGACGACGGCGCCCGCGTTCCCGGCCTCATGCATGTCCGGTTCGGGCCGTACCACATCAGCGACGTCGAGGTTGTCGCCGCGTTCGACGTGGACGCCAAGAAGGTCGGCTGCGACCTGGCCGACGCCATCCACGCAAGCGAGAACAACACCATCAAGATCGCCGAGGTCCCGCCGACCGGCGTGACGGTGCAGCGCGGGCCGACCCTGGACGGCCTGGGCGAGTACTACCGGGAAATCATCACCGAATCCGACGAGCCGGCCGCGGACGTGGCCCAGGTGCTGCGCGAGACCGGCGCCGACGTCCTGGTCTCCTACCTCCCGGTCGGTTCCGAGCAGGCGGACCGCTACTACGCTCAGTGCGCCATCGACGCGCGCGTGGCCTTCGTGAACGCGCTGCCGGTGTTCATCGCCTCCGATCCGGAGTGGGCCGCCAGGTTCACCGAGGCCGGCGTCCCGATCATCGGCGACGACATCAAGTCCCAGGTCGGTGCCACCATTACCCACCGTGTGCTGGCCAAGCTGTTCGAGGACCGCGGGGTCGAGTTGCTCCGCACCTACCAGCTGAACTTCGGCGGCAACATGGACTTCATGAACATGCTGGAGCGCAAGCGGCTCCAGTCGAAGAAGATCTCCAAGACCCAGGCGGTCACCTCCCAGATCCCGCACGAGATGGAGCGCGCCGCGGTGCACATCGGCCCGTCCGACCACGTGCCGTGGCTGGATGACAGGAAGATGGCCTACGTCCGGCTCGAGGGCCGCGCGTTCGGCGACGTGCCGCTCAGCCTGGAGTACAAGCTCGAGGTGTGGGACTCGCCCAACTCCGCGGGCGTCATCATCGACGCGGTGCGCGCGGCCAAGATCGCCCTGGACCGGGGCATCGGCGGCCCGGTGACCTCGGCCAGCTCGTACTTCATGAAGTCGCCGCCGGAGCAGTACGGCGACGACGTCTGCCGGGACCTGGTCGAGAAGTTCATCATCGGCGAAGTCGCCCGATAACGCCCCCGGCCCGGCGCGGCAGCGCCTAATGAGCAACGCGCGGCCGCCCCCGGCCCGCGCGGCCGCGCCTGTTGAGCCCCGGCGCGGCCGCGCCTGTTGAGCCCCGGCGCGGCCGCGCCTGTTGAGCAGAGCGCCCCTAAGCTGGAGGCGTGGCCAACGGGTCCAAGTCAGCGGTCTGGGCCGACTTGCGCGGGGTGCTGGCCGGGCGCGACTTCCGTCGGTTGTTCGCGACCCGGCTGGTCTCGCAAGCCGGTGACGGCATCGTCACGGCCGGGGTCGGTACCTACGTGTTCTTCAACGCGACCACGTTCCCAAGCCCGGCGGCGGGGGCGGCGGCCTTCGCGGTCCTCTACCTGCCGTACTCGCTGATCGGGCCGTTCGCCGGGGTCTTCATCGACCGCTGGTCCCGGCGCCAGATCCTGGTCCGGTCGGCCCTGCTCCGGTCGGTGTTCGTGGCGCTGACCGCGGCGTCCATGGCACTGGGCAACCGGGGGGCGCTGCTGTACGTGTCGGTGCTCCTGGTCCTGGGCGTGAACCGGTTCTTCCTGTCCTCGCTCTCCGTCGCGCTGCCGCACGTGGTGGCCGAGGACAAGCTGGTGATGGCGAACTCGGTGTCGCCGACCATCGGCGGCATCTCGGCGACCATCGGCGGCATCGTTGCCCTGGGCCTCAACGTCGCCACCGGCAACACCGAGCGCGGCGCGGCCATCACCTTGTTGTTCGGCGGCGCCTGCTACGTGGCAGCGAGCCTGGTCGCGGCCACCCTGGCCCGCGACCAGCTCGGCCCGGCCCGGCCGGACGGCCTCCAGGGGGCACCGCCGTCGCGCAGGCCGCTGCTCGGCGAGCTCGCCTCGGTCGCGACCGGGCTGGCCGACGGCGCCCGCTACGTCGCCCGGCGGCGCGGCCCGGCGGCGGCGCTCGGCGCCACCGGCGGCTTCAGCCTGGTCTTCGGGCCGATGTTCCTGATGTCGGTGCTGCTCTACCGCAACTACTTCTACCGGTCCAGCGTCAGCGTGGCCGAAGGCCACTTCGGGCTGCTGGTCATCCTGGCCGGGATCGGGTACGCCTGCGCGGCGCTGGTGACCCCGCCGGCCACCAGGCGGCTGTCCAAGCCCGCCTGGATCACGCTGCTGCTCGCGGCGAGCGCGGTGGTAACCCTCCTGCTCGGCGAGACCTTTCTTCAGGTCGCCTACCTGGGCATCGGGTTCTGCCTCTACCTCACCCGGCAGGGCATCGCGATCTGCGCCGTCACGATCTTGCAGGAAGAGGTGGGCGACGCCTACCGCGGCCGGGTGTTCGCCTTCTACGACATGATGTTCAACGCCGCCTACGTAGCCGGGGCCGCGCTGAGCGTGGCCGTCATGCCGGAGGACGGCCACTCACCGTTCCTCGTCGGCCTGGTGGCGGCGGGCTACGCCGTGGTCGCGGCCGCCTACTGGCTGGCCGCCGGCCGGCGTCAGTCCTCCGGCGGCTCGGGCACGGGGATCCCCTCCGCGGCGGCCCAGTCGAGCAACAGCTGAGTGACGCGCTCCCGGCCGAGCTCGCCCTGGTTGATCCGCAGCTCGAGCAGGTAGTCGTAGGCCCTCCCCACCACCCGGCCGGGGGGGACGCCGAGGATGCGCATGATGTCGTTGCCGTCGAGCTCGGGCCGCAGCCTGGCCAGTTCCTCCTGCTCACTGAGCTCCGCGATGCGCTGTTCGAGGCCGTCGTAGGCGCGGGCCAGCCTGGCCGCTTTCGCCCGGTTCCGCGTGGTGCAGTCGGCCCTGGTCAGCACGTGCAGCCGGGTCAGCAGCGGCCCGGCGTCGCGGACGTAGCGCCGGACCGCCGCGTCCGTCCACTCACCGTCACCGTAACCGTGGAACCGCAGGTGCAGCCCGACCAGCTGGGACACGTCCCTGATCACGTCGTTCGGGAAGCGCAGCGCGGTCAGCCTGCGCTTGGTCATCTTCGCGCCTTTCACCTCGTGCAGGTGGAAGGCGACCCGCCCGTCCGGCAGCAGGGTCCTGGTCTTCGGCTTGCCGATGTCGTGCAGCAGCGCGGCCAGCCGGACCGTGAGGTCACCGTCAAGCCCGTACCGCGGCTCCAGCGCGATCGCCTGCCGCAGCACGGTGAGGCTGTGCTGGTAGACGTCCTTGTGCCGGTGGTGCTCGTCGGCCTCCATCCGGAGCCTGGATACCTCGGGCAGCACCTCGTCGGCCACCCCGGTCTGCACCAGGACATCGATGCCGACGGCCGGATCGGGGGTCAGCATCAGCTTGGTCAGCTCGCTGGTGATCCGTTCGGCGGACACGATTTCCAGGCGTTCCGCCTGGTCGGTCATTGCGGCGCGCACGTCGTCCGCGACGGTGAACCCCAGCTTGGCCGCGAACCTGGCCGCGCGCAGGATGCGCAGCGGGTCGTCGCCGAAGGACCGCTCCGGCGGGCCCGGTGTCCGCAGCACCTTCTCCCCGAGCGCCTCGAAGCCGCCGAACGGGTCGGTGAACTCGTACCCGGGCAGCCGGGCCGCCATCGCGTTGACGGTGAAATCCCGGCGCCCCAGGTCTTCCTCCAGCGAGGTGCCGTACCGTACATCGGGCCTGCGCGAGGTCCGCTCGTACTGCTCGCTGCGGTAGGTGGTGATCTCGAAGACCGTGTTGCCCTTGCGCAGCCCGACGGTGCCGAACGCGATCCCGACCTCCCAGGTCCGGTCGGCCCAGCCGCTGGCGATCGCCAGCACCTGATCGGGGGTCGCGTCCGTGGTGAGGTCGAAGTCGCCCGGCCGCTGACCGAGAAGGACATCCCGGACCGGCCCGCCGACCAGCGCGAGCTCGTAGCCGTGGCGCACGAACAGGCGGCCGACCTCGGCCACTTCAGGCACCCGCTCGCGCAGTAGTGCGGCGAGCGCTTTCCGCTGTTCGTTGCTCATGGGCACGGCCATTGAGAGTAGCGACCGCGGGGGTTCCGCGCGAACAGCCGGGTTCGCGGCCGGACGCGAACCTTTTTCCAGACACTAGCATTCCAGGTGTGCGCGGCTTTGCGACGACGAACCTCGGGCGGACCCTCCGGAAGACCGCCGTGTTCGCCGTTCCGGCGGCGATCCTGGCCGTGACCCTGGCCGGCGGGCTGGCGTCGGCCGGCCCGGCGCAGGCCAGCCCGGCCGAACGGGCCAGCGCGGGCCACGTCTCGGTGACCATCAACGCGATGAGCCCGTCGTACGCCACGCCCGGCGCCACGGTCAGGTTGTCCGGCACCGTCACCAACGGCACCCGCCAGACCAAGGCCGGTCTTGACGTGCGGCTGTTCACCTCGGCGAGCCACTTCATCGCCCGGGACAGAATGGACGCCTACGTGTCCCGCGGCGGGGCCAGCGACCTGATCCCCGCCGGGAACCCGTTCTTCGTCTCCGACAGTCTGGCGCCCGGAGCCACCGCCCACTGGACCGCGTCGTTCCAGGCCGACACCCAGGGCATCGCGAGCTTCGGCGTGTACGGGGTGACTGCCCAGCTGCAGGACCCCTCCGGCAACGTGATCTCCGCCGACCAGACGCTGCTCCCGTTCTGGCCCGGGTCCCGGGTGGCGGGCCTGGCCAGCCCGCTGAAGATCTCCTGGCTCTGGCCACTCATCGGGCAGCCGCAGCAGAAGGTGTGCACCGCCACCCTGGCCACCAACGACCTGGCCGGCGACCTGGGCCCGGGCGGGCGCCTGTCCGCCCTGCTCAGCGCCGGGGCGAGCCATCCCGGCGCCCAGCTGACCTGGGTCATCGATCCGGCGCTGCTCAGCGACGTGAGCACGATGACCCACCGCTACCAGGTGGGCGGCCAGCCGAGCTGCACCGACGCCGCCCCCCAGCCGGCCAGCACGGCCGCGGCGAACTGGCTGGCCGCGCTCAAGAAGGTCACACCGGACCAGCCGACCGTGCTCACCCCGTACGCCAACGTGGACATGGCTGCCCTGGTCCATCAGGGCCTGACCCGGAATCTCGCCACCGCGTACCAGACCGGCGAGGCCGTGGCGGACAGCGTGCTGCACGGGACGTTCGGGCATGACGTCGCCTGGCCGCCCGGCGGGACCGCCGACCTGTCCCTGCTCACCAACCTCGCCGCGACCGAGCACGTCGGCACGGTCGTGCTGAACAGCAGCCAGATGCCGCCCGTCAACGCCGACGCCGTCTTCCGGCCCGACGACGCGGTCGCTTCGCTCCGGGTCGCGGGCCTGCCGATGAACGTGCTGCTATCCGACAACACCCTGACCGGGGTGCTCAGGGCCGGCAACACGAGCTCCGGCGCCCTGGCGAAGAACACCGAGTTCGCCGTCCGGCAGCGGTTCCTGGCCGAGACGGCGATGATCGCCGCCGAGGCACAGAACTCCAGGCGCACGGTCGTGGTGGCCCCGCCCGGCGGCTGGAGCCCGTCGGAGGCGCTCGCCAGCGACCTGCTCGGCGAGACCACGACCACCCCGTGGCTGACGCCGACCACGCTGACCAGCCTGAACTCGGCGGCGGACACCGAACGTGCGGTGCCCAGGCACTCGCCGCCCGCCAGCAAGGCGAGCCCGGACGAGCTCAGCCGCCGCTACCTGAACGCGGTGCGCGTCGTCGGCGACAGGCTCGGCGTGTACCAGTCCATGCTCTACCAGCCGGCCGCAGCCTACACGCGCTCCCTGGACGAGGCGCTGCTCGCCACGCAGTCGGCGGCCTGGCGCGGCGACGGGCAACAGCAGGGGATGGCCCTGACCCGAGGCCTGTCCGCCTACATCACGTCGGCCGAGAAGAAGGTCAGGATCATCAGCTCGGCCCAGGTACCGATGGGCGGCGCCTCCGGGCTGGTCCCGGTGACGATCGAGAACGGACTGCACCAGGCCATCCGGGTCCGGGTGGTGGCCACCGTGGACAATACGCCCGGCCGGACCTCGCAGCTGACCATCGGCCACTTCGCCGATGTCGTGACGATCCCGCCGCAGTCGCCGTCGTCTCCGGTGCGGCTGCCGGTCCGCTCGGCCCCGCAGGGGTCCACCCGGATCAGCCTGAGACTCACCAGCGCTAACGGAACCCCGCTTGTGTTCACCGAGAAGTCGCTCACCGTGCAGTCCACCAGGTACGGCCGGGCGATCCTGTTCCTCATCGGCGCCGCGATCGGCGTCTTCGTGCTCACCTCGCTGTACCGCGCCGTCCGCCGGCGGCTGCGCGACGACACGAGTCTGGTCGGCGGGGAAGCCGGCCCACCGGGTAGCGTCGTGACTGGCACCAGCGACGCGCGACACCCGACGGAGGCACCGGATGACCTGGCCGATGCACGACGCTGGGTCGACGACGCCTGACGGCGGCCAGGAGCCGCCGTGGCCAGAGCAGCCCGGGCCGGACGAGGCCGGGCCGGACGACGGCGAGCCCTCGCGCCGGGGACGGCACGCCGCCCCTGATCCGCTGCCGCCGATCGAGGGCCTGATGCCGGGTGGCGGCCCGAGCCCGGCCGAGACGACGCTGCCCCTCGCGCTCAAGTGGCCGGCCCCGCCGACCCGGCCACACCGCTCCCCGCCCCCCGGCCCGCCCGGATGGCGCCGGGTCCCCAGGACCAGCGGCTACGCACCGCCTGATCCGGCTTATCCAGCCGGGCCCGCCCCCGGCCAGCCGCCTCGTCCGCAGCCCACCTTCACGCCGACGCCGGCCAGGCCGCCCGGAGCGCCGGGTCCCCCCGCACCGCCCGGTGGCCCCGGAGGCGGCGGGACTCGCGGGCCGACGCAGGGCGCCCGGCACGCCGGGACCCCGCGTCCGGCCACGACCCAGCGCTCCAGCCTGGTCCGATCCGGCGCCGGCATGGCGCTCGGCACCCTGGTCTCGCGGGGCACCGGCTTCCTGCGCACGCTCGTCCTGGTGTACGCGGTCGGCATCGGAGCGCTCGGCAACGCCTACAACAACGCCAACACGCTGCCGAATACGGTCTACTACCTGATGCTCGGCGGCATCTTCACCAGCGTGGTGGTACCGCTGCTGGTCCGGGCGGCCCGGCGCGACCCGGACCGCGGCGAGGCCTACGCGCAGCGGATCTTCACCCTGGGCGCGCTGGCCCTGCTGGCGGTCACCGTGCTGGCCACGCTGCTGGCCGGCCCGCTGGTGAACCTGTACGCGGGCAACATCAACGGCCCGCCGGGCAGCCACCTCGCCGCCGAGCACGACCTGATGGTGGTGTGGGCGTACTGGTTCATCCCGCAGATCTTCTTCTACGGGATGAGCTCGCTGATCGGGGCGGTCCTGAACACCCGGGGCCGGTTCGCGGCGCCGATGTGGGCGCCGGTCGTCAACAACCTGATCGTGATCGTGGTCGGCGGGCTCTACTTCGTCACGGTCGGCGTGAATAAGCAGCCGTGGACGATCTCCCCGGGCGGGGTGCAGCTGCTCGGCTTCGGCACCACCCTCGGCGTGGTGGCACAGACCGTGGCGCTGTTCCCGTCGCTGCGGGCGGCCGGGTTCCGGTGGCGGCCCACGCTCGGGTTCCGGCCCGGCGAGGTGTCCGAGATGGGCCGGATGGCCGGCTGGATGTCGGTCTACGTGATCACCCAGTGGGCCGGGAACCTGGTCGTCCAGATTCTGGCCAACAGGGCGTCGCCCGGAGTGAACGGTTACTCGGCGTATTCCATCGCCTGGCAGCTGTTCCAGCTCCCGTACGCGATCGTGGGCATCTCGGTGATCACCGCGCTGCTGCCCCGGATGAGCGAGCACGCGAGCGCGCGCCGGTATTCGCTGGTCCGGGACGACTTCTCGATCGGCGTCCGGCTGGCCTCGGTGATCGTGGTGCCGGCCGCTATCTACCTCGGCATACTCGGCGGCCCGCTGGCCGAGTTCCTGTTCTCCTACGGCAGCACCTCCGCGGCGCACGCCAGGTACGTGGGCGAGGTCTTCGGGCTGTTCGCCCTGGGCCTGGTGCCGTACATGCTTACCCAGCTCCAGCTGCGCGTCTTCTACTCGTTCCAGGACAGCAAGACCGCCGCGTTCGTCGGCGTGATCACCATGGTCTTCGGCATCGCCGCGGCGCTCACCGCCGAGTCCCTGCTGCCCGCGGCCCAGGTGGTGGCCGGGCTCGCCGTCGCGTACGGGCTGGCGAACCTGGTCGGCACGATCGCCGGCTGGGCGCTGCTGCTGCGCCGGGTCGGCAGCCTGGACGGATGGGCGATCGCCCGGAGCCTGACCCGGATGCACCTGGCGACCGTGCCCGGAGTCGTCTTCGCGCTCGCGGTCATAGCCGGCACCGCCCACGTCATCCATGAACCCAGCCCGGCCTACGGACTCGTGGTCACCGTCGTCGGCGGCGGCGGCGCGATCGGGCTCTACGCCCTCTGTGCCAGGTCACTGCGTGTAGCCGAGTTTGGATTCCTTATGAAGACGATGGCGGCACGGTTCGGTGGCCGGGGAGGCCAACACTAAGGTGCCGGCATTAGCATGGGTGGCAATCTATGAGCACATACACGTCGGAACCCGGAACCAGGCTGGCAGGACGGTACCGTCTTGTCGACCAGGTCACGTCGGGCACCGGCTGGACGTACTGGAAAGCCACGGACGAGACCCTCGCCCGTTCTGTCACCGTGCTCACGTTCGCGACCGGTTTCCCCCGGGTGACCGAGACGGTGACCGCCGCCCGGGCCGCGAGCCGGCTCGGCGACCCGCGCTTCTCCCAGGTGTTCGACGTGGAGGACGGCGAAGAGCTGGCCTACGTGGTGCTGGAGTGGGTGGGCGTGGAGTCGCTGCTCGACATGCTCTCCGAGGGCCCGCTCGATCCGCCCCGCGCGGCCGCGATGATGGTGGAGGCAGCGCGGGCGATCGCGGCTGCGCACGAAATCGGCCTGGCGCACCTCAGGCTGGACCCGGCCTGCCTGCACTGGACGGTAGGCGGCGGGGTGAAGATCGCGGGGCTCGGCATCGACGCCGCGCTGGCCGGGCCGGCCCTGATTGCGTCCGAGGACGGCACGGACGACCCGGAACTCACCGACACGCAGGACCTGGCCCGGCTGCTCTACGCCGCGCTGACCGGCTACTGGCCAGGTCAGCCTGGCTCCGCCGGGTCGGCGCCAGCACTGCTGCCGCCCGCGCCGGAGAACGGCTCCGGCCTGTGCACGCCGCGTCAGGTGTCCGCGGGCGTCCCGGCCGGCGTCGACGAGGTGACCTGCCGGGCGCTGTTCCAGAAGCCGAGCCGGCACGGGCCGGCGCTGAGCACCGCGGCGACCTTCGCCGAAGCCCTGGCGAGTGCCGCCCCGCCGATGCCGCTGCCTTTTTCCACCGGGGTCACCGCGGCCCGGATCGCCGCGCCGGGCTACGACTACCAGCCGGATGGGTCGACCCCGTACCCGCCGCCGGATGCCCAGCCGCACCCGGGATCACACCCCGCGCCGCATAAGGGACCGCACCGGGGGTCGCGTCCCAGGCCGGCGGGCGGCCGCAAGCCGCCGGGCGAGCGCTCCACCGCGGCCCGCGCCGTCATCGCCATCGTGATCGCGCTCGTCCTGGCGGCGGTCGGGGTGGCCGCCTGGTCGATCAGCCGCGGCCTGCACCACTCGCCGACCCCGGCGCCGACCCGGACGCATTCGTCGTCGCAGAGCGCGGCGGCGGCGGCCGCCGTGCCACTCACGCCGGTCAGCGCGACCGTCTACAACCCGCTCGGCAGCAGCAGCGATGATGACCCCGCCGACGCGTCGAAGGCGATCGACGGCAGCACCAGCACGTTCTGGCACACCAGCTACTACCTCGGCCATCAGTTCGGGAACCTGAAGAAGGGCACCGGGCTGATTATCGACATGGGCAAGACGGTGCGGCTGAGTCAGCTGACGGTCCAGTTCGGCACCGGCTGCTGCACCCACGTCCTGATCGAGGTCGGCAACAGCAACACGAGCAGCGCCACGGCGCTGAGCACGTTCACCCAGGTGCAAAGCTCGAGCGCCGCCCAGGGCAGCACTACCTTCAACGTGACCAAGCAGGCTGCCGGCCGCTACGTCCTGATCTGGATCACCGACCTGCCGCCCCTGGACGGCAGCACGGGCCGGTACGAGACGATGATCTACAACATCACCGCGCGCGGTTTCACCTCGGGCCAGCCGGGCTGATGCGGCATGCCGGACGAGGCCGCGCCAGCTGACTATGAGCTGCTCCGCCGACACGTGGCCGGGGACGCCGACGCGTTCGGCGAGCTGTTCCGGCGGCACCGGGACCGGCTGTGGGCGGTAGCGCTGCGCACGCTGTGCGATCCGGACGAAGCCGCCGACGCGCTCCAGGACGCCATGGTCTCCGCGTTCCGCCGCGCCGGTGACTTCCGCGGCGAGTCCGCCGTCACCACGTGGCTGCACCGGATCGTGGTGAACGCGTCGCTGGACCGGCTGCGCCGTCGCGCCGCCAGGCCCGCCCTGTCCACCGGGGACGAGCAGGCGTTCGAGGCTCTGGTCGCGCAGGACGGAGATCCCGCCCGCACCTCGGACACCAGGCTGGACGTGGACGCCGCGCTGCGGCTGCTGCCACCGCAGCAACGGGCCGCGCTCGTGCTAGTCGACATGCTCGGCTTCTCGGTGGCGGACACCGCCGCCATCCTGGACACCTCGCCGGGCACGGTGAAGAGCCGCTGCGCCAGGGCCCGGGCCCGGCTGCTGCCGCATCTCGCGCACCTCCAAGGGAACCGATCGCCCGGCCGGAGCGTCTCACCTGCGCAGGGAGGCGACACCGCATGAGGGGGCAGATGACCCATCTGGACACCGATGTCCTGGCCGAGTTCCGCGCGGGACTCATCACCGGCCGGCGCGGCGGCAGGATCACCGCGCACCTAGGCGGCTGTGAGCGCTGCACCGCGCTGGATGAGCAGCTGGCGGGGGTCCGTTCGCTGCTCGCTTCGGTACCGGCGCCGGCCATGCCGGATAGCGTGGCCCAGCGGCTTGAGGTGGTGCTCGCGGCCGAGGTGGCCCAGAGAAATGCGGCAGGGCAGGCGGCGGTACGGGGAGCGGCGGCACCAGCGGATCAGGCCGAACGGGCCGGTGGTGACGGCGCACGCGGACCCTCCGCGTCCCGGCGGCCGGGCGGCAACCGCGGCTTCCGGCTGCTGGCACTGCGAGTGCTCGCGCCCGTGGCCGCCGTTGTCGTGCTGGGCGCGGGCGTCTACGGGCTGAGCCACCTCAACCTCGGCTCAAGCTCCTCATCGGCCGCCTCGTCCACGGCAGGCGGCGCGGCGCGGTCTGCGCCGAGCGCCGTGGCCGGGGCACGCTCGGCCGAGCACGCCAACGCGCCCGCCGCGGGGCCTTCCAGGGGAACGACGCCGCAATCGCGGGGGATCACGCCGGCCAGCTTCTCCCTCGTGACCGGCCAGCGGAACCTCACCCAGGCCGGCCTCGCGCAGCAGGTCAGGGCCGAGCTGCTCGTGCCGGTCTCGGCGCGCAGCACGAAAACCCCGCCCCGGAAGCTACGTGGCTGCGTGGCCAGGCTGGCGGACGGCCACGTGCTGAAGCTGGTCGAGAGCGTCCGCTTCGAGGGCAGGCCTGCCACCCTCATCGTCGCCCGCACCGGCGCCAGGGACACCGCCTGGATAGCGGCCCCGGACTGCTCGGACACCTATAGTCATGTACTCGCCACGACCACACTGCCATCGGGAATCTCCGGGCCCTAGTATCGGTTCACTGGAATGCCAGTCAGATGAGGGGTTGATAACGGTTGGCAGAGGTGACCGAAGTCCGGAACGTCATCGTCATCGGGTCCGGCCCGTCCGGTTATACGGCGGCGCTTTACGCGGCTCGCGCCGAGCTGAAGCCCTTGGTCTTCGAGGGTTCGGTCACGGCCGGCGGCGCGCTCATGCAGACCACCGACGTGGAGAACTTCCCGGGCTTCCCGGACGCCATCATGGGTCCCGAGCTGATGGACTCGATGCGCAAGCAGGCCGAGAGGTTCGGCGCCGAGCTGTTGTCGGATGACGTCACCGCGGTCGACCTGGCCGCGGACCCCAAGGTGGTCAAGACCGAGAGCGAGACCTACCTGGCCAAGGCCGTGATCATCGCCACAGGTTCGCGGTACAAGGAGCTCGGCGTGCCGGGCGAGAAGCAGTTGGGCGGCCACGGGGTTTCCTGGTGCGCGACCTGTGACGGGTTCTTCTTCCGCGGCCACGACATCGCGGTCATCGGCGGCGGCGACTCGGCCATGGAAGAGGCCATGTTCCTCACCAGGTTCGGTAAATCGGTGACGGTGATCCACCGGCGCGACACGCTCCGCGCCTCGAAGATCATGCAGGAGCGGGCGTTCGCCAACCCGAAGATCACGTTCGTGTGGGACAGCGAGGTGGTCGAGGTCCTCGGATCGGACAAGGTCACCGGCTTGCGGCTGAGGAGCACCAAGGACGGCACCGAGCAGGTGCTGCCGGTGACCGGTGTCTTCGTGGCCATTGGTCACGATCCGCGCTCGGATCTGTTCGCCGGGCAGCTCGCCACCGACCCCGACGGTTACCTGCTGGTCGACCAGCCGTCGACGCGCACCGCAATCGAGGGCGTCTTCGCGGCCGGCGACGTCGTCGACCGCACCTACCGGCAGGCCGTCACCGCCGCCGGCACCGGCTGCGCGGCCGCGCTCGACGCTGAGCGCTGGCTGGCCAGCAAGGAAACCTGACAGTGCGTTGTGCAACGCGAACTCCGCAGAAGACACGGTGCACGCTGTGCAGCAATTATTGAATCGCAAGTCAAAGGGGTGTGATCGCAAGTGGGCGCGACCAAGGTCGTGACGGACGAGACCTTCGAGGTGGAGGTCCTGAAGAACGACAAGCCGGTCATCGTGGACTACTGGGCCGAATGGTGCGGCCCGTGCCGCATGGTCGCCCCGGTGCTCGAGGAGATCGCCACCGAGTACGCGGACAAGATCGCCGTCGTAAAGCTCAACATCGACGAGAATCCCGCGGTATCGCAGCGTTACGGCATCATGGCCATTCCGACCATGAACGTTTTCTCCGGCGGGCAGGTCGTCAAGCAGATCGTCGGGGCTAAGCCGAAGTCGGCTATCCTGCGTGAGCTGGCCGAATTTATTTAATCCTGTTCGCACCCGAACGGATTTAACGACCCCTCAGGGCACTGGACGGCACCGTCATACCGGCCGCAGCGCACCCTGGGGGGTCGACGGCGTCATGGACCCGAGTAGCCGCTCCAGCGCCACCTCGACATCCTCCCGCCAGCTCAGCACGGTCCTGAGTTCCATCCGGAGCCGCGGGTAGTGATGATGCGGCCGCACGGTCTTGAACCCCACCGCGAGCAGGTAATCCACGGGGAGCACGCAGGCCGGGGACTCCCAGCGCCGGTCGCCGAAGGCTTCGATGGCGCGCACGCCGCGCCGGGTGAGGTCTTTCGCCATGGCCTGGATGAGCATCCGGCCGATGCCGCCGCCGGCGAATTCGCTGAGCAGGTGAGCGGTCATGAAAAGGACCGCGTCCGCGCTTACCGGGCTGGTCGGAAAGGCAATCGAGCGGGGGACGTACTGCGGCGGCGCGAACAGCATGTATCCGGCGGGCACGCCATCGACATAAGCGATCTTGCCGCAGCTGCCCCACTCGAGCAGCACGGAAGAAACCCAGGACTCCTTCTCGAGTTCCAGGTCGCCGCTTTCCTCGGCCCGCGCCCGGCTAACCGGGTCAAGTTCCCAGAAAACACACTTTCGGCACTTCGGCGGCAGGTCGCCGAGATTATCCAGCGTGATGTTGACGATACGACGTGACATCCTGTTCCCCGGCTTCCCCGGCTTCCCCGGCAGAATCCACAAGCGCTACCGGCAGATACCCCGTATCCTGGCATGATACTCGGACCGAGAATCCCCCGCAGGCCCCTTGGGCCTCAGATGGCCCTTGGGAACCCGAGGGCCCGCCCCCACCGGGGACCCTTGGGGGGCACCCCAGTCCCCGCCCGGGTGCTGGGCACCAGCCACCGCCGGGCCCCTGGGGGGCTTTGGGGGGATCGTCCCCCCGAGAGAACAGGAGAGGCCGTGACACCCGAACAGCAACCGATATCGCAGCCGCAGCGAATCGACCGTTACGTCGGCCAGTACGCCGAGCGGGCGGTTGGCATGGTGGCTTCCGAAATCAGGGCGCTGTTCGCCGTCGCGGCCCGTCCCGAGATCGTATCGCTGGCCGGCGGCTCGCCGTACGTGGCCGCGCTTCCGCTCGATGTCATCGGCGAGATGATCGGCCAGCTCATCGCCGGGCAGGGCGCGACCGCGCTGCAGTACTGCACCGCCCAGGGCGACGCGGGGCTGCGGGAGCGCATCTGCGATGTCATGGCGCTGGAGGAGATCCGGGCCCACCCCGACGAGGTCGTGGTCACCGTAGGCTCGCAGCAGGCCCTGGACCTGATGGCCAGGATCTTCATCGATCCCGGCGACGTGGTGCTGGTCGAGGCTCCGTCCTACGTAGGCGCGCTGGGTGCCTTCGCGTCCTACCAGGCCGACGTGGTGCACGTAGCCATGGACGACGACGGGCTGATCCCGGAAGCCCTAGAGGAGACCATCCGGTGCACCACTGCGGCAGGACGCCGGGCCAAGTTCCTCTACACCGTGCCGAACTACCACAACCCCGCCGGGGTCACCCTGGCCGCCGGGCGTCGGCACCGCATCCTGGACATCTGCCACCGGGCGGGCCTGCTGATCGTCGAGGACAACCCGTACGGCCTGCTCGGTTTCGACGGTGAGCCGATGCGTGCGCTGCGCGCCGACGACACCGACGGGGTGGTGTACCTGGGCACGTTCTCCAAGACCTTCGCCGCGGGCGTCCGGGTCGGCTGGGCCGTCGCGCCGACGGCCATCAGGGAGAAGCTGATCCTGGCCGCCGAGTCGGCCGTGCTCTGCCACTCCAGCTTCTCCCAGCTGACCGTGCGCGAGTACCTGAACACCCAGCCCTGGCGCGAGCAAGTAAAGGACTTCCGCGAGCTCTACCGGGAGCGCAGGGACGCGACGCTGAGCGCGCTGGCCGGGATGATGCCGTCCGAGTGCCACTGGACCCGCCCGGCAGGCGGGTTCTACGTCTGGCTCAGGCTGCCGGACGGGATCAACTCCAAGGCCATGCTGCCGCGGGCGATCTCATCCCGGGTCGCCTACGTACCCGGCACGGGCTTCTACGCGGACGGTTCGGGCGGCCAGTACGCCCGGCTCTGCTACTCGCTCCCCGACCCGGACCGTATCGGCGAGGGCATCCGCAGGCTCGCCGCGGTAGTCGAGACAGAAATGCAGCTGTGGGACGACTTCGGACCTATGTCGGCATCCTAGTTAAGGCAGTTTTTCAAAACCATGAGCGATCTTGAGCGCATTGTCGTCCTGGCCGGCGGCCTGTCCCCCGAGCGGGAGGTTTCGCTCCGGTCCGGAGACCGGGTCCGTGATGCCCTGGCCGAGGTCGGCATCCACGCGGTCGTCGCGGACGCCGACGCGGCGCTGCTGTCGATGCTGCGCGCCGACCCGCCCAGCGCCGTGTTCCCGGCCATCCACGGGGTCTGCGGCGAGGACGGCGCGATCAGGGAGGTACTCGGACTGCTCGGCGTGCCGTACGTAGGCTCGGTCGCCAGCGCCTGCCAGATGGCCTTCGACAAGCCGACGGCCAAGGCACTGACCGCAGCCGCGGGACTGGTCACGCCACCGTCGGTGACCCTGCCGCGGGAAACCTTCCACGACCTGGGCGCGGCCGCGGTTATCGACCTCATCGTGGCCAGGCTCGGGCTGCCGCTGTACGTCAAGCCCTCCCGCGGCGGCTCAGCCCTGGGCGCCGGGGCGGTCCGTACCGCCGCGGACCTGCCGGGCGCGGTGCTGAGTTGCTTCGCCTACGGCGACATCGCGCTGATCGAGCGGTTCATCTCCGGTACCGAGGTGGCGGTGGGCGTGATCGACCTCGGTCAGGGCCCGCAGGCGCTGCCCGCGGTGGAGATCGTCCCCGGCGAAGGCGGATACGACTATGCGGCCCGGTACACCGCGGGCAAGACCGAGTTCTATGTTCCGGCCCGGCTGCCCGCCGCGGTCGCGGACGAGGTGGCGAGGATCGCGATCGCCGCGCACACCGTGCTCGGCCTGCGCGACCTGTCCCGGACCGACCTCATCGTGGACGCCGACGGCACGGCCTGGTTCCTGGAGGTAAACGTCTCCCCCGGGATGACCGAGACGAGCACGCTGCCGCTGGCGCTCGAGGCATCGGGTCATCCGTTCGGCCGCACCTGCGTCCGCCTGCTCGAGCAGGCAGCCGCACGCGGCGCCTGAGCCCCTAGGCTCGTGCCATGCGTGATCTCCCCCTGTCTTCGGCCGCGGTGGAACAAGCCGCAGGGCTGGCCGGCCAAGGCGCGACAGTGCAGGAAATCCGTACGCTGGCCGGGGGCACGCATGCTCATACCTACCTGATCCGGACGGCGAACCCGGAACGCGAGTTCATCCTTCGTGAGTTTCCCTGTGGCGATGACGGCGCCCGCGACGAGTCGCGGGTTCTCTCCGCCCTGGGCGGACTCGGTGGCCTGGCCCCGCACCTGCTGGCCAGCGGCGCGGACGACGGACCGTCCGGAGGGGCATGGACCTTGATCTCGCGGCTACCAGGCAGCGCCGATATCACTCCTGGTGCCCCGGCCACCTGGGCTGATCAGCTGGGCAGGACACTCGCGCGGATCCACGCGATGCCCGCACACCGCCTGACTGGATTTCAGAGTGTGTCCGAACGTCCTGGAGGATCTCTCGCGGCCGCCAGCGGGCCCGCGGCCGGCGTGGTCAGGGCCAGTCGAGAGCTTATCGCCAGTGCCCCGGCCGTGCTGACGCACTACGACTTCTGGTCTGGAAACACCGTGTGGGACGCCGGCGTGCTCACCGGTGTCGTGGACTGGTCCGGTGGCGCCCTCGGCCCGCGCGGCTTCGACGTGGGCTGGTGCCGGCTTGACCTCTACCTCCTTTACGATGAGCACATCGCGGCCAGGTTCCTGGATTCCTATCAGAACGCGAGTAATACTGTCCTTCCCGATCCAGTCGTCTGGGATCTATGGGCTATCGCCCGGTCACATGAAACCGTCGAGTCCTGGGAACCGAACTACCGCGACCTCGGGCGGGCCGACCTGACCGCTCGAGAGCTCCGCAA
>Ga0335081_10003417_pt1 | contig 24972 bp, 22 predicted proteins | sample Lox_Sample_35_FD_206713 | JGI IMG/M metagenome (GOLD analysis project Ga0335081, IMG submission 206713) | Soil microbial communities from Loxahatchee National Wildlife Refuge, Florida, United States - Lox_Sample_3.5 | ecosystem: Environmental > Terrestrial > Soil > Wetlands | place: USA...
AGCTCCGTCCGATCGGGCCGTCCGACCCTTACGAAATGATCATCTATGCCAACTGCGGCTATCCGGCGAACGACATTACTTGCCCCAAAGGATTTGAGCCGCTGCGCAGAGAAATCGGGCTCGAACCAAAGAAGATTCTCGCGGCGCCCAACGAAAAACTCGCTGCGATCACGAAGCCCGGAGGCATGCTGCCAGACTTGCGCGCGCAGCGATTGAAAGAGATCGCCAGCATCGTACAAGAAGACTACGGCGGCAATCTGGCCTCCGTGCTAAAGAAGCCTCTGCCAGAGGCGAAGAAGGCGCTGAAGCGGTTCCCGACGATCGGCGATCCTGGTGCCGAGAAGATTCTACTGTTTACGAAAGCGGCGCCGGTCCCGGCTGTGCCCGGAGCTTTTACGCACGTGCTGCAGCGGCTCGGTTTTGGCAAAGAGGCAAAAAGCTATTCGACAGGATACCGATCCGCGCAGGAAGCGATCCGCACAGGGTTGCCGCAGGAGTGCGGCGCGCTGATCCGCGCCTACTTGCTGTTTCAGCGGCACGGGCGGGAGCTGTGCAAGCGGAACCGGCCCATGTGCCGGTCGTGCCCGCTGGCGCGGGAATGCCCATATTTCCAGGCGCAGCAATGAGACTCTGACCGCGAGGTTTCCAGCAAGCGGAATCATCTGGCGACGCCTACGAGCCTGAGATCTTACGCACGCGCTTCTTGCTCGGCGCTACTTCCTCTGCAGTGGCTTCTTCCCGCGCGACCGCGGCCGTAGCTACCTGTGCGGGCTTGCGTTTCTCGGCCAGGCTCTTCTTCAGGGCTTCCATGATGTCGATCACTGGCGTTACTTGCGGCGTCGGCGTCTCGATTACCTTCTTGCCCTCGATCTTGGCTTCGATCATCTGCTGCAGATTCTCGCGGTAGGCGTCGTGGTATTTCTGCGGCTCGAACTCGGCCTCGAGCGACGAGATCAGCATCTTGGCCATGGCGAGTTCTTTCTCTTTCACCAGGCTGGTGTCGGTGCGGAACTCGTCCACTTGCCGGATCTCATCCTGGTAATACATGGTGTGCGAAAGAATGCCCTTGGCGCCCGGCCGCAGCACGATGATGTGCTCGCGGTTGTGCATCGCCACCTTGGCCAGCGCGTAGTATTCCGACTGGCGCAGCGCCTCAAACAGCAGTGCGTAGGCTTTTTCACCGCCTTCGTCGGGTGCGACGTAATACGAACTTTCGAGGTAGACGGGGTCGACCTGGACGGACTTGACGAATTCCAGGATCTCCATCACCTTGGCAGTCTTCGGGGCGACCTTTTTGATGTCCTCATCGTCGATGACGACGTAGTGATCCTTCTCGTATTCGTAGCCCTTCACCAGCTCGTTGCGCCCCACGGGCTTGTCCTCGGCCTGGCAATAGGTGACCTGGCGGATGCGCGAATGGTCGTCTTTGTGCAGCAAGTTGAAGCTGATGGTTTCGCTACGTGCCGCGCTAAACAGTCGAACAGGGAAGGAAACCATGCCAAAGGTCAGGTGTCCCCTCCAAACACTAGCAGCCATAAATGTACTCCGCGATTTTCAAGATATCATGTAAACTGAGGCGAATCAAGGCTTTATGGCCCTCGAAGAATACCGCGCCAAACGCAAGTTCGAGAACACCCCCGAACCGGCGCCCGGTGAAGCAACGAGCAAGCCCGGTGCCAAGCCATATTTTTGTGTGCAGCGGCACGATGCCACGCGGCTGCATTACGACTTTCGGCTCGAGATCGATGGCGTGCTGAAGTCGTGGGCAGTGCCGAAAGGGCCGTCGCTCGATCCGACCACAAAGCATTTGGCAGCACATGTGGAAGACCACCCCATCGAGTACGGCGATTTCGAAGGCACCATTCCGAAGGGCAACTACGGCGCTGGCAGCGTGATGCTTTGGGACCACGGCACGTTCGACCTGCTGGGCGACGTGAGCGGCGCCGAGCAACTGGCGCGTGGGGACCTGAAGTTTCGGCTGCACGGCAAAAAGCTGAACGGCGATTTCGCCATCGTGCACATGAAGAACCGCGGCAAAGGCAACGAGTGGCTGCTGATTAAGAAGAAGGATGAGTTCGCCGTGCCCGGCTGGGATGTGGAGAACTACGCCTATAGCGCGCTTTCCGGCCGTACGCAGGAAGAAATCGCGAAGAATCTGCCGGCGCGCAAGAGTAAGCAGAAAACCGCTGGGGCTTCCGACCGCGTGTGGGCCAGCAGCCGTCCCGCGAAAAGGACGGCCAAGAGTGCGGCGGCCATCCCTGCTTCGCCGGCGCGGGCTAAAAAAAAACTCAAATTGACCTCGGGAGCCTGAAAGGCGCGCGGGCGGCCGAAATGCCGGCGGCCATCGAGCCCATGAAAGCGACGCTGGCGGAGAAGCCGCCGCGCGGCGCCGACTGGCTGTTCGAGGTGAAGTGGGATGGCGTCCGCGCCATTGCGTTTATTGACCACGAGGAGCTGCGGCTGCAATCGCGCAGCGGCATCCGCTGCGAACGCCAATACCCGGAACTGGCGGTGATGCCGCACCAGATCGCGGCAAACCAGGCGGTGCTCGATGGCGAAATTGCGGTGCTCGATGACAAGGGCGTCTCGCGCTTCCACCTGATCCAGCCGCGCATTGCGAATACCGACCCCAATTCAATCGCGCACCTGGTGCGCTCCACGCCCGTGGTGTATTTCGTTTTCGACGTGCTGTACCTGGATGGCTACGATCTCCGAGGCGTGGCGCTCAGCGAGCGGCGGAGGCTGCTTGAGGAAATTGTCGAGCCCAACGCCGTCCTGCGAATCTCGGAAGCCTTCCCCGGCGCGGGCGAGGAGTTGCTGACGGCGGCGAGCGAGCATGGGCTCGAAGGCATTCTGGCCAAGCATGCCTCCAGCATCTACGAAGCGAAGCGCAGCCGTGATTGGTTCAAGATCAAGATCAACACCGAGCAGGAATTCGTGATCGGCGGATTCACGGAGCCGCAGGGAGACCGCGAATATTTCGGGGCCCTGGTTTTGGGCACATACGATGGCGGCGATCTGCGCTGGGTGGGCAACGTGGGGACGGGCTTCGATCAGAAGATGCTGAAGTTTCTGCACGGCCGTTTAAAGCCGCTCGTAACGGATCAATGCCCCTTTGCCGAGAGGCCCCGTCCGGACAAGGGCATGACGTGGGTTCGCCCCGAATTGGTGTGCCAGGTAAAGTATCTTAGCTGGACGCAGGACGCCCGGTTGCGCGCACCCGTGTTCGAAGGGCTGCGGAACGATGTGAAGCCTTCGCAGGTGCAGCGTGAGGAGCCCGAGGCGAGGCCCGAGCCGGCCGAAGAGATGTTCGCGGGAAGCGAAAAAGAGGCCACGCGCCAAATCGACGGACAGTCGCTCAAGTTCACCAACCTGAGCAAGGTCTACTATCCGGACGACGGTTACACCAAGCGCGACGTCTTGAACTACTACGCGGCCATTGCCGGCCTGATCCTGCCGCACCTGAAAGACCGGCCGCTCTCGCTCAAGCGGTATCCGGAAGGAATCAAGAAGGAGTTCTTTTTTCAGAAGAACACTCCGGATGCGTTCGCGCCGTGGCTGCGCACCGAGTTGATTGAATCGGACCACAACCACGGGCCGATCAACTACGTGTTTGCCGACGACACTGCCAGCCTGATGTACCTGGTGAACCTGGGGTGCATCGACCACAACCCTTGGATGAGCCGCTCGGGCACGCTCGGTCATCCCGATTTCATGCTGATCGATCTGGACCCGCAGGAGTGCCCGTTCGAGATGATCGTGGAGGCGGCGCTACTGGTGAAGCGCGTGCTCGACCGCATCGGGCTCACTGGTTATCCGAAAACCACCGGCGGCGACGGTATGCACGTGTACGTTCCGCTCGAGCCCATCTACAGCTACGAGGAAGCGCGCGTGTTTGCCGAACTGATCGCGCGCCTGGTGTTCGATGAAAAGCCCGAGCTGTTTACCACGCCGCGCTCAGTGGCGAAGCGTAAGCAGAACCGCGTGTATTTCGACTACCTGCAGATCGGGAAATCGAAGACGATTGCAGCGCCGTACGTGCTGCGCGCTTATCCGGGCGCACCGGTGGCGACTCCCCTTGAGTGGAGCGAAGTGAAGCCGGGATTGCGGCCCGGCCAGTTTCACATCGGCAATGCCCGCTCGCGATTCGCGGAGAAAGGCGATCTGTTTGCGGGTGTGCTCAAGAAGCCGCAGCGGATTGAGGCGGCATTGGGGAAGCTGGAGAAGTTGCTCCAAGAGGCGCGCCGCTGAATCGGCTGCGAAACCCGCTAGCGTGGCCCGAAGGCATTCCTTACCGCTTCTTCACGTCCAGCTCACACAGGATTCCGCACAGGGCGTTGAAATCCACGCTGTCGGGCTTCTCTTTCAGTTTTAACTCGGAGTGAGCGGTGGGCTTGTCGAGGGTCAATTTGCCGGACAAAACTCCGTTCTTGTTGTGCAGGACTATCGGCAGGACGGAGCGGAAGCCGTCCGGCACGCCGCGCTATGTGGCGTCGAGTTTCAGCGTCGGCCCTTCCGGCCGAGAGGGGCATGATTTTCCAGCCACTCTACAACATCCAGTTTCGAACGCTAGCGGGGCTCGTCGACGAACCGCCAGGATTCTATGGGCTCTGTTCAGCTCGGCTTATTAGCGAGAGAGTGTTGAGTCACTCACGAAATCCAGCGCCCTGGCGTGCGGTTCGATGTTATGCGTTTCCGGTCGTGTCACGGCGAATGCGGAAAATGGGTGGTGTGATGCCGACAAGCGTGAGTCTATCGCTGTCGCATCTGTTCGGGGCCGCCGCCAGCCAAAGTCCGACTTGACGACGTCAACTTGGGCTGGCGGATAACCCAACTGACGTGGACGGCGTATCACGGGATCTATCCGGGTGATTGAACAGTAGGCTATTATCACCAGGTAAGGGCCCGAGCGGTGCACCTCTTTCCGAGCGGCGCGTAATCCGGGCGGAGCGTGTTCCCCCACGAGGGACTGGCGATGAACTTGTGTAACAACTCGCGACAAACAGATTCCAATCTCCGGCGCGCCATCGTGCTCGGAACTGGCTCCTGCATTTGGTAAGGACCAGTTTCGACTGCTCGAATCCCTTCATTCGCCAAGTCCGGCCCGGTTGGCGCACCATGGCCTGCGAGTACGGCGCCAAACTCGTACAATTGAGCAACATGGCGCCGTTTGAGTTGACACCTCTAAAGGATCGACCGCTGCGCATTGGCCTGATCGTGCCGTCGTCCAACACGGTGATGGAACCGGATTTCCATCAGCAATTTGGACGGACTGCTATCGTCAGCACAACGCGCATTTTCCTGGAGGAAGTAACTCGGGAGGATGAATTGCGGATGTTGGACAACGATCTGCCAAAGGCCACCGAACTCATTCGCACGACGGCCCCGGATGTCGTCATCTTTGGCTGCACCTCCGCAGGAGCGCTCGGCACGTTGGCCCACGATCGCCAGATCGGCGAGAGAATCCGGAGGGGAGCCGGAGCCCCAGCCGTCACCGTTCTCGAGGCCGTACTCAGGAAGGTGAGCGCGATTGACCCGCGGAAGATCGCGGTATTCACGCCTTACACGGAAGACTTGACGAACAGCATCGCATCCTCTCTCAGGGAAGCTGGTTATCCGCCGGTGAAGGCCGTTGGCATGGGCATTCGGGGAAACCTCGATATCGGCAGAGTTCCACCATCGGAAGTCATCCGCTTTGTGGAATCCCAAGTGGCAGGATGTACCCCGGATTGCGTTTTTCTCTCCTGCACCAACTGGCGAGCCGTCGAGGCTATCGAACCGTTGCAGAGGAAACTGGGGTTGCCGATCGTCACCAGCAACCAAGCGGCGGTGGACGCTGTGCGGCGAGTTGGGGCCGGTGGCGGCGCTCATGCCTGCTGAAGCCGTTGTTGCAGTCGGTGATGTCGAAGGAAGAACGATCGGCAAAGTGCGGCGGCGGATCATTCCCCTGCTCGTGCTGTTGTATGTTGTCGCCTACGTCGACCGGATCAATGTCGGTTTTGCGGCGCTGACAATGAATGCTGCGCTGGGGATCAACAGCGCCCAGTTCGGACTAGTCGCCGGAATCTTCTTTTGGGGCTATTTCATCTTTGAGGTGCCCAGCAATCTCCTGCTTCACCGCGTTGGCGCGCGCATGTGGATCGGCCGTATTCTGGTCACTTGGGGCATCGTGGCAATGGCCACTGGAGCCGTGCATAACCTGCAACAGTTTTATGTTGCCCGATTTCTGCTAGGCGTTGCCGAAGCCGGCTTCTTCCCCGGTATCATCCTGTATCTGACTTATTGGTTCCGCCAGCGCGACCAGGCCCGCGTCATTTCTCTGTTCGTTACCGCGCTGCCGGTGGCCAGTATCCTGGGCGCACCTGTTTCAGGATTCATACTCGATCACGCGCATTGGGCAGGGCTGAGCAGCTGGCGATGGCTTCTATTTCTGGAAGCGCTCCCGGCCATCGTCTGCGGCGTGCTCACCTGCTTCCTGCTTCCCGGCCGCCCGGCGGAGGCGCGATTTCTGGCGAAAGAAGAGAAGAGCTGGCTCATCGCCGAATTGGCTCGCGAAGAGCATGCGAAAACTACCGGGCACTCGATTTCGGCGTCGCGCGCGCTGGCTCATCCCCGTGTGTGGCATCTGGCAGCGGTGCTTTTTGGGTTCGATATCGGGTTGTATGCCATGAGTTTTTACATGCCGCAAGTGGTCAAAGCGCTTTCGAACGGCTTCTCTAACACGGTGGTGGGCGTCCTCGTTATGGTTCCCCACCTGGCCGGGTTGGCGGCGATGGTTCTCGTATCCCGCAGTTCCGACCGAAGATTGGAACGGAGATACCACAGCGCTATCCCGATCGCCGTGGCCGGAATTGCCCTGCTCTTGCTGGGCGAGACGAATTCCCAAACACTGTCCATCGTGCTTTGGTCATTTGTTGCTATGGGAATCTACAGCTTCTTCGGGCCGTTTTTCTCGATACCAAGTAAGTTCCTCGCGGGATTTTCAGCCGCGGCCGGCATCGCTCTGATCAACTCGGTCGGGAATCTCGGTGGTTTTGTCGGTCCATCACTCATCGGAGCCATCGCTAAGGGGAGCACGGGAATCTACGGAGGCCTTGCTGTCGCCGGCGTGGCGCTTATCTTGTCCGCCGTTCTGGTCCTCCTCCTTCCCCGGCGCGTCCGCTAGGGCCTAGCCTACTCCGCTGAAAGCAATCCCCGCGCCCTAACGCCGTAGCGCTTACGACCTTGGCCCCATCGTCGGCCACTCGGAGGAAGCCGACAGGCACGGCGTTCGTGGATTACTCCCGTGATGTCTTAGTGCTGTATCGGGAACGCTCCGGCGCCGGGAGCGTATGTCCGCCTTTCGTCAACTGGACGCGTACACCTGAAGCGCAGATGTGGTCCGGCGCGCGGCGACAATGTACTCCCTACCGCTTCTTCACGTCCAGCTCACACAGGAGTCCGTACAGGGCGTTGAAATCCACGCTGTCGGGCTTCTCTTTCAGTTTTAACTCGGAGTGAGCGGTGGGCTTGTCGAGTGTCAACTTGCCGGACAAAACTCCGTTCTTGTTGTGCAGGACTACCGGCAGGACGGAACGGAAGCCATCCGGCACTCCGCGTTGAGTGGCGTCGAGTTTCAACACGGCTCCGTCCGGGCTGTCCACAACGCTATATTCGATGCTGATCTTGGGGATGTTCGTGCCGTAAACCCACTGGTCGAAAAACCAGCCCATGTCCTGACCGAAGTGCTTGTCGCAGATCGCTTTGAAATCGGCGGTCGAAGCTCCCTTGCCGGAGTAAGTCTTCACAAAATCGCGCATCATCGCGATGAAACGGCTGTCGTCGTCGCGCGTGTTGTCGTACATCATCATGCGCAGCATGTGCAGGACGAAAGCGCCCTTGGCATAAACCAGCCGATACCCGCCCGGGTTCCTCTCCCAGGCGAGGCGCCTGCCCAGGTAGATGGGACCGGCGTCGTTGGCGCGTTCGGTGGCGCCGGGCGCGGTGCTGAGAATGAAGTCGCGGTCGGCTTCGAGGAAGGTTCGGAACTTCTTCTCGCCCTGGGCGCGGTGCACGTAGAGTCCCGCGGAAAACTGGGCGAATCCTTCAGAGAGCCATTGATCGTGGTAATCGTGCCAACTAACGAGGTGTCCCCACCATTGATGCGAGATTTCGTGCGAGCCCACTTCCTGGAAGAACTGGCGCGAGCGGCCCTCGTCCATGTGCAGCTGGTGGCGTATGGTGTCATCCAGGAACGACGTGTACGGCATGAAGATCAGGCCCGGCCAGCTTTGTCCGAAATTGCCGGCCGGCTGCTGCGTCACGGCAATGTTCTGGAACGGGAGTGGACCGAAGTAGGCGGTAAAGAGGCGCAAAGCGTTGACCGATTCCGCCAGCGTCCGGTTCATGATCCCGGTGGTGCTCAATCCCCCCGTGGTAATGCCCATCGCGGTCGCGGCCTGCGGATTCTCTTCGAGCAGGACCTGCAGTTCCTTCAATTCGTCGCCCAGTTCCGAATTGGCGTAGACGGTAACGTTCTGGTCGCCGTTCTTTTGTGTTTTCGTTTTGTAGTCTCCGTAGTTGAAACCAACCACGGTGTAGGGCACTTCGGTTTCCCATTCCGAGACGGCCGGCTTGCCGTCTTTTTCCTGGCTGACGGGTTTGCCGGTCGCTACCAGGATCAGGTCTTTCGGATTGCGAAACCTCATGTGATACATCGACCGATCGTTGAACGACTCGCCCGGCACATCGAGCTTCGGATACCATCGATCGCGCTCGCCGACGAAGTAATTGCCTCCGCCGGCCTTGCGAACCACGCCGTCGCCGGCATAGGTCAACTTCCAGGAGTGCATTTCGCCGTGCGTCAGCGGCTTCGGCAGAATGACCCAGAAATCTGCGTCCTTATCTCTGGCTTCCTGGATGTATCGGAGGTCGCTGCCGTCGGCGGCGCTGACTTTGGAGACGCGCAGAGAGGGAGCCAACTGCACGTAGAGCATCCGGGGTCCGTCCTCGAGCGCAGTGAACTGGCTGAGCGCCTGGCCATCCATCTTGCCGCGCTTATCCACTTCCGTATCCAGGTCTATGCGCGTGGTGTGAACCAGGGCGCGCTGTTCGGGGGAAGGTGATCCATTCGGGTTGAAGGAACTCCACTCTTCCACAAATTCCGCCGAGCGGAAATGCAGCAGTGAGACGCTTTCGCCGCTCATCGAGTCAACGGAGAACACCAGACGCCCCCGCTGCTGGCCGTGAATGTCGGCCAAAAAGTAGGGTTGGCGGTCGGAGAGCAAACCGGCGAGTACGCGCGCTTCGATATTAGTCCGCAGGTCGTTGCGGAAGCTCTTGCGGAACTCGTTCAGCAGCGCTGTGGCGTGGGGATCCACCATGGCCGGCTTGAACCGCGCATCGGCGGAGAGGTCTGTGAACGTGGAATCGGTGAAAAACAGGACGGCTTCTTTGAAGGGCTCTTCCAGCCGCGGTTGGCCGCTGGTGAAGCGCGTGAGTTGCCGTTGCTCTGAGCCGGCCGGCGGCTCGTACGTGAAGCTTCCTTCGCCGATGAAGACCACGGCTGGCACATGATCGAGCACGGGATCGAGGGCGTATAGGGTTCCGCTTTTGAATTGGATGGTCGCCGCTGGTTTCTTTAAGACGAGATTCTCCGCCACCGCGATGCGATTGGCATCGAGCGCCGAATTACGGAACTGGCCGTAGACTGCCAGGATATCGGGATCCGCAGCGAACGCCAGCGGTGAACTGACGATTGCGATGGCTGCCAGGGAGCGGAGGCGCATAGCTAATGGTAGATCGATGGCAGCGGTTTTGGATCGGGCAAAATCATCAGTGGTAGGCCGCAAGTAAAGCGAACAGCCCTAACCGTACTAGATCGTTTTCGAGCCGTGGGGCAGACGATCGGTTTGTGTCGTCTGCCGCTTCGCCAGACCGCGGAAAGGCGACGGTCTGCGCCACTGAACGGACTGTTGGAAACAAAGACAAGCTTAGCGAGCGACGCCCGTACGGTGGGGCAGACGATCGGTTTGTGTCGTCTGCCGCTTCGCCAGACCGCGGAAAGGCGACATTCTGAGCCCATAGAACGGACTATTGGAAATAGAAACCAGCCTAGCTGCGACGGCCGAACGTGGGGCAGACGATCGGTTTGTGTCGTCTGCCACCTCGCAGACCGCTGAAGGGCGACGGTCTGCGCCACAAAACAGACTGTTGGAAACAAAGACCAGCTTAGCTGCGACGGTTTGAGCAGCGTTTCGACTTTCCGTTCGATTATCATGGGCGAGTGAGGATTCCATGAAGATTCTGGCGGTCTCGCTCCTATCCAGCGCCGCATTGTTGGCGGCGGGCGCGCCCGGTGTGACGTTCTATCGTGACGTGCTGCCGATCCTGCAGGTGCGCTGCCAGGCGTGCCACCGCGCGGGCGAGGTTGGACCGATGCCGCTGGTCACCTACGACGATGCGCGGCCGTGGGCCAAAGCGATCAAGCAGGCGGTACTCACGCGAAAAATGCCGCCCTGGAATGTGTCGGGCGCGGCCGGCAAGTACCGCAACGATCCGTCACTCTCCCAGCAGCAGATCGACCGGTTGGTGGCGTGGATTGACGGCGGCGCCTCGGCTGGAGATCCCCACGACGCGCCGCCGCCCCCCACATTCGCCGAAGGCTGGACCATCGGCCAGCCGGATCTCATCTTCGAAATGCCGGAGCCGTTCGCAGTGCCGGCCACCGGAACGCTGGAGTACATGTATGTGATCGTGCCCACCGGCTTCCGCGAAGACAAATGGATGAGCGCGGCGGAAGTGCGTCCGGGAAACCGCGCGGTGATGCATCATGCCAACGTTTATATTCGTGAGCCGGGGTCGAGCTGGCTGCGCGAGTATCCCGCCGGCAAAATCTTCATACCGGTTGAGAAAGGCGAGCGCGTCGGAACCGGCGGCAATAGCAGCGCCGGCGCGAGCGTACGGGAACAGGTGATCGCGGGATACATCCCCGGCCGGCCGGCGAAACAGGAAGTGCCCGGCTACGGATTGTTGGTTCCGGCCGGATCGGACCTCGTCTTCCAGCTTCACTACACCGCCAACGGAAAGGCCACCACCGACCGCACGCGCATCGGTTTCGTTCTGGCGAAGACACCACCTACGAAGCGCGTGATTCGCATCCAGGCCTCGAACGCCGGGTTTACCATTCCGCCGGGGGACGCCAACTATCCGGTTTCCGGATCGGTCAAGGTGGGGATCGAGTGTGAACTGATCGCCGCTTACCCGCACATGCACTATCGCGGGAAGTCGATGGCGCTCTCGGCCGAATATCCCACGGGCGAACGCGACGAGCTGGTGCGCGTGCCTCGATACGATTTCAACTGGCAACTGGTATATGAACTGAGCCAGCCGCGCCTGCTGCCGAAGGGCACCATTCTGCGCGCCGATGCGCACTTCGATAACTCGCCCAACAACCGGCTCAATCCGGACCCGACCAAGCAAGTCCGATGGGGCGATCAGAGCTGGGAAGAGATGATGGTCGGCTTCTTCGATGTGGCGATTCCGTTGCGAACGGATCCGCGCGACGTGGTCGTGGAGCAGGGGACCGAATGACCCCGGTGCCCGGCAACCGGTTAGGCCCGTACGAAATCGTCGGCCGGCTGGGCGCGGGCGGCATGGGCGAAGTATATCGTGCGCGCGATACGCGTCTGGGGCGCGAAGTGGCGCTTAAGGTGCTTCCACCGGAACTGGCCAACGACGCGGCGCGGCGGGCCCGTTTCGAGCAGGAAGCGCGAGCGGCCGCCGCTCTGAACCACACGAATATCATGGCCGTGTACGACATCGGCAGCGAGGGCGGTGTGGGCTACATGGTCACGGAATTAGTGTCCGGTGAAACGCTGGCCGCAATTCTCGAGCGCGGGCCGCTGCCGATCCGTAAGCTGCTGGATATCGCGGTTCAGATCGCCGAGGGCATGGCTTGCGCGCACGCCGCGCGGATCACGCATCGCGATCTGAAGCCCGCCAACATCATGGTCACCGGGCCCGAAAGCGGCCAGGCGGGGCGCGTGAAGATCTTGGATTTCGGATTGGCGAAGCAAGCCACGCCGGTGGCGGTTTCCGAAGAGACGGTGACGGTGCACCAGACTGAGCCGGGCATGATTCTGGGCACGGTCAACTACATGAGCCCCGAGCAGGCTCGCGGCAAGCCCGCCGACCATCGCTCCGACCAGTTCTCGTTCGGCATCATTCTGTACGAAATGGCGACTGGGAAAAAGCCGTTCGAAAGAGCGGAAACGGTGCAGACCATGTCCGCGATTTTGGCGGAGGAGCCGCTGCCAATTGAGGCCAACATTCCGGCGCCGCTGCGCTGGACCATCGAACGGTGCCTGGCCAAAGATCCGGCCGACCGCTACGATTCCACGCGCGATCTATACCACGAGTTGCGGAGCCTGCGTGACCATCTCTCGGAAGCCTCGGGAATCCAAAAGGCGCAGCCGGAAGGAATCGCGGCCTCGCCCACTCGCCGCCGCGCGCGCTGGCCCATACCGGTTGCCTTCGTGGCGGGCTTGCTGGTGGTGCTGGGGATTGCCCTTGCACTGCGCGGTCCTGAGACTCCCGATCAATCCCTTTACAAGTTCGCGCCGTTTTCGTTCGATCCGGGCGGCAATACGGATCCCGTGTGGGCTCCCGACGGCAAGAGCGTCGCCTACGCCGCGCGACAAACCACCGGGTCGTACCAGGTGTTTCTGCGCGAGCTGGATTCGCCATCGCCCGTGCAGATTACACATACCGCGGAGAATATTTACCCGTCAGCATGGACTCCGGATGGCCAGCGCATCTTCCTGAACAGCGATCGCAAGCCCGAGAGTCTCTGGTCGGTGGCGAAGGTGGGTGGCGAACCGGAGGCCGTGATGGCTCTGCCTCCGAATGTAGCCGCGGGTGCCGTGTCTCCGGATGGGCGCACCGGCGCCGGTTTAATTCTCGGCAAGGATAGGCAAGTGGGCGTCTTTATCAGCTCGCCGCTGGGTTCGCCGATGAAACCGTATTTGCCTGCTCCTTTCACCGGGACGGACCTCTACAACAACCCTAAGATGAGTTTTTCTCCGGACGGGAAATCGATTCTGCTGTTGATCAACCGCCGGGAAGAGCAGGCATGGTTACTGCCGTATCCGCCCAGTTCCGCCGATCCGCCACGCCGCGTTTTGAAGACCCTTCCATCCCTGGGAGGCACGCCCGATTTCTCTTGGATGCCGGACAACAGGCATGTGGTGCTCTCGCTGACGACTGCTTCCGACCGTTCCAGGCAGCTTTGGATGGCGGACACGCATTCGGAGGAGCATTTCGCGTTGACGAGCGGCACCGCTTCGCGTTTAGCGCCTGCAGTTTCGCCCGACGGTCACAAGCTGATTTTCGCGGAGTTGACCGGCAACTACGACATCGTCTCGGTGGATCTGGCGACGGCAACGCCGCATCGGATGATGTCTACGGAGCGCAACCAATATATGCCCTCCTGGGCTGTGAAACAGCCTTTACTCGCGTACGTGACGAATCGGAATGGTCCCAACGAAATCTGGCTACACACCTCGTCCGGACCGGATCGGCCGCTGGTAATGAATTCGGATTTCCCGGCGGATACCACGCAGTCGTTCATGGCGCCGGCTATATCGCCGGACGGCGATCGCGTCATCTTCGCTCGTGTAGAGCGGAATGTCGGCGCGTTGCACCTTTGGATGTCGTCGGTGGCGAGTCGTGCGATGGTTCGTCTGACCAACGATTCGGCACTGGAGGGGCCCGGCGCCTGGTCTCCCGATGGAAACTGGTTCGTTTATGGCCGCCTGATGAATGGGAAGGAACAACTCGTGAAGGTCAAGACTACCGGGCAGGCCGCGCCCGTAGTCGTTCAGGCGGATATCAAGGTCTTCACTGTCCCAGCCTGGTCGCCCACGGGCGAGTGGATTGCCTACGGCGACAATCTGATTTCACCGGATGGTGCGACGAAGCGGTCGATCGGCGATCATCAAACCCCGTACTACATGTTCTCGAGCGATGGCAAGCTTCTATACGGGTTGCGGGCCGAGCAGGATAAGGAGCTGTTGTTTTCTTTTGATATTGCAACTGGAGCGGAGAAGGTCTTGGGCGACCTGGGCCGCGAATTCCGGCCCGGAAACAACGTCAGCCCTTCCATTCGCTTCAGTATGGCGCCGGATGGCAAGAGCTTCGTCTACAGCTCCGGCAATTTCAAACGAAACCTGTGGATGCTGGAAGGGTTCGCGCCCGAGCGAAGTTTCTGGCCGCATTTCCGATGAGCCATCCAACACCGCCCTTCCGCGCCGATCACGTCGGCAGTCTCCTTCGTCCCGCGGAACTCGTGCGTGCGCGTGACGAGCAGCAGCAGGGGCGCCTGAGCAAAGCCGAACTGCGCCGCTTGGAAGACGACGCGATTCGCGGCGCCGTGCGCATGCAGGAAGAGATTGGCTTGCGCGGGATCACCGATGGCGAATTTCGCCGTGGATCCTGGCACATGGACTTCCTCTACCAGATCGGGGGCGTGACCAAGGTTCCGGGCAGCCGCAAGGTCGAGTTTCGCAATGAGCAGGGAACCCTCGAGTTCACGGTAGCCACGCACGCCATCACGGAAAAACTGAAACTTGACCGGTGTATTTTTGGCGAGCACTTCACCTTTCTCCAATCGGTAGCCACGGCCACACCCAAACTGACCATTCCCTCGCCCAACATGATGCACCTGCGGAGCGGCCGCGCGTCCATCGATCCAGCGGTGTATGCCAGCATGGACGAGTTCTGGGATGACCTGGCGCGCGTTTACGTCAAGGAACTCGAGGAGCTTGCCAAACTCGGCTGCTCCTATCTGCAACTCGACGACATTTCGCTGGCTTACCTGGGCGATCCGGCGCAACGCGAGATGATCACCAGGATGGGCGGGGATGGCGAACGGCAGCACCTGCAGAACATCCGCGTCCTGAATGCCGTGCTGGCGCACAAACCCGCCGGTATGACGGTTTGCACCCATATGTGCCGCGGCAACTTCCGGTCGTCCTGGGCCGCTTCGGGCGGCTACGATTTCGTGGCCGAGCCGCTCTTCAGCGAACTGAAGGTGGATGGTTTTTTCCTGGAATACGACGATGCGCGATCGGGCAGTTTCGAGCCGCTGCGCTTCGTCCCCAAGGGCAAGCGCGTGGTGCTGGGCCTGGTGACTACCAAAAAGGGCGCGCTCGAAAAGAAGGACGACTTGAAGCGGCGGATCGACGAGGCGGCCAAACACGTGCCGCTCGATCAGCTTTGCTTAAGCCCACAATGCGGCTTCTCGTCGACGATCGAGGGCAATGCGCTGACGATCGATGAGGAGATGGCCAAGCTGCGGCTGGTGGTGGAGACGGCCCGCGAGGTTTGGGGGGATGCGTAGCTGCTGTAGTGCAGGCCGTCGGTTTTCAGCGGTCTGCGAAATCGGCAGACGACAAAAGGCGATCGTCTGCCCTACGTACCGTTAACTTCGGTACTGTCACTTGCTGGACTTGCTCAACCGTCACACCCGGCGCTACCTCTTCGAGCACCAATCCTTCCCCCGTGACGCGGATCACGGCCAACTCGGTGATGATCGTATCCACTACGTGCACACCGGTGAGCGGCAGCGTGCATTTGTCCAGGATCTTGGGAGCGCCGGACTTGGTGGTGTGCTCCATGGCCACGATCACGCGGCGCGCGCCGGCCACCAGGTCCATGGCGCCTCCCATGCCCTTCACCATTTTTCCCGGCACCATCCAGTTGGCCAGGCTGCCTTCCCGATCTACTTCCATCGCGCCGAGAATGCTGAGGTCGAGGTGGCCCCCGCGGATCATGGCGAATGATTCAGCGCTCGAAAAGAATGCCGCGCCCGGCAGCTCGGTCACGGTTTCCTTGCCGGCGTTGATAAGATCGGCATCCTCCTGGCCGGCGATCGGATAAGGTCCCACTCCCAGCATGCCGTTCTCCGATTGGAAGAATACCTGCATGCCGGGAGGCACATAGTTCGCTACCAGCGTGGGAATGCCGATGCCGAGGTTCACGTAGAAGCCATCGCGTAACTCCTGCGCGACTCGCCGGGCAATGCGTTCGCGCGGATCGATCGGTTTGCCTGCGGTGTTCATGCCTGGGCCGCCCGCACGGTTCGGCGCTCAATTTTCTTTTCGCGGTTCCCGGCCAGCACGATGCGTTTTACATAGACGCCCGGCGTACGCACGTGGTCGGGATCGATTTCCCCCGGTTCCACCAGTTCCTCGATTTCGGCGATCGTGGTGCGCGCCGCGGCCGCCATCATGGGGTTGAAATTCTGGGCCGTCTTGCGGTAGACGAGGTTGCCCAAGCGGTCGCCGCGCCATGCCTTGACTAGCGCGAAATCGGCCGTGAGTGCCCGCTCGAGCAGGTAGCTGCGGCCGTCGAATTCGCGTGTCTCTTTGCCCTCGGCGACAACAGTCCCTACACCTGCAGGCGTATAGAAGGCGGGAATGCCCGCCCCGCCGGCACGGATGCGCTCCGCGAACGTGCCCTGTGGCACCAGCGTCAGATCGAGCTTGCCCGCGAGGATCAACGATTCCAGAAGTTGGTTTTCGCCCACGTAGGTGCCGATATGCGAGGCAATCATGCCGGCCTCGAGCAGCAGCCCCACACCGTACCCGTCGACGCCGACATTGTTGCTGATGGTGTGCAGGCCCTTGACGCCGGTTTGCACCAGTGCTTCGATCAGCGCATCGGGAACGCCGCACAATCCAAAGCCCCCGATCATCACGGTCGATCCGGCGGTGATATCGGCCACGGCCTGATCCGCGCTCGAAGCCAGCTTATTCATAGATCAGAGCTGGATCTTCGAGAAGAGATAACTTCCCGTGCTCAGTAAGACTGCGGCGACGACGGTCAATACGGCCAGGTCGAGCGGGATTCCGAAGTGCCCCACGCCTATCAATGCGCTACGCAGACCGTCCACGCCGTACGAGAGCGGATCGATACTGGCAATGAAGTTGAGTAGCCGCGGCAGGCCGGCCAACGGGAACAGCGCTCCCGACAGAAAGAAGATGGGCATCACCAGAAAATTCATCACCAGCTGGAAGCCCTGGAAATCGGAAAGCACCGAAGCGATGGCGGTTCCCAGCGCCGTGAACATAATCGCGACCAGCGCCATGAACACGATGGCCACTGGAATCGCCTGAAAATTAGTTACGCGAAAACCGGCGGCGAGACAGATCAACACCACGATGAGTCCTTGGATCATGGCTACCGTGGCGCCGCCCAACGTGCGCCCAATCATGATCAGAATGCGCGGCACCGGAGCCACGAGCGTCTCTTTCAAGAACCCGAACTGGCGGTCCCAGATCAACTCGATTCCGGAAAAGATCGCGGTAAACAGAATGGTCATGCCGATAACGCCCGGCGCAAGGAACTGAATGTAGTTGCCTTGTCCGGCCCTCTGGAAAATCGGCCCGAAGCCGAAGCCCAAAGCGACCAGGAACAGCAACGGCTGGCCGAGCGAAGCGATGATGCGGGGTCTCGACCGCGCATAGCGTTTCAATTGCCGCAACCAAAGAATGTAAATCGCGCTCATCCTCTCCCCCTGCTTCGGAACATTCTGGCCATGTTGCGCATCTGATCCAGGCCGGTTGCTTCCTCGGTGCGAATGGTAGATCCCGTGAGCTTCAGGAAAGCCTGTTCCAGACTATCAGCGCCCGTCTGCTCTTTGAGTTGTTGCGCCGAACCCTGCGCCACAATCTTGCCGTGATCGATGATGGCGATGCGGTGCGCCACGCGTTCGGCCTCTTCCATGTAGTGCGTGGTCATAAACACCGTGACGCGCTCCTCTTCATTCAGTTTCTTCACGTGCGTCCAGAGCTGGTTCCGGGTCTGCGGATCGAGGCCCAGCGTGGGCTCGTCCAGAAACACGATCCGCGGCGTGTGGAGCAGCCCGCGCGCGATCTCCAGGCGGCGCTTCATGCCTCCCGAAAACTGCTTCACCGGATCGTTGCGCCGGTCCCACAACTCGAACAGCGTGAGCAATGCTTCGATTCTCTCGGCGCGTACCTTGCGCGGCACCTTGTAGAGCACGCCGTGAAAATCCATGTTCTCGTAGGCGGTCAGTTCGTCATCGAGGCTCGGATCCTGAAACACGATCCCGAACCGCTTGCGCGCTTCGTGGTGTTCCGCGCTGGGATCGAGGCCATCGAGCGCCACCGACCCGCTGGTGGGCTTTAACAGCGTAGTCAGGATCTTGATCGTGGTCGTCTTGCCGGCCCCATTTGGCCCCAGAAAGGCGAAGATCTCGCCCTCCTCAACCTTGAACGAGATGTCGGATACGGCCGTGAAGTCGCCGTACTTCTTCACCAGATTGCGCACTTCGATCATGGAATGTGGCGCTCCTTTGTCACCCTAATCCGCCGTACGCTCCGGAACCGGTTTGGCACGCAGCGTGATCTTCCCCATCAGTTCCAGGAAGATTTCGCGCTCCCCCGGACTGAGCGCCGCCAGCCAACTGCGCGCCACCCCCTGGCGCTTGCTGCGAAACGCGGCTTGCAGTTTCCGTCCATGGTCGCTCATTTCCACTTCCACCACGCGCCGGTCCTCATCGCGGCGGTTGCGAACCACCAAAACCTTGTTCACCAGCCGGTCCACCGTATGGGTTGCGGTACTCAGCGGAACCCCCAGCGCTTCTGCAAAATCGCTCATGATCATGCGCCCGCTCGAGCCCAACAGGATGAGGGCGCGAATCTCCTCCCGCGAACAGTCGAGCGCCGGTTCCACCGGTTGGCGCGGCAGCACCAGCCGCTGAAACAGAGCATCCAGATAACCAAGCAGCTGGCCGGACTGCTGTTCGAGCGAAGGTGTTTCTCGCGGCGAACGCCCGCGCTCGGCTATGCTTCGTTTTTGCAATATTTGCATTATGGAAGGAACTTCAGCGCGGTGTCAAGTAGTAACTCCCGTGGGACAGGCCGTCGTAGTTTGCGGCCTGTCGTCTTCGCCAGACACGCAGACGACAAAAAACGATCGTCTGCGCCACGCTTGTTAAAATCGAATCAATCCATGCCCACACAGGCCCGAACTTCCGGCGCGCGGCGCTTCTTTTCGCGGCATGGCACGCTTGCCCAGTGGCACCCGAACTACGAATTTCGTCCGGGCCAAGGCGAAATGGCCGAGGCCGTGGAATCCGCGCTGGCCGATAAGCGGCACCTGATCGTCGAGGCCGGCACCGGTACCGGTAAAACCCTGGCGTACCTCGTCCCCGCGCTGCAATCGGGCAAGCGCATCATCGTTTCCACCGGCACCAAGAATCTGCAAGAGCAGCTCTTCTTCAAAGACGTTCCCTTCCTCCAGCAGCACTTCCCGCGGCCTCTCAAGATTTGCTACATGAAAGGCCGTAACAATTACGCCTGCCGCCAAAAAATTTACGACGCCGAAAAAGAGCCGATGTTGACCGGCCTCGAAGAGCTGGCCGATTTCGAGATCATCCGCGAATGGGAGAAGACCACCGAATTTGGCGACCGCGCCGAGCTCAAGACGCTGCCCGAAGCGAGCACTGTTTGGGGCAAGGTGGATGCCCGCGCCGATCTATGTTCCGGCCAGAAGTGTCCCAGCTTCGAGCGCTGCTTCCTCACCGCCATGCACCAGCGCGCGGCCGAAAGCGACATCATTATCGTCAACCACCATCTATTCTTTGCGGACCTCGCGCTCAAAGACGACAACTACGAAGGCGGAATCCTGCCCGACTACCATGCTGTGGTGTTCGATGAAGCCCACGAAATCGAAGACGTGGCCGGTCAATATTTCGGCGTCTCCGTCAGCAACTACCGGTTTCAAGAGTTGCGACGCGATCTTTCGGCAGTCGCGCGCCTGAAGAAATTCGGAACACCGGAGCTCGATCGCGTTCTCGAGCGCTTGGACGAATTGTCCACCCAGTTCTTCGCGCTATTCGGCGAGAGCGATGGCCGCGGACCGTTTCAAGCCCGCGAGGCCTTTCGCGAGTCGCACGAAGATGTCTATCGCGATGTGCTGGCCGTTCTCGACCTGATCGGCTCGCATTTGAAGCTGCTTCACAATCCGCCCGAAGAGATCATTCCGCTGTTTCGCCGTAGCCAGCAGCTGGCGGAGGCCCTGCGCTTCATCATCGAGAAGGACGACGAAAGCTACGTCTTCTGGATCGAAAAGCGCGGGCGCGGATGCTTTCTGCAAGCCACGCCCATCGATGTTTCTCAGATCCTCTCGGGTCGCCTGTTCGACAAAGTAGAAACGGTGATCCTGACCTCCGCCACACTTGCCGTGGCCGGCGGCTTCACGTACACCGAACAGCGGCTCGGTCTCGAAAACGCGCGTACGCTGGTCGTACCGGGCCATTTCGATTACCAGAAGCAGGCGCTGCTCTACGTGGCGCAGCACCTGCCGGAGCCGCGCAGTCCCGCATTCACCAAATCGGCGGCGGCCGAGGTGACCCAGATCCTGCGCCACAGCCGCGGCCGCGCTTTTGTGCTCTTCACCAGCTACCAGCAGATGCGGCTGGTGTACGATACCGTTTCGCTCGCCATCGATTACCCCACCCTGCTCCAGGGCACCGGGCCGCGCACCGCGCTGCTTGAAGAGTTCCGCTCCACCCCGCATTGCGTGTTGTTTGCCACCTCCTCGTTCTGGCAGGGAGTCGACGTGCCGGGCGATCAATTGAGCTGCGTTATCATAGATAAGCTGCCATTCGCGGTTCCCAGCGACCCCGTGGTGAATGCGCGCATCGAAAATATCCGCCGGGCGGGGGGAAATCCGTTTTACGAGTACCAGATTCCACAGGCCGCTATCGCGCTCAAGCAGGGTTTTGGCCGGCTCATCCGCAGCCGGTCGGACCGCGGCGTGCTAGTCCTGCTGGATCATCGGATCACCCGGCAGCGATACGGGCAGGTGTTTTTTGACAGTCTTCCGGACTACGGGTTCACCACCCGGGTCGAGGACGTGGAGAGATTCTTCGATGTTTGAAGTGACGATCGAACAGACGTTCGCCGCCGGCCACGCTCTGCGCAACTATCATGGCAAGTGCGAGAACGTGCACGGCCACAACTACCGCTGCCAGCTTACTCTTGCCGGCGAGCAGCTCGACCAGACCGGCCTGCTGATGGATTTCGTCGAGTTGAAACGCGTGCTGCTGTCCGTGATCGATCGCCTGGACCACCAGTGGCTCAACGACTATCCGCCGTTCGATGTCCTCAATCCTTCCGCGGAGAATATCGCCAAGTATATTTACGACGAAGTCCGCCAGGGAATCCGTACCGATGCCGATGTGCGCATCGAATCGGTGAAGCTTTGGGAAACGGATACGTCGAGCGCGACCTACCGGCCGGCGCCGCTCGGGAAATGAGCGCAGATTTCTACCGGTTATAAAAAGCCGCGTTTTTGGCCGTGTATTCCGCCCACTTTTCGGGCAGATCGTCCAGCGCGAAGATGGCGGAAACCGGGCACACCGGCACGCAGGCGCCACAGTCGATGCATTCCACCGGGTCGATATAAAGCATTTCGGAGTCGGCGAAGTTGGCCTCATCCTTTTTCGGGTGAATGCAATCCACTGGACACGCGTCCACGCAGGCAGTGTCTTTGGTGCCGATGCAAGGTTCTGCTATTACGTAAGCCATTACAGTTGATCCAGTCCACTAGAAATAGCACAGCCAGCCGGGGAATGACAATCGCATGTGTGCCAACGTCGCCCTGGTCACACCAAACTGTAGAAGATGCAGGCTAAAGTGCGAAAAGCCGTTTTCCCCGCTGGCGGTCTGGCCCCCGCTTCCCGCTACTAAAGCTCAGCCCAAAGAAATACTGCCCGTTGTGGACAAGCCCATCATCCAGTACGGGGTGGAAGAGGCCATTCATTCCGGGATTCAGAACATCATCATCGTGACCGGCCGCGGCAAGAGCGCCATCGAAGACCACGTCGATGTCCGCTTCGAGCTGGAGAATCTGCTCGAGACTCGCCGTAAAAAGGAGCTACTGGCCACCGTGCGGGCCATCTCGGACAATGTCTCCTACGTGCGGCGAGCCGATAATCAAACGTGAAAATGCTTCGCTGCGGGGAGCTGGATGCCCATAGCAGCTGCGTCCGGGCTCGGTTATATTATATGTGTTTTCAATAATTTGCCGGCTTGTGCAAGGCCGGCAAGGCCCCCGGCGAGGATCGAGGTCGGTGTTCCTCCGGATAGTCAGTGTCAGCGTCTGCTTGCAGAACTCGGCTGGTTGGTACCAAACTGTAAGGTAGTGCGCGGGCTAAAAATCGCTGTCTAACACGAACCGAATTCAAATCCAAAATGCCGATCCACTACTCAGAACGATACTGGAATCAATGCTGGGTCCCCAAACGCCACGCCGAGTTGCAGTTGAAAGGTGCCATCCTGGCTGCCGGTTTGGGCAGACGTCTTGATCCCCTAACAGCCTATCAGCTACCTAAGCCGCTGTTCCCCCTCGGCGGAAAGGTGCCCATAGCAGAGATGTGGGTCCGAGAACTAATCAGTTCTGGGATTACAAACATTTCGATGAACCTCTGTGTGATCGCTGAAGCCATCAAGCAATACTTTGGGGCTGGCGATAAGTTCGGCATTGATCTCACGTTTATCGAGGAGGAAATCCCATCTGGCACACTTGGCGGTGTCTGCAAAATGGCGTTGGGATCGGAAGCGAAACTGTTAGCGACTGACCCCGCTGTGTCTCCGATATCTCCATTTCGTGGTTCAACCGTAATCGCTCCCAGCGGGGATATCGTTGCCAATTTCGGCGCCGAATTGTTCGAAGAGATGTATCAGATCCATCGCCGTTCGGGAGCTGCAATGACGATGGTTCTGACAGAGGTCGAAGCAGTGCGCAAGCGGGATTTCGGGACGGTACTCATCTCGCAACCGGAGAGTCGCACTGGGCCATTGTCGCAGTCTGGGCGCATCTGCGACTTCTTGGAAAAGGATCCTCATTCCCCAAGTTGCCTAAGCAACGCATCGATATACATGATTGAGACTGACCTGTTGAAGGTTGCGGACGGATTCCGCACGGAAGCAAAACTCGGATTAGAGGAACCATTCTACGATTTCGGCAAGCACCTTTTTCCGGCGGTTCTTGGCAAGATTCCCTACATCCAGCTTCCGAAGGATTACATTCTGTGGGGACTCAAGTTCGAGGGGCCGTGGTTCGACGTTGGCAACAAGCGGGATTACTTGCGCGTAAATAAGGCTGTTTTGGATGACGTGATTAGTTTACCCCTCACGTACGAGCGTCTGCCCTGGGGGTATCTCGGCACAAACACCGAAATCGACTTCTCTAAAGTGGAGATTCACTCGCCAGTTGTGATCGGTAACAATTGCATCATTGAACCAGGAGCTGTGTTGGGACCCTACGCGATTATCGGCGATGAGTGGCATGTTGAAACCGGATCACAGATCTCGGACTCAGTCTTATGGGAGCGTTACCCATACTATAAAGAAGGCAAGCATCGGGTGGAGGTAACGCATCGAAAGCTAATCGACCGCCACGAAGTACGCGGCGTTCGGATCGAGGACAGCATCATAGCTGGCGGCTGCATCGAGCAGGACACGGTAGGCAAGACGGTCGACATCCGAGAGGACGGGCACATGGCTATCCTGCCGATTGACTACGTGCCGAGTGAGGCGCGGGCCTGAATTGCGCAATCCGAATCGTCGCGGCGTCGGGACGATGGTCGCTCTCGATCACTGTGCTGCGAGTCGTAACGCCAAGTGCCCTGCTGATTACATCGAGCCAGCCGTGGTCACGACCTGAGACGACGCTGGCTCTTCGTACAACCAACGGTTCCCTTGAGCTCTAAGCCGAAGAATCGCGCGCGTGATAATAGGCCAGTTTAGCGTGAGGTACAAGTAGTTCGTGAGGTCGTCGACCACCTGTTCAACAATGACTTCCTTGTGATCTGGGTGTCTTTCCTTGAGCCACTCATCGAGCGGAGAATCCGTGAATTCGCCGCCCGCCCAGCAGCCAACTACCTGATCGTAGCGTTTTCCGGCCTCAGTCCTCATCGACGACAGCGTAGGTTGGACCTCGTTTCGCAGAGCCGCTGAATCGCCAGGCTTTACTTTGAACGCAATTATCTTATCCATCAAGTTGCAGTACGAAGATTCCTCCCGCGGGAGATCGACGATGCTTATCAAGCAGCAACCCGTAAAACGCGGTCGAAATACTCCTTCTTTGCCCACGCAAGGTCTTTTGGCCCGACTCCATCCGGGTGCCGGTTCTGTGCCGCTCTCGCACTCTCCACAATCTCTGGGTCGTCGTGATCCAGGTGTCGCAGAGCCTCGTGCAGCCGTCTTTTGACGTGATCATCAACCCATACATCGTTTTCATTAAAGCTTGTGAATGGTGGAAGCAGTTCAACCGCGTTCCGGGACATGATCAGACCGGCTCCCGAGATGCACTGCGGATGTTTTCTGGCTACCCCCACTCCCTGATTAACAAGTTCCTGCATTCTGGCACTGAACTGCAGCTTGTCGGACGGATATTGAGGAGCTCCGAGAATGCTGAGATCAGAAAGAAACATCTTGATCCGATCCGAGGTTTTTCGGCTTTTGATTCGCGATCCTGATCGCCAAGGCACATCAAGGAAAAAATGCGTTCGCGCAGCAAAGTCGTTTATCGGGTCCTCGGTGCTGCCTGTCCCGTAAATACCAGAGAAGAAGTAGAAGTCGTTCTCATGTTCGATTGTCTGATACCCCTCGAGCAGTCTCTCGAAAAACGAAGCACTGGGCTCGACGTCCTCGTCGATGCGAACAACCGGATCCTGTGCTAGGTGCGGTCTGCCCATTCGTTCTAACCGGAGCACCGCCTCCACGAATTTCGGGGCATCATAGGTGAATTTCCCCGTTCCCTTTCCGAATCACTGCTGTCCAAAACAGTCCTGAATTGCCGTAGCCTCCGCTGAAATCAATCGCCTTATTGGACGGATTCTCGCCTTTTAGGAATGAGGTCTCCTTTTTGCCGTGAGCCGGCCTGTCCCAAATCAAG
>Ga0335081_10003418_pt1 | contig 24960 bp, 14 predicted proteins | sample Lox_Sample_35_FD_206713 | JGI IMG/M metagenome (GOLD analysis project Ga0335081, IMG submission 206713) | Soil microbial communities from Loxahatchee National Wildlife Refuge, Florida, United States - Lox_Sample_3.5 | ecosystem: Environmental > Terrestrial > Soil > Wetlands | place: USA...
CAGGAGAACGCGCGCCTCAAGCACGAACTGGCTCAGACCCGCGAGCAGTTCCAGACCCTGATCGAAGAGCATGAGACCGTCTCCGAAGAATTCAAGGCTGCCAACGAAGAAGTGCTTTCCGCCAATGAAGAGTTGCAAAGCACCAACGAAGAGTTGGAAACAGCCAAGGAAGAATTGCAATCCAGCAACGAAGAGCTGACCACACTCAACGAAGAATTACAATTCCGTAATTCGGAAGTGACCGCAGTGAACGCCGACCTGCTGAATGTATTGAGCAACATTACCCTTCCCATGGTGATCGTGGGACAAGACCTGCGCATCCGCCGCTACACCACCCCCGCGCAAAAGCTGTTGAACCTGCTCCCCAGCGACGTGGGGCGCCGCTTGAGTGACATCCGGCCTAATTTAGACGTGGAGGACCTGGGACAGATCGCCAGCGAAAGCATCGAGAATGTCAGCACCGTGGAACGCGAGGTGCGCGAAACCGGCACTGGGACCTGGCACCTGATGCGAGTGCGTCCCTACAAAACCTGGGACAGCAAAATTGATGGTGCTGTAATCAGTTTCCAGGATATTGACGCCATGAAGCGAAGTCTCGACCAGATGCACCTGCACGCGGATGCGCTCATTGAGACTGCCCGCGAAGCGATCCTGATCCTGGATGCCAACCTAAGAGTGCTCAGCGCCAACCTGGCGTTTTACCGGAATTTCGCAGTCGCGCGCGAAGAAACCCAGAACCGGCCGATCTACGACCTGGGCAACGGACAATGGAACATCCCCAAGCTACGCGAGTTGCTGGAAAATGTTCTTCCTAACAATGGACGCGTCGAGGATTTCGAAGTCAGCCACGAGTTTCCGCGCCTCGGGCCGCGCCGGATGATGCTCAATGCCCGCCGCATCGAGCCGCAACCGGGGCAAAGATTGATTCTCCTGTATATCGAGGATGTGACGGACGGGAAAAAGTAGCGCGCGTCCGGCGCCGGTACTCCGGTCACGCGACCTTACCCCATTTTTCTCGCCTGCATATCACTGGTTTATAAAACTATTGTCAAATCAGTGGGCGGCCGATTCGAGCCCGGGCCGTCGATACCCCTGCAATCCTGTCATCCTGAGCGAAGCAGCCGTTTCGCGAAGCGAAGCGGCTGGGTAGTCGAAGGATCCCTGCTCCCTCAACCGTACAGGCGCATCACGGAGTTCTCCTTGGCTTTAACCTCACTATGCCGTTGGGGCCGGTCCAAACCCGCCCGGAACTTCTCCGCTCTTCTTCTCGTACTACAGAACAGGGCCAACAACTACTGCCCTTGGAACTGATAGAATTCTTGAGGTGTACACGGTTTTTTCAGTCTCATGAACAATTGAGGTCGAAGCATGTCCGTCATCCGTCACGTTTTAGTCGCCTCTTTTACATTATCGACCATGCTGCCGGCGGTGGCAGAGTCTCCTGCCGGGCTCTCCATCCCCACCACCACTTCGGCCATCAACTCTCCGACCCCTATGTCGCAGCGGGTCGTGCACTACGAGATTGACGCCAAGTACAACGCCCAGGCCCACACCTTGGACGCGAGTGAAACGCTCACCTACCACAACCTCACCGGCCAAGCCCAGGATACTTTTCCTTTCCACCTTTATCTGAATGCCTTTCAACCCACCGCCACGTGGGTGCGCGAGGGCAAGCGCGAGGGCACTCGTGGCCAGGACTTTGAAAAGTGGGATCCCAAGAGCTATGGCGCCAGTGAGATCAAGGCTTTTGAGGTGGTCGGCCAGGGCGATCTCACTTCCCAGTTGCAGTTCATTCATCCCGACGACGACAACAAAGACGACCGTACCGTCGTACAGGTGCATTTGCCCAAACCGATTGCGCCCGACGGCTACGTGCAATTCAAAATCAAGTTTCACGATCAATTTCCCTTAACTCTCGAGCGCACGGGATGGGACCGCGATTCCATTCTCGCGGGCCAGTGGTTCCCCAAGGTAGGAGTGTGGTGGCATGGGGCATGGAACTGCCATCAGTTCCACGCCTATACCGAATTTTTCGCCGACTTCGGCGTCTACGACGTCAAAGTAACCGTTCCGCAAAATGAAGTGGTGGGCGCCAGTGGGATCGAAGTCAGCAACGTGGACAATCCCGACGGCACCAAGACCGTGGGCTATCACGGAGACGACATCCACGACTTCGCCTGGACCGCCAGCCCGCACTACCGCGTCGCGGACGACATCTTCCACGGCAGCATGGGCCCGGTGAAAATCCGCGTTCTGCTGCAGCCCGGACACATGTTCCTGGCCGATCGCCACAAGAAAATCGTGCAGGAAACCATGGACCACTTCGACCGCTGGTATGGCGCTTATCCATATAAGACCCTTACCGTGGTGGATCCCGAACCCGGCTCCCAAGCCTTCGGTATGGAGTACCCGACGTTCATCACCGGCGGCGCAAGTTGGTTTGACCCGGAAGCTTCCCTCTCTGCACCTGAAGGGGTCGTGGAACACGAATTCGGCCATCAGTATTGGTACGGCATGGTCGCCACCAACGAATTTGAAGATGCCTGGATGGACGAAGGCATCAACCAGTACACCGAAGCCAAGATTATGGATTCCATCTTCGGCAAGTCGACTTCGGTTTTCAATAATCTTTGGGGTATGAGCATGGGAGAGGACGAGACCGATCGCGTTTTCATGCTCCCCGTCGCCGATCTTGATCCCATGACACGCAAAGGCTGGCAGTTTGCCAACTCGAACTCCTACGGCGGCATTACTTATGGCAAGACCGCAGTGGTCCTGCTCACGCTGGAGAGCATCATTGGCGAAGACACCATGCGCCAGGCCATGCACACTTACTTCATGCGCTACCGTTTCACGCATCCGCAACGAGAAGACTTCTTGAAAACCATTGAGGAAGTTTCCGGGAAAGACTTGCGCTGGTACTTCAACCAGGCAGTTTATGGCACCCAGGTGCTCGACTTTCAGGTTTTCAAGGTCAGCTCCGTGCCGGTGGACTGGTACAAGAAAGACCTCAAGGAAAAGAAGGGCGAAACTGCTTACGTGTCGAACGTTTGGATTCGCCGTAAGGGAGACTTTGTGATCCCCATTGACGTGGAAATCAAGTTCGATAACGGCGAACGCGTGCGTGAGCATTGGGACGCGCAGGACCGCTGGGTGCGATACCAGTATCAGAAGAAAGCCAAGGTCGAATCGGTGGAAATTGATCCTGACCACAAGATCTACTTCGACCGCAATAATTTCGACAATAGCTATCTTGTGGAGGCGAATACTGCTCCAACGAGCAAAATCGCTCACTACTGGGAGTTCATCAGCCAGTTTGTGGCCCAATTCCTTACGTGGTGGCTGGTCTAGGAGAGATCTTTTATGAATGACAAGCAAAGTCTGATTTCTGCCGGAGCCGCCGCCGCCAGGCGTAACCTGCGCTACATCGTCTGGTTCTATCTGCTGAATCTCTTATTCGCATGGTTCGGGGCGTCCGGCCTTGCCACGCACGCGCATAGCATCATGGACCACAGCCTGTACTCCGACAAGCTGCTCCATGGTTTCGACCCCGCAGTTCTCATCGAACTTCTTAACCGCCCGGATTTTGGACCCGCCCAGAGTTCTACCGTGCCCGCCATATTTTTTGGAATTCTGTTCTTGTGCACCAGCCTTACGTTCATGCCCGGGGTGCTGCTCGGCTATTCCTCGGACCACCGCGTCAGCCGCGATGAGTTCTTCCGCGCTTGCGGCCGCAACCTGTGGAGGTTTGTTCGCTTGTTCGTGCTGGCAGCCGTGCTGGTCGGGATTACGGCAGGACTATTGTCCGCCGGCCTGGGCGCGCTTGCTAAAGCCGCAGAGAAAACGAACTACGAGCGTCTGCCTTTCTTCATTAACGTCGCCGGTCTGGCGATCACTCTGCTGGCCTTAACCAAGCTTCGAGTGTGGTTCGATCTGGCCCAAACCGATGCCGTTTTGCGTGACCAGCCCGCGGTGCGCAAGTCGGTGGCTTTTGGATTTCGTGCCATGCGCAAGAATCGCCTTCGCTTGTTAGGAACTTATGTGGCGATCGCCCTGGTTGGAGTGGCAGTGCTGGTGGTTGGAATATTGTTGTGGCACTTCATCGTGCCACCCAGCAGCGTTGTCGGTGCTTTCCTGGTGAGCCAGCTTACCCTACTGTTGCTGCTCGCCACCCGCTTTTGGCAGCGCGCTGCGGCAGTAGCGTTTTATGTGAAGCAGATGGCAGAGCCGGCGGTGGAAGCACCGCCGGCGCCTGCGGCGGTTGCGCCGGCGGTTACGGGGTTGTAATTCCGACCATCTTAGGGAAAGACAGGATCACCGGTTCGAGTTTGTCCCATCGCCAAGGGCGGGACAGATCCCGGCGGCTCGCGCCTTGCAATCGGTTCGGGGAATGATGTCGGGATTGCAATCTCCATCATGCTGGCAAGCCATCAGGCACCAAGCTTCGCGATAAGGCTCGAAGCGGGCTTTGCTTCCCTGGTGAGGATAGAACCAGAGGCCGGCGCGTCCACCCACGGCGGCGATGGAAATCACATACCAAGCGTTCTCAGGCACGACGTAGGCGATAAGAAAGTCCAGGTTGTCTCGGGTGTAGGCGACTTTGTCACCGCTGGCCTTCACGGTGTAACGCCGGTTACGCTTCTCATTGGCGGACTTGATTTGCACCCGCCAGCTTTTGGGCCCGCTGTTGACGATGAAGTCAAAGGGAGCGCTGTCGCCCCATGGTTTAGCGACTTCGAAGCCGAGGCTGATGGCCTTGCTGAGGAATGCGGCTTCGGCGGCTTCACCGCGGCGTTTGGCAGTGCGGCGTTTGGGAAAGCTGCGGGACGAGTTGGCGTCGGGGGCGACTAACGAGGTTGTAACTTCAGGGTATTCTTCCATAAAAGACTAAAGGCGCGGGATGGCCCGCGCCTTGCATCCTCCGATCCGCATTTGCGGTACAAACACAAAAGGCGCGGCTTTTTGGCCGCGCCCTTTTATTTCTGCTGTAAGTTCAGAATAACAAATTGGAGGGGTAAGTGAGACACGCGCGGGAAGTTTATATTGTCCACGCAATCAGAAGTTTGTGGGGAATTGCACTGTTTTTGGGCCTTGACAACAATTTGAGACGGGCCAAACCGAAATGGGAAAGGCGTGAAAAAGTGCCGAAAGGGGAGGGATGTGAAATTGTTTTCTGGTCTCTGGGCCGGGACGACCCGCGTTGGGTTGTATTGTTAGCCTTGAAGCAGACGAGAGGCAAGCGTGACGGTCGTGTTGCAACTGATTGTTTTTGTCGCCGCGATCGCGGGCTTAGTCGGGTTCGGCGTTTACCGCGACAAGAAAGAAGACGCTCCCGTGATTCGGGGAAGCATCTCCCAGCGTACCTCGACGAAATGACGTGGCGGTTTGACAATCGCAAGAACCCTTTCCTGTTCCGTGATACCATGCTCCGTCTGTTGGCGTCTGACAGTTTGGAATACAAGCAATTGACCAAGGCTGCTTAGGTAGGGACTTTCTTCCCGGTGTACTGAGGTAACCTTGCCAAACCACAAGTTCACGGCTGAAATGATTGGAGATTCACTCCGTGAAGCAGGAACGCTCATTATCGTCTTTGGTCCCCTGTACGAGCTTTTTGAGCCTTCCCACCCCAATTGGTATACCTTCTTGGGTGTAATGCTTGTCGGAGTCGTATTCCTATTTTGCGGCATCATAGTAGAGAGGAGACGAGCATGACCCAAGCATTGCAACTGCTCGTAGCTGCTGGCGTAGCTATTGGCCTCGCCGTGTTTGCGTTGCGTCGCGACAAGAGGGAACATTGCGACGCTCGCCAACGGGACATCTGTTTCCCAGAACCGAAGGAACGTGATGAACATCAGCACGGGGCCGCGATGTCTCATATTGGATAGCCTACTCACGGCGTAGTCGCCTTTTCCTTCCGTTCAATGTCCTCCTGAAACACAAAAGCAAATTGTGTCACTCCTACGCCAGCATCTACGTCATCTAAATATCCAGCGAAAGAGTCCTTCGTCAAGCCGCTCGTGATCGGAACGGCCTTAAGGATTGTTAAATTGCCGTTAGCTGGGAAGTTTGGTGGCAAATTAAAGCCGATTTTGGCTCGGCTAAGCTCCAGTAATACGAAGGCTGCGAGTCGCTCTTTCTGCTCATCGGTGAACTTCGCAACTTCCGTGCTTATATCTTTTGCCGGAGCCACAGGCCCCCTAAATTGAATGTACTTATCCAGGGCCTTGTAGCGAGAGACGTAGACCACGTGGGTATTCGGAAGAGTGAGCGCAATCTCGAAATAGGCATTAGCTGGAGGCGGAACTGTTTTTCGTACCGTAACCCCAAGATCCTCTACCCATCTGGATACGTTCTCTTCAACATTGTCTGGGGTGGTCTCCGGTTGATGAATTACTGGCACTCCGGTTATCGTAACGACCAATACAGCCGCGCACGCTGCACCAATTGCCGCGTTTCGGAAGGTATCTATATGCCTTGATGCCCGTCTTCGCAGTTCGGCGAATATTCCAGCTGAGCCTATAATCACAATAACCTTCCAAACAATTTGCCAAACAAAGTCCGACGTTAAATCTCGCAGCAGGCCATCCATCTCTAGCCTCCCTTTCTCAAAGAACCACCGAACATTTTTGCCCGAATAATCAGAACAAAATATATTCGGGGATTGCTCTGACATGGAAAGGCTACGCGCCTTACCTATCCTGCGTCAAATACACAATCCCGAATATATTTCGCTTGTTTTCTTATGGTTGCGAAGATTTCTGCAGTTAGAGCAACAGCGAACGAGAAGCGAACATAGAACGAACATTTAGGGGTGCGCGAGGACAATGCGCGTGCTGTCCTGGGAGAGCGGCGTGTTAGTGCGTACGGTTCTGCGGCGGCTAATGCTCCCCGGCGTCCAAATGCGAGATGGTCTCGTCGTCCCCTTGGAGGTTTGGTCCGAGTCTGTGCGAGAGCTCTTTCTTTCGCCGCTCCGCGGCTTGTTCGATTCCCCGCTTTCCACCCACGGCTTGCACCGTGGGCTTTATTCTTGCGCCGCGATGCGGCTCAAACCGATATCACCTGTGGGCAATCGGCAGGAATGGAGAAGGCTGCGGAAAAAAGCAGATTCCTCACCGCTAAAGCGGATTCGGAATGACAAGTCGTTGATCGCTGTATCCTAGGTAGGCATGAAAGCCGCCGTCTTACACGCACCCGGCAGCATTTCGAAACGTCCGCTACAGATCAGTGAAGTTCCCCAGCCGGAAGTTCAGCCAGGGCAAGTGTTGCTGCGCGTGCGCGCCTGCGGAGTTTGCCGGACCGATCTTCATATCGTTGAGGGCGAACTGCCGCTTCGCCTCAAGGGTCTAATCCCCGGACATCAAATTGTGGGTGATGTAGTTGCCGGAGCCACACCGGAGCTTCCGGTCGGCACTCGCGTCGGCGTTTCCTGGATTGGCGGCACCGACGGCACATGCTGGTATTGCCTCCACCACGCCGAGAATCTTTGCGACTCCCCGACCTTCACCGGATACAGCGTGAACGGCGGCTACGCCGAGTACGCGCTGGCCCGGGCTGATTTCGTGTTTCCGCTTCCGGCTGCTCTCGACGACCTGCACGCAGCGCCATTGTTGTGCGCGGGGATTATCGGCTTTCGTGCGCTGCGAGTGGCGGGAGTCGAGCACGGCGAAATTGTTGGCCTATTCGGATTCGGCGCTTCGGCGCACCTCGCCATTGCTGTTCTTAAGGCCTGGGGTTGCAAAGTTTACGTCTCGACGCGCGGCGAATCTCATCGCCGCCTGGCGGGCTCGTTGGGCGCCGAATGGGTCGGTAGTGAGAACGACAAACCGCCGGTTGCACTCGACCGCGCCATCACCTTTGCCCCCAGCGGCGACGTGGTGATCGCAGCGCTGGCAAGTTTGCGGAAAGGCGGCGTAGTCGCCATCAATGCCATTCATCTCGACCGCATTCCGGAATTCGACTACGACAGTCTGCTCTGGGGTGAACGCCAGCTTCGCAGCGTCACCAACATGACGCGTGACGACGCCCGCGACTTTCTTCGCGCCGCTGATGAAATCGGTTTGCGCCCCAAGGTGACGGCGTTTCCACTCGATCAGGCTAATGAGGCTCTTCTCGCTGTGAAGAACGATGCCATCGATGGCGCCGCGGTGATCATTCCCTGACTCGTTCCAAAATTAAAGACGTCCTGGACCCTTTCGAATCCAGGACGCCTGAACAGCCCTCCCCCGAAAACTGCTCACTTAGGAAGGTACGTCCATTCGCAAAAATCGTAAATGGCCCAGGCAGGCTATCGCACTCCCCGACCGTGCCACTGTGCAAAACTCGCGGACTGCTGTGAAAGCTGAGCTGACAAATGTAGCGCCGCCCGCGGCGGCCGCGCCTCCACCAGCGAGGACAAGACGCCGACGCCGCCAGAACAGAGTCAACCATATCTGTAGCTGGAAAAGCGGCCCCCGTCGATTCTCTTTCGTCCCGAATTGATTTATGCTTTGCGCGAAGCTTTCGAGGGGGCAAATTGATCCGGTTTCGTCTTTTGTTCATAGCTCTGTTTTTTTTCAGTTTTTTTCTTGGCACAATCACTCGCGGCTACGCTCAGTCCTATCCGGAGACTGCTTATCAGGATTTGCGCTGGCGCATGATCGGTCCTTTTCGTGGCGGGCGAACGCGTGCTGTAGCGGGCGTGCCGGGCCAGCCCGGTGTCTTTTACATCGGCGCGGTCAATGGCGGGGTGTGGAAGTCCAACGACTACGGCCGCACCTGGAATCCCATATTTGATTCGCAACCGACACAATCCATCGGCGCCCTCGCCGTCGCTCCCTCCGATCCCAACATCATTTATGTCGGCAGCGGCGAGGGGCTGCATCGTCCTGACCTCTCCGTCGGCAACGGAATCTACAAGTCCACCGACGCCGGGAAGACCTGGGCTCACCTCGGACTCACCGACGCCCAGCAAATTCCTGCGCTGGCCATCGATCCCCACGATCCCAATCGCGTGTTCGCCGCGGTGCTGGGCCATCCCTACGGCCCGAGTGTGGAACGCGGCATTTTCCGCTCCTCGGATGGCGGTGTCACCTGGCAAAAAGTCCTGTACAAAGATGAGAACACCGGCGGTTCAGACATCGAGATGGACCCGTCGAATCCCAATGTGCTGTATGCCGCGTTGTGGGAAGCCCGCGAGGGTCCGTGGGAGGACAACAACATTTTCAGCGGGACGGGCGGCGGGTTGTTCAAATCCATCGACGGTGGCAACACCTGGAAACAATTAACCAATGGCCTGCCGGATGATCTGGTGCAGGTCAACGTAGCCATTTCACCCAGCCTTCCCAGCCGCATTTATCTCACTCTGGGCACGGCTCGGCGTGGAGACTACGCATCCGGAGTGGGGCTGGGATTCTATCGCTCTGACGACGCCGGCGAAACCTGGAGCCCAGCCACCACTGATCCCCGTCCCGCCATGCGCATTGGCGGCGGCGATCTTCCCATCGCGCGCGTCGATCCCAGGAATCCCGACGTGGTTTACAGCACCGGCATCGTCACGGTACGCTCGACCGACGGCGGCAAAAGCTGGATGAGCATTCGGGGCGCGCCCGGCGGCGACGATTACCAGAATCTTTGGATCAGTCCCGACGATCCCAAAACCATTCTCCTGGTCAGCGACCAGGGCGCGATTATCACCGTAAACGGCGGCGAGACCTGGGGCTCCTGGTATAACCAGCCCACAGCCCAGCTCTACCACGTTGCCACGACCAACACTTTTCCCTACCGCGTTTGCTCAGGTCAGCAGGAGAGCGGCTCGGTCTGCATTTCAAGCCGTGGTAATGACGGCGAGATTACGTTTCGAGAGTGGCGTCCTGTGGGCGTAATCGAATACGGCTATGCCGCTCCCGATCCGCTCGATCCCGACGTTATCTACGGCGGCGGACGCAACGAGGTTTCCAAGTTTCACTGGTCGACGGGGCAAGTGCAGAATGTCACGCCCATCCCGATTCGCGGCAATTATCGCGCGGATCGCACCGAACCCACGATGTTTTCGCCGCTCAATCCGCAAACTCTTTATTACGCCAGCAATGTGCTGTTCAAGACGGTCGACGGCGGAAACTCCTGGCAAGCCATCAGCCCCGATCTCACCCGGCCCGAACCGGGCGCTCCTCCCGGCATTGGTCCATTGCTGGCGAAGAACCCGGACGCGGCGAAACAGCGTGGCGTAATCTATGCGCTCGCTCCGTCGTTCCAAAGCGTGAACACTCTATGGGCAGGTACCGACGACGGTTTGATCTGGATTACCCGCGATGGCGGCAAGAATTGGACCAATATCACCCCTCCGGAATTAACTCCCTGGAGTAAAGTCACGCAGATTGAAGCCTCGCATTTCGATGCCAACACTGCCTACGCTTCGGTGAGCCGCTTTCGCATTGACGATCTCCATCCCTACGTCTACCGCACGCACGACGGCGGCAAGAACTGGCAGCAAATCACAAGCGGCCTTCCCGACTCGCCCGTCGACACCGTCCGCGAGGATCCGGTTCGCAAAGGGCTGCTGTTCGCGGGCACCGAAACCAGCGTATGGGTTTCGTTCGACGACGGCGGCCACTGGCAGTCTTTGCAGTTGAATCTGCCACACACATCGATGCGCGATCTGTGGATCCACGAAAACGACCTGATCGTCGCCACCCATGGCCGGTCTTTCTGGATCTTGGATGACATCACGCCTCTGCGGCAAATTACGGATGCGACTGCGAATTCCGACGTTCTCTTCAGACCCGCGCCTGCCTATCGGGTGCGGCGCAGCACCAACCCTGACACTCCGATTCCCCCCGATGAGCCTTTGGGCGAGAATCCACCCGACGGCGCCATTCTCGATTACTATCTGTCCAAGCCCGTATCTGGCCCGCTCACCATCGACGTGCTGGATGCCAAGGGCGCAGTCGTTCGCCGTTATTCGAGCGCTGATCAGCCTGAACAGACCGAGGCCCAACTCAGCCAGCAAATAATCCCGTTGTACTGGATTCGGCCGTTCAGATCTCTGTCTACCGCTGCGGGCATGCACCGTTGGGTGTGGGATCTGCGCTATTCCACGCCGCTGGCCACTCGGTACGAATATCCCATCTCGGCGGTACCTCATGACACGCCGCGCACACCGCTCGGGCCGCTTGTGCTGCCCGGGAACTATACTGTGCGGCTGAAGGTTGCTGGACACAGCTACACCACGCCATTGGTCGTGAAGATGGATCCGCGTGTAACCACTTCACCCGCCGGCTTGCAGCAGCAGTTCGACCTGCAGGTGCGACTGGCTTCCTTGTTGACCGATAGCACCAGAGCCGTAGGGGAAGCACGTTCCGTCCGCAAGCAGCTCAAGACAATTTCTTCGCAGGTCAGCGGTTCCACGAAAGATTCGCTGGTAGCGCTCGATACGAAACTCAAAGCGCTATTGGGTACACCCCAGCGACAAGAAGCGGAGCCTGGTTCGCAAGTCATCACGCTCAGTCGCGTCAACGGAGTAGCGGCCATTCTTTATACCGAAGTCGACCAGGCGGATGCGGCTCCCACCACGGCCCAGGCCACCGCAGCCGCTACTGCCGAAAACGACGCTTCTGTCGTGATGAAGCAATGGGAAGAAATGAAGGCCTCCGACCTGGCAGCACTCAATGCGCAGCTCCGCGGCGCTCACTTACCAGAGCTTAAGTTAGAGCTGCATAGCGACCCGGGAGCCGGCGAAGGAGATGAGGAGTAACCGGCTACTTGGACCATTAGCGATTTCTGGAAGCCGACCGCACCCTGTGTCCGCGGATGAGCTGTGAGCAGCGGTCTGGATCTAGCTTATGGTGTCACCTCAAAGACAGTGCCCTGGTTGTTCGTGCCACCCTCCTGCGTCGTGCCGAAGAGATCGCCCGCGCCAGTAAGGAGGGGGGTGAATCTTGGCTCATAGCCATCCTGGGCGCCACCGAAAGAATGAAGCACTGTCTCGGTCCATTGACCGCCAACGCCAAGGCCACGTGTCAGCTCGAAAACCATCCCGGCTCCGGAGACGTTGCCGCCGAGCGTGGTATCGCCGTAAAGATTACCTGCGACGTCGAGAGTCAGTCCCGAGGGGACGGCTCCGTCATCTCCGCCTTGCCCATCGGCCCCGCCCGTAAAAGAATGGATCACCCGGGTGTTCCAGTTGCCGTTAGGGCCCTGTCTAAAGGTAAAAGCAGTGCCACAGCCGAAGACTTCGCCTGCGTCGTCATAGCAAACCTGTAGCCCGCCATAGGCAGCGGTGCCAAAAAAATTGCCGTTGCTATCAGCAATCAAACCCGCGGCTGGATTAGCTCCATCCTGCCCGTTTGTGAAACTGTGCAAGAGCCGCTCCTGCCATTGTCCCTCAGAGTTCATCAGTTCAAAGACGGTGCCAAAGCCAAAGCGGCCTCCATACCAGGTGGTGCCGTACAGGTTTCCAGCGTCGTCGAAAATCAAAGGGCCGGTGGGGTACGCACCATCAGCGACTCTAAAGGTGTGTAACACGTTTTCTTTCCACAGGCTGCCGTTTCCTGAGGGGGTTAAGTCAAAAACCGAACCACACCCAACGCCAAACGGGTCGCTACAGCTCCCTCCTCCACCATAGCCGGTCACCCCATACAGATTGCCAGCTGAATCGAAGATCAAGCCACTGTCAGGATGGGCCCCGTCGCTTCCGCCGCCGAAGTTGTACAGCACGCTCTCCCGCCATTCGGTCGCGCTGGGGTTCGGAGTCAACTTGAAGATGACGCCGCACCCCGGCTGATAACCATCCGTGCACGGTCCGGTTCCACCGTAGTACGTGGTACCGTAGAGGTTCCCGGCAGCATCGAATACCATCCCGCCGTTGGGAGAAGCCCCGTCGGCCCCGTTAAATCTGTAGAGCACACTCTCGTCCCATCCTCCAGTTGGGTTCGGCCGCAACGCAAAGATGACGCCGCAGCCTGCACCCTGGGAGCCGGGACAGTCGAGAAATCCACCCCACGCTGTCCCGCCATAGAGGTTGCCTTCAAGGTCGGCGGTTACTGGTCCGGTAGGAACGTCTCCATTCGGCTGTATCGCGAAGGTGTGGAGTACCCTTTCCGTGGCTGCCCGGGCGTCGATTATCAACGCGACAGATATCGTGATTAGCGCGAGTACCGCCGTGGGTGGGAAGTACGAACGTTTGCCTGTCACTGGGCACCACCTCGGCGAAGGATTGGGGATCTGGCCCGTAGTGCAACGAAATTGTAACCCTACGGTCAAAGGGTCGCTGTGATCTTCGCCATCCTCCCATGTGCGTTAGCTCACTGGAGAAACGGGATCGTTGTCCGCATTTCCTCCTGCATTGACTCGCGGCAGCGTGGCCCCTAATATGGTCGCGCCAAGGGACAAACCCACCATTCCGATCATGCCCTTTAAACAATCCAACTATTGGCTGGATACGACCGCCTTACCCGCTGGCACTTCCGGCGACCTGCCACCAAGGGTGGACGTTGCCATCGTCGGCGCGGGTTTCACCGGCCTCTCTGCTGCCCGCACTCTGGCCAGGCGCGGCGCGAGCGTCGCCGTACTTGAAGCCAACACCATCGGTTGGGGCGCCAGCTCACGAAATGGCGGCATGGTCCTGACCGGCATGAAGCTTGCTGTTGAAACGCTCGCCGCCCGCTACGGCATGGCAGCAGCCAAGCGAATGTACGCGGCCTCGCTGGCTTCGATCGCTTTCGTGGAACAGATCGTTCGCGAGGAACAGATTGATTGCAACTTCTCGCGTTCGGGCCATCTTGAGGTTGCCTGCAAGGAGTCGCATTTCGACGCCTACGCACGTTCGGTCGAACTGATCGCTCGCGAGTTTAATCATCGGCTCCAAATCATCTCGAAGAATGAGTTGCGCTCTGAAATTGGCTCTGACATTTATTTCGGGGGACTCGTCGACCAAGTCAGCGCCGGATTGAATCCTGCCCGCTATGTTGCGGGACTAGGCCGCGCCATCCTCGCCGCCGGGGCCGGCGTCTTTGAGAACGCCCGCGTGCGACAAATCACCCGCGCATCAGAGGGCGCGAAGCCCGGCTTCCACCTCGACACTTCCCGCGGACGGATTTTCGCAAAAGACGTCTTCATCGCCACTAGCGGCTATACCTCATCCGCGACCCCAGCACTGCGAAAGAAGATCATCCCCATCGGCTCCTTCATCATCGCCACCGAGCCACTGCCCGATGCGCTGGCCAGAGAGCTGAGCCCACGCAATCGCATGATCTTCGATTCCAAGAATTACCTCTATTACTATCGCCTCACTCCCGACAATCGCATGTTGTTTGGCGGTCGCGCCGCGTTCTTTCCCGAGACCGCCCACACCATCCGCCGCAGCGCCGAACTTCTGCGCCGGGGCATGGTCACTGTTTATCCCCAGTTGCGCGACAGCAAGCTGGAATACGCCTGGGGAGGCACGCTCGACTTCTGCTTCGACACCATGCCCCATGCCGGACAGATGGATGGCCTCTACTACGCAGTGGGATACGCCGGGCATGGCGTGGCCATGGCAACTTATCTCGGGGCCAAAATCGCCGAGCAAATCAGTGGCGGGCGGAGCGACAATCCCTACGAAGACATTCCCTTCCCCGGAGCGCCACTCGGGCTTTATAACGGGTGGCCCTGGTTCCTGCCTTTTGCCGGAGCCTACTACAAGGTGCTCGACTGGATCAGTTGAATCCAGGGGCTTGCGCGGGCCGCCGACATTGTCTATCCTGTTTTCGGCCTTTTGGGAGGCCATCGGTCCGCGTAAAGGGCGCAGCCCACTCACTAGCAAGTTGATTTCAACCTGACTTCCAGCCCGAAACCGCGGACAGCGGGCGATCAAGGAAGGAAGGTTCTATGAGCAACACTCACCGCTCGGTCTACTCCCCAGGTAAACTTCCTGCCCGCGCAAATCTCGAACACCTGAAAAACGAGGCAAAGCAGCGCCTAAAGACCATGCGTTCGCAGAGTCCCGCAGCACGGCTTTCCGAGGCGCAACTCTTAGTTGCGCGCAGCTACGGGTTCCCGAGCTGGCGCCAGCTCAAGTCCTATGTCGATGCGCTGCATGATTTTGGCCAGCAACTCGTCAACGCCGTACACGCCGGCGACTTGGAAACCATTCGAAAAGTCCTGGAGGCTCATCCTGAGTTGGTGAATGCGAGTGCCGACCTGCCGCGGGTCGATCGGCCCAGCGACACCCTGGCCATGCGGCTGATCCACCTAGCGATTGCGGAAGGCAAAATCGATGTTCTGCGACTCTTGATTGAACGCGGCGCGGACCTCAATGCGCGCAACGCTGACGGTCGATTGCCGTTGCACGACTGCTTTGAACTGAATCACGACGATTACGCGAAGATTTTGCTGGACGCCGGGGCAGTACCCGACGTCTGCACGGCAGCGGCTTATGGGATGCACGACCAGCTTCGACAAATTCTGGAGGCCGATCCGGCGACTGCAAACGACCTGACAACGGGCAATTCTCCGTTGGGGTGGGCGGCGTTTGGTCATCAACCGAGGTCGGCGACGCTCCTCATTCAGCATGGCGCTGTCGCCGATCGCCCGCCCTACGACTCTTACGCATGGGGACCGGTGGCCATCGCCAATTCCACCGATGTTGCACGCGTCCTGCTTGAACACGGAGCCAGCCCGAACTGGCGCGATGACAATGGCAATACCGCGCTCCATCGCGTCATCACCAGCCGCATCGTTCTTGACCCTGCCAAGTTCATACAAGTTCTGCTGAAGTTCGGCGCCGACGTAAGCCTTCGGAATCGTGATGGACGAACGCCTCTGGATGAGGCCCTGCTCCAGACGGGGAGGAATGCGGAAACCTACTTCCCGGTTCGCCCAATCGCTCCCAAGAAACTTGAGCAAACCATCGAGATTCTTCGCACCCGGCTGTGACAGGGATCCTGAACGCCCCAGCATCAGCGTGACATGAAGTATTCGACCTCGCGCTCAATCTCCGCGATCGCAATCGGCGTGAGCTTCGCTTGCTTTAGTTGATCGTTGAGTTGTTTGAGGCCCCCGGCCTTCAACTGGGCCCATTCCGAGAGCCTCGCGTCGCTTGCCTGATGCGACGGCTCATACACAGCAATCGCCTGGGAAGGCACAGCGCGATCACTGCTTTCCACTACGCGGAGAGCAGCAGCGAGTCCGCTATTCGCTTCTTTCAGTCCAATGGACTCACCCGATTTCCCACCGTCGACGATGCTTGCGATCTCCGCTTGAACCTGCGCCATCGCGGATTTGAGCTCAGGATGCCCAGCGTCGACTTTTTGTTCAATGCCGGCTAACTGCTTCTGCACCGCTTGAATTTCTGCCAACGCCTGTCGACTCCGCATCGTCTCGCCAAATATCGTCCGGCCTAGTTCGAACTGTTTTTCCAGCTCTTCCGGCGTCGCCGCAGATCTGGGGTCCATGGCGACTTTCAGCGGCTCGGTCCACGTCTTGCCATCGACCGTGAGTCGTACTTCATAGACTCCCGATACAGCTCGCGGAGGGTGCGGAGCAAAATAATCATCCTCGTCGTCTGGTCCCTCGCTGTCGCTGCCAGGGCCGCCGCATGCCAGGTTCCAAACGAAGCGGTGCATACCGGCAGTTTTCTCCAGCGCCTCCGGCTTCGGAAACCAACGCTCGGCGATCGCCATAGCAGGGTGCTTTGCTGCCTTGTCGTCGGCTAAAAAGCGGCGCACCCGCGTCTTCCCCGCGTCAAACATTTCCAGTCTGACCTGGCTTGCGGCCTTGTCAAGGTAATAGTCGATCACCGCGCCATTCGGCGGATTCTCCGCCGTAGGTTCTTCCGGCGGCAGTGGTGAACCGGGAAACACATCGTTGTCCACGCGAACGGCTGTTCCCGGTTGGTAAAGCCAGGACGTACCGGCTTTCATTGCAGCACCAGCCTCCCGGAGTGGAGTTATGTCGTCCAGTATCCAGAATGACCGCCCGTGCGTGGCAATCACCAAATCGTCTCCGTGGATCACCAGGTCATGCACTGCGCTCACCGGAAGATTCAGTTGCAACGATTGCCAGTGATCGCCATCGTCAAACGAAACATAGACGCCAAATTCAGTCGCGGCGTAAAGCAACCCATGCACCTGCGGGTCCTCGCGCACTGCCCGCAAGAAAGACGGTTCGCTGATTCCGTTGGTGATCGCCTGCCAGGTCGCGCCGTAATCCCGCGTGCGATAGAGATATGGCTGCCGGTCGTCCAAGCGATGGCGGTCCACCGCGGCATAAGCCTCCGCAGCATCGAAGTGCGAAGCTTCGATCAGAGAAATCTTGCTCCAATCGGTCAGCCCCTTTGGGGTCACGTCTTTCCATGTCTTCCCACCGTCGCGGGTTACGTGGACCAGCCCGGTATCGCTTCCTGCCCAGATCAGGTCGCCATTCAATCCGGAAGGTGCAATGGTATACACCACGCCATAACCCCGTTGTTTGGAATTCTCAACCGTCGCCGGCCCTTCCGGCTTCTTGTCGCCTTCGCGCCGGGTCGATCCGGTGAGATCCGGGCTGATGGCCTCCCAGTGCAGGCCGCCATCGAGCGTCTTCATCACGAACTGTGTGCCCAGATACAGCGTCTTTCTATCGAATGGCGAAAACAGCAGGACCGGCGTCCAGGGATCGCGATACTTGCGATCCACGATTTCACTGCCCCAACCCGGCACCGGCCAGGGCGTCACATTTTGACTGAAGGATGTGCGCAGATCGAAGCGCACTACGCCGCCGTAAGTCTCGGTTACGTAAAGAATGTTGGGATCGTTCGGGTCGGGCGCGATATACCCGCTCTCGCTTCCACTGGCTGTAAACCAGTCCCGTGGCGTGATTTGACCGTGATCGGTCCGGCTCCAAACCCCAACCGCGCCGCTGTCCTGTTCATTGCCATAAACCGCGTAGGGAAACCGGTCGTCAGTGATCACATGATAGAGTTGCGCCGTTGGCTGGTTGTACCAGGAGCTCCAGGTCTTGCCGTAATTGACGCTGACGGTAGTTCCCTGGTCCGTCGCTAGAACCATGCGCGACGAATCTTTGGGATCGACCCAAATCTGGTGATAGTCGTCTCCGCCCGGCGCACCCCGCAGCACCGAGATGGTCTTGCCTCCATCTTCCGATCGATAAAGCGCCACGTTGGGCATGTAAATAACGTCGGGATTCTGCGGGTCAACCGTGATATTTCCGAAATACCAGGCGCGGCTGATGATGCGTCGATCGGAGTTCGCCAGGGTCCAGCTATCACCGCCGTCGTCGGAACGGTAAAGCCCACCTTTTTTAGCGTCGATGAGCGCGTAAACCCGCCTGCCATCCGGCGACACGCCAACTGCCGTGCGTCCCCAATCTCCATCCGGCAGTCCTGCCCCGGACAAATGCATCCAGGTCTGGCCGCCATCGCGGGAACGATACAAACCGCTCCCCGGGCCCTCGATCGGGGCATAGACGCTCCATGGCGGACGGCGCGCCCGCCACATCGTCGCAAAAAGGAGGTTGGAATTCTCGCTTGCGATCGCAAGATCGGAAGCCCCGATGTCCGGTCCCTGATCAAGGACCTTGGTCCAGCTCGCGCCGCCGTCGGTAGACTTGTAAACCCCGCGCTCGGCGTTCGGCGTGTAGGCGTGCCCCAGGACGGCGACATAAACCACTCTTGCATCCCGCGGGTCGACAACGATACGGCTGATCTGCTTGGAATCGCGCAGCCCGAGATTGTTCCAGGTCTGGCCGCCGTCACTTGATTTGTAAACTCCGTCTCCCGAAGACAGGTCGCCACGGATGTCGGATTCACCCGTGCCCGCGTAAATCACTTGTGGATCGGATGGAGCCACAGCGAGCGCGCCGATCGAAGCCACGTGCTGGCCATCGAAAATCGGTTTCCACACCACCCCAGCGTCGGTGGTTTGCCAAATGCCGCCATCCACAGCTCCGAAGTAGAAGGTGGTTGCGTTACCGGGAATGCCCGCCACCGCCACCGCGCGGCCACCCCGAAACGGCCCAATCAGCCGCCATTTCAGGGCTCCGAACAATTCGGCCGGCATGGTCTGCGCGAGCGCGGACGACAGGCATAAAAGGGCAAACAGCAAGACGAGAAAAGAGAGTCTGAGATTTTTCAACGAGTAGTCCTCGGACTAGGGCTAGATGTAGTGTAGCGGCAACTGGCTTCCTGCGGCGAGCTTTCGTGAATTCCGGTAATGGCTCAGCTTGAATTTTTTCCAAGCGTCACACCGAAGTGCCCGCGTTCTTACCAGCGGGCCGAGGGATCTCCCAGCCAGGGAACGCCGGTGGTAAGCTCCCCTACTCCTTCTCCACCTTCGCCAGGTTATCGTCCGGATTCCGGTCGATCAGCTTGTTCAGCGGATCAATCCCGGCCTGCGCCGGTTCTCTATCGACGATCACAGTCAGCTCGGTATGGTCTCTGTCGATCATCTGTTTCTGCAAATAGAGGTAGTTCCCCTGGGCATCGAGCACCCCGACGTCAATCCAGTCGTGGATCGGAATCGGATGATCTTGCCCCTTTGCATCCGCCCGCAACTTCCTCGCCTCAACCGTCATGCCCACCTGGTACCTGCCATCAGGTAACTTCACATAATTTGCCGAGCGTGTTCGGTTGTCGTAGAGCGTCACCGTTTCCCACAGATCTTCGTACAGATACTGATACTCGGGCGGCGTGTACTTCTTGAGGTACGCCACCAGATCAAGCGAGGTCGGGTACGGAGCGCCTTTAAAGGCGTACGCCTTCACAAACTCAGCCAGAGCTTTGTTGACGTTTTCCTCTCCGATGTAATCCTGCATGGCGTACATAACGACCGCGCCCTTGCCGTAGTGGATGTATCCCTGGTTCTGGTCAACCCGCTCCAGCGGCGGCTCTTCATTGCGTTCCTGAGACCGGCCGCGGAGATAATTCTCCAGTTCATAGCGCAAGAATTTTTTCATCGAGCGCGGCCCATAGCGACGCTGCATCACCATCAGCGCGCTGTACTGCGCCAGAGTCTCAACGATCGAGGTTCCGCCTTCCACGTTGGCGCTCATCACCTGATGCGCCCACCATTGGTGCGCTACTTCGTGCGAGGTCACGTAGAACGGAATGTCGATGGCCTCGGGATCTTTGGGATCCACGTAAGTAATAAAGCCAATCGATTCCGAAAACGGAATCGTATTGGGAAAGGATTCCGCAAACGTGTCGTAGCGGGGAAATTCGATGATGCGTTCCTGATGAAACTGAAACGGACTGAAGTTCGTGCTGCAATATTCGAGGCTCGACTTCATACCATCCATCATGCGGTCGAGGTCGAACTCATGACCGGGCTGATAGTAAATCTCAAGATTCACGTCGCGCCATGTATCACGACGGACCGCATAACGCGCAGAATTCATGCTCGCGATGGCCAGAATGGGCGCGTCCATCTTGTAATAGAAATAGCGGCGGCCGTTTTCCACCCATTCTTTCTGCAAGTAGCCGGGCATGATGGCGATCTGATCCGGCTCCGTGCTCACCGTCCCTTCGAAATTGATCCAGTCGGCCTCGTCGGAGATGCCATTGTCGTTGCGGGCCGCCACGTCTTCGAGCTTGGGCATGCGGTTCAGCCGGTTGATGCCATGTTTGTGCCGGGTACTGTCGTCGGTCAGCTCCACACCAGTCCAATATCCGATGTAGGGGGCGTAGCCATTGTTCAGGAAACCGCCGTTGCCGGCGATGTCGGTATTCGGACTGGAATTCACGAAGCCGATGTTTTCGTACTTCAGGGAAAAGTCGAAGGCGATGCGGCCATGCGGCGGCAGCGGAGTCGGCAGTTGGTAAATGTAAAATCCGAGGTCGTCGTCTTTGAGGACTGTGGTTTGTCCGCCTGCGAATTCCAGCTCGTTGATCTGAATGTGCTGGCGGGGCAAGGGCGCCAGATCCACGGGCCAGACCGTCACCGCCACCCGGCCGATGTCCGCGGAGGTCTTATTCTCCAGCATCATCGTGCCCCGAATCACGACGCTTTTCCCCGGTTCAAGATCAACATCCATTTTCAGGTCGGTGACGCGAGGGTGCGGCAGGTCTTTGTACTGCCGATATTTTTTCTCGTATTGGGCCCGATCTTCGGCGACCCGCCAACTGGTGCGATAGGTATTCAGAACATCGGTGTTGTAAAAGATGTAGCTGCCGACGCCGAGAAACAGAACCAGGCACACGGCCAGCCCGCCCATCGCCGGCCGCGACAACCGTTCTGCAGCCAGACCCAGACGAGTCTGGAAATTCCCCTCCGTGCTCCGCAACCATAGAAGATTCGTGAGGATCGCCAAACCGACCGCGGCGATTGCCCAATAAAGCTGATACCAGAACAATGGACTGGCGAATGGCCCGTACAGGTTCATGTCGGAATAAATGTAGGGTGGTGTTTGGCCGAAACGATAGAGATAGTTCTGTAACCCGAGGTTTGGGATGGCGATGGTGGCCACGAAGTACAACACCATCACAAAATGGCCGAGATACTTGTTGTTGATGATGGTGTGGACGAGCAGCGCCAGCACGCAAAGAATGCCGTACTGCACCAGTCGAATGCCGAACAGATCCTTGAAATAAAGCCCGAATTGAAAGCGGTAATAATGATGCATCCCCTGCACGAATATGCCAGCCGCCATGGTTACCAGCACGATCAGCACCTGGATCAGCAGCAACGTGCACAGCTTGGAAGCGAACAGCACCCAGCGCTGCACGGGGAGAGCATCGACAATCTGGTTCACCCCGGCTTCCCGCTCCCGCCACACCAACTCCCCGGAATAAAAAGTAATGATGGCCAGAGCAAAAACAAAAAATCCGCCCGTCGCCAGTTCCAGCATCTGGTAGGTCAGGGGATAGACGTGAGTCGCAAACGGATTATTGACCCCGTTGGCAACGAACACGGAAAACATGCCGCCCGCCAGCATGAGCACCACAAAGAAAACGTTCTTGACCGTTTCCATGAACTGAATTCGTGTCAGCGAAAGAAACTGCCCCACCGACGCCCCCGCAGAAAAAACCGGATGAGACACCAGTAAGACAGGTGTGACCGGGGGCGCGCTTTCTTCGTCGCCGGCAACTGCCTTTGCCGGCTTGCCGCTTCGCGTGCCATAAGCAAAAGAGAATTTGAAGTAAGTCAACAACAGTGCCAAAGCCCCGACCCCGAGCCAGAGCGCCCGATTGACCACCAGAATTCCGACGAACGGAACCAATTGCGTGTTGCGCTGAAATGGGGTCCAGTATTGCGTGATGCGGTCCACCGCCGTACTGCCAAACGGGTCAGCCAGCGCGCCGCGGACATTCATCGCCAGGTTCGTGGAGAGCTGCTGCGCCACAAAGTATCCGATCAGCAAAATCACGCTTCCCGCGTACACCGGCAGCATCTTTTTCCCCAGCGCCGCCAAACCGAAGAAGATGGCAGTCAGCAGCACCAGATTCGGCAGCACCAGAATCAGGTAGGGCTGCAGATACGCGGCGAAGTTCTGCGGTCCCAGCCGGGTGGGATCGAGCCATGGCATTCGACTTCCGAGCCATGCCCCTGGGCCTACGCCGGAGAAGATCAGGATCTGAATGGCCAACGCCCCCAGGAAACGGCCTCCCAGGTAGTCGAACTTGCTGATCGGCGCCGTGAAGAAGAAATCCGTAGAGCGGCTGTCGATGTCCTGATATGTAGCTTGTCCGGCGATCGCCGCCGTCACCACCACTCCGAAGAACGTGATGAATGTAATGATCGCCTGCAGCGCGTAGGGGGAGTTGACCAGCACTTTGCCGCCAGTGCCAAACTCCACGGTTGCGCCGGGAATGGCTCCGCCCGACATCAGGGTAAACAGGTAGCTCAGGCCGCAGAAAACCAGGAAGTAGATGTAGGTTGAAAGGCGGCGCAGTCTTTGGCGGACTTCAAATCCGGCTATCGTGAGCACCATGGGTCAGTTCACCCCAGGGGCGTTCGGAGAATTGAAAAATCCGCGAATGGTGGCAAAGTACAAGTCTTCGAGATCAGGCACAACCGGCTCGAAACCGGCTGCCGGCTGCTGCTGGCTGAGCACGTGGATCAGCGTTCTGCCTGCAAACAAGCGAACCAGCACGACGCGATACCGCGCTTTGTGCGCTTCCAGTTCTTGCGCATCGATCGACTTCTTCCACACTTTCCCTTGTAACTCATTCACCAGCGCCGTCGGCTCCCCCGTCACCAGCACGCGGCCCTGATGAATAATCGCCATTCGCCCGCACAGGTCGCTGACGTCGGAAACTATATGGGTGGAAAGTATCACGATGATGTTTTCGCCGATTGCGCTCAACAGGTTGTGAAAGCGAACCCGCTCCTCAGGATCAAGTCCCGCCGTGGGCTCGTCTACGATGATGAGCCGCGGATTTCCCAGCAGTGCCTGTGCGATGCCGAAACGCTGTTTCATTCCACCGGAAAAACTGCCCAGCGGCTTGCGGCGATGTTCGTAGAGATTGGTCTGCTGTAAGAGCGCCCGCACCACCTCGCGCCGTTCTTTGCCATTGGCTATGCCCTTGAGCGCAGCAAAATGTGCAAGCAGCACCTCGGCCGACACTTTTGGGTAAAGTCCGAATTCCTGCGGCAGGTATCCCAGCACCCTTCGCACCTCGTCCTTCTGCTTCAGGACGTCAATGCCATCGAGCGACGCCGTTCCGCCGTCAGCCTCCTGCAAGGTTGCCAGAGTTCTCATCAGCGTGGACTTCCCCGCTCCATTCGGCCCCAGCAGCCCGAACATACCTAACGGAATGCTGAGTGAAACATCTTGCAGTGCCTGGATGCCATTCGGATAACGCTTCGACAGCTTTTCAATTCGCAGTTCCATGCCCACCTCGATTAAGCCGTGATCGTGATACGCGAAAAAGAACGATAAAGTTTCAGTTCCAACGTTTGCAGAATTGGCCGTCTGCGCATATTCTCACCTTTTCCTGCTCCGAGGCAAAATGAACAACTTTCCCGGTTTCCGGCGGATTCTCCACTTCTTTTTTGCGACTGCGGCCATCCTGATTTTCCCGGCCGCATTTCCGCAGCAACAGCGGGCAACCCAGCAAAGCCCCAAGCTGGTGGAACAAGGCCGGTTCACCCTGCACAAATTCGAGCAGCCAATCGGCGAGGAAACCTACCAGATCACCCGCGAGAACGGCTCGCTCGGGGTAAAGATCGACTTCAAATTCACCGATCGTGGCACCGCAGTCCCGCTTTCCGCGACCTTTCGCGGCACTGAGAACCTCACGCCCGAGGCCTTCGAGATAAAGGGCAACACTTCCCGCCAGAGCGTGATTGACGAAGCCGTCGAGGTCGGGTCGGGCAAGGTTCGCGTCCGCAATCATGAGACATGGACCGAGTCTGCCGCGCCGTCGAAGTTCTTCACGATTGCCGGCTATGCGCCTGCCACCATGCAAATGTTGCTGGTGCGCTATTGGGAAAACCATGGCTCGCCCGCGGAGCTGGCAACATTTCCCAGCGGCAAGGTGAAGGTCGAACCTCGGGGCGCGGAGACGATCCATGCCAACGGAAAAGATGAAGAGCTCGACCGTTACACCGTCGAAGGCCTGATTTGGGGCCGGGAGACGTTGTGGTTCGACAGCCACCGGAGCTTGGTTGCAGCGGTCACGGTCGACGCCGAGTTCGATCACTTCGAAGCCATCCGCAGCGACTATGAGAGCGCCCTGCCGGTCTTCGTGGGGCGCGCCGGTTCCGACGGAATGGCGGCCCTCGCCGATATTTCTCAGGGGATTTCTGGCAGCCGCGCAAAGACTCTGGCCTTAGTAGGCGCGACCCTGATTGACGGAACCGGTCAGCCCGCCCTTCCTGATGCTGCCATCGTCATCCAGAACGGGCGCATTGTTGCGGTCGGGCCGCGCGCGCAGGTCAAAATTCCCAAGCGTGCCGCGGTAATCGACGAGAAAGGCAAAACCATCCTTCCCGGTTTGTGGGACATGCATGCTCACTTCGAACAAGTGGAGTGGGGACCGATCTATCTTGCCGCCGGGGTCACCACCGT
>Ga0335081_10003419_pt1 | contig 24958 bp, 33 predicted proteins | sample Lox_Sample_35_FD_206713 | JGI IMG/M metagenome (GOLD analysis project Ga0335081, IMG submission 206713) | Soil microbial communities from Loxahatchee National Wildlife Refuge, Florida, United States - Lox_Sample_3.5 | ecosystem: Environmental > Terrestrial > Soil > Wetlands | place: USA...
AACGCCGCCAAACAATGGCGTTCATACCGCCGTCAGCCCTGGAACTCATCGTTTGGAGCAAGCACAAGCACAATCCACAGCGCTGTCCCTCCACTCACGCTTCCTCCTCTCGCCGCGTGGCGGGCTCGACTCTGAAACGGCCTCCGTGTCGTCGACGTCCAGCACAAAACGGAGACGCACGAATCGCGGCAGTGGTTCCAAGGTCGAAGTCCGCAATGCGCCGCCCATGGGGAGAACGTTTTCCGAAATTGAGGTGCCTTCGGAGGACAGTTCGAATGAGGACCACGATGCTGTGAAACGGGCAGTCGCTCAATTATCTCTTTCCGGCAGCTTCCGGGGCGGTGCGATTGCTGATCGTGAAGATGAGTATGGGGGTTTGAGCTTGGGGACGAGGGTGGAGGCTTTGAAGGCGGGGACGCAGGGGACATGGTATGTTGCGAGGATTGTCGAGTTTGCTTCCTTCCCTGTGCACTATATCGATGGTTTTGACGACATCGAAAGACCGCAGGCAGAACACCCCATGGTCTGCGTTCACTACGAAGGTACCTCCCCAAAACCTCGGTGTTGAAATCCCGTATTGACTATGAGGATTTTCCCCATTGGAATCAGCTTGGATCCCCCAGACGTCGCTCCGCCTCATGTCCTCCGAAGAAGACATGTCCCCTGCAGAATGGAACAACTACAAGAAACTCTGGCGACATGGTCCCCGAGGCCTAGAAGACAATTGGACGGATTACGCAGAGTTTGCCGCATCTGCACGCTACGCACATACAGCAAGTAATACCGGCGTGGTCTGGGCCGGCGAGAATCATGGATGTCCGTGTCGTTTCCATCAGAAATCTTCGGCGGAGACGAAGCGCGAGGCTATCAGTGTGGGACGACATCCAGAAAGACCAGACCGCCTTCGAAAGATTATGGAATCTTGGCAGAAGAACACGTACGCAGAACCCTGTTTTGTGTCGAATAGAACTAACATCATAGACTTTTACGCCACATTCGTCGATTGCCGAGCAGGGAGATCGCAAAGGCTGAATTGGCGTTGGCACATACTACTGATCACATTCAAAATTACTTTGCTCCGCCAGTATGGTATCAATCCCCTTCCTCCCTGGCGGTAATCCGACCTCCTTCTCCACCCGCCTCGTCAACCGAAAGTATGACCGCCACCACCATCGCAGAATCAGAACGCACAACCCCGCCCTTCCCCATCGCCGACGAGACTGAAGACTTCCCGTCGCACTCCTCCGAGGATGAAAAACAAGTCATCTTTGCCGATTCTCCCATCAAAGTAACAGAATACGAACAGGAATTTCCGCCGCTGCAGTCTCCAACTGGCTCTTCTTTCCAGGACAAGATTGGTAATATGTCGCCTCATGAACGACGGGCAAGCGGACTTGATATGGATCTCATGAATGCCCTGGCTGCCGAGGACGAGGAAGCTGACATTAAACCGTCAGTGTGGCCGGCGACGCTTACTCACATGATGGGATGCGGAGAGTTGGCCATCGGTAGCCTCAGATGTTTGAAGCTTGTTGATTATAGCCGTTGATACGACGTTTGATCCCGAGCAGAGTCCGAAGGAAGCTAGGCTGGCGACTGGGAGTCTATTGAATCTTTGTGATGCCGTGATTACAGGTCGTGTAAAGAATGGATTTGCCTTGATTAGACCACCGGGGCATCATGCCGAACCCGACGCCGCTATGGGCTTTTGTATTTATAATAATGTTGGCGTTGCTGCAAAGTGGGTTCGTCAACGATTTCCGCAACAAGTCAAGAGAATTCTCATCATTGATTGGGACGTTCAGTAACCTCCTTCTTAAAGATTTTCTAACGTAGTCACGGAAACGGGACCGAGAGAATATTTTACGAGGATCCCAATGTTTTGTACATATCTATCCATCGATATGACGATGGAACTTTTTGTAGCCCCAACCCTTCAATCATATCTGATGAGATCCATTTACGGGTTCAACATATAGCGTTGGCTCCGGACCAGGCGTGGGCAAAAACGTCAACATCACATGGAATAAACATCGGGATCGTCCAAGTAATTCCCCCCTTTAAGCACCACCATCTCATGAAATAGACGACCGGATCGGAGATCCAGAGTACCTAGCTGCATTTCACTACATCATCATGCCGATCGCCCGAGAATTCAATCCTGATCTCGTAACTCCCAACATTTCCTCCTCAGTTTAACAGGAAGGTCTTCGTATCAGCAGGATTCGACGCCGCAGAAGGCCACTCCAACGGGCTGGGTGGTCTCCGTGTAACACCAGGAGGCTATGCCATGATGACCCGCCTAACAACTCAACTCGCTGGTGGCCGAGTTATCCTAGCCCTCGAGGGCGGGTACGAACTTGCCCCGTTGGCTAACAGCGCCACAGCCTGTCTCGACCAACTGCTCATTGCCTCGCGGGCCCATTCGCCGCCTATGGAAGGCGCGCTACGGACATTACGGCCGTGTGTCACGGCGCAGGAATGTTTGGCGGTTGCATGGGGAGTGCAGAAGGATCATTGGGCAAGTTTAAGGGAGGGCCTGAGTCCGTTGGAGACAGGGTGGGTGATGCCGAAGGAGTGGAAGAGGGGGAAGAGTGGGGGAGGAAATGGGGGTGTCTTCGGAACGCCTAGTGCCGAGAGGAGGAAAAGAAGGCTGTCATCGGAGGGGTATTAGAAGGGATATCTCCAGCATATTTTGATTCGAGAATGTAAGAATACATTGAGTAAGATTTCAAAAAGTGACATATCTGATCTAAAGTCTTACATCTCCAATCCCTAACGTTAAACGCCTGTGTGACGTGATTAATCCAATGCATTATCCCCATCTCTAAATCCTCTCTCTCCCTGAGTATCAGACGTAACCTCTCCCTCTGTCCCCTTGCGAAATCGGCCTTGGAACCAAACCCGATACATCTTTTTCAGATTTTGTCTATTGACGAGGAGTCGTCTATCTACAACCAACTGCTCAATCGCAAAATCCCTGAATACCTCTTCCAATTCACCTGAACCGTTAACCTCAAGATTAAGAATGGGATAATACTTTCTTCGAAAAAGTAGACTCGGGTTCCATCTCCGCGGATGTAAAAATGATCATCAAGTAACCGGTCTTTCTTGAATCGTAGCTGAGTCATATCGTATCTCCCATAATCTCGAAAACAGATCATTCCACCAGGCTTCAATAATCGGTAAAGGTTTGAGATTGCCTGCTTCCACTCTTTCGGTTCCTATCATTAGCCAGAATCCCATATACGAACCACCAAAGCACTCAGAACAAAACATAGAAGAATGACATCCACAGAATCCTCTTCAATCCCCTCTGGTCCTTCCGTCGAGGCAATATCCCACACACCAGCAGTAACATGTGCCGGATCAAATTGCGGATCTTCCTTTAACACCTCAATGGCTCTTGGCGAATAATCCCGTCCATGTACTTGCAACAACTCATTCTCATTCTCCTCCAAAACTGGGAAAATTGCATTCCCAACTCCACAGCCCGCCTCAAAAATAACTCTCCGCCCAGCATCCCTGCCCAAACACTCCTTCAATGCCGGAAATTCCCTCGTCAACCACTTACGATTCTTGAAAAAATTCTCCCGATTATTGCGATAAAACATGTCCCAAAAGTACGCTGGCCGGTCCATGAACCGCTTCTTCTCTTTCTCAGATAAGCGGTGTTGTTTTTGGAACTCGATTTTTTCATCGCCGGCTTTGGTATGTTCAGGGTCGGGGAGGACTTGGTCCCAGGAATTGAAATCGTAGACCTTTTCGGGGTCCGTCAGGTAGCGTGTGCCAAAAACGGCGGAACGTTGAAGTACGGAGTCCCGTTCGCTTTCCTTGGCGGGCGGTGGGGGCGTACGACTTGGTGTAAGATCCAGAGGCGTTGCAGGCTCTGAAGGCGGGTCTTCGGCAGACATTGACAAAGGTCAGGGGTTGGAAAAGCCGTTCAAGTGCAGGATCGGCGGTACCCTAGGATTTATTAGGGTCAATTTGATCCGTTACGTAAGTCCGCTTGCGCAGATGGCCGAGTGGTTATGGCGTTTGGTTCAGGTTGACCAAAGTGACTCCAAATTCTCGTATGAGAGCATGGGTTCGAATCCCATTCTGCGCATGTTTTTGCATTCGACTTCCTTCCAACTCGGCGTCGAAATCCAATTTCAAACTCAAAGATGAAATGTTTGATGCTTCGGTTCGGCGCGACTTATTGCCTGTTGATTCGCAGTCTCAGCGAATTTCCGGCATCTCAAATCCACGCTCGTGCAAGAGCCGCTCACTCAATTCCCATACATCCCTCTGTATTTTCATATCCTTGGCCAGTCCCGTAGCCTCTCCCAGTTTAGCAATCGGAACAAAATACCTCCCCTTCCAACCTTGTTCTCTAATCTCCGGACTTGTCGCAACGTACAACGTTGTCAACGCCCCATGATACGGGGTATACAGAGCGAATGGTTTAAGGCGATCATACCACCATGTTACTACGCCAGAGAACCACGAGAGCATGTTCCGTACCATTTCTGTCTCAGCCAAGGTGATAATACGGGATAGATACTTGTATCAACATATCCTGGATGAAGTGAATTAACAAAAATTTGAGTCTGTTGGATTCGGCTTGCGATTTCTTGGGCGTAGAGAATCATGGCGAGTTTGGATTGACCTGAATCAATAATGAAACGGAGAAATGCCCACCATAGTGTTTGAGGAACCATTTCTTTCCGTTGATGTCATCGAGGGACTCAAACTTGGTGTCCTTGCTCAGACACTTGTAATAAGCATTTGACGAGACGAGAACGAGCCTCGCATCTGTAGACCGATTCATGGCATGGAGCAATAGTCGGCTCAAGTAAAAGTGACCTACTATAAATACTCCATATTCCTCGGTCTTACCAAGGTAGTTGATTTGGAAGTCCTTCTCGATTCCGTCGAGAGTGAGTTCGATGTCTTTAGCGATGATACCGGCATTGCAAATTAGAATATCGAGTTTATCCTCTTTTCCCAGAAAGGTTTCAGCTGTCGTTCGCACGCTTTCCAGACTCTCCAGATCAAGCTGAAGAAATTCGACTTGAGCGGTGGAATAGATCGATCTGATTGTCGCTATGGCTGTGATTGCCTTTTGTTCCGAGCGTGCTGCCAGGTACACCTTGGCATGATGGACGGCTAAATGGAGGACGGTTTCGTAGCCTATTCCTGTGTTGCCCCCTGTTACGATGGCGACCTAGTATTAAGCAGGGGGGTGCAATGAGGTATACTTTGCCTGTCAGGTCAGGAATGTCCTTGGCATCGAAAGATGTGGTCTTCTGAGAGAACACGCCCTGCATGAGTTTAACGGGCCAGCGGCGCCGATCAAATCGTCGGACATAACGTCTCATGTAGTCCATCACGTTAGTTAGGCTCAAATCCATTTCTTTATCAGTATAGCTACAAACACGATAGCACATAGGACGGCAAAAGCAGATATGGGATGGTTTATCTAGTGGTGTTCGTGCTTCTTTTCGGGTTCAATTTCGTGCTCCCAACACCCATGAATATTCCACCAATTCTTTTGCCATGGTCCGTCGACTTGCGGGCCACCATGGTTATCAAAGCCATAAAATTCGCCCTTGGGGTCGACTCTCCAAGTCTGAGGCTGTTGAGCAGGATCATCCGGATCCTCGATTCCCGTAAACTTCATCTTGTAGACACAGCCACTGCGCAATCAACATCAAAAGCAAAATATAGCAAGAGAGAAAAGATAAATGGGGATTGACAGGGAGAGTACCATTCCTTACAACGAGAGTGTTTGCTCCATTTTTCGAGCCTCATGAACAATGTCTCATGGCTGTCAGCAGGAACCCCAGTACACCCGATATAATGAATCGGTTCCGACGAATAAATCAAAACGGGATCATCCACCGTCCCCAATCGATCGGAAGGCAAAGGTTCCATCCCAAACAAATCCAATCCAGCAAGTTTCCCCAACAACTCGTACCGTTCAATCCCCGTGCTCTGTTCCAAATCAGTGGGCACTCGTCCAATTGGGCCCCCCGGCGGCAGAAAGAAGGGGTCCTCCAAAGATAACCCTGGCTTTAAGAGAATGGCGCGGGCCATGATGGGGGAGAAATTAAGTTCATCCGATAAATCGATTTTGGACATGTCGAATTTGCTATAGTCGATTGTGCCATCATCGCGGATGGCGGGTTGGAAGGCGGGGTCAAAGGTGTCGCGGGGGGTTTTCTTGAGGTCGATTTTGAAAGGCTTGTCGGGGTCGGGTTGGAGCATTTGATGCACCAAGTCTTGATCGGGCATAATGATTTCTTCTACACACAAAAGAGAGCTTTAGTTTTGGAGAATTAGTGCGCGAGTACTTTGGAGACGAGGCGGATTGGAGTGGAATTGACGGATTGCAGGGATGGCGAGACGATGACATTGGATCCGGGTGGTTGGCGCCGTGAGACATGATAGCCTTGAGGCGGAGTTGTGCAGGGTGCGCAGGGCCGCACGGCGGACGGCGTGGGAGAGGACCATTGGCTTGTGAGTGTACGCAGACGATTGAGGATGGATGTCGCAGCAACCGACGCAGAGTCGAACCGAACGGCCGCCGACGGAGCGAAGTGATATGAGGGGCAATGCTCGTGGTGATGACTTATGCCGCTACTGATTATGTCAGCAGAACCCGTGAGAGACTTTCCTCCCGACAACCCATCTTTCGACATCTCTTCCGGCAATCCAATAAAAAGAAATACTTGGGACGAGAGCTACCCTTGCCCGTCTTTCTCTCGCTCGAGACAATGCATGAACAATCCTAAAGAAAATACTCCGAGAAGTGTACAAACCTTCTGACATTCGGCGGGGGCCAAACTGAGAAAAGATGGTATTCTGGATGTCAGATCTCGCGTAAGGAAAGTGGAGATGACCCATCCCTCCTCAACACCGTAGCGAGAGCTTTGCTTAACCCCGAGCCCTAACCAGATTTTCATATCCTACCACTGAGGCAAGGAAATAGGACCTTCTTTCTCTCTTCCCTCGGACGGCGACATGATCCCACCCCGGCTGTGCGGAGCTCGAAATGCATGGGTCCGACTTACTTGACATAGAGGAACGTTGACCGCAACGGCAGCGCAGTTTGGAACCTTATTCTCATCACGGCCAATCTGATCAACGCCAAAGCGAAAGGAGACCTTGTCATGCCCGCGGTTCTTATTACTTCACCGCCGAGCCGTTTCCGTTCGATAGTAACCGAATGTCCCGATGTCATATTCCAAAAGCGCTCTTTTGGATATTGAAAATAATAACGTTTTGCAGCGTTATTACCCTTCTGGCGACAGAGAGCTTGAAGAACAACGAATCTCGCGAAACATTTGACAATTGTCATTAGTTCACCGCTTGTGCTCCTACGAAAGACGAACCGGTGCTTGTACTCTCCTGATCTCATTGCAGAACCAGACGACTGCGTACGCTAATCAAAGGTATTGTTATGGGCATCATAGATTGTCCCGTGGCAGGGTTTCTCACGACATATTTGCCGACATGGGAGGAAGAACACAAATGCTTTGAAACTCCGGGCTTTTGAATGATACGTGAAAATACTATTGATATCGTTTCGAAGGCGTCGTGCTCCAATATATTGGAACTCAAACCTCGAAATTGAGATGCACATAGTTCGGTGGAAAAGCACGAGACATTGTATGGCAATTTAAGGGTCCAGTCTGCAAGGACAATCCTATCCCAATTTTCTAGGCCCAAGGCCTGTGTGCACATTGTGAAACAATCTCTCCATGAAGAAACGTCCAGGAAGTGCGGAAAGATTTCTCGTCGGCCTTTGCGGAGGGGCAGAGACATGTCCTGGCGGAAATACTTTCTTGTTACGTCCTTTCGGTTCTCCTAGGAGTACTCGTGGAAGTGGACCTTGGGATGTAGTGCTTATGTATCGAAAACGCCAATGTTCCGTTTCCCCAATCTTTCATATCGCTCCATTCTTTTCGTAGTCAGCGGCTTACTGAGTCCCTCCCGTTCATCCGCAGAACATTCGGCCGGAGATACTCCCACAAGATAGGATCCCCGTCGGGCAAATTAAGTTGAAATACTAAACCGCCACCCACCGTACAAAAATAGTACGACCGTAATTCTGGAGCTTATGATTTAAACGTTCCTAACGAAAATGGACATTTGGATTATGACGAAGGCGTGTTCGCAACCTATCCTGAAACGGGGTGGTTGTCGTGATCTCCCTTTTATCCGGCGGAAAAAATTTCATCTCGTGATTTTCGTGCAGCAAGGTTCGTCGGTTTCGTCTCTCGTGGCTTCATATGTTATGAGATTTTGCTGTCACCACAATAACCCATGGAAATGGGAATGTCTGGGCTGTCGGCCAAAAGTGACGAAGGATATATGGAGGGCGGTCCGGCGAATACAGATAGGCAACGGGTACGGGAACCTTATGGAACGATACAAATGGGTATAACATTCCGGTTCGACTCGATTGGCCAACTGAAAATGACTTGCTAGAGAAAATTGACTTGTTTTCATGAAATTTGAGACGAAGCACGAGACGGGGATTACTTTATTACTTTCAAAATTGAGATCTGATACAAACGCGAATTGTATGGTCGGGTGGAATCAACTGATCTCCCACCTTCCCGTTTTAGGAGACAAGTGATCACAAGCGCATTTTAAAATGGAACGAGTTCCCCCTGGAGTGGCTTTCTCCGCGTCGGCTCTCGTCAACAGCATTCGTCCCATTATCAACACCCTGTCCTTTTCAACGTTTGAACCTGGAGTGCATCGTGACATCGACTTGATCCAAAATCTCATCTCAATTTAATCGGCAACATCCCTTCCGAGTCCATTACGTTACTACCATCGATCCGAGGAACAACTCCCCCTCGTTCCTAATGCCTCACCAGCATCACCTCTCCACGACCTCCGTAACGTCCGAGCTCGACGACTACCCACTCGTGCCAAACGAACTAGACCCAAGGCCCCCATTAAGCCGCCATAATTCTGCTCCATCGCACCTAATGCTTTCCCCCGCTAAATGCCCTTTCCCTCGGTCCGACACGAAAGATCCCCAGGGGACAAACCGGATTTCCGCCCCTGGAGCTATCCAGGGATTTGATTTTGGCGGCGTATTAGGGTATGAGGAGCGAGATCTTGAGAGTGAGGCCGAGGCAAGAGCGCGAGGGGTACACTTCGGCGGTAACTTCAACATGGAGTTGCAGAAGAGACGGGACAGGGACGTCAAGTTGAAGAGGCAGATTCGAAGGTTCAGGTTTGTGGTCAGGTGTATGCAGTTAGGGTGTCGGTACCATTCCCCTCTCCATTTTCTATTTTCGCGGACAAGATGCTGAGATGGGGGTTAGGCTTGTTGTGATTGGTCTTCTTGGCGCGAATTTTGCTAGTACGACACATTAATGTCTTGGATTTCCGCTAATGGATAGTCTTTTATGCGACACAGGAGGAGATTATTGTTGATCGTGGACACCAAGAAAGTGCTTGGGAAGGGGTCAAAGCGTGGCCGGCTGCCGTACTTTTATCCGTTGCTTGTATCTCGGCATTTCTCGGTATCTGTATTATCCTCCCCCACCCAAGGGACTTTGAACTAAGAAGCATGCAGTGACCTTGTTGTCTTATTTTTACTCCATCAACTGGGCAAATCGTTTGGCTGCCTTGAACGCAACGTTGACCATCACTGCGTCGATCGTGATCATCTCGGTCTGGGGACTCTCAGCAGGTCTCTTCCACAAAGATGGCACCGTAGGATTCAACATTCCCAACATCTGGTCATGGTCATGTAATCATCGAGCAAGTTCTACCGACAACGTCAACTTCGGACAAATATGTGTCACACAAGTAACTCCGCCCTCCCCGAAACCTTCCAGAATCCTAATTTGGCAGGAATGGTCGTTCATTTGCGCTATGATTGAAATTACCCTGGAAACATTGACAATCGCTTCCTTCGGCCTCATTTTCGTTAGAATGAACTCTAAGCGGGAGATCCGCAAGACATCCCAACGCTATTCCTTTTCTCCAGGAGGAGGACGTTGGAACGAGGCACCGCAGCCTTATGCCTTTAACCGTGGCCCTGAACCTCTACCTGAGCGGAGACTGTCAGCCGAAAGCGATGTAAAGGAAGATCTCACCAAAGACCTGCGCTCCGGATGAAGGGAAGTTCGCCGGGGCGGGCTACCCATCACTTCTCGGAACCAATTGCGGGGGAGCTGACACACTCGTTTGTGAGAACGTAGATTTGGATATATCAGTCATGGAAAATGCAGAACGCATTTTAATATAATAATCTTGTAATAAAATGCAGACTGCTCGTATTGAGCGGTACAATTAGATAGTTTAGGAGTCTAGGATTCACGTTCCTTTTAGAATGGAATTGGAGGCTATCAGCGTAAATCTATGTTGCAAAGGCGAGCCCGTGAGATGAGACTGTCGGCCGGCTGTCTTGTGTGCCTACCTGGTGGCTCAGATGACGCCACGGAAATTGGCCCCGGCGCAGCACTTGCCGAGCATTACTTGGTCAGTGGCAGACGTAAAAGCCTGTCTCCACACTCTTGCCACCTCCAATCCCCTTTCATTTCCAGCCCACGCTTCGCATTCTCCCGCCAAACTTATCGTGAAGGCGGCTAAGCGGGACACATTTCCATATCACACCGCTCCCCAGTAAACCTTGATCTCTCTGTATCCCGGTACACTCCCGTGCGGAAGCAGTTACATAACCCGCCGCCAGTCAGGAAGGACACTTAAAGCAGGAAGGCGGCAATTCTGGCTTCGTCGCAGCACAACCCGCCCAGCCCCAGCAGTGCTGCGAGTGCCAGGACGACGACGACCAGCCCGTCCTCCACAACCCATCCTCCGCCCTCCATCTTTGAACGACGTCGCTCGTCGCTCGCAGCCCTCGCAAAGAAAATCAATCTCTTTGGCAGCACAACGTCGACGACAACCGGTATCATCGACCCCAAGCACCCTGAACACGCACGTATCAGACCCGTTGACCACGTCCACGCCAAGACCGCAGAGCCTGCCCAGCCAATGGAAGGCGACTCTCTCCATTCATCCACCTCCCTGTCCCTGACTTCAGCGGGGCCACCTCCTCCTTCTTCCCCCTCAAAATCCCGCTCGTCTTCTGGTGCCTCCGGGACTGGAAAGGAAAGACCTCATCCGCCGCCGTTGGATACAGCTGCGGCCAACAACCTTCCTCGCCACGAATTGAATTCCTCTCTTCCACCCGACTCAATCACCCCGACTCCCCCAGGCGGTCTGTCCTCATCTTCCTCTTCCAATGCAAACAATGACAACGGCACTCGGAGACCCGGCCATGGCACCAATGCCGCGGGGCCCTCCTCCCCTCTCCCCCACAGCACATTCCAAATCGGCGTCGCCGAAGACGTAAACCGGAAATGCCGACGAACGATGGAAGACACGCATGCTTTCCTCTACGATTTCCACAAATCCGGCATGGATAGTGGGTATTTCGCCATTTTCGATGGACACGCAGGCAAGAGTGCTGCGGAATTCTGTGGGGACGAATTCCATCATTTGTTCTCGCGGCAGTTGGACTTAGGTGGTAACGAAGGGTTGGGAGTGCCGGAGATTCTGGATAGGACGTTTGTAGAGTGTGATCGGGAGTTGGACAGGAGGAGTTGTAGTCCTGGGGCGAATGGGAACGGTGGTGGTGGTGGAGGAGGAGGTCAGAGGACGAGTGGGTGCACTGCTGTTGTTGCGTACACAAGATGGGAGGATAGGAATGTTCCTGATCGGAATGCAACCAAGAAGGAACATCGGAAGAGTGGGGAGAGTCATGAGGCTGGTGGCGAGCATGCTAGACCGACGAGAGTGGAACGACGGCGGGTGTTGTACACTGCTAATGTCGGTGATGCTCGAATTGTACTATGGTTGGACTGCTATTATATATCCTTGCTTATTATTCTTTAGTCGACGGGGAAAGGCTGTTCGATTAAGTTACGATCACAAGGGGACGGACGAAGCCGAAGGTCGACGTATCGCTGCTGCCGGAGGATTAATCCTGAACTCGCGAGTCAATGGTACGACACCATTGAAATTCGTTTGTCTTACAATATTAGGTGTACTGGCCGTAACTCGAGCCCTTGGTGATACATACATGAAAGATTACATCTCAGGACACCCCTTCACAACAGAAACAATTCTTTCAAACAACTCGGACGAATTCATGATCCTAGCTTGCGATGGCGTATTTCCCTCCCCAAATTCCTTCTTTTCCTTCAACTTTGTTCACGTGTCGTATCTAGTTGTGGGACGTCTGCCCAGATCAAACCGCCGTCAACCTGATACGTAAAATGCAATCTCCCGAAGAGGCAGCAGAAACCCTCGTCAAATACGCCCTAGACCACTTCTCGACGGACAACATCTCCGTCATGGTCGTTCGATTTACCAAACCACCCTCTTCATCTCACCCCGCTCCATCCATCGAACCATCTTCAAGTACGTCGACCACCACCATCCCTACTGAAAGGCCAAAAGAATAACATTTCCCTCTCCTGTGCATGTTTGTTGGCAGCGAGTTGATACCATTCGTTATCACTGATGGGATGGAATGGGTATAATTTACCCCTTCCTGGAAGGAAAAGGCTGAAAAAGGAATCTCATTCCGAGGTTTTCGTCTGACGTCGGGTGCGAAATGTTTATTTTCTTTTAGTATGTAATGGATTAAATTATTTTCTGGTTTTGCATTTCGTTGGATGCGGGTGTCCGTGTGCTGCCGCTTGCTTTTTTGAGTCCCCTTTTCCATTTTAACGCTTGTTTTGGGACGTATTGTGCGAGGTTGGTACTCGCGTATTGACGCTTTGTTTTTAAATGTCATTGCGGATGTTTTTGAATATGTAACTCAAATCGATATACACGATCATCCCCACAAGATCCGGTAGAGTATATGATTTCTGAGATTCCATTTTGATCAAAATAATAAGGTGGCCAAACGCATAGCCCAAGACCAAAAAGTTGTTTTTCACTGAGAGACCCCGTGGAAAGGTCCGGCATAAAGGATTGTTGAGAAACAAGAGTTCGGGCACCCGCCAGCCGGTTTCTGAAGCTGAGCCAACTTTCAGGAGTTATGGGCATGGAATGTCGAGCTCCTCCAATTGAGGGAGTTGGGGGAATAGGTTTTGCGACAGATAATTCATCCGAATGTTTGGACAACTCCAGACATGGTTATTGGGGCGTGAGGCCCAGCATCCAAACTTCCGAAGATTGGGGGGTAAATGGAGGAAAATGGAGTTGGTTCCTGTTTGCGAACTGCAATATGAGATATCAGGCAATGGCTTGTTATTCAAGCGCAGGCTGCGAGTTAATAAAATAGCCAGGAACTCAGTCCCATGATACTGGCCGTTCTTGCGATATAATAAGCAAGCATTCAGAACAGAATACAGAGGGCTGGATGTGAGTGCTGTCAAAGCACGGCCATCATTCAGGCCTTGGTTGTAAGTCATAGAGAGTGATGCATTGAGGTGATCTCAAGGAGGGTGCAGAATTCATCGAGCCCTTGAAGCTGCTTCGTGCTGTACAACTTCCAGGGCCCTGGAGTCTGGGCACAGACCTGCACCTGTTTTCCAAGTGTTCGTGTTCGATCCAAAGAGTTGCTCAGCACCGATAAGTTAAGGGCCTTCAATGAGATCAGGACACCTGCACGCTCAATAGTCATCGAGAGGATGTCACTTCCTAGAAAGATGAGAGCGACGTTCTTGCAACCAATCAAACTGGACTTCTCATCAACAAGAAAATGAATTAATCCAGTGATTTCGAGACTGTCGAATTGAAGAAATTGCTCAATTCCAGTCTTGCGAGGTAACTTTTTGAGATAGGGTTCAATAAACAGAATGCGTATGAATTGGAAGGATAATCTATCCGATCGTATGGACTCCATGGAGCGAACTGTTCGGAAACGAAGTACAGCATACCGATTGTAATTGGAAGCGACCTGACCATGGAAGAATAGTACGGACCATCGTCCTCGGCGAGCTTTCGAGGAGCTGTATATCTCGGGCGAGGTTCCATCCAAACTCAGGCGCTTCTGTTGCAAACCTTGGAATCGAAAGAAGAGGAACAAAAAAGCATTGTCGTTGAACAGTCGCATAGTGGAGGCCATCTCATTTAACAAGGTCTCTTTTTGGAGGATAACTTTCTATTTAATCACCCGTTTCCACTGTCAATAAAAGAGAGCGCATTTATTTAAAGTTGAGAGCAAACTGCGTGTAAGGAATGTGCATATGTTCGCCATAATTTCGAAGAACAGCTCCGGAACCAGAATGAGACGTTGAATCATTTGCGCTAGTTTTTCATCGGATCTCACCAGAAAATCCCTTCCCTGAGTAACGTCACTTCACCTCGCTGCAAGGGACTCAATCAACAAATTATTCTCTCAATACGTTAATTATTGTGTGCCAGACTCCAGGTTCAAGAACTACCAGAGAAGAGGTACCCCCGAAAGATAAGAGACCAAACCAGAAAAGCCGCCGGTGACACCTATAACCCGATTTGCCAACCGAGCCTGAGTCCCCTTTTCCCTTCCTTATTTCATGAATCCTATGCTTCCGAAATAACTCTGCCCCGCTTTTGACCTTGAACGCCCCCGATAACACACACTACAGCCCCTTGTATTCAACCGCCCCAAATAAAAACGATTGACAAATATTGCTACAAACAAAGAATGACCCTCATTATAAACCAGCGAGATTCCCCCGGTAATTTTTGGCCTGTATTCTAAGATCTCTCTCTAAGACTTCCACCCATCCCTTCGCCAACAACCATTTTACATACGCCAGACGCACGACTAATAACTTTGTCCCAAAGACCGAAAAATGATTTAATCATTCAAGAGGAGGAGGTGGTTGTGTGCGGGGCTAGAGGAGCGGTCACCGTGATGCAGGTGACGAAGGAGTATCCCGTGATCTGGGGTCAATGTAGGTACTTCCCGCAGTCGCGGGAGTCGCACTCCCTCCACTCGTGGTACTTCGCGGCGTCGATGCTCCCGTGCCGTTTGGGGGGGGAGGGGGCATCATCGGTTGTGGGTAAGGGTGGATAGGTTGGAGAAAGGGATGGTATACATACGGTGGCTGGCCGGGGTATATGTACTGTTGAGGTGGCATGGGTGGGAGCGTGGCCATTTGAGGGGACGGTTGCATAGGTTGAGGACGGACGTGATGAGGAGGAATTGTCGTCGCGAGAGGGGAGGTTTGAGGCCCAATGTGTTGGGGTGGCGGAAGCTGTTGTTGTGCTGCTGCTGCTGCTGCTGCGGCAGCGGCAGCGGCGGCGGCGGAGGCTTGATGCAATTGTCTTTGGGTGTTGTGACTCCAACCGGTTTTGATTTTACGGCCTTTGACGGAATGTTCTTTGAATATGACGATGATGGTTGCGGCTGCAAGATGCGATATCATCCTTAACAATTAGACTAATATGTGGAGGAGATCATACGAGACAAAGGCAAATCCACTCGCTGAGACCATGGTAATCTCCTCGACAAGACCATATGCGCTAAATAACGGCATCAGGTCGTGCTCTGAAAATCAATGACTTGAGATATTAGAGACGTAATACGAGTTGTCGTTTTATCAAGATTCCCAATCCAAACAACTCTGGCTCCCGCCGCCTCCTTCGAAACCCGAATAATCCCATTCTGTGCCTCAGGCGGTAGTCGCAAGTACCAACCAACATCCAGCCCCTCCATCTGAGCCATCGTAGATAGATGAATATGCACATCATTCCTCACCAGATTCGCAAAGCCAGGATCCGGTACGCCGATCGGGCCCATAAAATGCCCAGGGCCCGGAGGAACGGGAGCGCCACCAATCTGTGGGGCAGCGGGATTTGCGGGCGTCGAAGGAGGCTTTTGATCTTTTGTTGTGCTGGCCCAATTTACGCGCATCTTACGTCCCTTGAGAATCTCGCCATTCTTGGAGAGTGCCTTTGTAGCTGATTCAGTATCGGGGAAAGTCACGAAGCCGTAACCTTTCGTTCGGCCGCTGGAAGGGTCCATGACGATTCGGGCTTCGACGTGCATGGTTTCATCGTCTTGGAAGGCAGCACGGAGTTCCTCTACGCTGACATCTGGTCCGATATCCCCTACAAAAAGAGCTAGACCTTCTATGCAAACCGATCAGTGGTGTCACAACTATAGGAGTCTGGTAGGGGTACGTTCTGCGGATTTTGTTGGGGTTGCCCAGTTGATGCGAAGATCAATTCCAAAGAAATTAATGTTTTGGAGGGATTGCATGTATGCTTCAGCCGCTTGATGAGAGCTCATTGTAACGAAGCCGTATCCTAAACCGCCGTGACTCAACTAGTTCCCCTTTGTCAGATCCCTTCGGATGGATAAGTGGCTTACGTTTCTATCTGGCACGATCTTGACATTTTCGACCTTGCCTTCACCACCGAAAAGGTCCTTTAGCATATGAGGCTGTACACGCGGATGTCTGCGAGACACACGTAAAGTTAGCCTGGGGTTTGACGACATCTAAAGGTGATATAATGTGACATACAAATTCCCAACATATAGGTCTCGTTTTCCATCTTCACCTTGTGCCGTCTTGTCATCCTGCTCGGCACTGCTGCCCTGGTCATTCTGCGCCTCTGTAGGGGTAATCTGTTCCATCATTGTATCTGCCTGGGAGGCGGAGGCGGGAGGGGCAGCGGGCAGCGACGATGCACTATTGGGCCGGATGACTCCACTTGCGATTCCAGCGTTTTCCATGGAAGCGACGGGGTCGATGACATGGCCATTTATCCGTGCCGTCGTGTTCCTGGCGTCTGCTGCGGGCTTTCCATTGACAGCCGCTGGTGTGGAGGGGTAGCCCGCCGACTTTTGGGGATCGGCGAGTTTTGCTGTGCCGTTGACGCCGTTTGCGTTTTCTTGCGGACTCGTCATTTCAAGGGTACGAATGCAAAGGTCTCGCGTTACGTGTGAGGAATTTGTTGTTCCGGCAGAGGAGGATGCGCGGAACGAACGGACTTCTTGTGTTTCGTAGGGGGAGTTTGGGTGTGTCTTGGTCGTCAAAAGAGCGACGGGGTCTGTCCAGGCGTGTGGAGGAGGGAGGACGAGACGAGCAACCTGCGGGAAATTGTTTGAGAAAAATTTGTTTTTCTGATGATCGGGCGGGCAAAATTCGAAAAAGGGCGAACTGGCACTGCCACGGCCGGATATTGCATATGCAACCACCACATAAAAATCAGACTACAGTTCTCTACCAAAAAGCAACTACAATTACCACGTAAAAATCGTCTACAGTTTTTGATGGTTGCAGTTACTGGGGCAACTGCGACGGTAAACGACAATCATCGACAGTTCATACGCATTCACGACAGCTTGTCAGCACTTAAAGCATCATGATTGATGCTGATGCTGACACAACCGTCTTGAAGGCATCACGTCCACGTGCTCCATCCATGCCCGAAATATTCGAAGTGAAATCAGCTCCGAAACCGACATTTAAAGCGGCTTTTCGGCATTCTTCGACAGCTATCAAACCTACCGTTGCGAAGCCCACATCCACCATTGGTTTCAAATTGCCGCAACCGAGTTGGACTCCTCCTTCACCGAAAAGAAAGCGTCCTCGGACAAATCAGAGTCCAAAAAGGCCAAAGAAAGTCAAAGCTGCAAGTCACCTACACCCCAACGCAACGTCCCCTTCAAAAATCGCGGGGCTCGGTACATTGACGCACAATATTCTCGATGAAAACGAACCAGATTCACCAGAGCTCAGCGGAGGGACCGAGAGAGGCGAAGTAGCCGTTGCTATCGCTCGAATTGAAGTCCAAACAGCATCACAACTTCCTGAATATCGTCATTTGGTGAAATGGAATCCCGAAAGCTCCGCTCGGCTCACGAAACATTGTTTTATCCTTCAGGACTGGGATATTCGCAAAAAGATTCTACAGGTTTGAAATCAATATAGAGTGAACTGACAAAGTAGGATGGGAAGTATCGACACATCTATCCAACCGTAGAGACGGATGGCTCTTTACAAGCATATTGTGATTGCGCTAAGGGAGCAAAAACCCATGTTCAAGCTGAATGCATTCACATTCAATTTGTTCAATCCTATTCTGAAGACTTTGGCGAGCCTCTCTATGATAACGAAGAGCCATTGGCCTTTCTGATATCCGACAACGGGGGAAAATGCCACTTTTTTTCAATCGCATCGCAGTCCGGATCCCTGCGCCATCGCACAGCTAAGAGGGTTATTGTTTATTTTAAATATTCGAAATGGAAGTGCAGAGCTTGTCCGCAAGATCCGTATTCACAGCTCTTGTAGTCCTAACTAATGCTTCTTAGAGCCTGTCGTCATATTCAAACAGCCAAAGAAGCTTCTCCTGAAGATTTAAATATGACGACAATGGCGACCAGAGATGCTTATTCATATGCAGCTGGGAATGAAAACCGAAAGGCAGTATCATACCGTCCAATTGGACCTCCAAGCTGGTGTCGAATAGCATCCGATGACCCAACGATTCGCCAAAGACCCTTTCAAGCCGGTCGTAACCTTCCATCACTATTCATTTTGGATCGAGAGTCGCGTTGTAACTGTGGGGTTACTATCGAAACTGCTCAGTCATTGCCAATTACTGAGCGTGATATCACTATATTCACTTCATTGACCGCGATCGAACGAAAAGTTGAAACGATGTACTGCTCAGCATGTCGCAACACGAGAGGTGCAATCGGTCCTGACATGGGTGCATATGGAGTCTTCAATTGGAACAATCGATTAGCATTCTCCTACGAACTCTTCGATTCGTTAACTTCCCAATTCACGACATCTGAAACCCCATTGTATGCCTATCACCAAACAGTCAGAAATACATACATCTCGGAAGAGTCGCCCATTCTTCTTTGCACTCTGAGGACTTTTGTTGTGGCATATTTTGCATACATAAGATTACAACGGATTGCAAGCCGAATGCAATGTTTGCAGTGTGGGCCGAACCCTCGAATCGTCATTGCCGATGGGATCGCAGTGAGCTTCCCAAAACACCGAATCCACAGCCTGCGGCCGCCGACATTGAGCGATAGATCAAAAGCACTCGTTCGAATACCTCCCCATGCGACCAGGGCTACTTGCTTCATTGGCCCTAATAAAATCCGTCTCACCATCGCGAAAGCTCTAGATGAGCCACTGACCGACAAAAATGTGGACACGTTTGAAAAACTATTACAAGAGACGGTAATTACTCTTCCGCATTCAAATTACATTTGAGCATTGGTTGAAGACTTTTAACGGAATGGTAATAAATTGTTATCAATTTGTTTGCAACAGTTACCTTCAGTCATCCGCACAAACTATTTTAAATTACCCCAAAACTAATTTGTAGGACTGGGAGTCAATGGATGAAGAGAGCCAGCTTTTTGCCCAAGCACTAACAGTCTTTTGCACCATGAGAAAAACGGCGTCCCCTGTCCTTCACAATCGTTTTCGACAACTGCTCCAGCAAACCTTTTCGTCCGACAGCATCCTACAATTGATTACACCGGCAGTAATTCCCTTGATGCTTGACTATGCCAAAGGGGAAGCCCCGGACGATCGTTTGACTGCATTTGTTCCGGCCCTCGGCATGGTTTTTAGAAACCTTCAATCACCTCAGGAATCTCATGCAGTTGTTGAGGCTATGCATAATATCCTACGACCTTTCTGCCGCCTTCTGGCCTCACGCGCCCGTAACATCTTCGATGATCTTGTTTTACGAAGAGAAGTCATACTCGCATCGATGTTAAATCCTTGTGATGATGACAATTTCGAAGAAACTGGATGCTATTACGGGAAACCTCCTTGTCGGGCACGTCCGTTTTATGAGGGTAAAGACATTGCGAACGAAAAAAGCATCAAGGATGAAGGAACCTGCCGAAAGCTTTATTCTACCTACACAAAAAACAATTTGACCGGTGGTTTAATGGCTTTGTGGTGTCCTCATTTGATCTGCTTGGGATTCCATAAAATCCCTGTATGTGAAGGTCGAAATGACGTCTTCTCGGCCATTTTGAGATATTGGGAACATGCTCCGGATGTTGTCATTTACGACTTCGCCTGTCAACTTGGGCCATACTGTATGCAACGAGAACCAGAGTTCTTCAAGGATACGCTGTTTGTTGTCGATGAAATGCATGCCAATGGACACACACAATGTTCGCAAGCGTGTTTCATCAGCAACTACATGAATGTGCGCTCAACGCTCATGGGTGTCAACTCCAGTGCAGCTGAAACAAGCAACAGTGGATTAAATAGGATTCGCAAGAGTGTGTCATACATGGGACAAAGTCATGCCATCTTGTTCACATATGTTTATTTATCAGTTTGGAATCGAAAGAAAGAGTTGGAGCTGAAACAGGACCTTCAGAAACAGTTAAGCACACTCTAATCCGTAGTAACGACAGATTAACACTTTCAAAGAAGCTGTAATTGCTATATGAAATAATAGCTGTTACGTTGATGGCTACCTATAGCTCCCGACAGAGCTGTCCGGACCAGGAAAACTTTGCCTCCACCTAGCGAACTTTGTCGTTTTCCAGAACGGTGTCGCACTTGCCAAATCATCCTGAAAAGTGAACCAAACTGCTTGGTGTGACGGTGAACCAGTACATCTCTTGACTTCGACCTTGCGAAATGGATTTGGTGAAAAGCCGCGTCGCTCACTTGTCGTAATGCTAGGCCTTTCTGGAGCATTCAAAAGGAGAAGTCATAATCATTGTGATCAGTAGTTCTGGCACCTGGGTAGGTCGCCATTATCGTAACACCAGGAACTGTTTGTTGTGGTCGGAAAGTATGATATTTCGGTAATACATCTAACTACATATATTAGTTCAGATTTGCAATAAATTGTCGCCGTTTGTTAGAGGAGATTTACCCTCATAGGTTGGAAACCAATATCTTGTAGAGGTTCATCCGACTTGGAGATCCTTCACTCTTCCTGATATTATTCTACACCATTCCTGTATTGTAAATGGCAACTGGTGAGCTACTATGTGCAATACCGTTTGCAATCTTGTCCACCATATCAAGGTTGATAGATCGATGCCCTCTAGTAAGGTGAAGTGTTAACCACATTTTGGGCTTTGGCAATCTTTGAAGACAGTTTGCCATATAGCCGTTCATTAACTGTTTGTGAAACTATCGTCATGGTTATTTACAATTTGTTAACTAGTCTTTGAATGTGTTTATCATAATATTTACCGCAGCCCGAGGTCCCCTAGAAAGATTATCATGGCAAGAACCGTTTGAACCCAAAATATTTCACATTCATATTATAAAGATAGAAAGCCCTTTCTAAAAATACATTTCAATGAGAATTGAACATCCCATATAATTTATCAAATTCATCATCTTTAGCTTTTGCTAAAATTGAAAATACTGTTGACTCCAAATCCCGCTCCAAAGATTGCATTTCGTCGGGGCTATTGATGGCGTTAAAGCTTGAAAACGGCTTGAAGGATACCTGCGCGTGGTCGTTTATCGAAGTCTCCGGAACGGGCTCCTTGTCCTGCAAGGCACCATCATCGTGCGATCCCACCTCCGAGAGAGTTCCATCACTGCCCTGACGGCCACCGTGAAGATTCTGAATCCGCTTTTCTTTCAGAAGGTTCTTTCGCAGCTTTTTTTGTTTCTTGGCAAGTGCTGCCTTCTGTTGAGTGGTGAGGGGTCTGAGTGTTTCTGATCCATCGGACGGTTGTGCCGTTGGGGGGTTTGGATTTTGAGCGTCGACGTCCATCTCATCTCCATAATCCTGCTCGTCAACATCGACCCCCTGTTCTTCAACCACATTATGTTGTCCCATAGGTTCCTCTACATCCATTCCATCTTCGACTGCAATCCCTTTTTCATCATCGGCTTTCTCCGCCTCCTGTTCCTCTTCAACCGCAAACCCCTGATCCGCTTCCTCCTCAACAAGGTCAAGTCCTTCATCCATCTCCTCTGGCTCTTTCACACCATCCTTCTCTCCATTACCATCTCTTGTCTCCTCAGATTCTTTCTCGACAGGTCCCTCAGCAGCACCTCTTTGAGTCTGTTGCATGTTGCCGTCACCTTCCTTCGAGGTGTGTGAATCTTCAACCCTCATTGCTTTTTCCAAATTGTTATCATCTTGAACTGCATAATCAGTAAGGGTTAAGATCCGGGTTAACCATCAGTTACTGTGTCTCTATCATGTTTTGCTTCAGTTTGAGCAGCAGTAACTGGGGAAAGTGGCGGGTTCTGATGTAATTCGTCGATAGAGGGAATACATTCGTCATCTTCATCTAGGATGGGGGGTCCTGTGATGGCAGGGGTGGAACGTCTTTGGCGGGAAGGAGTAGGAGAATAGTGGGATGTATATGAACTGGTTGCCACCGCAGCAGTCGAACCCAAAGGATTGTTGCCTGGCAATTGCTGAGTGAGACTTCCGACTTCAGAAACAGCCTTTTGAAGATGCTCATTGTGTTGACAGGCAATAGCATATTCCTGAGCAGCACGTATCAAGTTTCTAAATGGGATCTCGAGATGTGGGTGAGGAACAAAGTCGATAGGAGGTGGGTATTGTGGCATCAAGGTAGGTGGAAAAGATGAATATGGATTTGGGCCGCCATAATTCAAATCGGAAAGGGAAGACCCGAAAGCAAAAGTGCCTTGATGGGATACTTGGGGGAGAGGTTGAGCTGTATGGATGGGCTGAGCTGAGGGGATTGGTTGAAGGGGAAGAGGTTGCACGGAGACCGGGGACTTCCTGCGAGTCTTTTGCGAGATAACCTCGTCTCCCGTCGACCGCATTTTGGCAGAAACGTTTTGAATTCGATCCTCTATGTTAGTTCAATCCAAAAATAGATAAGTACTTTCAATTGTTTTTTCGTGAAGTGCACCTTTCCCTTTTCATTCTCCCTCAAACTTTCCTTGATATAGTTGAAAAGCTCGAGGAATTGTTGAGTTTCAACAATGCTGCGCACTCCACTTCTCTCTACAATTCCCTCAAGATATGGATAGTGCGCCCAAAGGAACTTCTTTGGGGTACGTCCTACGGTCTATAATATTAGTCAAAGCAAAGAAGGTTGTATGTACCTTCTTCAAACTCCGATGGCTTTTTCTAGACCTGTAGTCCTCTGAGCTTGAGTCGAAATCAACGATATCATCCTCGCTGGACTCCTCCTGCTCAGGCTCCTCGTCCTCATCCTCATCGTCATCATCTTCGAGGTCACTTGTCTCGCTGGATACTTCATCCGATGACTCTACGTGTTTGCGAGCCTTTTTTTTCTGTTTTGGAGACCCGTGCTGTGAACGTGCTTTCCTCTTGGAGCGATTGGAGGAAGACGAGGGTCGAGAGGCTTTTTTTACAGCATACGTCCTTGGCATGACGCGAGAGGACTTCTTGGTGGAATAAACATGATGTTTGCTTGTCATAGTTGATTGCTGGCGAAGCGGTTTCGCTGGAAATAAACAAAAAGGGGTAAAATAATTTAAAATTCAGGGGGTAGTCTAGATAGAAATACGTAGTGATGGCCAATGAATAACAGTTACCAGAAGATTAACTGGCAATGACCACAGTTTGTGGCGCTCGAAGACAATTTCCTCCACGCAAAACGAACAGTTTCAAACAGTTAATCCCCGCTCCAACTGCTCAACACGTGCAGCCAGGAACTCTAACTTTTCCAAAAGAACATCCCGACTTTCAATTGCTTGATCTCTCTCCCGTTCAGCCTTCTCTTTTGCCTCTTTCTCCTGGGTAAGGCGTGCTTCTGCAACGCGCCTTTCTTTCACTCGATCCGTGTTCTGGATAAGAGCAGCTTCTCGCACATCATTTTCTTTAGCCATAAATGCGGCGATGAACTCCGCAACCATTCTCGCAAGTTCAGGGTTTTCCTTCACCTGATGCGTGATCCACATACATTCCGATGGATCAGCATATCTGATGACGTTGGTGTTGTCACCCCTGTTCCATTAGATCATGCACAATATATGATATGACATACGGACGAAGATATAAGAACCCATAGGCACCCGTCCTGCGTGACAGATGATACAAGTAGTTTTCCATGCGTTCTCTATAAGTGTAGAATCGGGCACGCCGCTTGTTCGGATCTGTAATAAATGTATCGTCTCCGTCATCGTCTTCTTCTGTGTTGGTTTCTTTCGTCTTTTTTTTCCTTTTGGCTGGCTGTTCGATGGTTTGCGAGGAAGGTGAAACCGACTGCTCCTGCGACTCACTTTGAAGGGAGCCCATATTGGCTTCGGTAGCCTCGAGGGGAGAGACAGTTTGGCTAGCGATTGACGAACATGTCGAAAATTGGTCCATTGTTTGGCCTTTAACTGTTAATCATTGATATTTAACGGCCACTTACTAGGGACAACCAATGCATCAAGTTCAGCAAATTCAGCCTCCGTCATGTCAGCGAATGGATCGTCTGACAATGGAAGCTCTTCTCTCATAATGGGAGTGGGTGGGGTTGCCAACAGAGAGGAAAGCGAGGTCGCAGAAGTTTGTGAGGAGAGGAGAACCGCATCGGACGGTTGTCCAATTGTCGCATTTTGGACCTGAAGTTTTGGACAACGGTTTGCGTGATGCGTTGCTCTCCTGCCATTCTTTTGCAGGCAACCCTGTGCGCAAGGAGACCGATTCATGCTGGTGTTAACTAACCGTTCCGAATGGTGATAGTCCGATGTGGATAATTACCATGTGTGACTGTTGTTTATTACCCCAGTTGCCCCAGTAACTGCAACAATTAAAATCTGTAGACGATTTTTACGTGGCGGCTGTAGTGGAATTTTGGCTGGGAACTGTAGACTGATTTTATTAGTGGATTTCAAATTCTATGGCTCCGGCTTCGACTTGATGCCGTTCAGCGCCGGGCCGCATTGATAGCATCGGCACAGCCAAAAACAAGAGGGTAAGTGTTCAGCAAATCGCTCTGCAGTGAATAGTCGGACTCCGCCCTCCGTTGGCGAAAATGCTTCCGATCGGGGATGGCAAACGCCGCTCCCCCCGAGTTGCAGAG